>Ga0255336_101340_pt1 | contig 18557 bp, 16 predicted proteins | sample MeOH1_35cm_T3_17_FD_189102 | JGI IMG/M metagenome (GOLD analysis project Ga0255336, IMG submission 189102) | Sandy soil microbial communities from University of British Columbia, Vancouver, Canada - MeOH1_35cm_T3_179 | ecosystem: Engineered > Artificial ecosystem > Sand microcosm > Unclassified ...
CAATTTGGACGTTCCGGACAGCTTGGTGCGCGTGGAGCAATTTCAGCAAAAGCTTCGAGAACTGGCACCACGAAACGACATGCAGCGGATGCTTCAGTCGGAGACCTTGGCCCGAAGCCACGACCTGGCGCAAACGCGCTGGATACTGTTCCGACCAGGGCAGGGCGCGATCCCCACGACATTCCTGGCGGTGCTGGTGCTCTGGCTTGGTATCCTCTTCGCCGGTTGGAATGCCTGCGGCGACACCCCGGCACGACCCGACCTGAGCCGAGCCACGGTCTTACTGCTATCTTCACGGACTACGGCGGAAAAAGGGAGAACTTGAGGCGCGACCCAGTTCAATCAAAACAGTCCGGAGATCAAGCGGTATCGCACTCGGCTCATGTATTGGCGGTAAGTGTCATCTTTCGATAGCAGGCGTTCTTCCCGCGTAATGCGTACAACTTGTACCGTCCATTGCATGAGAACGATCAGGACGTTCCGTGGGCCGAAGTTTGCAAGGAGAAAGCCAATGTCGGTCACGAAATAGCCTAGATACATTGGGTGACGGACGACGCGATAGGGTCCGAAAACGACCACACCCCGATTAGCCGGCAACGCGCCAAATGAACGCCGCAAGGAGCACTTTGCGTAGACCTGGATAACAACGCCCGCTACCTGTACACCTGCGGCGCACAGTTCTGGAACCAGCCGGATGCCTGGCTCGATCTGGAACGCCACAAAGTAATAGCTCGCGAATAGGGTAACCACCACACTGAACGGATTCCAGTCACGCTCGAGCGGTACGCGCGAAAAAATTGCAAGACCCACCGTCAGCACTTCAGCAAAGATGAAAAATACCAGCGTGATTCTGGACGTGTCCTTCAGGTACTGGTGGACCGTCAAGACCACAAACAGGAAAAGCACCGCAGCCGTGAGGGTTCGCAGGACGATTTCCGTGGCGAGTTGCGCGCGCGTCAACCGGGCTCGGTCAACCGGGTATAGGGGCGCTTGCACACCGCCCGTGTCGCTGCTCGAACTGATGGGCCGGGTGGCCCGATGCACACGGCTTTCGCCGCTGCGCGTTCCCCTATCTAAAACGTACATGATCCCCGCCTTGTCTGGTAACCAGATCTGGTTTAATACGTTATCCGGATATTTGTTTTCCATTCCTAATCTTGCGAACGAGATGCAACTCAGGTCAATTCATTGGGCAATACAAAACGACTTGCGTCCCGTCGTTTTTCGTGACTAATCCGACTGCGCGATTGATCCGCGTCTGCCAGTACATAGGCATCCTGTAGCGCGGCGACGCGCTACAGGGCCAAAAAAAAGGACACTGCTAACCCTCAGCCCCCCGAGCCGGACATCCCCGGCAACAGCACACGATAGATGTTGATGAACGCGGGGCCCATCAGCACCGTGAGCAGCGCCGGGAACAGGCAGAAAATCAGCGGAAACAGCAGTTTCAGCGCGATCTTCGCCGCGCGTTCCTCGGCGCGCATCTTGCGGCGCGTGCGCAACGTGTCGGACAAGACTCCCAGAGACGCGCCGATGCTCGTGCCAAACCGTTCCGCCTGGATCAGCATCGATGCGAACATATCGATGTCCTCGACACCGGTGCGCAGCGCGAGGTTGCGCAGCGCTTTTTCTTTCGTGAAGCCGGAGCGCATTTCAAGCAGCATCAATTGCAGTTCGCTGGCGACCGCCGGGCTGCTGATCGCGATCTCATCGGCGACCCGCATCAGCGCGGCGTCCATACCCAGGCCCGCTTCGATACACACGGTCAGCAGGTCGAGCGCATCCGGAAAGCCCTCCAGGATCTCGCGCTGGCGCCGTGCCCGGCAGCGCGTGAGCACGGCATGCGGCGCGTAGTAGCCGATCGCCCCAAGCAGCGCCAGGATCATCCACAGCACAGACTGGTGGTCATCCACGAGGGTTGTGTGCAGCAGCCACGCCAGCCCGAGCATCGGCAACATCAGCGCGAGGACTGTCTTCGCCGCGAAGTAGAGGGCCGCGGCCTCCGGTGTTCGCCAGCCGGCGTTCATCAGGCGCAGCCGTAATGGTGAGTCTTCCCAGCCTTCCTTTGGAATCGAGAGTTGCGAAATCGGACGTGAGATGTCCGCAATCCTTTCGACCCACCCGGCGCCAGCCGGCGAGAGCGGTTCCAGCGAGACGGACACGCCGCCCGCCTGTTCGATGCGGCGTTGCAGGTCGCGCGGCGCCAGCCACCACATCACCGCGACGACGGCGCCGAATACCGCCGCAAACAGGCCGGCAAGCAGCAGCATATGCGTTGAATTGAGTGTTTCCATTACGGTTCTCCAGTTCTGTTTGTGCGCAGCGGCCCGTCTTCACACGCGGATCTGCACGATGCGCCGCATCCACAGGACCCCGAATACCATCAAGGCAAGGATCACCTCGATGACCTTCAGCCCGGCCGGGTCCTCCCACAGCACAGCAAGGAAGCCCGGGTTCATCAGCTGCATCGCGCCGGCGACGACGAACGGCAACAGCCCGATGATCCACGCGGACAGACGCCCTTCGGCGGACAGCACCCGCACCTTGTCGAACAACTGCAGGCGTGCGCGGACCAGCGACGCAATGCTGTCCAGTATCTCGGCGAGGTTTCCGCCGGTTTCCCGCTGGATCAGCACGGCGATCACGAAATAGCGCAGATCGGGCACCGGGACGCGGGTGGCAAGGTTCATCAGGGCGTCGTTCAGCGTGACGCCGTAGTTGATTTCATCGCACACGATGCGGAATTCACCGCCCGTCGGTTCGGCAAACTCGCTGCCGAGCATGCCGATCGCACTGGAGAACGAATGCCCTGCGCGCAGCGCGCGGCTGATCATGTCGACCGCCTCGGGCAACTGGCGCTCGAGGACGCGCAGGCGCTTGCGGCGACAGCGCAACACCCGCAGCGTCGGGAAAGCGAGCGCGGCAACACCGGCCAGCGCGATCAGCGGCATCGGCACCGGTAGCGGCGCGAAACTGGCTGCCACCGCTACGATCGCGACCGCGACCACGCTGTGCACGGCCAGACCGCCCACCGTGAGGCTTAACCCGGACTGCAGAATGATCCGGTCGAGCATCTGCACGCGCGGCATGCGCATCATCAGCGCGTCCAGCGGTTTTGACCCGCTGAGCATGCGCTGTTTCAGAATGCTCAGCCGCTCCCCCTGCACCTGTGCACCCGCCGACAGGGCCTGGATGCGCTGCTCCAGGCGGCGTGCGGCAGGGCCGTGGCGGCTGTTCCACCATTGGTACAGGCCTTCAATCCCCAGTACCACGGCGACGAACAGCAAGATGACGAAGGTGTAGAAGATCGGATTCATGGATGTCTCACAAAACAGAGTCGTGAGCGCCGCGTACCGCCGGCGCTACCCGTTACGCGGTGTCGAAGTGCCGGGCGGGATCGTAAAGCTGGTCGGGCAGCGTGATGCCGAACGCCTGCAGCCGCTCCGTGAACTTGGGCCGCACGCCGGTTGCGCAAAAGTAGCCGCGCACCGCACTGTTCTGGTCGACACCGGTTCGCTTGAACGTGAAGATCTCCTGCATGTTGACGATATCGCCTTCCATGCCCGTCAGCTCCTGGATGCTGATGATCTTCCGGCGGCCGTCGGTCAGTCGGGCTACCTGGACCACCACCGAGATCGCCGACGAGATCTGCTGTCGCAGGTTCTTGGGCGGCAGTACAAGCCCGGCGAGGCTGATCATGTTTTCGAGGCGGGTCAGCGCATCGCGCGGCGTGTTCGCGTGAATCGTTGCGAGCGATCCTTCGTGGCCGGTGTTCATCGCATTCAGCATGTCCAGTGCTTCTTCTCCGCGCACTTCACCGAGGATGATGCGATCGGGGCGCATCCGCAGCGCGTTGCGCACCAGCGTGCGCTGCGTGATTTCACCACGTCCCTCGACATTCGGTGGCCGTGTTTCCAGGCGCAGCACATGCTGCTGACGCAGCTGCAGCTCGGCCGCGTCCTCGATGGTCACGATGCGCTCGTCTTCCGGGATGAACCCCGACAGGATGTTCAACAGCGTCGTCTTGCCGCTGCCGGTCCCGCCCGACACAAGGATGTTCACCTTGGCGCGCGCGAGCGCGTCGAGCAGTTCGGCCATCGGCGGCGTCAGGCTTTGCGACGCGACCAGGTCCGACACCTGCAGTGGGCTGACGGCGAAGCGCCGGATCGACATCAGTGGTCCGTCGACGGCCGACGGCGGGATGATCGCGTTGACCCGCGATCCATCGGGCAGGCGCGCGTCGACCATCGGGCTCGACTCGTCGATGCGCCGTCCGACGCGCGAGACGATCTTCTCGATCACCTTCATCAGGTGGGCGTCGTCGTAGAAGGTCACGTCGGTCAGCTCGAGGCGACCCTTGCGCTCGACGTAGGTCGTGCGGTGTGTATTAACGAGGATGTCGGAGACGGTGGGGTCACGCAGCAGCACCTCGAGCGGGCCGAAACCGAACATTTCGTCATGGATGTCGATCGCGAGCTGCTTGCGCTCCAGATCGTTGACCGGTGCCTTTTCCTCTTCAAGAATGCGCGCGATCAGCGCACCGATCTCCTGGCGGACCTGTTCGGCCGGCAGGCGCGACAGCCGTTCCAGCTCGACGCGATCGAGCACGATCTCGTGGACCTGGCGCTTCAGCGTCTGGTATGCGGCGCGCGCCAGGCCGAGCGATGCTCGGTTGCCGGAATGACGCTCCGGCAATGCGTGGATCATCTGGGACGACATCTGTTCACGTAATGACATGAGATTCTCCTGGTCGAACGTTATGAGACCGTGGACTGCCGCGGTGCGCCGGAGCGCCCGAACAGCTTCGCAAGCAGCGGTGCATCGCGCTTGTCCGGGGTGGCGACGCCGCCCGAGGAATGGTTCGCGATGTCTTGCGCGAGCGTTTGCAAGCTGCGTGCAAGCGGGCTGTTGCGGGCCGTCTTCAACACAGGCTCTCCGAGATTGACCGCGTCATACGCCACCTGTGGATCGTCGGGAATCAGATGGGACGGGCGCTTTCCCAGGACCTGCTCGAGCGCGCTCCTGGCCCGCTCGTCCTGGCGGCGATGCCGGTTGACCAGCACGCGAAGCCGGTCAGCCGGGTACGCAAGGGACACGAGGATTTCCTGCAGGCGGCGAGCCGCTCGCACGTAGGGCATGCTCGCCTGAAGCACCATATGGATCTCGGCGCTGCGGTCGAGCGCAACGATCGATAGCGCATTGATGCTCTGCCCCAGATCGAACAGCACAACGTCATAGCGTGGCGCTGCAACGCCGAGAATCCATTCGAGTTGCTCCTCGCGGATCTCGAGCGCCTTGAGCGGATCACCCGCGCCTGCGAGTATGTGAAAGCCAGGGCTCACGTGCGTGAGGGATGCATCGAGAAACGCGGCATCCATGCGGTCGACCTGCGCGCACATCCGTGGCAACGTCGAGGGCGGCTCCTGGTCGCTGACCAGGAATGCCGCGTCGCCGAACAGCTGGTTCAGATCGACCAGCAGCACGCGCTTGCCGTGCAATGTGGAGATCGCATGGCCGACGTTCGCCGCAATGAAACTGGTGCCTGCGCCGCCTTTGCAGGAAATGAACGACACCATATGCGTTTCGTGTCGCTGGTCCGCTGCGTGCTGCGCAATCGCGCGCTTCAGCGCGTCGCCGAGCGCGCGCGGATCGAGCGGCCAGTTCAGCACGTCGCGAACGCCTGCGCGCATCGCCGCGATCAGCGCGTCCGGCGACGCTTCGGGCAGCAGCAGGATGCAGGTCAGGCGCGGATAGCGGTGAACCAGCACGTCGACGGCGGGCAGTTCGGCGCGCTCGAGCGACGACGCGTCGATGATCAGCACATCGAAAACGTCGAGGCTGTCGCCACGCTCGAGCAACGTCGACGGCGCACCCTGCATCCGTGTGGTGGTGTAGCTGCCGCAGTCCGTGACGAGGCGGACGATCTCGGACATCCTGCCAGAGTGTTCCGAGCTGATGAGGATATTAATCATGATGTTGTCACCCACAGGAGGCTTTAGTTGCATGCGCTGCCGCCGCTCGAGCTGGTGAGGCTCTCGCGTGGCAATGTGGTGGTAAATGCTGGCATCGACAGAGTCAGCGGCACGAACGGAATCATCGTATTTACGGGCAAGTTAGTGATGCTGACCGTGACCGTGTTGCACGTGCTGGCTGTGCAGCCCGAGGGTGCATACGAAACCGACACGCTTGACTTCGGTATCGTCGGCATCAGGCGAGTGATATTGTTCGCGATGCCTGGTGCGTTCAGGTCGCACACGGTGGCGACCCGTGCGCCCAGGCGCATCGCTTCGCTCGCGGTGTTCCAGTAAAAGAGCACGCGGGAGAACTCACAAATGCCGATCAGTAGCGTGAAAAAGATGACTGCGACTAGCGCGAATTCGACTGAGGCGACGCCGCGCTGACGGTGCAGCCGCAGGGTGCCTCGAAACGTCGGCGTTTTCATGACACTTGCCTCATCACCGTTACGATGTTGTTGAACTTCAGGCCCGCAAGGTTAAAAAACGGCAGGATCGGCGAATAGGGAAAGCCGGCGATTTTTACTTCGACGAGGCTGATCGAGCCGGATGACACGCCCGAATTCGCTCCGTTGTTGCTGTCGTACGTCGCGACGTTCCCGAACTGAGGCGGGTCTGACGGGTCCGTGCAAGGGGATAAGCTGTCGCAGATCAGCACGATTTGCGTCGTCAGGCCAGCGACCAGGGCCGTGCCGGCGCAGCCCGTGTTCCCGTAAACCGCCAGACACAGCGCTTCGCTCTTATAGGTCGGATAGGCGGCGTCGGTCGGCAAGTATTCCGACAGGTAGCGGGCTGCGGCGCGCGTCGACTTCGTGAGTGCCTCGTACTGGTATATAGCGCGGCCGTATTCGGCCACCCCGGCGACGAGCAGCACGAGCGGGATCAGCACGATCGCAAATTCGACCGCGGCGCTGCCGCGCATGCGGTTCGGAAAAGAAGAATGTCTTTTCATGACTGCTCCTATTGCACCAGTACCGGCACTTGCGGGCCGACAGCATTGACGTCACCGGGAACGCCCTGCGTTGCGCATGGGCTGCCTGGATCTGTCGACCGGCCGCGGAATTCGAGGTGCACGGGGCCGGCGCCGCCGCCACTTTCCATCGGGTCGAGCATCAACACACAGACCCAGTCGAGGACATTCGCCTGCTTGTTAGTCAGGTACTGTGTGCAGTCCACCTCGGGCGCGAGCGCGAGCCTCCGATCGGCCCCGTTGTAGTAATTGCTCTGCTGGGCCGAGCCACCGGTGTTGAGTCCGGACCCTGGTAACGGACCGTCACCCTGGTACGGCTTGAATATCGCGCGCTTGGCGACGAAATCCGAATAGGCATTCTGCTGCGATGGGAAACTGGTGGGCGTGTACGCGAAACCCGTGAAATCGGGCGTGCCGTCGGTCGTGCCAGCGGCCGGTGCTTTGTATGCGCCACCATAGAGTCCGAAGCGCGTGTTCCATGCGCCTGAGTCGGTAAACTTGTTACCCGGTGAGCCGAGCAGCGTGCCGGCGACCGGCAGGGTGCACTGGTTGCCGGTCAGTTGGTCCCTGATGGATTTGGCACTTTTATCCCCTGTCAGGCTTGCCCAACCGAAGCTGCCAGGCCCATACTTGGGGGGTGACCCTTGTTTCGAACTGATCCATTGACCGAGGGTGTAGGTCTCAGTCGGGTTCGGTGGTGATACTTCGGTACCCGGCTTGCACATAAAGACCGGGATCGCACAGGTCGTTTGCGCCGCGCCGACTGTAGCGACCGCGCGTGCGGAGACGGCCGACGTTTGTGCCACGTTCATGCCGGGCAGTACATTGAGCACCTGGATGAACCAGTTGGCGATGCCTGCCATCCCAGCTGTGCATTGCACATACTTGATGGTGGCAGCGGTCGCTGCGTTGATCGAGGATCTGGGCTGGAACGAACTGCTCAGCGAAGTGCTGTACGTCACGTTGCTGTCGGTCAACATCTGCACCGCACTCCCTTGAAAGAGTGCGTAGTTGAGATGGCCCGCCGTGATGCCGTCAGCCTCGGAAATCTTCAAATCGATAGCCCCGGTCAGGTCGCGTGCAGCGGCTAGCGCGCACGCGTCCGCACTGTTCTGCAATTCGCTCTTCGTGACATACAGTTTGCCGAGGTCGAGCGCCAGGCCGACGAAGCCGATCAGCACGGCGAGCGACAGCGCAACAACGATTGACACCACGCCGCGTTCGCGATGACCCGCGCGGCGGCGCCTGCCAGGTTGATTTTTTCGATTCATGATGCCCTCGGCTCAAATGTGTCTACTGGCCGCTCGACGGGGCAGCCATGCCACCGCCGCCGCTGCTACCGCTACCGCCTACGCCGATTACGAACGGGTTGGTGGTCGACGTGGGCTGCTGGAACGACGCGTTGTAGTTCGACATCGCCGCGACCGCGGCCTTGCCGTCGATCCCGTTGGTGGACGGATGATGGGTCGCCGCGTCAGGATCGATGATCTGCGCCTGGGTCACGGTCCTGACGGACTGGCCGAAGTGGCTATCCCAGATGGGCGTCGTCGACAGGCAACCGCTCAGTGCGACGCAGGCCGGTGCGATCAGTGCTGCCCAGCGCAAGAAGAGAATGGGTCGGATGGTCATGATGTTCTCCTGGTGAAGCTTCAGTTTTGGACGGGAGCGGACGACGAGCCCAGCTTTTCGTACTGCTGCCGTTGGTGCGCGGCGAGCTGGGCAGCCGCTGCTTCGATGCGTGCGACGCGCGCGGCAAGCTCGTCTGTTGGCGCGGCCGCCACACCGGCGTGCGGTTCCGGCAGCGGCGCTGTCACCGTGGCCGGTATTGGTACAGCCTGCGTGATCGTCCGCTCGTCGCGGATGGCGGCGGATTCCCGCGGCGCTTGCGTGGGCTCGCGCATCGGAGCCGAAGCCGGTGCCGCGGCAGGTGCCGGAGCCTGTTGGGCGGGTGCAGGCGCAGGTGCGGCAGGCGCTTGAGTCGACGGGACGGCCTTCGCGTTTCCGGCGGCGCCACGACCTTCCATGTTTCCCATCAGAATTACGTCCGCTTCGTTAGGCGTCTTGAAGCTGTCGGTCGGCAGCGGATAGTTCGAAGCCGTTTGTGTCGGCTTGACCAGGTGCGCCGTGATGATGAACACGAGCTCGGTCCGGTCCTGCTGGAACGAGGTGCTTCTGAACAGTGCGCCGAGCACGGGCACCTCGCCGACACCCGGCAACGCTTTGATCGTGCCGCTGGCGTTGCTCTTGATCAGGCCGCCGATCGCGAAGCTCTCGCCGTCGTTCATCTGGACCGTGGTCGATGCGCGGCGAGTCGTGATCAGCGGCAGAATCGAGAAGCCGGTGGTATTACTCGCACCCACCGCGACACCGGTCGGAGACAGCTCTGATACTTCAGGTGCGACCTTCAGATTGATACGCCCGCCTGCGAGCACGGTCGGCGTGAACTTCAGACCGACACCGAATTCCTCTTCCTGCAGCGTGATCGTCGTCCCGCCACCGGAGTTGCTCTGCGGAATCGGAATGAAGACCTTGCCGCCAGCGAGGAATGTCGCCTCCTGGCCGCTCAACGTGACGAGATTCGGTTCGGCGAGAATCTTCACGAGGTTGTCGCCGTGTTGCGCATCGACTGCGATATTGAACGGCCGGTTGTTCGCCTTGTTGACGTCGACGATGCTCGATACCCCGGCGAGCAGGTTGCTGATCAGCGTGCCGCTCCACGAGCCGAAGCCGCCCTGGATGTTCATCGCAGCGCCCATCTGGTTGAGCAAGGTTTTCGAGACTTCGGCGACCTTGACCTCCAGCATCACCTGTTGCGGTGAATCCACGCTCATCATGTTCAACACGCTGGCAGTCTTGCCATTGCCATTGCCGTTGCCATTGCCGGGCGCTGAGCTGCGCGCATAGGCCTTGGCGATCTCCTGCGCCTCTCCCGCCGCCTGCGCGCTGGACACACGGCCCGCCAGCACCAGGTCACCAGCGACAGTGGCGACCCGGATGTTCGGTTCGTCGGGCATCAGCTGGGACAACGATGTCTGCAGGCCGCCGGAATCCGCATTCACTACGACATTGATCACTTCGCACGCACCGCTCTTGCCCTGCACGATCATGTTCGTGGTGCCGACAGCGAGCCCGACGACGTAGAGCGTTTGTGGCGATACCATGGTCGCCTGTGCGACCTGCGGATTGCCAAGCGTGCGATTGCGCACCGGCTCGGCGGTGTGCATCAGCGTCGACTTGCCGACCGGCACGATCACCGTGCTTTGTTCGGACTGCGTGCGGGTGCACGCCGGGCCGCGCGCGGCGGCGCCCCCCTGCATCGCCCCGGCTGGCTGGGCCGGAGCCGGATTCATGCTGATGGTCATCTGCATCGGGCCATGGCCCTGCGGCAGCGGCACCGCGCTGACCTTGCCGGACATGCCGTTCTCGACGGCTTCCTGGGCGAGCACGCCCTGGGCGCTCATTAACGACGCGCATACCGTCGTGGTCAGCAGGACAGTGCGCAGTGCACCGCTGCTCATTAGATTCAGTTGATTCGATTTCATTTGGTTATCTCCCCGTTGCTCGCTGCGAGTGAACCGACGTGTGCAGGACGCTGCTGTAGCGGACGTCCTGCTGCGCGGCAATCCCCCCGGATCGCATGGTCGCGTAGCATTTTGTTAAAAGCATTCCTGACTGCCCTGCGTGCCCGACAGCACGCCGATACAGTCGCGTCTGATAGTTGAGCGGGCGGTGTATTTCACGCGTGTCGGGGCAACCGCGGGTGCGGGTGCCGGAGCCGGAACTGCGGCAGCAGGTCTCCCGAGCAGCGTGATCTTGGTCGCGCCACCAGTGGGCAGCGCGCGATTGTCGATCTGGTTGCGCAGCACCAGCGACAGGCTGCCGACGCTGCGAGCCAGGTCGAGCTTTTCCGCCTGGTCCGGCGTGACTTCGAGCGTCACCGCATTCACGACCTTCGGTTGCGTGTCGTCCCGGCTCACCTGCTGGGCGACCGCGAGCACGAGGATCTTTTCGAGGACGATCTTCGAGATGCTTTGCTGTGCGTCGCCCTTGACCTCTGGCTCCTGCGTGTTGACGATCACGTCGACGTAGTTGCCCGGCAGCGCGAAGCCCGCGACACCGACCACATCGTTCACGCGCACCGTGATCGCCCGCTTGCCTTCGCCAATCACCGCCGACAGCCCACCCTTTGTGCCCTGTGGCGCGAGCTTGGCCTCGATCACGGGCTCACCGGGTTCGAGGCTCGTGCGCACCACACGGCCTTCCAGCGCCTTCGTGTCCTTGAATGCGCCCGGCGGGATGCTCCCGGTGGGCCAGTTCACCATCCGAACCATGTTCGGGCTCAGCGGCTGGCCGAGGCTCACCTCGGCGGCAGCCACGGCCACCGGTGTGACGGCCGACGACGACGTTTGCAACAGCCACCGTGACGCGAATCCCACGGCGGCGACCCCTGCCAGCAGGGCCAGACCCAACATCACAACAGCGCGACTAGTCTTCATGGTGATACTCCTTCGTGAGTTCGTGTGACACGTTTCCGGTCAAGCGCCGGCGTACCGTCTGCCCGTCCGCTGTGCGGCGGGTGGTTGTGCGTGGTCGTATTCGGGGTCGCTGCCAAAGTAGCTGTGCCACGCGTGCGCCAGTCCGTGCTCGGTGACGACGGGCGCGTCGCCGTGATAGAGCGCGAACGAACAAAGCACGGCAAGCAGGTCATGGGGATAGCAGGCGAGAAACGGTGTTCGGTTCGGCGCGTGCAGTTCGTGCAGCAGGTAGTCAAATGCGCCGGCGTCCGCTTCGAGCTGCAGCGCCGCGCATTGGGCGTCGAACACGCGGTGATAATCGTCGACGCAGAGCGGACCGACGTGGAGCTTCGAGCCAAGTCTGCGCAGGAACGCGTCGTCGTTAAGTTCGGTGGGCGTGAGATTGCTCGAGAACACCGGCCACACGTCGAATGGCACGACAAAGCGCGCACCGGACTGCAGCGCGAACTGATCGACGCCACGATCGAGCGGGGTGATCCAGCGGTTCAGCAGATCCGCTGCCGCGACGCGCTGGCGGCCCAGGTCGTCGACCACATACAGGCCCATATTGGCCTTCATATGCGGCGGCGCCTGGTAGAGGCCGCCGTTCGGGTTGTACTGAAGGTCGAGCATCGCGAGTGTCAGCTCACCGCCGGACATGACCACGGGCCGCCTGCACGCGCGCCAGCGCCGGTCGGTCATGTCGGGCAGGTCTTCGGGACGCGCGTCGTGATGGACCAGCGGGTCATGCAGCTGGACGACTTCCCCGCCAGCATGAATGGCGTACGGAATTGGCACCGCGCCCTGCAGCAGCTTGCCGAGGCGTTCGGCGAGGAAGGTCTTGCCGCTGCCTGCCGGGCCGTAGAGCATCAGCGGCCGGCCGCCGTTCAGTGCCGCCGCCGCCGAATCGAGCAAGGCCGCGTCGACGATGATGCCGGCAAATGCCGCATGCACGTCGGGTTGCGTGATACGGATCCGCTGTACCGAATAGGCGTGAACCACTTCCAGATAGCTCTCGAGGGAGACCGGCGCCGGCCCGCAATAGGCGCAGCGGGCTGCTTCGGCGACGGCGAGCGTGCACCCGGCGTCGGTCAGACGCAGATGGACATCGAACTCGGTCGCGCCGCGGTGCGCGATCTCGACCAGGTGCTCACGCACGAGAAAGCCGATCGTCTCGTCGAGTACAGGGGCCGTCAGGCAGTGCCGCCTGATCAGATCGCCGAGTGACGATTTGCCGTTGAGCAACATCGACTTGAGCACCAGTTGCGAGACGAACATCGCAGGCAGACCGGTGTCCGCGAGACAGCGTGGTGCGCGTAGCGCGATTGCAGGCTGGTGTGCCTGGCGGGCGCCCGCTGCCGGGGTCTCATGCAGACGGCTGATGCCCGCTGCGCGGCCCGTCCCTGTGCTGTGCTCGTTCATGTGTTGCTTCCCCGGGTGCGCGGCCGCCGAATCCGGCGCCGCACGGTATGTGATTCAGATAGCCGGATCGTCGTCCGGCTTAGGCTCAAGTTTCCAGCTATGCTGCAGTCGCCAGCAGCACGACTACGGTTCCTGCCGCAATCGCGACGCCGTACGGCATTGATCCCACCGACTCGATCGACGCGGGTTGGGCGCCGCGCGTGACGATTCCGCCGCCGCGCAATGCCGGATGGGCGAGGATGAAAACGTTGGCGAACAGCTTCTTCAGTTGACGGCGTCGCGCGGTCACTACCAGCACCCACACACCACCGATCACGCATGTGGCGAGTGCGACGTAAAAAACCAGCAGCGGCCCAGTCCATGCGCCGACCATCGCGAGCAGCTTGACGTCGCCCGCGGCCATCCCGCGCAGCAAATACAACGGCAGGAACAGACCGAATCCGACGACGGCGCCGACCAGCCACGCCGCGGCGCCTGCCGGAATCCCGCGCAGCCAGCACTGGGCAAACAGCGCGCCGAGCAGACCAGCCGCGACCAGGACATTCGGAATGCGCCGGCACTGGATGTCCGTGCTTGCGGCAGCGATCACCAGTGCGATCACGCACGGCGCGATCGGTGCTGGTGCATACGCGGGAATGAACATGACAAGGCCTCGTGGGTATGGGTATCGGACCGTGAAAAACGGTGGTGCGCCGGACGAATCGACAGGCGCGGTTCGCCCGGCGGAACCTCTCTCAGATGGCTGCAGTGATGGTATTGAACGTCCCCTGGACTGCAAGGCCGAGATTCGTCACCGCCAAGACGATCACCCCTGCGATTAGGGCAGCGATCAGGCCATACTCGATGGCGGTCACGCCGTCTTCGTCGCGAATGAATGCCTTGGTGCTGTTGATGATTGATTGCATGATTGATTCCCTCTGGGTGCCCGGATTAGAAAGGCGATGCTGGCGCAGGACGAACGACAGGCGCGGTTCGCCCGGCGGAACCTCTCTCAGATGGCTGCAGTGATGGTATTGAACGTCCCCCGGACTGCAAGGCCGAGATTCGTCACCGCCAAGACGATCACCCCTGCGATCAGGGCGGCGATCAGGCCATACTCGATGGCGGTCACGCCGTCTTCGTCGCGAATGAATGCCTTGGTGCTGTTGATGAACGATTGCATGATTGAAACTCCTTTTGGACTACTAAAGTAAATGACATCGGATAACTGCGGTTTGATACAACGTGCTGCGGGTACTGCGGGTGCTACAAGAAATATGACCGATCCGCTGCGTGAGCAAACGGTCGGGCACGAGCCTGAAGCGGTTCGGCGCCAGTTATGTCTCGGGGGCCGTCTTGTGGTACCCGCCGGTTATGGGCCGGGTCCATCAGCGACGGATCGCGTCTGATTGCGATGTGAGGCGTCGGAAAGTGGGATGCGATGCGTGTGGCACATCGCGACGCTGTCCGAACAAAAATTATCGACCACATGTTTTATTTCTCCCTCGTCTTCTCTCGCAGTCGACTTGTTCTTCTCGCCGTTCCCTGAGCGCCGGAGCGCGGGGTGCGTGTCGAAGAAGAATCCCCGGTGACATTGATGTCGAGTGCGACGCAACCGAAACTCCCCGTTGCTGCTTCGTCCTCACACCCATGTCGTCGACTATGCGAGGGAGGTAAATGCAAGGACCGGGCCAGGTCCTCAAACATGAGCAATCATGCGGGGTCGGCCGATTGCCCCGTTTCCGAGAAATTGTCTGAGAGATAGAACGGTTGCAATGCTGTTACATCTGGTCACATATCTTCGTAGGCTAGCGAATCGGGCGGACCCGCCATCCGTATTGGCTACAGCGAACAACTTAGGGATTTGACCTGAACAGGGTTCAGGATGGATTTCTCGAAATTCCACTGCTTCTCCCGAGCCAGCACGAAGCGAATCGTTGCATGGTTGAAACATGGCACCTTGCGGATGTTTCGAATCCGATCGAATTAGGGTCTCTGGGAATGATTTCAACGTCCGTTTGGTCGCACGGGTAGGGTCCGGGCTCGTGCGCGATAGATCGTTCCAAACCGCGCCGGCGCGCCTGGACTGCTTGTTGGCAGCCGGCCCGCCAGCAGCACCGGTAATCGAACTGGTGGAACTGGCGCTGGAGCCCGCCACACAGGCCGTCATGCCGATATGGCGTATATAAGGATGACGGATACTTCAGACCGCCCACGAGTTCTGGGTCGGCGTTTGCCCGATCATCGAAGGGACACGCCAGTCGTTGATATATACATGCTTCTGGCGAATCGCTCCGGCATACGGCATCGCGCACATCTGTTATGCGCCGCGCACTCGATTCACGTTTCACGGGGAAAGTACTGATATATCCGCAGACGAATCGAGCCGATAACCTGTATTGACTCTCTGTGGACCGTGCAGTGCGGCCGCACCGATCAGTTTTTCGCACCACCCGCAGCAAAATCGCATCAACATAAGAATGTCGTTGTGTACCTGCTATTCAGGCGCAACGACATAAAAACGGGGGAAATATCATGCCGCAATCACTTGGACGTTTTCAAGCGGTCTCCTGCGGGACTGCCGATCCAGCGCAGTCCGCCATGCTGCCCCAGCCGGACACTCAGCGCCGCCTGATCTGCGTTGCCCGCGCACCGAATGATCTGCTCCTGGCACATGTGCGCGCAGCTGGCTGGGAGGTCACCGTTGCGAGAACTGCTGCCGGCGCGGAGGCCGCGGCAAAGGAAGCTCGCGTTGCCGCAGGTCTCATCGATTTCGACGGTTTCACGCCGCGCGACTTCACGGCCCTCAGGGCATGCCTGAGCCAGCCGACCATCGGCTGGGTCGCCGTTACGGCTGCGGACCAATCGGCAAGCCATGCGGTGCGCGATCTGATTCGGAATTATTGTTTTGATTACGTCACCATGCCGTTGTCTCATGAATCGATCTCCCATGTGCTCGGGCACGCTCGCGGCATGGCGGCGTTGAATTATGTCGATACCCCAGCCGAAACCGCCGCCACAGGCAACCATGAGATGGTTGGCGCCTGCGAGGCGATGCAAGCCCTTTTCAGCACCATCCGCAAGGTCGCGAACACCAACGCCAGCGTGTTCATTTGCGGCGAGTCGGGTACCGGCAAGGAGCTCACCGCCCTCGCTATCCACGAGCGCTCGCCGCGCCGCAAGGCGCCGTTTGTCGCGATCAATTGCGGTGCGATTCCGCAGCACCTGCTGCAGTCGGAACTGTTCGGCTACGAACGCGGCGCGTTCACGGGTGCGGACCAGCGCAAAATCGGGCGCATCGAAGCAGCGAACGGCGGCACCCTCTTTCTCGATGAAATCGGCGACATGCAGCTCGAAGCGCAGGTAAGCCTGTTGCGTTTCCTGCAGGAGGGCAAGATCGAACGCCTGGGCGGCCACGAATCGCTCCGTGTCGACGTCCGCGTGATTTCGGCGACCCACGTCGACCTCGAAGCAGCAATCTGCGCCGGACGTTTTCGCGCCGACCTGTTCCACCGCCTGTGCGTGCTGCGCGTCGACGAGCCGCCGCTGCGCGCGCGTGGCAAGGATATCGAAATTCTCGCGCATCACATCCTGCACAAGTTCAAGAAGGACAGCGCGCACACGATCCGCGGCTTCACGACGTCGGCGATCGAGGCGATGAACGACTACACCTGGCCCGGAAATGTGCGCGAGCTAATCAATCGAGTGCGCCGCGCGATCGTGATGACCGAAGGCAGGCTGCTCTCGCCCGAGGATCTCGATCTCGAATCCCTCGTCGGCGGGGAGGTGACAACGCTTGACGTTATGCGCGACATCGCGGAGCGCAGCGCGATCGAAACCGCCTTGTTGCACCACGATCACCGGATCGGCCGGGCGGCAGCGGAGCTCCGCATCTCGCGCGCCACCCTGTATCGGCTAATGGTTGCACACGGAATGCGCGACCCGGCAGACACGCCTCCTCACAATGAAGATGGCGACGATGCGGCCAAGGAACTACGCCAGGAAGAATCCGCCTGATCCGGGACTCGCCAATGGCGCCAAAACGGTTTGGTGTTTGGCAAACTCCGTACCGTTTGTTGAGAATATGGGGCGTCGACCGCTGGCGACTCAACACCCGAGGCGCCAATAAAAAACGGCCCGCAAAACGCGGGCCGCTGGCATTCCTGATGCGACAACCTAATCCGCCGCCCTCAGTTTCGCCACTTCCGCGTCGGAAGGCTGGACACTCGCGCCATCGATGTATCGATAGTTCGTCATGATGCCCTTGCCGTCCTTCAGCGCGGTCGTGCCGATATAGGCGCCCATCGTCGATTGATTGTCTTGCGCGCGATACGTGATCGGACCAAAAGGCGTATCGACGGAGAGCCCCTTGAAAGCTGCGGCAAGTTTGTCCGGATCGGTCGACTTGGCCTTCTTCAGACCATCCGCAATCGACATCAACGCCGAATACCCCACCACCGATCCAACGCGCGGATAGTCGTGATACTTCGTCTCGTAGGCCGCGACAAATTTACGGTTAGCGGGCGTATCGATCGAGTACCACGGATACCCCGTCACGATCCAGCCCACCGGCGCCTCGGCTCCCAGCGGATCGAGGTATTCCGGTTCGCCCGTCAGCAACGACACCACTGAACGATCCTTGAACAAGCCACGTGTATTGCCCTCACGCACGAACTTGCCAAGATCGGCGCCGAACTCGACGTTGAAAATTGCATCGGGCTTCGCATCGGCGAGCGCTTGCGTAACCGCGCCGGCGTCAAGTTTTCCGAGCGGCGCAGCCTGGTCGGCAACGAACTCGACGTCAGGCTGGGCCGCCTTCAGCAAACGCTTGAACGTGGCCACGGCGGACTGGCCGTATTCATAGTTCGGATACACCACCGCCCAGCGCTTCTTATTCAGCTTGGCGGCTTCGGGCACGAGCATCGCGACCTGCATATACGTCGACGGACGCAGACGGTACGTGTATTTGTTGCCATCCTGCCAGACGATCTTGTCGGTCAGCGGTTCGGCGGCAAGGAAGAAAACCTTGCGTTGCTTCGCGTAGTCGGCAAGCGCCAGACCGGTGTTCGACAGGAAACCGCCGAACAACATCGAAACTTGTTCGCCGGTCATCAGTTCCTGCGCCACGCGAACCGTATCGCCCGGATTCCCGTTGTCGTCGCGTGAGACCACTTCGAGCTTCTTGCCATTGATACCGCCCGCCGCGTTGACTTCGTCGAGCGCCATGTTCCAGCCGTTCTTGTACGGGCCGAGGAACGCCGGCTGCGCTTTATAACTGTTGATTTCGCCTATCTTGATGGTCTGTGCAGCAGCGCCCATCGACACCAAGGCGGCGGCCAGGGGCGTAACCATGAAGACGGTTAAGCGCAGCAACGATCCAACACGCGTGGTCATAGTTTTTCTCTCCGGATAAAGCGGCTAAGTTGAATGCTAATTGGCATGGCTAAGGTTGATGGAAGGATACCCCTGGTCGATCTTCGCTGACTGGACGGAACGCGCTCAGACACTCAGGTAGGCTCGTCTCACCGCTTCGTCGCGGGAGAGTTCGTCTATGGTGCCGCTAAAGCGGATCTGCCCTTTTTCGAGCACATAGGCGCGATCACTGACGAGCTCGGCGAAATGCATGTTCTGCTCGGACAGCAGGATCGACAGCCCTTC
>Ga0255336_101341_pt1 | contig 18557 bp, 14 predicted proteins | sample MeOH1_35cm_T3_17_FD_189102 | JGI IMG/M metagenome (GOLD analysis project Ga0255336, IMG submission 189102) | Sandy soil microbial communities from University of British Columbia, Vancouver, Canada - MeOH1_35cm_T3_179 | ecosystem: Engineered > Artificial ecosystem > Sand microcosm > Unclassified ...
AGCAGCCGACTATCCCAAGGTTGCCACGACAGGTCACGCCGCACGGAGCGCGGGCGTAGCTCAGGGGTAGAGCACAACCTTGCCAAGGTTGGGGTCGAGGGTTCGAATCCCTTCGCCCGCTCCAAATTTCCTCATGGAAATGAGAGCGTTATGACAGGGCCGCCGTAAGGCGGCCCTTCGCTTATCCGGGGTGGTGTCCACATGGTGTCCACCGCAGCAAGCGAGGACACCGGATCGCTCGCTGCAGAAGGCGGGATCAAGTTCTTGATGTTATAGTTGGCTGACCGATCGGGCGAGGCGAGCGATTGCAAGCTGAAGTCAAAACGAAGCTGCTCGCGTCGATGCACGCGGGACGACTGGTGGTGGTTTGTGGCGCCGGCCTGTCGATGGCTGCGCCCAGCAGCCTGCCGGCGGCATGGCGGGTCGCTGAGGCCAGTTTCGACAAATACGCCCTTGAGACGGACCCGGCTTGCGATCCGGCAATGCGTCACGATCTCGAAGCGTTCGCGCAGCACTTCGTCGGCCTTCACACGCTCCAGTCCGTGTTCATCGAAAGCCTCGTGCCCTGGCAGATGTTCGTGAAGCCGCCCAATGCCGGCCACGCGGCGGTGGCGGATTTCCTTGTCACGCGAGCGGCTACAGCGGCCCTATCCGCCAACTACGACACGCTGATCGAGCAGTCCGCGGTTGCGAACGGGTTTGACTTTCAAAATTCACTGGACGGAGATGAGGCGACCACTCGGTCCCGCACCCAGAGCCCACTCTTGAAATTTCACGGATGCGCGACGCGTGACCGGCTGGCAACGGTATGGGCGCCGTCGCAGTTGGGCGAGCCGCCCATCGCAGATCGCATCGCGAAGAGCAAAACGTGGATGGCGGCAAACCTCCGGCAGAAGGACCTGCTGGTCGTCGGCTTCTGGTCCGACTGGGCCTATCTGAACACCCTCCTGGGAACGGTCCTCGACGGGCTTGCTCCGCTCTCCGTCACAGTGATCGACTTGGCGGATGCCGGGGCGCTCCAAGCCAAAGCGCCGGACCTGTGGGCCTTAGCCACCGGCCCAAAGGTCGAATTCACGCACGTGCAGGAATCCGGGGCGGACGCGCTGACCGAGCTTCGAAAGGCCTTTTCCCAGAATTATCTTCGTGGGGTTCTTGCTGCCGGTAGGCCGGCATTCGAGGCGTCGATCGGAGTGGTCTGTGATCCCGCATGGCTGGAGCCGCCGGACTTCGACAACGAGACTCTGTACAGTCTGAGACGCGACGCTGAAGGAGTCCCTTCGGGACAGCCGGCCAGCAGGTCAAAGCCGAGTCAGTGCGAGATCTTTGGGGTGTTCCATCTGCTGCTTAGGCAGGCTGGAGCGGCCCCGACAGCCTTGGGCTATGATCTCGCAGGCCGATCAATCCGGGTCGTGAACGGCGCGGGTGCGGTTCTCAACCAACTCCGCACCAAATTTGTTGAGGCGCCTGCGGTTGCTCCGACCGATATTGTCGTAGCTGCCGGCGCAACTAACCTGCCCCTGCCAGGAAGCGTGGTTCGGCCGGGGTCCGTCGGTAGCTTTATCCGTCCGACGGCAATGGGCGACTGGTACGATCTTGACGGCGCGCGGGCGGAGTTGGGCATCTGATGGACATAGGTACACAGTCTGAGGTCGTCCTTCGTGAGGCTGGTTACGAGACCTGGCCATGGACGGGCACGTCCCCGCCCGTGATCTGCTTCGAAAGCGCGACGGTGGTCGGCTTCCTGCATGTCTTCGGCAGCGCTAAAGAGCTCCTGGACACGTGGGAAGCGGCCCAGCAGCGGGTTCTGGCCCGACACGCGCCGGCGCTTCGAGCGGCCGGCGCCAAGGCGTGGAACGTCTACTCTGTGTTCCTGACCTCCGAGCTCGCGCCAACCCTGCAGCGCCAAGTCGAGAAGCTGGAGGAGAATTTTGCTCTCACGCGAAAAATCGCGCGAACTGCGATCCAAACGGTGGAAGACGTGACGAACGTGCTGATGCCTCTAAGCCCGATCAGGGCTCAGCCGCTTCTCGAAAACGCTGACATCGCCGATCGATTGCGCGCTCGCGCCAAAGACGTTCCGGTCGAGGCGCTGACCGCCTTCTTGGGAGATCTGCGGCCAGAGGACGTCGCCGAGATATTGGGGAGCCCGACATGAGGCTCGACTACGTTGAAGTTTGCGGGTTCCGCGGGTTTCGCGAAAAGGTCCGTGTCGACTTCGGAGCGGGCTTCACCGTCATCACCGGCCGAAATGGGGTGGGGAAAAGCACGCTCTGTGACGCTGTCGAGTTCGCCATTCTCGGCGAGATTGCGAAGTACACGGTGGAGTCGGCCGCAAAGGAGACGGTTCGGGACTACATATGGTGGCGGGGCGATGGTTCACCAACTGGCCACTATGTGACCGCGTCCTTTGTCGACCGGGACGGCAAATCGTTTTCCATCACACGGACTCGCGACGGTGGCGCTGACAAGGCCCCGGCCGAAATCGAAGCCCAGCTCTGCCAGGGTGCGGTGCCGGACGAAGCGCTCAAGCAGCTCTGCAAAACCTCCGTCATCAGGGACGAGTGGATTGCAAGCCTCAGTCTCGACCTGAGCGAAACGCAACGGTTCGACCTGGTTCGCGCGGCCCTGGGTTCCGTCGAGGGCGCCGACCTCGCGGCTAAGGCGAAGGCTGTGGTCTCGCTCGCGGAGGCGGCGTGCGGTCGCGTTGAAGAATCTTACCAACAGGCCCGGTCGGTGCTGCAGGGCGGGCTCGTGCAACTGTCGGAGGCAAATGAAGCCGCAAACAGGCGCAGCGACATTTCTGCAGCGATGACGGTGCTCGATCTGGTTACCCCGCCGACAGCCGGCGAACTTGCACAGAGGATTGATCTGGCTCAACGCACTCTTCCCGATCGACGGCGACGCCTCGAAGGCCTCGGCCTCGCCGCGTTCGAGGGGCACGAAGTCGCTGCGCACCAACGGGCGTTCAATTCACCAGACGAAATCGCGCGCAGGGAGCGGGCGAAAGCGGCGCTGGATACTGCACGATCCAACTTCCATCGCCTCAAGGCCGGGCTGGAAGTGGCGCAGCGAGCCTATGACGTCGAGGCGACGGCGAATGAAGTCGCCGCTTCGTTGTCCATCCTCGTTGAACACGGGGAGCAGTTGGGCCTTCACAACGATCATTGTCCGCTGTGCGCGGCAACGCGAACCAACGCCGAATTCGCTGCGGGAATCCAGAGCGCCCGGGCGCGGATCGACCAGCTTGCCGGGGGCGTGAATATAGCGCGTGAGAACCTCGCGAGAGCCCGCGAGGCGGCAAGCCAGGCGGAACAGCAGGTTGCTGAGGCGCAAGCGGTCTGGGACGCGATCGAGCAACAGTTGCGGACTCTTCGCGCGCGGGAGGAGGCCCATATCGAGATCTTCGAACGCTATGGGCTGAATCCAGCCAACGCGGCGAACCCGGACGCGCTGGACCGGGAAGCGCTGGACGAGCGCGAGCAATTGGTCGAGCTCGAGCGCGCGCTCAACGCCCTGGAAGCCTCGCGGGCCGTTGATGCGTTGACCTCGGTTGATGCGCGAGTCTCGGTTTTGCGGCGTCAAGCCGACGCTGCTGCGGACGAACTCGCGCGCGCTCAGAGCGCGGTGGCGTCAGCCAAATCTCTGGAGAAGAGCGTTCGGCGTTCCGCGGCCGAAATTGTCGACGAACGGCTCGCCCGCATCAGCCCGCTGCTGAATGAGATTTACCAGCGGCTCCGCCCGCACGCGAACTGGCGCAGCATCGACTATAGTATCCGCGGCGATGTCCGGCGCTTCCTCAGTCTAAAGGTGGGAAAAGACCTCAATCCGCAATTCGTCTTCAGTAGCGGTCAGAGGCGAGCCGCGGGTCTCGCTTTCCTTCTGTCGGTCCATCTGGCTAGGCCGTGGTCCCGATGGAAACGCTCATGTTGGACGATCCCGTTCAACACATCGACGACTTCAGAGCGCTGCAACTCGTCGAAGTGCTTTCGTCGTTACGACAGGTCGGCCGTCAGGTTGTCGTGGCGGTCGAAGATGAAGCCCTCGCGGATTTGCTTTGCCGACGGATGCTCAGCACACCGGAGCAAGGCGGGCGACGTTACACGATCGACTTCAACGAGCGCGGGGCGGCCGACGTGACCGCGCGGCTGGAAATTCCGCCGATGGCCTTGGGCATCCTCCGTCAGTTTGACGGAACCCAGGCGACCGCGTGATCTGATTATGGCGAAGAAGCCGGTCCACCTTACAAACGGCAGTGCTTGGTCTACCCAGACCGAGGCGCTTACGCACTTCCGTTCAATGCTCCACCGCTACGCCGACGGCGCTTACGTGGAAGATCGGGCTGACCACGACGATCTCGTTGCTTTGCTAGAACGCTATGATGGCGCGATCTCCAATGGGCCGTCGAAGATCGGGCCTGGGATCGACAGCTTTTTCCGGCGCCGAAACCTTGGCGAAGGGTATTCGACGCCGGGGTTCTGGGTCCGTCGTGTGGATGGCACCGAAACGGACTTCAGCTTCCCGGCTGCGGTGCGCGGCGAGCCGAAGACTCGGCAGCAGGAGTTTTATGACGCTTGCCGCAATGCCGTTGCGGCGGACCTCGTGGCGGCGAAGCGAGCCCATTTCCAGCGATATGCCGATGCGAACGGGCTCGTTCCGTGCGATCTAACCGAGGAGCTTATCTCATTCGAGGAAGCGCACATCGACCACGCATATCCCACGTTCGGCCAGCTCGTAGTGAGTTTTCGCGCTGCAAACGGATGGCAGCAGGAGATGCCGCCCGCACTTCTGACCACACCGAGCGACGCCCAGACCACCACGATGTTCGTTGCGCCCGAAGTGGCCGAGCGGTTTCGAAGCCTCCATCACGGCGCCGCCACGCTCCGGGTTATTGCTCGGAGGCGGAACCTATCAATGGCGGCGGGCCAGCGCCGGCCGCGCGTCCGCCGCCCGGTCCTCTTGATCTAGGCGGTTTCGCCCAAACCGGATTCGAAGAGCAGCTTCAGCACCGCCATCACTTTGGCGAAGCGGACCTTGTCGAACCCGTATCGCTCTTCCGTCGTCGCCAGGGCCGCTTCCCGGTCGTAGGCGGGATCTTCGGCCCAGACCCAATTGTTGGCAGTCCAGCGGCCGATCTTTTCATAGCGAAGGATTTCCAGGGCACTCCCCACGTCACTCGGCAGGTTGTTGCCGAGTTCGAAGTCACGGTCGATGATCGCCTTTAGCTCATCCATCCCCTCCCAGTGCATGATCATGTACTCCATGATCATGCCCACGAGGTGTTTGCACGCGTGGTCATTGATCGCCCGCCGAACGGCCGAAGTCAGCGGGACGATTCTTTCCTTGATCAGATAGAGAACGAACGCCTTCGCAGCCTCTTCCTGCGCGATAATCAGCAGGAAATATCGCGTGGCGGACGGAGTCCGGAATTCCAGATCGTAAGTCTCCGCCTGCAGGCGCTGGGCGTTGTCGATGCATGCCCGAATGGCGTTGGCGAGATTGTCCCGAATCTTCTCGGCCCCCGATGACATTCAAACTTCCTTTGGTGCGATGCGACTTGAGGATGTCGATTTCCGCCCTTCGTAGGTTGGATCGCCGTGCGCCGAGGTGGGGCGTCACCGTTCGGTTGGAGCCGCCCCACTCCCTTCAGGCCCGTCTTGCTTTCCTCTGATCGCCGCCGCCGCGATGGTGCCCACGGACAGCGTCAGCGTGTCCAGATCGAGAGCCATGGCTGCGACGGCGGTGCCCAAGCCAACAGCGAACAATGCGAGATACTGGCCGCGTGAAAGAGTTACCGGGAGCTCGGTGAGCCCAAGCGCGGCCGCCGGCAATCCAAATTCCAGCCGGCGCAGAAGTTCATCGAGCGCCGTGAGAAACGCCGGCTGGTCAGGAAACAGCGCAGAGAGAATCTGATGGGCTGACCGGAGATGGAAGCGTGCGCCGTCAGCTACGCGAATGATATCGCCATAGCCGACTGCCCCTTGGAACGGCGTAGTCGAATAGCGACGCTCCAGTGCGTCGATCGATGTGCCTGCGATCCAATCGAAGAGGATTGACGCCCGTTTGCAGCGTGCCCAGAACTCGAATTGGTCCTGGCAGTAGCGTTGAAGCCCCTGAGCCGTTGCATGGCCGAAGCGCTGAGCGGCCTGGCTCGCCCGCACGCTCTCAGACTGACCGCGCTTCATCACGGGAGTGTAGATTCCATCCATCTCGGCCAAGACCTGGACGATGGCGAGCACCTGGACCGGGTCCGCCTGCGCAAAGCTCAGCTGACGCATCAGCTCGATGAGGCGCAGACTCGACTCGAAAGACAGCGACGATACTCCACAAGCCCGCCCAAGCAGCGTCAGATGGATCAGCTCGCCATCTCTCTCCGCTAGGCCTGCTTGGAGCAGGCGCGCGACCAATGCCGAAATGTCCCCTTCGACGAGCCGAATCCACTGCGGGTTGGCGCGCGATGTAGAGTGACCGCCGAAGGTATTGACCAGGAGGCCCGGGATATCTTCCGGACGCACGCCCCGGACCTGACTGAGCAAGCGCAGCGTCCAGGTCGGGAGGTCGCGGTGCTGAAAGGACGAGATGACGTCTTCAGGCGTCCCCAGCACATATTTCTGAAACAGCCGAGCACGTTCGACCGGCGTTTCCGCCAGGATGATCGCCTTTCCGATCTCATTGTATCCCAGCCGACCCGCCCGCCCGGCCATATTCTTATATTCGGCGATGGTGAACGGCCGTCCATCCTCACCGACAAATTCATTTTCGGCCAGGACAACGGTCGAAGCAGGCGTGTTGATCCCAGCCGCGAGTGTCGTCGTGGCGGCCAGGACGTGGATGCCGCCATCGGCGGCTCGATATCCCCGCTCGATCGCTTCGCGCTCGGCGCGGAGCAAGTTGGTATTGTGGAAGGCCGTGCCTCCCTGCAAGCATTCGCGCAAATCCTGAGAAGCGGCTGTCAGGTCTTGAGTCGGAAGGACTGTGATCACCGCCGTTGCGGGCGGAAGCCCAAGCGCCTTTGAGAGATAACGGGCGCAGCCCTGTGCCGGGCCGCGGACGTTTCGAAAGATAATGAGCTTTTCACCTTTGGCGACTAACTGCTTCGCCAGTGGAACGATGACATCTTGGGAAGACGGCTTATCCCGCCGCTGCACGATTTGATGCGCCGACAGCAGCGACTCCGTCTTTATCGTCCCGTTCACGTCGACAAATTGGAAAACACCTCGCCGATCGAGCACGCCTTCGATCAGCGGGACCGGCCGGTCCCGCGAGGTCAGGAGCGGTAAGTCCAGCCAACTGTCGAAGTTATTGAGGTTGCCGATAACGGCCGACAAGATGACAAGCTGGGGTTCGACACCGCGCTGTCGCGCGCGAAGCAGCAAGGCCAAGATGAGCTCGACTGTAATGCCGCGCGTGGGATCGGTGATGAATTGGCCTTCGTCGAGGACCACCAAACCAAGCTGATTCAGCAGACGCGGAGATGCCAGCGCCAGGTTCAGGAACACCTCATAGGTGAAGAACCCAAGATCGTAGCGACCGCTGAGGACGGGACCCACACCATCGGACGCGTCACCGCTGCACCGCACGACCCGCAAACCAGCGGGCCCGAAGCGCGCGCTGAAATCTTCGAACTTCTCGTTCACCAGCGCTCGGTACGGCAGGAGAAACACCGCTTTTTTGCCAGCGGCCACCGCCCGGATCGCGGCGAGTTCGCCGATTAGAGTCTTGCCTGAACTCGTCGGCGCCACCACGAGCAAAGACTTTCCGTCAAGCACGCCATGGCCATTCACAGCCCTTAGCTGCAGTTGGTTAAGTCCCTGCGGGAAGTTCGCGACCCACTGATCGACAATCTCCTGTGGGAAACCGTGCTCGACCAGCTCGGTGAACGAACCGGACATCTGTTTAACCGCGACCGCAGGGAAAGCGGCGACGAAGTTGTCGCCGCGCCTCAATGCCGGGAACACGAGGCCGCCCTGCACGCTGCCAAGAAAGACGGGCGTTTGGGTCACACCGATCCGCTCAGCCTCGACCCTGGTAAAGCGAATAATCTCGCCGGCCACCTCGGGAAAGCTAACCGTCTGGCCGGCGGTCTTGGTCAGGGCTTCGATCGTCGCATAGGTAAGAAGGCCGTGCCCAGTTCCAGGCTGTTCCCATGCCGATTCGGTCGTGGCGCAAGCGGCCAGCAGGATCCTGCCTTCACCGTAGACGCCGGCCAGCGCGAAGGCGTTCCTCGGTCGTGCTTCCATATCGAGGACGCGCGCGGGTGCCTGTCCGCTGAAACAGCAATCCAGAATGCATAGCACCGCCCGAGCCTTCGTCCGCCTGAAGGCGTCGGCCAAAGCGGCCATGGGTAGCGCGGTGCTCGCCAAGTCGCCGGCATCGGTATCAAACAGGACCAAGCTGCCGTCGGGTGAGCCGTGACCAGCGAAACCGACGATGACGACATCGTCCTCTCGTGCAGCATCAAGCGCGCCCAGGATAGCCGGGGATGTCCCGAGCCATGTTGAAAATTGCTCGGCAGGCTTTGCTGGTTGAGGATGTTACGCTGCGACGTCCCGCTGTTCAAGATTGGTGGTTATGTTGTTCTTTGCCTGATTGGCCAGGAGGGCGGCTCTGAGGGTCGGCCATTGTTTGCAGGCCTTCAGTCGTCTGAAGCCCTTGGCGGCTTCCAGCATCGCGGCGCCGGTCCATCGCAGCGCCATGGTAGCATCCTGCCAGCGTTTGACGTTGCGGCAGACCTGCCGGATGGTGCCGTTCATATTTTCGATGATGTTGGTGCAGGCGAGCGAGCGGCGCAATTCGGCGGGCAGGCTGAGGCGCGTGACGGTGAGGATTTCGTCGATCCCCTCCAGGATGCTGCCGGAGACGCCGGGGGCTTCGCGCTCCAGACGCCGGGCGAGGTTGCGGATCAGCTTTTCCGCCTTGTCGGCGTCGTCCAGTTCCCACGCCTGACGGAGTGCCTTGCGGACACTGGCATGCAGGGGCTTTGGCAAGCGTTCCACGATGTTGCGGGCCTTGTGGACCTGGCAGCGCTGGATCGGGGTGCCGCGGCCAAAGCTGTTGCGGATGGCCTTGGACAAAGCCTTGGCGCCATCAATGATAAACAACCGGCAGACCGCCGGATCGAGGCCGCGCCCGATTAGATTGTCGAGCAGGGCCTGGACCACGGCGGCGTTCTCCGTCGCCCCCTCGATCACCCCGAGGGGGTGTTTCTGGCCGTTGGCGTCGATACCGACAGCGGCCAGCAGCATCAAGTCCTCCTCGATATGGAGGCCGTCAATCTGAATGATCAGCAGATCCAGCTTGGACAGATCGGACCCCATCCAATCCTTCATGAGTTCCGCCGACAGCGCCACAAACCGGCGCGACACCGCCGATTTGGACACAGCAGAGCCCTTGGCTGCCGGGATATCGCCGCCCGGCAGCCGGACGGCGCGCCCGAACCGCCGCGTCGAGACATTGATCAACATCAGATTCAGCGCCCATTTGCCAAGCAGATCCTCGGACATCGCCGCCTCCCAGCTCGGCAAGGGTACCTCGCCGCCGGCGCGGGCGCGGACACGAGGCCGTTCGACCTCGACCTTGCCGCCGTGGAAACCAATCTTTCCTTTGGTCTTGCCCCAACGATGGCCGGCCTTGCCGTCGTCCCGTTCATAGCGCGGGCCGCACAGCGAAGCTGCATCGTCTTCCATCATCCGCGACAATGTGGCGATCCCCGCCGTCAGGCAGAAGCGCTCGAAACTCGCCCCCACTTCCTGCCAAGCCCCTTCAACGGCACCCGACAACAAAGCAGCGGACGACGGCTTGCTCGATATGGTAGATTTCTTCATGGCGTTGCTTTCTTTCTGAGGATTCAGCACCCCGAGCCTACCGGCTCAAGGCGAGCAACGCCTACCTCGCATTTTCAACAATGACCGGGACATCCCTGGATAGCCGCGGATACCTCGGTATGTGTTGCGCGCTCGTCGACGAGGAGCCGTGCCGAAAGGCCATCGATCGTATCGGTGAACAAGGCCCAAAGGGCGGTAGCGTCGCGGCGCGCCCCGCCGAGTTCCGGAATCGCTGGATGGCGGTGCTTGTTGATGCCTACAAAGACTGCGCTCGTCGCCATCTCGCCCCCTAGCCGATCAGAGCGAGCAGACGTTCGACCAGATCGCTCGCCTCGCGTTGCCGCAGCACGCGCGCCTCGCGCGTATCGGAATAATCTTCGCCATGCTCGAAGAGGGCGACGGCAACCGGTCCATCCTTGCGGTAGCCCTCAACCTTCTCATCCGAGCAGAACCTGCCGCGGAGGATCGCTAGGGTGTCACCCAGCACCTTGCCATGTTTTCCGGTTAGAGCTTCACGGAATGCCGCGGCAGCAGCATCAAGACCCTCGGGCGCATGCTCAATGCAGTAGATCAGGTCGTGTGCATCCTTGCGCTCGAACCTCTGGTCAAATGCGAACGCCTTCAGGCAGGTGAAGCTGACGAGATTGGCGTGCCTGACAAGTTCCGTCGCAATGCCCGCCCCGCCGAGGAGCTCGGCTTGGATCTCGGCGGTCTGATACAGGTCGAAGACGATCGATGAGTGCGGAATGTTCAGAGCCGAGATCTTGCCGTCCGTTGGCAAGGGTTGCACCTTCCCGCCGGCGATCTCTGGGGCGTCAGCAAGCAATTCGAGAATCATCAAGGCGCCGTGCTCCGTCCGAGTCTGCCAGCGCCATGAGAGCTTCTGGCCCTTGTCGTTGGTCGCCCGCTCGAACCCGAGCTTCCGCAGGTTGTCCTCGAGCGTATGATAGGCTTCGGTGTCGGCAAGGAGCTGGAGGTCGATGACGACGTCGACGTCCTGAGTGCCCGCATGCGGCGGAACTTCTGGCGGCCGCGCTGTGACGAGATATTTCGGGGTCAGCCCGCCCACCAAGAAGACAGAATTCTTCCATGGGCCGAGACCACGAAGGAGCGTCAACAGCACGCGTTCACAGTCGAGCGTGTAGGCGTCCGCGTATCCATCGAGAGTAGCGGGCTTGGCCATCAGAACCCGATCCTCTCGTGGCGCAGGTGCTCGGCCATTTCCTTTGCGCGACCCTCGCTCCGCACGAGGTCGAGATAAATCTGGACGGGGCTGGCAAGCCACACCCCGTCGACCTTTTGACGAAACAGCAGTTCGCCCGACGACTTGACCTCGATAACCGCGAGGTTCGCGCCCTCGGTGACGACCCTGGCGTCGAGCGCGCCAAACGCTTCCTCCGCAGAACGTCCTGGCATCAGGCGACAACGGACCTGCGAGACGCTGGAGAGAAATGGCGCGTATCGTTGCGCTGCTGCTTCATGCGTGATCGCGTAAGCGGCTTGATGCTGTTCGAATACGCGATCCAGCCGTTCCGGTAAGTCCGTGGGCTTGATTGCCGGTACATAGTACCGGCGGAGCGCGGGCGGGCGACCGAGTCCGAGCTGCTTCGACCACGCGTCGAGCAAGGCGCCTGGTTCTCGCAGAAGGCGTTCCTTGCTCGGCCCCTGACCCTGAATCTCCAGCCAGTCAAACCGCTCAAGCTCGGTCATGACCTGCGATACCGTCGCAGGCGAGGCTTGCGATTGCTCAGCGAGCTCTTTGACGCTCACCCATGTGCGGGGGCGAACAAGGAGCGCATGGAGCACCTGGGTTCGGCGGCCGGAGAACAATGACCGCAAGACGTTCGCTACCGGCTTCGGCGGCGGTTTTTCGATGTAGACATAGGCGCCGCGCGCAGGAACAAATAGACTTCCTCCGCTGTCGAAATATCCAACCTGCTCTTCGCGAAGGAGTTCTTTCGCGCCCGGAGAGATCGACTCCGCGACAATGAGCGCGAGCCGCTGCTCATTAGCTCGTTCCGACGGCGCATGGTCCATGTAGCGGCGGATCTGCCAGATAATCTCCCGCACATCCCTGGGATAGACCGCGCGCTTTGCTTCAATCAGAAGGCTCACGGACTCGCCCCCGATATGCAGGTCGATGCGGGCGTCGTAGCCGCGATCACGCCCGGTCGGCTGTTCCCACAGGCGGAGTTCAGCGTGTGCTTGTGGCAGACCACGGAGGGTCTCCAGAACGCTTTCGAGCAAGTCTCGCTCAGAGTGCATGGACGAGGCCTTAGCTTTCTTCACTGCGCAGTAAATATGCTCCTTATGGCGAATCTTCCCGGAAATGGCAATATTTACTGCGCAGTGAACATGAGTGGACGATGTGCCGCGGCAAGTGCCTTGACTCCCCCGTCCATCCGTCGAACAAATAGAGAACATGACCGTTTATTGTGCCCCAGGAGGACACCAGAAGCTTTGCGGCCCCCGTCCGCCCTTGAGTCTTTGCGCGCCCGCGTCCGCCAAATCGAAGGCCGATACCAGCGCGCCACAACGGTGTTGCCCTTCGGTCTCGCCGCAGTGGACTCACGACTTCCAGCCGGCGGGCTCCCGTGCGGGGCGCTGCATGAGATCGCCGGCGGAGGAAACGGCGCGTTAGACGCCGCCGCCGCCGCGCTCTTCGCCGACTGGCGCGTTGCGCAGAGCGGCAAGGTGCTTTGGTGTGTCACCCGCCCAGACCTGTTCGCCCCAGCGCTCTCACAAGCCGGTCTGAAATCCGATCGCGTCATCTATCTCGAAGGCGGCGACGACAAGACCGTCCTCGCTTGCTTTGAAGAAGGGCTTCGGCACGGCGGCCTGGGCGCCGTGGTGGCCGAAATCGCCCGCCTGCCGATGACCGCTTCGCGGCGGCTTCAGCTCGCTGCCGAAGGATCGGGGACCCTCGGCATCGCGCTCCGGCGCTGGCGCCGACAGACCGAGGCATCTGATTTTGGGCAGCCGACGGCCGCCACCTCGCGCTGGCGCGTCTCGGCGCTGCCCTCCACACCACTCCCCGTTCCGGGGGTCGGCCGGCCACGCTGGCTGATCGAGCTGATCCGTTGCCGCGCTGGCGAGAGCGCCGATTTTGAACTGGAGGCGTGCGATGACACGGGTCATCTCCGTCTTCCTGCCGACCTTGTCCACGGACGGGGTCAGGCGGAAGACGGGCGACGCAGCGCCTCCGCCTGAGGCGCCGCTCATCCTGGTGGGCCGGGACGGGAGACGGCGGGTGGTGCTGGCGGCGGACGCCGCCGCCCAGGCCGCCGGCCTGCGCGTCGGCATGCCCGCCACTAAGGCCCAGGCGCCGGTGCAGGGTTTGGTGATTCAGGACGCCGATCCCGCCGCCGACCCGCCCGACGGGATCATCATCGACTCCACTGGCGCCGATCATCTGCATGGCGGCGAGGCCGCCATGCTAGTGACCTTGGTCGATAAGCTCGCCGGCGTCGGCCTTCGCGCCCGCGCCGCCATCGCCGACGCCTGGGGCGCGGCCCACGCCCTGGCGCGCTTCGGCGCCCAGCCGGGCTACATCTCCGAGCGGGGGAAGGCCGCGGCCGATGTCAGCGGCTTGCCGATAATTGCGCTACGGCTTGCGCCCGATCTGGTCGATGGTCTCCGCGTGCTCGGCTTCGACCGCATCGGCGACCTGTTGGCGCAGCCACACGGGCCACTGGCGCTGCGCTTCGGTCCCGAGCTGGGCCGGCGCCTCGACCAGGCCACCGGCCGGATCGCCGAGCCGATCGAGCCTATCCGTCCCGAGGCGCTGGTAGAGGTCCGCCGCGCCTTCGCCGAACCAATCGGCGCGGCGGAGACCATCGCGCGCTATATCGGCAAGCTCGCGGCCCAGCTCTGCGACGCCTTGGAGCAGAAGGGCCTCGGGGCGCGGAGGCTCGATCTCATCTGCCATCGCGTCGACAATCGAGCCCAGGCCGTGCGCGTCGGGACCGGCCTGCCGCTGCGCGACGCGAAACGCATGACCCGGCTCCTCAGCGACAAGATCGAGACCATTGATCCCGGCTTCGGCATCGAGATCATGACACTCGCCGCGACCGTGGCGGAGCCGTTGGCCCCGAAGCAGGCGGTATCGAGCCTGGTCGAGGAGCCGGAGCCCGACGTCTCCGGCCTGATCGATCTCCTCGCCAACCGGGTCGGCGAACAGAATCTCTATCGCATGGCGCCCGTGGCGAGCGACGTGCCCGAGCGGTCGGTGCGCCACATACCGGCGCTGGCCCCGGAGACCGGCGCGGAATGGCCCGGCCACTGGCCGCGGCCATCGCGGCTGTTCGCCCATCCGGAGCCGATCGACACCGTCGCGCTGCTGCCGGATCACCCGCCCGCGTCCTTCACCTGGCGCGGCGTGCGCCGGCGGGTGAAGCGCGCCGATGGGCCCGAGCGCGTGTTCGGCGAATGGTGGAAGCGCGATCCCGAACTTGTCGCCGTGCGCGACTATTTCCGGATCGAGGACGATGCCGGCGAGCGCTACTGGGTGTTCCGCGCCGGTGACGGCGAGGACCCGCTGACCGGCTCGCAGCGCTGGTTCCTGCACGGAATCTTCGGATGAGCGGCCCGAGCTACGCCGAACTGCAGGTGACCTCGCACTTCAGCTTTCTGAGGGGCGCCTCGTCCTGCGAGGAGCTGTTCGCCACGGCCCGCATGATGGGCGTTGAAGCGCTCGCCATCGTCGACCGCAATTCGCTCGCAGGCGTCGTGCGCGCCCGGGAGGCCGCCAAGACCACCGGCGTGCGCTTGGTGGTGGGCTGCCGGCTCGATCTCAGCGACGGCATGTCTGTGCTGGTCTATCCCACCGATCGACCTGCTTACTCGCGGCTGTGTCGGCTGCTCTCGCTTGGGAAGAAGCGCGGAGGCAAGGGCAAATGCGCTCTCGTTTGGGACGACCTCGTCGCCTATGGCGAAGGCCTGATCGTCGTGCTCGTTCCGGACGACGCGGATGAGCAGTGCGCGCTACGCCTCAGGCGTCTGCGCGAGGCCTTCGGCAACCGTGCCTACATGGCGCTCTCTCTGCGCCGACGCCCCAACGATCAGCTCCGCCTGTTCGAGCTGTCCAACCTCGCCATTTCGATGCGCGTGCCGACCGTCGTCACCAACGACGTGCTCTTCCACGAGCCCGGCCGGCGCATCCTGCAGGATGTCGTCACCTGCATCCGCCACAACGTCACCATCGACGAACTCGGCGATCGCCGCGAGCGCCATGCGGATCGTTATCTAAAGCCGCCTGGGGAAATGCACCGCCTGTTCGCGCGCTATCCCGAGGCGCTGGCCCGCACGACAGAGATCGTTGAACGCTGCCGATTTTCGCTCGACGAACTGGCCTATCAGTATCCGGAGGAACGCGCCGACCCTTCGCTGACGCCGCAGGAGACGTTGGACAAGCTCACCTGGGAGGGCGCCGCCTGGCGCTATCCAGAGGGTCTCCCCGACGAAGTGGTACAGACGCTGCGCCATGAGCTGGGACTGATCGAGAAGCTGAGCTACGCGTCCTATTTCTTGACGGTGAACAGCATCGTCCGCTTCGCCCGCTCGAAGGATATTCTCTGCCAGGGCCGTGGTAGCGCCGCCAACTCCGCCGTCTGCTATGTGCTCGGCATTACCTCGATCGATCCGGCGCGCAATGACCTTCTGTTCGAGCGCTTCGTGTCGGAGGAGCGCCGCGAGCCGCCGGACATCGACGTCGATTTCGAGCACGAGCGGCGCGAGATCGTCATGCAGTGGATCTTCGAGCAGTACGGCCGCGACCACGCGGCGCTGTGCTCGACTGTCATCCGCTATCGCACCAAGGGCGCGATCCGCGACGTGGGCAAGGCGCTCGGCCTGACCGAGGACCTCATCAAGATGCTGTCCTCGCAGGTCTGGGGCTGGTCGGAGGAAGGCGTCGAGGACAAGCACGTCGAAGAACTGAACCTCAACCTCTCCGACCGCCGCCTGCGCCTCACGCTCGACCTCGCCCGCCAGCTCATGGGCGCGCCGCGACATCTCAGCCAGCACCCGGGCGGCTTTGTCCTGACCCACGACCGTCTCGACGACCTCGTGCCGATCGAGCCGGCCGCCATGGTCGATCGCCAAGTGATTGAATGGGACAAGGACGACATCGACGCGTTGCGCTTCATGAAAGTGGATGTTCTCGCCTTGGGGATGTTGACCTGCATGAAGAAGGCCTTCGACTTCCTCGCCGAGCATAAGGGCGTCAATCTCGATCTCGCGACGATCCCGGCGGAAGATCCGCGCACGTACGCCATGATCCGCAAGGCCGACACGCTTGGGACGTTCCAGATCGAAAGCCGCGCGCAGATGTCGATGCTGCCGCGGATCAAACCGCGGACCTTCTACGACCTGGTGGTCGAGGTGGCGATCGTCCGACCAGGCCCGATCCAGGGCGACATGGTGCATCCCTATCTGCGCCGGCGCGAGGGCCTGGAGCCCGTCGTCTATCCCAAGCCGGAGTTGGAACAGGTGCTTGGCAAGACGCTCGGCGTGCCGCTCTTTCAGGAGCAGGCCATGCGTGTCGCCATCGTCTGCGCCGGCTTCACGCCGGGCGAGGCCGATCAGCTCCGCAAGAGCATGGCCACGTTCAAGCATACTGGCGGTGTCTCCGCCTTCCGCGACAAGCTCATCACCGGCATGGTCGCCAATGGCTATGAGCAGGAATTCGCCGAGCAGACCTTCAAGCAGCTTGAGGGTTTCGGCAGTTACGGATTTCCGGAAAGCCACGCAGCCTCTTTTGCGCTGATCGCCTACGCCTCGTCCTGGGTGAAGTGCTGGCATCCCGATGTCTTCTGCGCTGCGCTGTTGAACGCACAGCCGATGGGCTTCTATGCGCCCGCGCAGATCGTGCGCGACGCGCAGGCGCACGGTGTTGAGGTGCGACCCGTCTGCGTCAACGCCTCGCGCTGGGACTGCACGCTGGAGCCGGCTGGCGACGAAGGCCGGTTCGCGTTGCGCCTCGGCATACGCATGGTGAAAGGCCTCGCCAACGCCCATGGCGCCGCCATCGTCGCCGCCCGGGCCGACCGGCCCTATCTGTCGATCGACGATCCGTGGCGACGCGCCGGCGTGCCCTCTGCCTCGCTCGTCCAACTCGCCGAGGCCGACGCGTTCCGACCGGCGCTAGGGCTCGCCCGGCGCGAAGCGCTCTGGGCGATCAAGGCGCTACGGGACGAGCCGCTCCCGCTGTTCGCGGCCGCAACCGCGCGCGAAGAGGAGCCCGTGCCAGAGGTCGACGAACCCGCCGTCGCGCTACGGCCGATGACGGCCGGGAGCGAGGTGGTGGAGGACTACGGCCATGTCGGCCTTACGCTGCGCCAGCATCCCATCGCCTTCCTCCGCGCCGATCTGGCGGCGCGCCGTACCGACACCTGCACCGAGGCCATGCAGGCCCGCGACGGGAGGTGGCTCGAAGCGGCCGGCCTCGTGCTCGTCCGCCAGCGGCCCGGCAGCGCCAAGGGCGTCATGTTCATCACGCTGGAAGACGAAACGGGTATCGCCAACCTCGTGGTCTGGCCGCAGGTGTTCGAAAAATTCCGCCGTGTGGTGATGGGCGCCAGCATGATCGCCGTGCGCGGCCGCATCCAGCGCGAGGGCGAAGTGGTCCACCTGGTCGCGCAGCGGCTAACCGACCTCTCGGCCGAGCTGGCCTCGGTCGGCAGCCGCGATGCGACCTTCCGGCTGCCACACGGCCGCGGCGACCAGGTTACCCATGCTGGTGGCGGCCCCGATCCGCGCGAGCTGCCGCCCAAGGGGCTGCGCACGCGCGATATCTATGTTCCCGATCTTCACATCGACACGATCAAGGTGAAGAGTCGAAATTTTCACTGAGGCTTGCTTCGCCGGAGATATACTCTTCGGCCCAACTTACGGATCCGCATCGCAATGAGCTTAGAAAATTTCTCCGCAGAGGAGCATCAAAAACTGGTCGATGCGGAGCAGAAGTATGGCAACGCCTTTATCAATGCCTACAACACGACAATACTTGTCTCAAATCTCATGATGTGGCCCGTTATAGACTGCGATCTCTTTATAAGATTCTATTCTCAAATGAAGAAATATCACTCACTGTCGGTGATTTCGACCGTCAGGCTCCATCGCGTCCAAGCCAAAATGGATCTCCGCTACTTCCTAGAGTCAACCGCAAACGCTGCGTTCTCTCTAGCCCACACCGACACAGAGAACTATTTTGATTTCCAAAACCGGCGCATTCGCGATGCGCAAAAAGCATCGTTGACGGCATACAGATGGCTAGAGTCGACCTACAGAGCGCACTCTGACTTCATTAAGGATCTGAAGGCCACAATTAATGAACAGACGGCCCACGCACACGTCGTAAATAGCCAGCACAATTTCGATTTTGTGCCGGGCCAAAGGGCCGAGATCATCACATCGTATTTCGATTTCGACGACGACGAAGTTGTCATGCTCGATCTATGGCTTGCCGCGAAGGCTGGCCTTCACGCTGCTCACCTGATTCTCCAGGTGCAAAGGGATTTCGGTGGCTTCCTTCCATCGGTTGACGCGGCCGATCTTTCCCAGCTTATGGCCGACAACGACGCCGTCTTGGTCGAACTTCGAAATTTTAAGGCCTAGGAGCCTGTCTGAGTAACTGGGCGCGAGTTGGCGATCGGTAGATTTCTGGGCGTCATGTCTGTGTTTTCTGTTGGCGTGGGCGGTGAGAGCGGTCGGTTACGCCGCCGCGGTGGCGAGTTT
>Ga0255336_101342_pt1 | contig 18523 bp, 14 predicted proteins | sample MeOH1_35cm_T3_17_FD_189102 | JGI IMG/M metagenome (GOLD analysis project Ga0255336, IMG submission 189102) | Sandy soil microbial communities from University of British Columbia, Vancouver, Canada - MeOH1_35cm_T3_179 | ecosystem: Engineered > Artificial ecosystem > Sand microcosm > Unclassified ...
GTTAATATCGCCATTTTCGATGGATGATCCAGATAATATTATCCATAAGATGGTAAAATGAATTTATAACAGTCTACAGAGGAAAAATAGGTTACAATTTCAAAGACTTTTTGCACTGAAATCATTCTTTTTTATAAATTCGTAGAGTGTCACCAAGCTACTTACAAATGGTAACAATGTTGTTGTGACTAAAATCATTGTATCTCTACCCATATGCGGATTTTCAATAATAAGACCTTTTTCTGGAATTCTTGTTCCATATTGTCCCATTGTCTAAATTAGTATTACTATGCAGAAGTGTGTGGACACCAATAATCACAATAGGCAAACAATTAACTGCTATTCCAAAGTAAATAAGACCAGTTAAAAATAAATGATGGATTAGAAGAAAAACTGAAGTCGAGAAGGCAATAAAAAATATAGCAATAAATTCAATAATAGAAAACTTAACACCATTTAATTGATTATGAGATTTTATTATCTTTATCATTTTTTACTCCAAAATGGCCTTTATTTCCAATACGCAGACCATAAAATTCCTTAATTTACACGATAATATCTACAAAAGCGATTTAAAAAGTTTTATAAAGTACACATAAACTCTATATTGCAATGAAATAGAGTTTTATTGTATCTGTAAAAAACCAATTTCATCAAAAATCTGGATAATCAAATGGCAGACATCCGTAAAATCAATATCCTTTGAATAATCAAAATCTGTTTGGTATTTTCTCCAAAAGCCTTTTAGTTGTTCACTTTCTGCGATGCTGTTCAGTATCGTTTTATAATTTGACATGACGGCAATGCTTTTGCGTTTTGACGCTGTTTCCACCAATGCGCTTTTTAAAACCGACCTATCACATTCATGGCCTCTTAGCTTATACAGGATGTAAATATCATAAAAATCTCTTGGTCTTGTATTCGCAATTCCACGAGTCACAATGGTTTCCAGCTTTTCCGCAAGCACCGTTTCCAGATTGTACGCCATTATTTTGATCGTCCTGTCATCAAATAGAAGTTTGAAGGAGTATTCAATTTCTTTGGGCGTGATTTTATCTCCAGTAGTAACATCCACGGTAAGCGGAACCGCGAGTGGAGGATAATTGGCCCTCATAGCTACTCTAATTCCCGGATAATCATCGCCTTCCCTTATATCGGCGGTATCCAGCACTTCAAATTTGACATCATCCTCAATAGGAATAGAGCTTATTTCCTCAAAAATTCTCCTGATGGTATCATGGGTTACGTCAAGGCCTTTAATTGTAGTATCCAGATCCATCGTCGCCCTTGTATCCAGTCCGACAATGGCAGAAATCAAAAAACCGCCTTTTAAAATCAGATTGGATTGATATTTGGATACGGAAATGCGTTCCAACAACCTTTCCAGCATGTAGTTCTGCATGACAAGCTGGGCGGATATATTTTTTTCGGCGGCTTTTTTCTTAATATATGCTTTCAGTTGCATTGGATTGTTCGTTCTCAAAGCAAAACCTCCATATAGTTCAATATTTTAGGCTTCACCCGCACTTTCTCGGCATAGTCAAAAAGCTGCGCGATATTCTTCCCAGGCATCTTAGCGTACTGCTTCATTGCCTGATTTATTATCTGGATGTCACATGTGTTATTGCCTTTGACGATATCGCAAAGCGTCCGTTCCACATCGTACAGACGGATCGGATTGCCACAAGGCGAGACGCCATTGGTTAACCCGAGCTCGTATAGATCCTTGATGGATTTTTTTATTTTTACATTTTCTTCTTTGATGGAATGCACATGATACCCATAGGGAAACGTCATGGTATATTTCATCGGCGTCCTGTCCGTCAGACCATGAATATATAAGGCCGTTTCGTAAGAAAAAACGCCTCGGCTGTATTTATACTGCAATATATACATTTCGTCTTCCCACATGTCCGGCTTGATATAAATACCCCTGTCAACCTTGGTCAGCAGTTCCAGGTCCAGCATTTTTTTCAGATAATGCCTCGGTATATTGGCCTCCGTAATCTGTGCAGCGGTAATTATGCCATTGTTTTTTGCAAGCATTTCTGTAATTTTTTCGATATTATCCATCAAGCACCTCCTTTTCAGTACATATACACTCTATATTATTTCATATTAGAGTGTATATGTATACATCCAAAGGAAAAGTGGTATAAAATTTATTATCTTTCATGAATCCGGCATGTGCAATCTCCTAAAGCTCGCTGTGCAGAGAATCGTTGTTTTTTATTTTTTACTCCATATCACCTCTCTTTCAGCGATAACGTGCCAAAAATAAAATACCAATTTATTCACGTTCCTGCGGCTGCCGTATCTTTAAAGTGATTTTCAGATAGTCATTATAATCTTTGCCGCGCTTCGGAGGTTCATCGGAAACGGTGTATGAGGGCGGAAGGATGGTCTGAATAGTTTTTGCTGCCAATCGTCCGGCAGTATCATTGTCCAAATGTAGGGCAATATCGTCAATGTATGGGTGGTCTTTCAAAAATTGCAGCAGGCCAGCCGGCGGGGTGCTTTCCTCGATGTCCTTTTTTGGTTTGTAAATGCCCGCAAGGGACAGATGGTATTCCTGCCGCCAATCCCTGCCGGAAAGCAGCTCCAAAGTGCCGTATGACAATAAATCAATGGCGCTTTCAAACAGGTGCAGCTTACGGCTGGTCTGCCGTGCCGGGATAGAGAAGGAGAAGTGCTTATTGCTTCCATTCACATCCCCCATAAATCGCCTGCCGGATGTTCCCCGGAGTGCGGCGTACCGGGGAACACCGTGATGGTCAAAGCCGATAAAGACAGCGTTATGATAATCCCTAGTTTCATACAGGCGTTTGGTCTGGATGCAATAGTCGATGATCTCCCGGTGGATACCGCGTCCTGTCAGGTAGGCAATCACACGGTTGTTGTTTTCGTTTTTCTCCGGCAAAAGCAGCTTTTTAGGCTCGGCTGGTCTTTGTGCTTTTAAGGAAACAGGCAGAACCATTGCTGCTTGTCCATCTATTTGAATCACCGCTTCGGGGAGCGACATGCCCCGCACCTTAATTAAATAATCCAAAGCGGAACGCCCGCCAATGCCGCGCGACCACCAGCACCATTTCCCGTTGGAGATTTTCAGACTGTCATGGGTGCGTGTGGTATAGACATTGCCGGAAAAGTGCACCAGCTCCTGCGGCTCGTAGTATTGCAGATAGGTCAGCAGATCCATTTGCTTTGCGTGCTCAATCTGCTCCGGCCTTACATAAGGCATCCTTCACCACCTCATCTTTCATAGCCCACGGCTTTCTTTTCAGGTACCTCCAAGTCCTCGTCCGGCTCGCCATCGATCACTTCGTTTTCCGGTTTATCCATATTGAGCAGGATATTTAATTCCGCCAGCCGCGTAGACTTGGTCTGCAGCTCCTGTTCCTTATCAAAGGGAACGTCGATTTGCTCTTTAGCCGTTTCCATCTGATGATGAAGGGTTTTTAACTGCTCCCGGCAATATTCCAGCTTCTTCGGTATTTCGGCAAGAGCGTTATTGAGCCTTGTGATGTTGCCGTGGATGTCCGTGCCCAGTGTCACCGTATGGCTGAGAGCACCCCGCAGGGTGATTTGATACTGCTTGCCAAAGCTGTCGAAGGAAAACAGCATTGGGAAACCCAGATAGCTGCCCAGTTCCTGCGGCTCCGGCGAGGTCATCTGTTTGCAGGCTTCGAGGATGGCCGCGCCTGCCTTAGCCTTTTCAGCATAGGAAACACCCTTGACTGCCATGTCTGTAAATTTGCTTTCCTCCGCGCCGTCCCCGGCAGGTTCCAATGCGCTGTGCTGCTCGTACAGGGCAAGGTCTTTTTCATAGCCCGCAATGCGTTCCCCGGTGGATTTGATCTGCTGCGGGTAGTGCTTTAACAACCGATCTTCCAAAGCGTAACGCTGGCTTAAATGGTTCGCCTTTAAGAGCTTCAATTTAGACACCTGAATGTCCAAATCCATCTTTTCTTTGATGTAGGGATTGCCCGTTGCCAGCGCCTTCACCTCGGCGTAGGAAAGCGCTGTTTCATCAATATCCTCGGCGCTTCGCACGGGGGACTTGGAAGTCATGATCTGTGAAATGAAACGCTGCTTGTTCTCCAATATCTGATACAAATACGCGTCAAAGGTGTTTTCGGTGACATACCGGAAGATATACACCTCGTCATTTTTGTTGCCCTGCCGCACGATCCGTCCGGAACGCTGTTCCAAATCTCTTGGCCGCCACGGACAGTCCAGATCGTGCAGCGCAAGCAGGCGGTCTTGGACATTAGTGCCCGCGCCCATCTTGAAGGTGGAGCCTAACAGGGCGCGTACCTGTCCCTTGCGCACCTTGGTAAACAGCTCCTTTTTCTTGGTCTCTGTGTTGGCGTCGTGAATGAAAGCAACCTCGTCGGCAGGCACACCGCGCGCAATAAGTTTTTGCCTCACATCATCGTAGACGTTGAAGTTCCCGTCTTTTTTCGGGGTGGACAGGTCGCAGAACACAAGCTGCGTCAGCTTCTTATCGCTGTTTTCCTGCCAGAAGCGGAAGATATTGTCCACACAGGCGTTTACTTTACCCAGCTCATGGTCGGGCAGCATGGGATTGGCCAGCCGCTGGTCGAGGGCCAGCTTGCGACCGTCGTTGGTAATTTTGAGCATGTTGTCCTCATTTGGCTCCACCAGCTTGGCGCGCACCTTTTCAGCACGCTCCGCAAGTTCGGTCACCATGTCCTGCTGAAATTCGCTCGGCTTCACCGCGACATTGTGGTAATTTGCTTTGGGGACAGGGAGGTTCAGCATATCTGCCGTCTTGATGTCCGCGATTTCCTTGAACATATTCATGAGTTCGGGCAGATTGTAGAACCGTGCAAAGCGTGTTTTGGCCCGGTAGCCCGTTCCCTCGGGTGCCAGTTCAATGGCTGTGACGGTCTCCCCAAATGTACTTGCCCAGCAGTCGAAATGCTGGAGCCCGTTTTTACGCAGGATTTCGTATTGCAGGTATCTTTGCATGGTGTACATCTCGGTGATGGAATTGCTGATCGGTGTCCCCGTGGCAAAGATGATGCCGCGCCCGTCCGTCAGCTCGTCAAGGTAGCTGCATTTGGCAAACAGGTCGGAGGACTTCTGCGCCTCGGTCTGGGAAAGGCCCGCTACGTTGCGCATTTTGGTGTAAAGAAACAGGTTCTTATAAAAATCCGCCTCGTCCACGAACAGCCGGTCAACGCCCAGTTCTTCAAAAGTCACCACATCATCCTTACGGCTGGTGTCGTTAAACTTATCCAGCTTTAGCTTTAAGGTTTTCTTGGTCTTTTCCAGCTGCTTGATGGCATAGCGCTCGCCGCGTTCCTCTTTGAGTTCCCGGATGCCGCTGGTGATTTCCGCAATCTGTTCCTCAAGCTGCTGCTTTTGGCGTTCTGCGGAAATGGGGATTTTCTCAAACTGACTGTGCCCGATGATCACCGCGTCATAGTCGCCGGTGGCAATCCTCGCGCAAAACTTCTTGCGGTTTTTGGTTTCAAAGTCTTTTTTCGTTGCCACAAGGATGTTGGCACTCGGATAGAGTTGTAAAAACTCCGCTGCCCACTGTTCGGTAAGATGATTGGGTACTACAAACAGGCTTTTCTGGCAAAGCCCCAGATGCTTGCTTTCCATTGCCGCCGCCGTCATTTCATAGGTCTTGCCTGCGCCCACGCAATGGGCCAGCAGGGTGTTGCCGCCGTACAGGATATGGGCCACCGCGTCCACCTGATGCTTGCGCAGGGTGATCTCCGGGTTCATGCCCGTAAAGCGGATGTGGCTTCCGTCGTATTCGCGGGGACGGATGGCATTGAAGCGGTCGTTATACAGCCTTGTCAGACGTTCTCGGCGCTTGGGGTCTTGCCAAATCCAGCTTTGGAATGCCTCCTTGATGGCCTCCTGCTTCTGTTGGGCGATGGCAGTTTCTTTCTTATTCAGCACCCGCTTTTCATTGCCGTCCTCATAGACCGTATCAAAGATGCGCACATCCCGAAGGTTGAGGGTTTCCTCAATAATTTTGTAGGCATTGATGCGTCTGGTGCCGTAGGTCACGTTGGCCTTGATGTTGTCGCTGCGGTCGTCGTTTTTGCCCTTGAGGTTCCAATTGGCGGTATAGGTAGAATAAAAAACGTCGATGTAGCGCCTGTACATATAAGGAGTTTCCAAAAGCTCAAAGATGAAGTCCTTGACCACATCGGGGGGAAGCCAGGTCGCGCCCAGCCGCACGTCAATTTCGGAGGCGTCCAAGTCCTTCGGCTGCACCGCTTGCAGAGCCGTGACATTCACACCGTAGATGCCGGGATGCATTTCGGCAGACTGCCGGGCGGTTTTCAGCTTTTCCCGCACGTTGCCGGACAGATAGGCATCCGCAGTTTCGTAATGCGGGTTGCCTTCACTGCCGGTTTTTTCGGGATTGCGGAAGATCACGCCTTCCAGATCTTTGACTATTTGTTCTCCGGAAAGCCCCGTTAGGCTCTGCATGAAGTCCATGTCCACGCGGGCTTTTTCCGCGATGGAGATGGCCAGCGCTTCGCTGGCGGTATCCACATGGGAAATGACGGTGCGCTGCCGGATGGTGCGCTTGGTGAACATATCGGCCTTGCGCTCCAGCTCGCCGTTCTCGTCTAAGACTTCCAAAGAGCAGAGTAGGCAGTAGGAGGAATCATCCGAAAATGCCATGTTATTGGCGCGATTGTTTAAAAGCCCGTACTTAGCCGTAAAAGCATCGTACAGGCGGTTCAGCTTGCGCTGCTGTTCCCGGATCACTGCATCACTGTAATCCGCGGTCTGGTATTCAATCAGGTCACGGACACAGTCCCGCAGGTTGATCATGCCCTTAATGCGCCCCAGCGCCGTGACGGATACGTCCACCTTGTTCATCCGGCTGTTTTCCCGGTAATAGATTCCGCCGTTTGCAAGAGCGTAGCTGAAATTGCGTACGCTGGGATCAGCCGGGATGGAGGTATCAGCTTCCTCGGTCACGTCGTTCAGCTCGTACTCGCTGATTTCCGCATGGATGTTTTCCAGAGCCTCGCGAAGCAGTTCGGCAAGGTCGGCGTCCTCAAAGGGTCGGCAGGTGGTTTCTTTGGCATTACCGTACATCATGTTGTCATAGGCCATCGTACCCAGTACCATATCGGGATTTGCAGCAAAATAGCTATTGATGGGGATGCCGTCTTCCGTAGCGGACAGGTGCACCCAGTCCGGCTCAATGTCGATCACGCGGTCGCGTTTCTGTAAAAAGAGAATGTCTGTCGTAACCTGCGTGCCTGCGTTATCGTAAAATGCGTTGTTGGGCAGCCGGACAGCGCCCAAAAGCTCCGCCCGCTGGGCAATGTACTTGCGGACTTCGGGATTTTGTTTATCCAGCGTGCCTTTAGACGTGATAAAGGCGATGATGCCCCCGGGGCGCACCTTGTCGAGCGTTTTGGCAAAAAAGTAGTCGTGGATGTAGAAATGATATTTGTCGTATTTCTTGTCCGCAACGCCGTAGCTGCCGAAGGGAACGTTGCCGACGGCAAGGTCGAAAAAGCTGTCGGGCAGGTTGGTTTCCTCAAAGCCCTGCACCGCAATGTTCGCCTGCTGGTATAGCTGTTTGGCAATGCGCCCTGTGATGCTGTCCAGCTCCACGCCGTACAGCTTGGAATTATTCATGCTTTCGGGGACAAGACCGAAAAAGTTGCCGACCCCGCAGGCGGGTTCAAGAATGTTGCCAGTCTGGAAGCCCATGTTGGCAAGACAGGCGTACATGGCTTTGATGACCGTGGGGGAAGTGTAGTGGGCATTTAAAGTAGAAGCACGGGCGGAAGCATATTCCCTACCGGTGAGCAGCTCTTTCAGCTCGGCATATTCCTTCGCCCACTGGCTGTTTTGTTCATCAAAGACTTGCGCCAGGCCGCCCCATCCCACATAACGGGACAGGATTTCCTGATCCTCCGGTGTGGCAAGGCGGTTTTGTTCTTCAAGCCGGTTTAAAAGCCGGATGGCAGCGACATTGCAGGTATATTTAGTCTTTTGGCCGCCAGCGCCAAAATTATCGTCGGTGATACGAAAATTGATACGGGGCTGCTTCGGCGTTTCCGGCACAAGGTCAATGATGACTTTAGATACTTCGCCGCCTTGTGTTTTTTGCCATATAGGTTCTTCCGATTGTTCCAAAACGCCGCTTACAAACTCAATGTTTTCGCTGCGGAAAATGGGGAAGCCCGTGCTGTGCTGGAAGGTAATGTCCCGCAGGCTGACCGTTCCGGCTTCATCGTTGATGCTGTCAATGGCATAACGCCGGTTTTCAATGGAAATTTCCATGCCCACGGCAATTTCTTTTTCGGCCGGTTTCTTTTCCATTTCCCCGGTTTGGCCGTCCGGCAGCATCATGTCAAATTCCCCATAGGATTTTTCACCTTCGCTGCCGCTGTCTAGGGTGACGGTATCGCCCTCACGGGTGATGGTTACATCGCCGGTTTCGCGTACCCATTCCGGTGCATCGGGGTCGTCAGCTTTGATGGTGGCTGTATCTCTTTTTTCTGTCAGGTAGTCTTGATAGGTTCGCTGGAATACATCCTCGACAAGCCATTCCTTAAACTGCAGCAGGGTGGTATAGGCTTCATAAAAAGCTGAATGTTCCTCACACATAGAGAGAACAATGCGGTCGATGGCACTACCCAGCTCCTGTTCAGCGCTGTCTGGGTCGGTATCCCTGTCCCGCAGGTAGGGGTAGATCTCGTCGGTTTGCACCATCCTGACGATTTCGGGCAGGTATTCCCGGTACAGCGCGCGGGGGGATGTTGTTTCCGTTTTTTCTTCGGCTGGTTGCTCCGCAGGAATGGCGGGGGCCTGCTGTCCAATATCCGTCCTGTCTTTTCGCAAGGACTCCGAACGCAGATTGCGGATCAGGGACAGGGTATGCCCGCTCTCCCGAATGATCTGCAATGCCTCCTGCTCAGTATAGGCAAGGCAGGAAAAGGTCACGCCGCTTTCCTCAAAGCTAAATTTTTGCATTTCATGGCCGTTTTCATCGTCCAGAATGACGGGAGTGGATGCGCCCTGATATAAAATGCGTTTTACGCCGTCTGTTTCCGATTTATAATCGTCGGAGATGCTTTTCCATTCTCGTGTGGTAATCGGGAACGGCAGGGGCGTTTTATTATCGGCGGTTTGAGTTTCTTCCCGCGCGATAAGATGGTCATTTAACGGGTTTTCCCGCAGCATCCGGTCAAAGTCATCCCGCGCAAGCTCCTTGCTGAGCAGCGGAAAGCTTATATCACGGAGCAGCACCGTGCCACCGTCAAAGGAAAAAATCTCATATTCGTCCGCGCCAAGATACACCGTGTCGCCAAGAGAAAAGGTATAGCTCGCGTTCTCCCGCGCCGGCGGCATTGATTCGGAGGGAGACGGTTCCCTGTTCAGGATTTCACGGACGTAGGCTTGCTCGGCAAGCTGCAGGCGGCGTTCCTCCATTTGCTGCTCATAAACGGGCAAGTATTCCTTTTCCTTGCTGTTTAAGTAGCGGCCAGCGGCAATCAACTCGCCAAGGCGTTTTTGGACTTTTGCCCAGGACAGAACAATTTTTGCGTCCGGCCCGGCAATGTTTCCTCTGGTGAGCGTGATGCCTTTATTGTCGTGCCATTCATCAATATTGGAGCCTGTATGGGCAGGTGCGCGCCCGCCAATGCCGTATTCCCTTTTTAAGAAGTCAATATTTTCTTTCACGGAGGCGTTTCGCTGAAATTGCAGATAAATCCGGTACTTGCCGTCTTGTACACCGCTACCCTGCTGCAAAACCGCGTCAATGGCTTCCTGCGGAATAGAAAAAGCGGAGGATTTTTCTTCCTCCGCCTGTTCAATCAGGGTCATTTGCTGCTGCACCGATGGTAATGAGTGTGGTTCATCAAGGAATTCGTTTAGCAGGATCATGCTGCCAAAATGATCGGCGATTACGCCCCAGTCATAATACCCTTGCGATGTTCTTGAGGCGTAACTGCCCTCCCAAAGCTGAAGAACATTTTGATAGGTCTTATACCCGACACGTAGATCATTATCACCGATAAGCAGCTCCGTGTACTCATGATTAAAAATATGCCTGATATACTCGGTACGCTCATTGCGATCTTCATGGGTAGCATAAAAATCCGCAATTTCCTGCTTAGTTGCTTTCAAGTGAGGGGTGGAGCGAAGTATTTGGTTGATAAGCGGCGTAAAATGGAAAAACGGAAGACTCTTGTCCTCCGTTTTTCTGTCATACCATGCTAATTGTAAATCAGCTCCGCCAGCACCGTTTCCTCCGCTGAATGCCGCAGGTTGTTCATGTGCCCCGTCCAGCCCATCGGGTCGGCCGCCTTGTCCGGCACGGGGCTGCTCGCAGCCATCTTCGCCGTGATCTGTTCGATGCGATTCTTCGTTGCCCTGTCGATCTCCGACAGGTGGCTGTTCAACTTGCCCGACAGCATCAGGCTGGCGTACATTCCTTTCCAGTGGTTTTTCAGATATGTTTTGCGCAACATCCCATATTTGCCGATGTGCGTTTCTTGCCCTGACAGCGTCAGGTCGGGCATCAGATAATCGCCCTGCATCGTGTAGGTTAGTTCCATATTCACCATTCCTTTCAGAATTTGGATTTTGCTTTACGCTTTCATTGTGACGCACATCCTGTTTATTTGCAAAGGTGCGGATTTGTTTGCGCTCCGCTTTTTGCAGCTCCTTGACCGTCGCCCCGATTTCCCGCAGCAGCATTTCGGAAATGTCGCTGGCAGCGGCTCCCAAACGGGAAACGGTATCCATGGTGTTGAAATTTACAATGCCTTGAAAATCCTCGGAGGTCAGGTAATCATCGGCGGGATAGCCGCAACGAACTAAGAGCAGGTAGGCCACCGAACTTTTCAGCGCGTCTTTGAAGATACCTGCTACGTTCAGGTCGTCCAGTTCCTCCAGAAAGCTGTTTTCCCGGCAAGCCAGCAAATCGGAAAGATAGTCCGGAAAATTGTCCTCCACGGCATTGCGGGCCGCGGAGATTAGGGCGGCTGCCAAATTCTGTTTTTCCTCCAGCTCGCCGAAGGTATTTTCTAGCGTTTCTGTCACGGCTCCGGCATATCTATCCTGCATTGTCCAAAGCATGACGGGGCGGTTGGAGCGGCTGTGGGTGTCCGACACATCGAACACATGGCGCAGGCCTATGCGGCTCCCGCTGTCGTCGATGAGGGCGATGCCCTTCGCACCCCGGTTTACCCATCGGCCGATCTTCTGATTCCATAGCTCAAGAGGAGCGCAAGCAGTGGCGTCGGGGCGCTGGGCATAAATCAAGAGCTGGTCCTGAAATGGGTATTTATAGTTCCAGGCTGCTGTTTTTAAAAAGGCTGTCCAGTTGACAGGACTTTTGCTGACAGTCTGGGCTGTCCTTTCCGAAAGTTCGGTAATCAGCTGCAGCTTCGTCGCCAACTTTTATCCCTCCTTATCTTTCCGGCTGGTGACTTTTCTTTGATGGGGCGGACCGGATCTGCCTGCCTCTGGTTTTTTCCGGCCGCCGTTCTTTTTCCTTTCTGTAGCAGTAGACATAAAATTTATTGTCACCTTGCAGCGGGAAGCAACGAATGTAATAACGGTATTGGCCGGTATTCACAATAAAGCCGTAGGTCTCGGGATGCCGGGCACCCGGTATTTTGGCTTCCCGGTGCCCGCAGCAATAGTACGCCATGCTCCTCAGATCTTTCAATGGCCCCTGAGTGCGCAGCCCGATCATGACGACGGCAAGGTCGACCTTAAACTCCGGCGTATTCAACGCATCTTGCTGGCCGAACCATGAATGCCAAAATTCCTTGCCATTGTACCCGAAATCGCCCCGCAAGTGCCCGATGCAGTCAAGCTCTTTGTTCTTTTCGTCATCGGCATAAAACAGGGCAGCTTCCTCCAAGGCAATGGGCCTGATTTCAAATGCCATTTTTTTGATCACCTCACCGTTCCGGCTCGTGCTGTTTCTTTCCGGACTGCCGCGCCGGTTTTTCGGCTGAATCCTTTTCTTGCTGGTGGCTTCTCAAGTAGTGAATTTCATCCAGCGCACGATTGCACAAATCTTCAAGGGCAGTCAGGCGGTCACTTAAATAATGCCCCCAGTAATAATCCGTTTCCCCTTTTTGGCATTTCCAGGTCACAAATTTGGCGGGAGCATTTTCGTTCTGCCCGATAACAAATTCCGTGTTTCCCACGGTCAACCGGTCTGTGATGGTATAGCCAGCGTTATTTTCTTTCTCCATTCTCAGCACCTCCTACCGCGCTTGTGCTTGTTTTTTTTCCTTTGCCTTTCTTTCGGCCTCAAACTGTTTCAACCGTTCCTTTGCCCAATCGGGCAGATATTCCGGCTTGACAATGCCCAAAATATCCTCGCGGTTCCAGCGTGATTCCTTGCCGGAATAGAGGTTAATGGTGTAGACGGCCCGGCCTCTGGCATTGGCTTGTGCGCCAAAACCGCCTGTTACCAGTACAAGCTGCTTGTCGGCGGTACGGTATTCAGGGCGCAGGCGCTCCGGGCGGATGAGCACCACCTTGTTTTCGAGGTTCTGCCTGTTATCATTAGGAATGCAATGCTCCGGCGTGAAAGGCTGCAAAGGAACGGTGATTTTGTCCCGTTCCGCTTTAACCGCTTCAAGCTGCGTTATCACGCGGCGGGTAAATACGGTCATCATTTCCAGATAGTCCGCGCTTACTACGGCATTAAAATAGTGGTCTATTCCCAACGGGTTATCCCAGGTGCAGTTGCATACCATATATGGGTTGTCGATTTTCTTGTTATCCACTGCAAAAAGAATTTCTTTATCTCCAACATGAATGGCGTGTTTTACCTCAAAGGTATCCACCATGCGCTTTTCCTCATTCATTTTCATTCTTGCTCCAATCTAAGCGGCGGCTAAAAAAGGACGGTATTGCCGTCCCTTCGGCCGCCGTGCCGTTATTTCTTTTTCCGTTTGATGTACAGGTACACCGCGCCGCCAACAATCACCAGGCAAAGCACGATGGCTAAAATTGATTTCATCTCTACTAAAGACACCTCCTTGCCCTCCGGACGGTATACCGGCCTTTATAGGACCAAAATACCAGCATAAACGAAAAAGCCGATGCCTAAAAACACGGCCAGCGGAACGCTTTTTTGCCGTGTCGCCTTGGCATAAACGCCGGCGGGGAGCAGGGCAAAAAAGAGGATAACCGCAAGCCCGACCAGACCGAAACAAAAGCCCATTGCTGCTGTCAGCTTAATGTCGCCGCCGCCCACACCGCCGTATTTCATGGCCAGGAAGAACAGGCAGAGACCCGGCAGCAGAAATCCCGCAATTCGCTGGGCCAGAGTTGGATATGGCAACAAGAAAGCGGATGCCCCGCCGATCAGAAAGATGGCAATCCAGGTCCAATCGGGGATAATCCGCTTTCTGAAGTCGGTTGCTGCCGCCCAAAGGATGGGAACAAGGCAAAGCAGGATGATCATCATTCTGCCGTGGTAACATCATCGGAGTACATGCTGTCCACCACGAATATTTTAAGTTCTCCTCCGGTAATCCATTTGGACAGCGTTCCTCCGGGAGTATGCACATCTGGGACCAGGAGCTGCGCGATATAATCCGTATTGTCGGGGAACCAGATAGGAACATATTGCTTTTTATACCGGAACGGGGAGCTGGGATTTTCCCGGAAAGTAAAATGATTCGTACTGTCGGACATCAGGGGGATGGCTGTTTCATAGCGGTACTGCGGCAAATAGACCTCCGCCGTCTGCGCGGCGGTGATCAGCTCAGGCTTGTCATAGTTGGTGTTCACGGTGGCGGTAACGCTGACGGAAAAGCCGTAGCCTGACTTGAGATAGCTCTTTGCCTTGGTGGCATAGTCCAGCACGGCGCTTACCTGCAGCTCGGCGTCAAACTGCCGCCAGACAAATCGGCCGTTTTCATAGCGCTGTTCCCACCATGTCACTTTAGGCTGGTCGCTTCTTTGCGGCGGCGCGGGTATAGTTCTGCTTTCTTCTGGCTCATCATAGGTGACATTTTTGATGACAGCTTTTTGGGTATAGGTGTTGTTAGCCGTGGAGGTTTCATTGTCCAAGATCCGGTCGGGATTGATGGTGGCGATCAAGGTAATGTTTTGATCGGCCTGCATATTGGGAGTATCCCATCTGACCGATACGACGTTCCTGGTGTTTTGCTCCATAACCACGGCATCCACCCGTTTTTTCAGTGAAAGCTCCGGAATTTCAAACAGGACGGAAACCTTTTGCCCCGGCGTAAAATCCAGGCTTCCCTGGTTGGATACCTTGATGGTACTGATAACCGTCTGGTTTTCCTTGTACTGATCAGGCGTGATCCGCTGCACATCCAGGTCATACGGCCGTTCTACTACGTCGATTTCCGCAGTGGCTTGGTTGTTGCTGGTGTCGGTATCTTTGTAATCCATAGGCGGTGATACCAGTGCCGACAAGTGAATGGTTGTGCCTTTTTCGCCCGCGGTGCTTTTGATAACGTAAGCCTTGGTTTCATGGGCTTTAAAATCCGCTTGGGACGGCACGCTTGAAACCGCCTGGCCGTCAATGGAGGCGTTCAATCTCACTCCGGACAGGGCTGTGTCGCTGGAATTGGCAAAGTACACGGTAAAGCTGTATTCCTCCTGCGCGTAGACCGTGGGCGGGCAGGATAAGTTAGCCCATACGTCGCAGAGTTTTTCTGGAGGCACCTCAGGATTGGTTGGGCTATCGGGATTGTCCTGGTTGTCCGGCGGATTGCCGGGATTAACGGGCGGGTTATTAGGTTCATCAGGTGGATTGTCAGGATTATGAGGATTGTCGGGTGGATTGTCAGGCGGGTTATCAGGTTTATCCGGCGGATTGCCGGAAGGCTTTTTGCCCACTGTGATTTTGGAAACGGCGGTGTTGTTGGCCGGGTTTTCATCTCGGAAGCCGTCCGGCGCTGCAATATTGGCCCATAGATTGTATATATCTCGCCCGCGTTTCCCGCCGTGCTTGTGATAGTGAAGGGTTTTGTTTCCCGGGGTTTGAAGTTATAGGTCTCAGGAATTGGCGTCAAAACGGCATCGTTGCTTGTTCCCCGCAAGATCGCATTTGCCAGTTCCAGGTCGGACTGGTTGGTAAAGCTCACGGTAAAGCTGTAGCTCTCATGCTCATAAACAGTGGGCGGCGCAAGAATGCTCGCGGACAGATCGCACAGCTTTAGCAAGATGGGCGGCTTATCCCCAGGTGGGACAGGGTTATCCGGCTGTTCCGGGTTGTCTTGGGGTTCAGGAGTTTTGGCGGGCACGGGCGCTTGCTTTTCCACCACCCTGATGTCCGCCGTGGCCGTATTGTTGGTTAGATTGCCGTCGAGAAAGCCCTCCGGCACACCGATGTTTGCCCATAGGTGTATCACGTCGGCGGCAGTATCGGCTTGGCGGCGGACGGTGTAGGTTTTGCTTTCATTGGGTGAGAAATCCTGTTTGGCCGGAATCTCTTGGATCAGGTCATTGATCTACTTTGCCTTGAAGGGGCACGTCATAGGCCGGCTGGTTTCCGCTGTTCATGAAAATCACGGTAAAGGAATAGCTGTCCCCCCGGTACACCGTCGCCGGGGCATTAATCATCACCGAAAGGTCGTCGACAGCCTGCTTTTTGAACTTGAAGTAAAAGTCTGCGGCCGGAATCTTGTAATTAATTTTTGGGGTAATGCTTGTTTGAGTTTCACTTTGTCCGTCAGTATATCCGTCACTTTCCGGCGTGTAATCCCATTCCAGACCCTTGTATATGAAGTTGCGGGATAGGAGGATGTCGTCCTTGGAAAAGGTGACGGCAGTGGTCTGATAAGGAAAAAGAAGCTCCGGCACACCCTTGTCCTGCGCCGAGAGCTTTCCGTACACCTCTTGTTTGTCTTCACTGCACCAGGTTGCATCAACATTGATTTTTACCGGAGCCTGATAGGTGATTTCCGTGTTCCGCATGGTTTCAAAGACAATCAGGGTTTGGGGTGTCCAGCCGAAGCCGGTAGTCAGAGGAGCGAAATCCGTATTTGTGTCATAGGCACCGAATAATTCACCCGTTGAAATATTATGAATTTCCACCACAAGACTGCCTTTTAAGGTATAGGTCCCGCCGTCGCAGCTGCCGATCCAACCGGCAATTTTATCCTGGTCATGGTCGGCAACGGTATTAGCGTTTACAAGGGTGACGCGCTGCGGTTCCTGAAAAGACTTGAGCAGTTTGTCACCCTCATAGATTTCCCTGACGTTCATCCCGATGGTACGGTAGCGCACATCATAGGTGGCTTTAACTTGAAACACCATGTTGGCCGTGATGGTGAGGATAGCCCCTTGATCTGTTTCGGCGGTGATGGTGTAGGGACCGCAAGCCTCCTTATTTTCAATGGTCAGAATATATTCCGGCGTTATCTTCCAGCTCTGGCCGCTATACTCCAGTTGAACGCTTGTGAGTGAACCTGTTTTTGCTGTGACGCTCACAGCAATTTGTGCCGGGAACTGTTCCACGGATACCAAGCCGCTTTCGTTTTGCAGGCTGTCTATCGGAGAGGTGACATTGATTTCAATGTCGCTGTTCGCTGCGGCAAATGCTTTACCTGTTAACAGCAAACAGCATACAAACGCAAGGGGAATGGCAAAGAAGAGCGCTCTTTTCATGGAGAACCTCCTTCCACAATTCTGTTGTTGGAGCTGGAGATGGTAAAGGGAAGGCGCACCTCGCCGGTCAGGAAGCTGAAAATGCTGCGGGTTTTCTGGAACCCTTTCAACGTCAGCCGGGGCGGGTCGTCGGTGGCGTCTATGCTCTGGATTTCAAGCTCATAGACCCACTGTCCGTCGATGTATTTGTTAAGCTCCGAATCCAGTCCCATGCTATCCTGAAAATATGCGTACAGTGTTTCCTCCGCAAGGGCGCTGTCCATTCGCCCATAACCATCCCTGCGGTATTCGTCCAGCATAGCGTATTCCACAGAGGTGTTTACCCCGCGCTGGAGCACGTATTCCACCTGCTGATACAGGCTTTCCATCCGGAAATACTCGATCAGGATGGCGGCGAAGGTGAGGATGAAAAAGACGAGGATAAGGATAAACACAAAAGCGTCGCCTTCTGTGCACGGATAAAGTTTTCTCTAACTACTACAATGAAACCCTTTTCTGCGTTAGCTGATTCAAGAACAAATGTCAAGCAACATTTTTCATTGAATTTTTGGTTTCACTCAATTACTTTCTGAAAGATTTTGTCTTTTATTGTTTTAGAAAAGTAATCTATAGAAATGTGTTCATGCCGATTTGCTTCGAATAATATATTATATTTGCTTGTCTTGTTTTAATATTCTCGCAATCTTAGGCTTGTCTGTATTGGGGGAATAGCCCACGTCCTATCCAAGCGCATATGCGTCCTAAAGTATTGATATCTTGGAGATAAAATATCTAATTTTATTTATTGTATTCGAAGAAAGGTATAATAACAAGAAATATTTGGAATTTTTATAGTTCTATTTTTCTCAGTGTGTCTTTTACTTACCAGCAGGTAGAAGGTGGTTTTAGAGGTAAACAAAAGCCCGTCGCATACTTACAACGGGCACCCTTATTATCTTTTATTTTCCGGTTGCCTCGGTTATAAAATCCTGCATACAGTCGTCCATGTCCAGCAGGAAGGAGAACAGGAAGTATTGTCGGGCCTCTGGATGGGTTGCAAGAAGTTCCACATCCTCCGGGAATTCCATACCTACAACATCATATAAAATGCGTAGGATAGCCAGCATTTCGATTTCTCGGCTTGCACTGTATAGTTGGGTAAGAATGTCCGTAAGTCTATTTATAGCTTCGATATTGTTGTCGGAGAATGTCCAGATGGTTTCAAGGAAAGGGGCGGTCATCGCCCCGGATATGAGGTTGATTTTGTCTTGTTTGATTTCATTTTTGGAGATAAGGATACCTTTGTTTATAAGGGTTTGATAATCTTCTGACATTATTTTACCTCCTTTAAGTTCGTCAATAATATAAAAAACCCAGCAGAAAGCCCGATTTTCTGATGGATTTTATTTGGTATGTATTTAATTTCAGGAAAAATATAGTATAGTATTTTGGGAAGTTATTGTTATAATCCATTCGTATTCGAGGAGGAATAAAAGTGAAGATAGAAAAAATCTTAATTAAAAATTATAAAATATTCGGCAACTTTGCGATTGTATTCAATGATGACTTGAATATCATTGTCGGCGATAATGAAACGGGAAAATCTACTCTTTTAGAAGCAATCAACTTAGCGATGACGGCCCAGTTAGCAGGTCGTAATATACAGTATGAATTATCCCCTTATTTATTTAGCATAAATGCTGTTAAAAAGTATATTGATGAATTACAAAGTAATCCTTTTGCCCCTTTACCCGAAATCTTGATTGAAGTTTATCTAAAAGAGAATGCAGAGGGTGAATTAGCTCAATACACAGGTACAAATAATACTGAACGACGCAATTGTGCAGGGGTATTTTTGCGAATCTTTTTTAATAATGATTTTTCAGAGGAATAC
>Ga0255336_101343_pt1 | contig 18521 bp, 14 predicted proteins | sample MeOH1_35cm_T3_17_FD_189102 | JGI IMG/M metagenome (GOLD analysis project Ga0255336, IMG submission 189102) | Sandy soil microbial communities from University of British Columbia, Vancouver, Canada - MeOH1_35cm_T3_179 | ecosystem: Engineered > Artificial ecosystem > Sand microcosm > Unclassified ...
GCTTCCGGTGGCGCATTCGTGATGTGCAGAATCTCGAACAGGCTGGTATCCACCTGCTCGCGCACCTGGAGCGTATAGCGGCCATCGACCCAGATGGCGACCCGGTCCCGCAAGACGATCACCAGGCCGGCAGAGCCGGTGAAATTGCTGATCCAGGCCAGGCGCTCCGCCCGTTTCGGCACGTATTCGCCCTGATGCTCGTCGGCCCGCGGAACGACGAAACCAGCTAGGCCGCGCTTGCGCAATTCTTGCTGCAACGCAGCAACGCGATCGGCCGATTTGGTAGATTGCATACCGCGATTTGCGGTAATCCACTGGTCCAGGTATGCGTTGAGTTGCGCTTTTGTTGCAGGGCTTGGATCCGTCATGACAAGGCGGGTCCATTCGTCGGCCTGTTCCCCCGCCGGCGCCGCAGCGATCCCCGGGATCACTTGAGATAACTCATCTAACGATAAGAAAGATTGACCTTTTTTTAACAAGGATTGCAGAGCTTCATCACCTTGATAGGTTTCTCTACAGACCGACATGATTTCTCCTAGAACCGACACTGGACCTTGCGACGGGGCGTCGCAGAGGCTGATTTCGTGACCTCAATCACGTTTACGCATCCTTTACCATGCAGCCGGTGCATTACTGCGATGCAGCATCGCCCCCTGCAAGAAATCGCCTCATTCCTCTATATAAGACCCATCGAATGTCGGCGGCAATCGGGCCAGCCGAAGCGATAAAAATCGGATTGGATAGATACCATGTATCGGATGATGACAAACGAGAAGGTGGCTGGTTCGGTGGCTTTGGCGCCGACTGTGACCACCCGGGTGACCGCCACCGGCGCGCTTGGTGAATTCGCGCGGGCGGTTGTGAACTCTGCGCGTCGGGTACTGACGCGCGCAGCCGTGGCCCATGAGCTGTCGCTACTGGATGACCGCATGCTGGCGGATATCGGCGTCAACCGCGCCGAAATCGGTCGGGTCGCCGACAAGGCGATTGCGGAAACCGGTAAGCCGACCGTGTTCCAGGCTTTCAGCCGTGCGGTTTTCGCGGTGTTCATGCAGCCGGTGCTGCGCCACCTGCACCGCCGTCAGGTTTATAACATGCTGATGTCGCTCGACGACCGCATGCTGGCCGATATCGGCCTGAACCGCTACGACATCGCGGATTATGTCCGCACGCTCGACCACAGCAACGAGCAGGCCCAGAGCCTCCTCGCCGCCACCCAGCAGGACATCGTTGCCCCGCTGCGTGCGTGGAACCGGGCCCGCCTGACGGCCCGTCAGCTTGCCAAGCTCGACGACCGCATGCTGGTGGATATCGGTGTTGTCCGTGGCGACATCGACTGGTTGGCTGGCGAAATCGCCCGTCGCACCGTGGTTGCCGCCAATGGCAACCAGCAGGGCGACCACGCGCCGCGCGCCGCCTAAGAATTCATCTGCGAGTTCTTGGCGGCCTGCTACCGGGTGGGTCGCCAGACCGAGAAGTCCTGAGTGCCGCGTAGAGTCCCAAGCACGGAATGCTCAGCGTATGCGTACCGCGTGAGAGTACCGAGAGTATGAGTATCCCTGAGTAAGAGTACTGAGTACCGCGATAGCCAGAAGATGCGTAACCGAAAACGGCGGCCCCAAAAGGGCCGTCGTTTTTGTTACCGGTATGCCACGGCAACCTATCAGCGCCGGGTGCGCGTTGTCTTCTTTGCCGCCGGTTTCCGTGCCGCAGTCTTCCTACCCGCAACCTTGCTGGCGACGGGTTTCTTCGATGTGGCCTTCTTCACGGCTGCTTTCTTGGCTGCGGGCTTCTTGACAGCTTTCCTCACCGCCGGCTTTTTCGCGGACTTCTTTGCGCTCGCTTTCTTCGTCGCGGGCTTCTTGGCAGCCGGCTTGGCTGCCCATTTCAACACCAGCACCGACCAGTCCTTGAGGCGCAGGCGAAAATCGAGCTCGAGCCCAAGCGCCCGATGGGCCGCCAGCACGTCCTTTTCCTGGGTTTGTAACAGGCCGGACAGCACCGCGCGGCCGTTGCGCGCCAAAACACCGGCGAGGCTCGGCGCCAGGTCGATCAACGGATTGGCGAGGATATTGGCGCAGACGAGATCGAAAGGCGCCTGTCCGCGGATCGCCGCCGCCCGGTAGCCATCCGAATTGACGATCTTCACCTCGCGCTTGAGCTTGTTGAGGGCGGCATTCTCGCGGGCGACGCGCACCGAATCCTTGTCATTGTCGCCACCGATCACTGGCACCTTGAAGAGCCGCGCCATGCCGAAAGCGAGGATGCCGGTGCCCGTACCGACATCGAGCGGCTTCTTCGCCTTGAAGCCATTCTTCGCCAACCGCGCCAGGGCCAGCAAGCAGCCCCGGGTGGTTTCATGCCGGCCGGTGCCGAAGGCCATGCCAGCATCGATCTCGAAAACGATCTTGTCCTTGGGCAGCTTGCCCTGGTGATGCGAACCATGGATGAAGAACGGACCGGCCGTCAGCGACGGCAGGCCGCGCTGGCTCTCCGCCACCCAGTCCTTTTCCGGCACCGGGGCGATCTCGGCCTTGAAATCGCCCAGCGTCTCCAAGGCCGCCCGCACCGCCGCCGCATCGGGCGCGCTCTCGCCGAAGACCTCGATCTTCCAGGCCTTGCCGTCATCGAACTCGAAACTGGACAGCGCCTCGCCGAAAGGCTCCAGCGCCATTTCCAATTGCTGGCGATCGGCCTCGGTCGGCTTGTAAGGCAGCAATAAGGTGATCGACCACAATCCCCCGGTCATAACTTCTTCCCCTTGCGATTCTCTAACGAGTGATTCTCTTACGAGCACTTCAATCACGCCTGGTCGGCGCGGATAACGAACCCGGCCATGACCTTCTTCAGCCCGGCCTTGTCGAAGCTGATCTCCAGCTTGTCGCCATCGGCGGCGATGACCCGCCCATAGCCGAATTTCTCGTGAAAGACCCGATCGCCGGCCTGGTGACTCGCCCCCTTCTTCACCAGTATGACAGCATCCGGTTCTACATCGATGACACTGTCGCGGCGGCGTGCGGCCCCGGTCCAGCTTCCCCCGCCACTGCGCGTGCCGGCATTGCGGCTGTTGGTATAGCCGCTATTGCCACCCCAACTGGAGCCGCCCCAGCCGCTTTGCCAGTCAACCTCGCCGACCGAACGCGTCTGGCGCAGCAGATTGCCGTCGCGCCGGTCGAGATTTTCCTTCGGCAGTTCGGCAAGAAAGCGCGAGGGCAAGGCGCTTTGCCACTGGTTATGGATGCGCCGATTGGCGGCATAAGAGAGGATGGCCTGCTTGCGCGCGCGGGTGATGCCGACATAGGCGAGGCGGCGTTCTTCCTCCAGCCCCTTCATGCCGTTCTCGTCCAGGGCGCGCTGATGCGGGAAGAGCCCTTCCTCCCAACCCGGCAGGAAGACGATGTCGAATTCCAACCCCTTGGCGCCGTGCAGCGTCATCACAGTGACCATGTCACCCGGCGCGCCGCCGCTGTTTTCCATCACCAGGGCCACGTGCTCGAGGAAACTGCCGAGGCTGTCGAACTCCTCCATGGCATGGACGAGTTCCTTCAGGTTCTCGAGCCGGCCCGGGGCTTCGATGGATTTATCCAGGCGCCACATATCAGTATAGCCGGATTCGTCCAGCACCTGCTGGCACAGCTCGCCTTGCGGCACCGTCTCGGCCAATTGCCGCCAGCGTTCGAAGCTTTGTACGAGGCCCGTCAAGGAACGCCGCGCCGCCGGTTTCAACTCGTCCGTCTCGATGATGCGCCGTGCCGCTTCCGGCAGCGACACGGAAAGACGGCGGACAAGATCGTTCAGCTGCTTCAGCGTGCTCTCGCCAATACCCCGGCGCGGCACGTTGACGATGCGCTCGAAGGCAAGCGCATCATCCGGCTGGTTGATCAGGCGGAGATAAGCGAGGGCATCGCGGATTTCCTGCCGCTCATAGAAACGGGGCCCGCCGATTACCCGATAGGGGATGCCGAGCGTGATGAAGCGCTCTTCGAATTCGCGGGTCTGGAAGCCGGCGCGCACCAGGATGGCGATGTCGCCGAGGCCGATCTGGTGACGTTGCAGCGACTCGATCTCCTCGCCGATCTGGCGCGCTTCTTCCGCCCCGTCCCAGGCGGCGTTGATAATAACCTTTTCACCTTCGCTCTTGTCGGTCCACAGGGTCTTGCCGTGGCGGTCGGCGTTATGTGCGATCAGCCCCGACGCAGCCGCGAGAATATGCGGCGTCGAGCGGTAATTCTGCTCCAGGCGGATCACCTTGGCGCCGGGGAAATCCTTCTCGAATTTCAGGATGTTCTCGACCTCGGCCCCGCGCCAGCCATAGATCGACTGGTCATCGTCGCCGACCACGCAGATATTGCGATGGGTCTGGGCCAGCAGGCGCAGCCAGAGATATTGCGCGACATTGCTGTCCTGGTATTCGTCCACCAGCATGTAGCGGAAACGCTGCTGGTAGCTGGCGAGGATATCCGGCTGGCCGGTGAAGATGGTGATGTTGTGCAGCAGCAGATCGCCGAAGTCGCAGGCATTCAAAGTCGCCAGGCGCTGCTGGTAGTTGCGATAGAGATCGAGCAGGCGCCCGCCGCCGAGTTCCGCCTGCTCGGCGCGGCTCACCTTGTCCGGCGTCAGGCCGCGATCCTTCCAGCGCTCGATGACGCCGAGGATCATGCGGGCCGGCCATTTCTGGCTATCGATGTTCTCCGCCTGCATCAATTGCTTCACCAGGCGGATCTGGTCGTCGGTATCGAGAATGGTGAAATTAGGCGTCAGCCCGACCAGCTCGGCATGGGCGCGCAGGATGCGTGCCGCCAAAGCGTGGAACGTGCCAAGCCACCAGCCTTCGACCGGCCGGCCAATCATCTGGCCGATGCGGTGCTTCATTTCCGCCGCCGCCTTGTTGGTGAAGGTGACGGCCAGCAATTCGCCCGGCCGCGCCTTGCCGGTGGCAAGCAGGTGGACAAGGCGCGTGGTCAGCACCCGAGTCTTGCCGGTACCGGCGCCGGCCAGCACCAGAACGGGTCCGTCCATGGCCAGGACAGCCTCGGTCTGGCGGTCATTGAGACCCTGCATATAGGGTGGCGTCACGGCGGGGCGCGATTCGGGAAAAAGCTCAGTCATGGGCGGACTTATAACACCACGCCCGGCCGATGGCACCAGCAGCGGAACAGCGATCAGGCCGGATTTTTCGCGGAATCCAACTTCGCCTCGGTGGCAAGATCGCCGCGCCAGAGATAGAGCGCCGCCAGCGGCCGGTCGAGACCGCGGGTCGCATGCGGCACCTGCGGCGGATGATGGATGACGGTTCCCGGCGCCCGCGCGATCCATTGCTGTCCGGCGATCTCGGTTTCACCACGCTGCCAGGCCCCCCGGTTCAAGGGGATATAGATTTCCTCCGCCGGATGACGGTGCGGCGGATAGCAGGTATCGGGGCCCAACAGCAGCACGCCGCACCGTATATCGGCCGCGACCAGGCCATAGCTGCCGCAGATCTCGGCATAGCCATAATTGTCGAGGAAGGCAGGGTCCGGCGGGCTTTGCCGGTAATTAGGATTCTGCCGCCAACGCAGAGCCGGATGCAGAGCGCGAAACGCCTCCACCAATGCCGTCAAGCCTGGCTCTTGCGCTGCGGCGTCCAGGCAGGCAGGCCAGAAACGCAGGATCGGCAGGCTTTCCGACCCGTCGGCGGCCTGATGGCGAAACGGTGCGCATGGCAGGGCCGCCTGAAAAGGCTGAGCGATCGAGGCATCGTTGGAAAGCAGGTGCGAAATCTCGCCGAATAGTTGCGCCAAGGCGGTGTCCCAGCCGGCATCACGATATTGTTGCGACATTGACAGGTTGGACATGGCCGGCCACTTTCAGCGTTTCTATACATCTGTATATCAGTTGAACGGACGCTAGCATCGATCATGAGTAAACGCATCGACCGCATCGATCTCCCCTGCATGAGCCCCGGCACCGAGCGCCATCTCAAGGTGCACCGCTATGGCACGCCAGGTGCACGGCCCAAGGCCTATATCCATGCCTCGCTGCATGCCGATGAGATCCCCGGGATGATGGCCGCGCATCACCTGATCCAGCGCCTGGACGAAGCCGACAAGCGTGGCGAAATCATGGGTGAGATCATCGTGGTGCCCGTCGCCAATCCGATCGGCCTTGGCCAGGTGCTCAACCGAGCGCATCTCGGCCGCTATGAATTGCGCGGCGGCGGCAATTTCAATCGCCACTGGCCAGATCTTTTCGCCGGCCTTGTCGAGGCAACGGCCGACAAGCTCGGCAACGACGCCAGCAGCAATGTCGCGGCGATACGCCAGGCGATGGGTGCCGCCCTCGACAAGATGCATGCGGAGACCGAGTTCGCAGCGTTGCGGCTGGCCTTGTCGAAACTTGCCTACGACGCCGATATCGTGCTCGACCTGCATTGCGACGACGATGCCGAGGTTCATCTTTTCCTGATTCCGGAGAACTGGCCCGATGGCCGCGACCTCGCCGCCCTGATCGGCGCCGAGGCGGTTCTGCTGGCGGCTGATTCCGGCGGTGCCTCTTTCGATGAGACCTTCTCGTCGCCCTGGGTGAAACTGCAAGCTGCCCTCGGCCCCGGCGTGGCGGTCCCCGCCGCCTGCTTGTCCGGCACGGTGGAGTTCCGCGGCCTGCACGACGTCTTTGACGATCTCGGCAACACCGATGCCGACGCGCTCTTCGCTTTCCTGCAGCATCGCGGCCTGGTTGGCGGTGAAGTGCCGGCAATTCCGGCACCGCGTTGCCAGGCGACCATGCTGGATGCCTGCGATGTCATCCGCACACCGGTACCGGGGATCGTCGCCTATAAGGTGGCGCTCGGCCAGCAGGTGCGGGCCGGCGATGTCATCGCCGAGATGATCGATCCGCTGGCCGATGACCAGTCGAAGGCGCGGACCCAATTGCGCACGCAGACCGACGGCCGGGTGCTGTCGCGCAAGCTGACAAAGCTGTTGCCGGCCGGCGAATCCGTTTCAAAAATCGTCGGGACCGAAACCCTCGCCTACCGCAAGGGCCTGCTGTTGGAAGACTGAGGCTTGGGATGGCGCGGCAGTGTGATCAGCTGCTGCGCCGCTTGTTTGTCAGGGAAATATTGCGCCCAAGTTCCGGCGGCCGCGGCAGGTCGGCATGGGCGGCAAGCACCTGCTCCAGGCGCGCCCGGGTGGCCGCGGGTATCTCTGTGACGCGGCGCTTGGTCATGTCGATGAACAGGATCATCCATTCACAGGTCCCCGCGAGATAGCCCTTTTCAGCGTGATACATCATCTGGAACCACTGGAACCGCTTGTTATCCAGCCCCACCAGCTGCGTGGTGACGCGCAGGCGGTCGCCCTCGAAGACCTCGCCCTGGAAGGTGATGTGCATTTCAGCGGCGAAGGTCGAGACCTTGGCCGCGGTCATCATTTCCGTGCCCAGTGCCAGGTCCTTGAACACATCGTCGAAAGCGAGATCGAAGGCATGGAGATAATAGGCAACATTCATATGGCCGTTGCCGTCGATCCAGGCCGGCAGGACGTGCAAGTGGTCGCTGACGAAAGGGGCCGCAATCGGCAAAGAGAGGTTGGTCACGCTGTCTTGGGGCATGTGTGATCCTGATCTGTCCCGGGATTTGGAGCCGACGGAAATAAGCGGCGTCGTGAAAGATGGCGGGTGCCGGCGGGTGGGTCAAGCATAGCCGGCAATGCAAATCGATTCGGCACAGTCAGCTAAATGCCGACTGCCGGGAAAACGCCTCTCCGAAGCAATGCCGTTGACCGGGGCGTTTCCCGCCGGATCGCCGGCCGAGCTGGCAGATCGCCGGGCCGTTCCTGGCCCGTACCGCTTTTTAGCGACAACATTTCGCCAAGAATTGACTTCGCTTACGCAAGAAGCCTAGGGTTCGGGTAAGGCTGCCGTCAAAATTGATTGGCTGATCCCTGACCCGTGTTCAAAAAACAGGCTGGGATTGAAAAACAGGGATAGGCGCGGCGGCCCTAGGACATATTGGGAGACTACACATGAAACGTCAGCTACTGGGGGTGGCGGCGACCGCTGCCTTGGCACTCGGCTTCGCGGCCACGGCCCAGATCGATGCCGCGCAAGCAGCCAGCTCAAAGACCCTGGTTTACTGCTCCGAAGGCAGCCCCGAAGGCTTCAATCCGCAGTTCTTCGATACCGGCACCACCATCGACACGACGCACCAGATCTTCAATCGTCTGGTCCAGTTCAAGCCGGGCTCGGTCGATATCAGCCCGACCCTCGCCGAGAAGTGGGAAATCTCCGACGACGGCACGGAATACACCTTCCATCTGCGCCACGATGTGAAGTGGCAGACCACCAAGAATTTCAAGCCGACCCGCACGATGAATGCCGATGACGTCGTCTTCAGCTTCGAGCGCCAATGGAAGAAGGACAATCCCTTCCATGCGATCGGCGGCGGCACCTATGCCTATTGGGACGATCTCGGCATGGGCGACTTGCTCGCCGATGTGCAGAAGGTCGATGACTATACCGTCAAGATCAAGCTGAAGGGCCGCCAGGTGGCGTTCCTGCAGATGGTCGCGATGGACTGGGCGGCGATCGAGTCTCTGGAATATGCCCAAACCATGCTGAAGGCCGGCACCCCGGACAAGATCGATCAGGAACCGGTCGGCACGGGTCCGTTCATCCTCATCGACTACAAGAAGGACGCGCAGATCCGCTACAAGGCGAACCCCGATTACTTCGGCGGCAAGCAGAAGATCGAGAACCTCGTCTTCTCGATCGTCAAGGATCCGACGGTCCGCAAGGCCAAGTTGGAAGCCGGCGAGTGTGACGTTGCCTATTCGCCGAGCCCGGTCGACCTGCCGGCGATCAAGGCCAATCCGAAGCTGACGGTCCTGTCGGGTGCCGGCATGAATGTCGGCTATCTTGCTTTCAACACCTCCAAGAAGCCGTTTGATGACAAGCGCGTCCGCCAGGCCCTCAGCATGGCGATCGACCGCCAGGCCATCCTGAAGAACGTCTTCCATGACAATGGCCAGCTTGCCAGCACGCCGCTGCCGGCCTCACTCTGGGGTCACGACAAGAGTGTGAAGGCCTATGAGTACAATCCGGAAAAGGCGAAGGCCCTGCTGAAGGAAGCCGGCGTCACCGATCTGCAGACGGATCTCTGGTACCAGCCGGTGACCCGTCCGTATAATCCGGATGGCAAGAAGATGGGCGAGTTGATGCAGGCTGACCTTGCCAAGGTCGGCGTCAAGGTCAATCTCGTCACCTTCGAATGGGGCGAATACCGCAAGCGCGCTGGTCAGGGTGAACACACCATGATGCAGATGGGCTGGATCGCCGATTATCCGGATCCGGACGACTTCCTGATGCCACTGCTGACCTGCACGGCCAAGAAGGGCACGTCGAACTACGCCCAATGGTGCAACGAGGACTTCGATGCGCTGATCACCAAGGCCCAGCAGACCAACGACGTGAAGGAACGTACCGGCTATTACGAAAAAGCCCAGCAGATCTTCCACGAGGAAGCTCCGTGGATGACCACCGGCTACGCTAATTTCAACGTTGCGTTGAAAAAGAGCGTTACCGGCTACAAGCTGGACCCGTTCCTGGCGCTGCAAAGCTTTGACGGCGTCGGCAAAAGCGAATAAGAAGCCGCAAAATTGGATTAAGGCGGGGGGAGAAATCCCCCCGCTCCTTTTATTGGCTTCGCGCATCGCAGCGCGATTTGAGACGGATACCTGTCGGGAGGCCGGATCAGCAGGTCATTTCCTGACCGCGGGATCATTCCCTCCCCAGACGGGCCGGCTCTAGAAAGTTAACAGATCGATGCTACGCTTTACCCTGTCACGTCTTGGCATGGTGGTTCCGACCTTTCTCGGGATCATTTTTCTCTCTTTCGCACTGATCCGGTTAGTGCCGGGTGACGCCATCGAAATCCGCATTGGCGAACACAGCCTGACCCCCGAGCGCCACGCGCAGCTGATGCACGATATGGGCCTCGACCGGTCGATGCTGGTGCAGTTCTTCGATTACGTGAACCAGGTGCTGCATGGCGATTTCGGCATGTCCCTGGTGACGCGCAATCCGGTGCTGCAGGAATTCGGCAACCTGTTTCCGGCAACCTTGGAACTGTCGATCGCGGCCATGATCTTCGCCGTCGTCATCGGCCTGCCGGCTGGCGTGCTGGCGGCCGTCAAGCGCGGGTCGATCGTTGATCATCTGGTGATGGGTGCCGCCCTTACCGGCTATTCGATGCCGATCTTCTGGTGGGGCCTGTTGCTGATCCTGACCTTCTCGCAGCAGCTGGGCTGGACCCCGGTCGATGGCCGCATCGGTGTCGACTATTTCTTCGACAGCGTCACCGGTTTCATGACGATCGATAGCTGGTTCTCCGACGATCCGCTCAACGCCTTCATCTCGTCGCTGTCGCATCTCATCCTACCGACCATCGTGCTTGGCACCATTCCCCTCGCCGTGATCGCCCGCATGACACGCTCGGCCATGCTGGAGGTGCTGGGCGAGGATTACATCCGTACCGCCCGGGCCAAGGGCCTCAGCACCTTCCGCATCATCAACGTGCATGCCTTGCGCAATGCCTTGATCCCGGTCGTGACCGTGATCGGGTTGCAGGTCGGCACGCTGATGGCCGGCGCCATCCTGACCGAATATGTCTTCGCCTGGCCCGGTGTGGGCAGCTGGCTGGTCAATTCGATCACGCGCCGCGATTATCCCTCGCTGCAAGGTGGCATGCTGCTGATCGCCACCATCGTCATCGTCGTCAATCTGCTGGTGGATTTGACCTATGGTCTGCTCAATCCCCGCATTCGGCATAAGCGCTGAGGGGGGGAGACGTCACATGAGCTCTACCGTGAACGCAACCACCGCTACCCAGAACGCTCCGGCTCCCGTCAGTCCGACGCCTGCCAGTCCGACACCGGCCAGTCAGGCCCTGTCGCCCTCACGCGAAGTCTGGCTCTCCATGCGCGCCAATCGCGGCGCCATGTTTGGCCTGGCCGTCATCGTCCTGTTGGTCTTTAGCGCAATTTTTGCCGACCTGATCGCCCCATATGGTTATGCAGTGCGGTTCGATGGCCATGAATTGCAGCCGCCCGTCTGGCAGGATGGCGGGACCTGGGCCTTTCCCCTCGGCACCGACAGTATCGGTCGCGATATGCTGTCACGCCTGATTTATGGCTCGCGGCTGTCGTTGTTGATCGGCGTCATTGTCGTGACGCTGTCGCTCGCCATGGGGATCGGTTTCGGCCTGCTCAGCGGCTTCTTCCGCGGCGTACCGGAAATCGGCATCATGCGCCTGATGGATATCATCCTGGCGATGCCAAGCCTGCTCCTGGCACTGGTGATTGTCGCCATCCTCGGCCCCGGCCTGATCAATGCCATGATTGCCGTCGCCGTCACTTATGTACCGCATTACGCCCGCCTCACGCGTGCGGCGGTGATGAGCGAGCTGTCCAAGGATTATGTGACGGCCTCCCGGGTCTCGGGCGCCGGCACCTTCCGCCTGATGTTCGACGTGGTGCTCCCGAACTGCCTCGCGCCGCTGATCGTGCAGGCGACCTTGAGCTTCTCCACCGCCATTCTCGACGCGGCGGCCTTGGGCTTCCTCGGTCTCGGCGCCCAGCCGCCGACACCCGAATGGGGCACCATGCTGGCCGATGCGCGCCAGTTCCTGGAAGCGGCCCCCTGGGTCGTCACCTTCCCGGGTCTCGCCATCCTGATCACCGTGCTGGCCTTCAACCTGATGGGTGACGGCCTGCGCGATGCCCTCGATCCGAAATTGAAGCGCTGAGGCATCGCCATGGCACGCACCACTTCTCCCTTGTTGGAAATCCGCAACCTCTCGGTCGAGTTCCAGACGCATCGCGGCCCGTTCCGCGCGGTCGACGGTATCGACCTCACCCTCGATGCCGGCGAATTGCTGGGCGTGGTCGGCGAATCCGGTTCCGGCAAGAGCGTCACCATGCTGGCCGTCATGGGCCTCATCGCCTGGCCGGGCAAGGTCATGGCCGACAAGATGAGTTTCGACGGCATCGACCTCATGAGCCTCAGCCCCAAGGCGCGGCGCAAGATCGTCGGCAAGGACATTGCCATGATCTTCCAGGAGCCGATGACCAGCCTCAATCCCTGCTTCACCGTCGGTTTCCAGATCATGGAGGCCCTGAAGGTGCATGAGGGCGGCAGTCGCGCCGAGCGCAAGCGCCGCACCATCGAGCTCCTGGAGCAGGTCGGCATCCCGGCGCCGGAAACGCGCCTCTCCGCCTTCCCGCATCAGCTCTCCGGCGGCATGTCGCAGCGGGTGATGATCGCCATGGCGATCGCCTGCAATCCGCGTTTGCTGATCGCCGACGAGCCGACCACGGCGCTCGACGTCACCATCCAGGCACAGATCCTCGACCTTCTCGTCTCCCTGCAGCGGGACCGCGGTATGGCCCTGGTGCTGATCACCCACGACATGGGTGTGGTCGCCGAAACAGCGCAACGCGTCTCGGTGATGTATGCCAGCCAGCAGGTCGAGGAACAGCCGGTCGACCGCCTGTTCGCCGATCCGCATCATCCCTACACCGCTGCCTTGCTGGAAGCGCTGCCGGAACGCAGCCAGGACAAATTGCGGTTGAATACCATTCCCGGCATGGTGCCCGGCATCGCCGACCGCCCGACCGGCTGCGTCTTCAATCCGCGCTGCAGCTTCGCCGATGATCACTGCCGGTCGGTACGGCCGAGCCTGGCGCCGGTCGGCCACGGCGACGTCCAACAACTGGCACGCTGCCACTATCCGCTGTTCGGCGGCGTCCCGCAGGGGTGGCCGCAGCAACAAACCAGCCCTGTGCCGATGGAGGCCGGGCGATGAGCATTCCCATGACCTCTGATAAAGCGGGCACTGCCGTCGTCGGCAATCTGGTGCTGGAAGCCGACGATCTGCAGCGCCATTACCAAGTGACGCAGGGTTGGTTCAAGCAACCCCAAACCTTACGTGCCGTCGCCGGGGCCAGCTTCACCCTGACAGCCGGCCGCACCCTGGCCGTGGTCGGCGAATCCGGTTGCGGCAAGTCCACCCTCGCCCGCCTGATGGCGATGATCGAGGCACCTACCGCCGGCAAGTTGCGCATCGACGGCGAAGATGTCGACAGCAACGACCAGACACAGCGCCGCCGCCTGCGTTCCCGGGTGCAGATGGTGTTCCAGGATCCCTATGGGTCGCTCAATCCCCGCAAGCAGGTGGGGCGGATTCTCGAAGAGCCGCTGGAGATCAATACCGATCTCGACCGCAAGCAACGCCAGGAAGCGGCACGGACCATGATGGCGAAGGTCGGGCTCCGGCCGGAACATTACGGCCGCTATCCACACATGTTCTCCGGCGGCCAGCGTCAGCGCATCGCCATCGCTCGTGCCCTCATGCTGCGGCCGAAGGTGGTGATCGCCGACGAGCCGGTTTCGGCCCTCGACGTCTCGATCCGCGCCCAGGTGCTCAACCTGCTGATGGATCTGCAGGCGGAATATAACCTTGCCTACCTCTTCATTTCCCACGATCTCAGCGTGGTGCGTCACATCGCAGACGAGGTGATGGTGATGTATCTGGGGCGGCCGGTGGAACAGGGAAGCAAGGAAGCGATCTTCGCCCAGCCGACCCATCCCTATACCCAGGCCTTGCTGGCTGCCACACCCTCGACCGATCCCAATGCCCGGTCGAAGCGCCTGACCGTCAAGGGCGAGCTGCCCTCACCGCTCAATCCGCCACCGGGCTGCGCTTTCCATCGGCGCTGCCCCTTCGCGACGGAAGAATGCAAGACCACCCGGCCGGAATTGCGACCGGTGGCCGGCCGCAATGTCGCCTGCCATCACGCGGAACAGGTGGCGGCGAGCTAACCGGACATCCGCCTGGCGACCAACCACGCGAAGCTAAAATGCTGCAACGCAACAAATTTTCAGAACCCGGAATGGCTGTATAACTGTATACCGGCGGACGGGGAACCGGCCGCCGGTTGCGCGGCTATCTTGCAGACATGAAACCGACCTGACATCCGTCGCCACCGACGGCTTTCTTCTTGCCGATATCCCCCTCTATCTTATTGAGGAGAGACGGATTCACGTTTTAGATCGAATCACGCAGTGCTTCGATCTAAAACGATCCGGCTCTAGCCGATATCCGGCTATTATGCTAACTACCTGATCTGCCTTAAGTGGGTATCATCTCCGAGCTTCGTTTCAGGTGAGAGCGGCGTCACTCACGCTTCATTAATCAGTTGCTGTGACTCTGTCTTGCCATGTACTCAGTGCGAGTGCAGTAGAGATGATACAAACTGGCCGCCATGCTGCGGGCGCCGTCGAAGGGGATATCGACGCGATCCATGATGGTGACGGGAACGAGACATCCGGGGTAATCGGGAGAGGGTTGGGATCCATGTTTCAGAAAAAAATATTGCAGCATATGGCAATGACGGGGGTTGTTGCCATGTCGCTGGCGGTAAGTGCCTGCGCGACCAAGCCCGATCCCACTGATGAGGCGGCAGTCGAGGCCTACAAGGAAGCCAACGACCCGCTGGAACCGATGAACCGCTATTTCTTCGAAGTGAACATGTTCCTCGATGAGATGGTGCTGAAGCCCTTCGCCGGCTATTATAACATCGCCCTGCCGCAGGTGGCCAAGGACGGTATCCGCGGCGTGCTGCGCAATATCGATTCGCCGGTCATCCTGGCCAATGACCTGTTCCAGGGTGAAGGTCATCGGGCCGGTGTCACGACCGGCCGTTTCTTCGTGAACACGGTGCTCGGTGCCGGCGGCTTCTTCGATGTCGCCAAGCATTTCGGCATGCCCTATCACGATGAGGATTTCGGCCAGACCCTGGCGGTCTGGGGCAGCGGAGAAGGCCCCTATCTGATGCTGCCGCTGCTTGGCCCATCCAATCCGCGCGATGCTGCCGGCCGGGCTGTCGACCATTTCCTCGACCCGCTGACCTATCTCGCCTGGTATTATAAAGAGGTCACCTACGTCAATTGGGCCCGCTCCGGCTTGTCGGCCCTCGATACGCGGTCACGCAATCTCGAGGCGCTGGACGAGCTCAAGAAAAATTCGATCGATTTTTATGCAACCATCCGCAGCCTGTATCGTCAGGACCGGAACGATGCGATCCGCAACGGCAAGGAAGACGAAGATCTGACGCCTAAAGTGTCGTCGCTGGTTGTTATTCCGTCGGTTGGCCAAACGGCCGCCGTGCAGTGAGCAAGCAAGGAGAAGTCTGGATGTTGAGGCATATCACCATCGCACGCCGTCATCTGCTTGCCATCGCGGCAGGTGGCCTCATGCTGATCGGTGCCAATGGTCTGACCCCCGGCGCCCATGCCGACGATCAGGCCGTCCTTGATTTCGTCAACACGCTCAGCAACAAGACGCTGGAGGAGCTCGCTCACCAGCAGACCGATGCCGATCGTGTCGCCAAGCTGAAGCCGATCCTGCAGCAATATTTCGATATGCCGGGGATCGCCAAATACGTGCTCGGCGGTTATTGGCGCAAGGCCTCGGCCCAGCAGCAGCAGGACTTCGTCTCGGCCTTTACCGACTATATCTCGGTCAGCTACGGCAAGCGGTTCGGCCAGTATTCCGGCCACAAGATGGAAATCAAGCGGGTGCATGACGATGGCGGCGGTCATGCAACCGCCTATACCATCGTCCAGGTCGAGGGCCAGGATCCGACGCGGGTCGACTGGGTCATCGACACGGTCAATAACAGCTTCCACATCCTCGACCTGCGGGTCGAAGGACTGAGCCTGGCCGACACCCATCGCCAGGAATTCGCCTCGGTCATCCAGAACAATGGCGGCAATGTGCAGAAGCTGATCGACATGCTGGAACAGAAGGCAAAACTCTGAAACGCGCCTGATCGCCTGCCGACAGGCATCCGGCTCTAGCGGAAATAAAAAAGGCCGCGGTGGGAAACCACCGCGGCCCTTTCTTTTACCGGCTTGTCGATCAGGCGGTCTTGGCGGTCGCCTCGATCGCCTGGCCGATGGTCTTTTCCAAGACGTCAAAACCTTCGTTGATCAGGGCTTCCGGTGCGGTCAGCGGCATGAGGAAACGCAGCACATTGGCGTTGACGCCGCAGCTCAGCAGGACGAGGCCATTCTCACCTGCCTTGTTGACCACCGCCTTGGTGAGGTCGGCGTCGGGCGAGCCGTCGCTCTTCACCAGCTCGCAAGCGACCATGGCGCCGAGGCCGCGGATATCGCCGATGCGATTGCCGAAGCTGTTGCGGCGCTTCATGTCAGTGAGGCGGTCGATCATCTGCTTGCCGATGACATTGGCGCGTTCGACCAGCTTTTCTTCTTCTATGACATCGAGCACGGCATTGGCCGCTGCGCAGCCGATCGGGCTGCCGGCATAGGTGCCGCCGAGGCCACCGGCTGCCGGCGCGTCCATGATCTCGGCCCGACCGGTCACCGCGGAGAGCGGGAAACCGCCGGCAAGGCTCTTGGCCATGGTCATGAGGTCCGGCTCGACGCCGCTATGCTCGATCGCGAACATCTTGCCGGTCCGGGCAAAGCCGCTCTGGATCTCGTCGGCAATGAAGACGATGCCATGCTTCGAGCAGATTTCGCGGATTGCCTTCAGGAACTCGAACGGCGTCACATTGAAGCCGCCCTCGCCCTGCACCGGCTCGATGATGATGGCAGCGACATTGTCGGGGCCGACATCGGCCTTGAAGAGCGTATCCAGCGCCTTCAGGGCGGCGGCACCACCATCCTTCAGCGCAGGATCGGGAAAGGGAATATGGAAGATGTCGGTGGGGAACGGGCCGAAGCCGATCTTGTAGGGCGCATACTTGCCGGTCAGCGCCATGGTCATCAGGGTGCGGCCATGGAAGGCGCCGGAGAAAGCGACAACCGCCGGGCGCTTGGTATAAGCGCGGGCGATCTTCACCGCGTTCTCTACCGCTTCTGCACCGGTGGTCAGGAAGATCGTCTTCTTGTTGCCGCTGATCGGCGCCAGATTGTTCAGGCGCTCGGCGAGGCGGATATAGCTCTCATACGGCGTCACCTGGAAACAGGCATGGGTCAGATTGTCGACCTGTTCCTTGACGGCGGCGATCACCTTCGGGTGGCAATGGCCGGTATTGAGCACGGCGATGCCGCCCGCGAAATCAATCAGGCGCTTGCCTTCCTCATCGATGATCTCGGCATTCTTCGCGCTCTTGGCATAGATCGCATAGGCATTGCCGACACCACGCGGAACGGCGGCCGTGCGGCGCTGATGCAGACTGGCATTGCTGGGCATATGAAGCTCCTTTTCCCACGACAACAAGCACGGGGCCGGCTTCGACGGCCCGGCTCCATGCGTAACGCGCCCGGTCGTTTGCTGCCGGGCTGATCGGCGCGACTATAGCAGCTTGCCCTCACCTTGCCAGCTTGCCCCGTCATGCCGTTTAGCGCTGCTGCCATGCAACGAAAACACGCAAAAGCGCCGCGGCCATCGAGGCTTCGACACCGCCTTGCACCCCGGTCATTTACCCTGGTCATTGATCAAAGACAGATGCCTCGGCAGAGACACCAACGGCCCCATCTAGCCGGGTCCGGCAATGCGTTACCTGTTAACGCTATCGCCCGCCGAGGGGCAGCAGTCCGACCGGATTCGGAGCGGTGCAATCGGGAGCGGCAGTCACTGACGGAAGATCCAACTTTCGGGCCGGATGGGGCGCAACGCATCCAGACTTGAACAATGTCAAAAGTAGATTATATTTTAAAAATTAATCTATAAATTCGATCATTCGCGATGCGATTTATGCGATGGTGCAGCTCAATAGCCTGAAACAGCTCCGGTATTTGACGGCCCTGGCGGAACACCAGCATTTCGGTCGCGCCGCCGAGGCCTGTCACGTGTCGCAATCGACGCTCAGCGCCGGCCTGAAGGAGCTGGAGAGCCAGCTTGGCGTCATCCTGGTGGAGCGGACCAACCGCAGCGTTGTCTTCACGGCCCTCGGCCAGAGCATCACGGCCCAGGCGCAGCGCGTCCTCAATGAAGCCACCTCGCTGACCGAACTGGCCGCCGCTTCCGGCGAGCCGTTGACCGGGCCACTACGGCTCGGCGTCATTCCGACCATCGCCCCCTTTCTGCTGCCCCAGGCCCTACCGCGGCTGCGCCGCCGCTATCCGAAGCTCAAGCTCTATCTGACCGAGGATCAGACGGCGCGGCTGCTGGCCCAGTTGGAAGAAGGCCAGCTCGATCTCGTGCTGCTCGCTTTGCCCTATGATTGCGGCGATGCCGTCACCTGGCCGCTCTTCGAAGATCGCTTCGACCTGGTCTGCCGGGAAGACAATCCGCTCGCCGCACAGGCAAGCCTGCATACCGGCGATCTTGCCAATGTACCGCTGCTGCTGCTGGCGGATGGGCATTGCATGACCGATCATGCGCTCAGCGCCTGCCATCTGGCGCAACACAATCCGTCGGTCGATCTCACCGCCACCAGTTTGACGACCCTGGTCGAGATGGTCGCCAACGGCCTCGGCAGCACGCTGTTGCCGGAGATGGCCGTGAAAGC
>Ga0255336_101344_pt1 | contig 18520 bp, 17 predicted proteins | sample MeOH1_35cm_T3_17_FD_189102 | JGI IMG/M metagenome (GOLD analysis project Ga0255336, IMG submission 189102) | Sandy soil microbial communities from University of British Columbia, Vancouver, Canada - MeOH1_35cm_T3_179 | ecosystem: Engineered > Artificial ecosystem > Sand microcosm > Unclassified ...
AGCACCGACCCTCGTAACTCAGGAGATGTTGACGGACTGATTCACGACGGGAAACTGTCCCTAACGCTGCGTGACGCGATCTCCCTTGCGATTGAGAACAATTTCGATGTGGAGCTGCAACGTTATGATCGGTGGTTTGCACAGACAGAAATCTTGCGGTCACGGGGCGGCGGGCAGCTGCGTGGAGTGCCGACGACGGTGAACGAGCTTCCAGCGGGGGAGGGTGGCCCCGGGGAACCGCTTCTCACGACGGTGGGCGGCTACGCACCGGTTCTCCAGCTCTCAAGCAGTGCCGCGGACTTGGCCACAATTACCGGAACACAGACCGATCTCTCCGTGTTGAGCACGACGCCATATTCCTCCGGCACCGCAATCCCCCAGTTTGATCCATCCATCGCGACGAACATCACTCTCTCGCAGCTTGATTATCCGCAGTCCACGTCCTTTTCCACGGGGTCCAACTACTATTCCAGCCATTCCGTTTCGGGGGCTATTGCGTACAATCAGGCATTTGCGACAGGAACCGCATTTAATGCGACGTTCTCGTCGGAGCGGCTGAATGAGGCCTCGACGCGCATCAACCTCAATCCGTTTTTGACGGGATCTTTGAGCGTTTCGGTTACGCAGCCCCTGCTGCAGGGGTTTGGTATCCATGTGAACCGGCGATTCGTCCATATTGCACAGAATGAGGACCGGATCGCGCAATCCGTTTTCACCCAACAACTCATCAGCACCATCTCGGATACGATTCGCCTCTATTGGGACCTGGTAAGCCTGCAGCAAGACCTTGCCGTGAAGCGCGAGTCCCTGGAAGCGGCAGAGCGTCTTTATAAGGACACTCAGAACGAGGTGGAGCAGGGAACGCAGGCCCCCGTCGATTTGACTTCGGCGCTTGCGCAAGTTGCCAGCAATCGCCAGGCCTACATCAACGCGCAAGGGATGGTGCTCCAGCAGCAGCTCCTGCTTAAGGAAGTATTGACGCGCAAAGGGGTCTCCGAGCCGACCTTAGCTTCCGCTGTCATTGAGGCCGTCACTCCGATTGACTCCCCCAATAACGAGGAGCTTGAACCGCTCCCTACACTGATCGCCAATGCGATGAACCAAAGGCCCGACCTCGCCCTAGCGCAACAACAGGAGGATAACAGCCGGCAAGCGCTCAAAGGTTCGCAGAATGCGCTTCTTCCGGTGCTCAATCTCGTTGCATCCATGCAGAACGACGGTGGGGCTGGATCGTTGAATCCGAATCTCGCTTCCACCGGAGGCGTTCCCTCACCGGCGCCTCCTTCGAATCTTGTGGGAGGATACGGGACTACTCTCGGACAGATCTTTGGCCGTGATTATCCGAACTACGTCGTAGGGGCGCAGCTCAATATCCCAGTCCTGAACCGGGTTGCAAGAGCGGATATGGCTCGCGACGAGTTGCAGTACCGGCAGAGCCAGGTACAGCTCGAAAAGCTGCGTAGCCAGGTTCGGCTCCAAGTGGGAAACGCACTGATTGCTGCGCAACAAGCCCGGGAGAGCTATCGTGCTGCAGTGGAGGCGAGGACCCTGCAGGAACAGGCCGTAGAGGTCGAGCGAGCCAAATTCGAGGCTGGCGTGGCCACCGCCTACGAATTTCTCCAATATCAAAGTGCTTTGGCGCAGGCGAAGTCCGCGGCGGTGACCGCGCTCGGAGTATATGCAAAAGCAAAGACTGCGCTTGATCGGGCAGTTGGGTCGACTCTGACGAGCAATCAAGTTATTGTGGACGACGCGTTTCAAAATGCGACGCCTAGGCGAACCGGACAACAGTGAAACATTTGTCTTCCGAGGCAATAGAGGGACGACGGGCGCAGATGGTCCCAGTGCGGCCGTGGTCGAGGCGATGCGTCAACCCATAACGTACAAACAGCACCCTGGGGACGTTGACGTGAACCGTGAGCTTCGCTGTCAAGGGCAGCGAAGCATCGATGCACTTTCAGTGGGAAGAGATTGACGACTCAGAGTGATAGCCGGTGGCAGTGCCTTTGTTTGACTCGCCATTTCCTTTGCGTCTCTCAAGATTCTCTCGACACAAGTCATCGCGTCTGAGGGAAGCATCGGTTCGGCCGAGAGAAAACGCATACACGCGTGGCTGTTCACCAAGATCGCTGTGAGCAGGCCAGCGGACACTTCCATGAAGGAGTGGTGATTGTGGTCCGTGCGTTCCAGTAGAGACGCTCGTTCCGCTTGCCCGTCTGCTCCGTTGGGTCTTATGGAAGCGGAAGCGGTATTGGTGATCTCGACCAGGACGCCCACCCAGCATCCCAGTCCCTCGGAATAGTTCTCGATGCGGCGCAGGCGAGCCTCGAAACGACGGGTTTCCCCATAGTCCACGCGATGGCGAAAGGCAAACACAAAGGCGCTGCGGCTGATTACACCTTCTGAGAATAGTTTGCGGACCTGCAGTTCGTCTTCTGGATGGACAACCGCGAACACCTCACGCCCCTGTTGCGTCAGTAAGGTGCCTGCGGCGTTCTGAAGCGCCGAATTGATATGTTGTAGGCGGCCGATATCGTCGGTGACGAACGCCTGAAGAGGGAGTCCTTCGAGGAGTGCGTTGACCATCTGCTTGTTCGGAGGGGCACCCGTGCCCCGAGAAACGAAGATCCCGACGGATGTCAGGAGAAAATATACGGCAGTAATAAAGAGAGTGGCCTGTGCGTACACAGGCCACCTACCCGATCCGTATGTGAAGAGAAGTGAACATAATAAGGCTCCTCCAAATAACAAAACGCTCAGGAGCCAGCGTTTGGCGATGCCGTCTGTTGACATTAGCCCGCGCATGACATGCTTCCTCCGTGGGTGTTTACCCTTCGAATCGATGGGAAACCGATTGCTGGGAAGTCTATCTTTCCGCGTTCATCGCGCAGGGTCTTCTAAAGTACAGCTCTTTTTTACAAAATCGCACCCAAATCTTGCTCACGGATTTCAGGTTTCAAGGGCGGAGTTTCGTCTCCGCACCAGCGCTGCACGTCGATCGCTTCAGCCTTGGCCTGGGATTGCCTTCTGGGCAGCGCGGGAGATGTCCTTTTCTAGATCTTCGATTCGTTCGCGAATCCTCTCGGATCGCACAGCATCTGCGAAGCCATCGTGGGGCCGTTGTTCGAGTGCGCGTTCTTCTGCTTCTAAGCGGTCAATCTCCTGCTGATCTTCGTTTGAGCGATTAGGGTTCGGCGTGTCCATGCTGGTTTCAACCTCCGTAGAGAGACATAGGAGAGCCACATGCTCCTCACCTTTAGATCACCCTATCGCGGCCAGTTCGAGCGTGCCAGTATACAAACGTATGATTGCCGTTGCTGAGTGCGCCCGATACAGTAATAAACATCGTCGATGACGTGACTTTCCATGGACCTGACTCCATAGCGCCGCGCACTTGGGCCGTCAAACAACTTCACTCATCAGACGGTGTTTTTCAGAGGAGAGTTGAGGGAGAGTATGGGGCAAATTCTACCAGCAGGGACGAAAGCTCCCGACTTTACACTCCCGGTCACTCCGGACCAGAAGCTGTCCCTCACCGAGTTACGAGGTCGCCCTGTCATCCTCGCCTTTTACCCGGCAGATTGGAGTCCCGTGTGTGGAGACCAGATGGCCCTCTACAACGAGGTTCTTCCTGAGTTTCAGAGGTACGATGCTGAGCTGCTCGGAATCTCTGTAGACGGCGTGTGGTGCCATGAGGCCTTCTCCAAGGATCGGCATCTTCATTTTCCGCTGCTCGCCGACTTTGAACCGAAAGGGGCCGTCGCTCGCAGTTATGGCGCCTACCGCGAACACGAGGGAGTCTGTGAGCGGGCGCTTTTTGTGATCGACAAGTCCGGTGTCATCACCTGGAGCTATTGCTCACCTATCGCGATCAATCCGGGTGCGGATGGGATACTCGACGCTCTCGAAGACCTTAAGAAACGAGGCCAACTATGAGCTCTCTCAGGGTTCCGGTGACGGAACGCGATCACGTGCAAGGCAATGCGGATGCCCGTTGTGTCTTGGTGGAGTACGGCGATTACGAATGCCCCCATTGCAGGGCCGCCCTTCCAGTCGTACAACGCCTGGAAAGGTATTTCGGAAAGAACCTCCTCTTCGTTTTTCGGAACTTTCCGCTGACGAACATCCACCCATTCGCGGAACCCGCAGCGGAGACCGCTGAGTTTGCTGGGGCTCAGGGACGTTTCTGGGAGATGCACGAGCGTCTCTTCGTTAACCAGGACAGTCTCGGCTTGCCGCTGTTTTTAGAGTTGGCGCAGGATCTTGGCCTGAATGCTGACGAATTGCGTTTGAGTGTGGAACAGCGCCTACACGCAAAGAGGATTCAGAAGGACTTTACGGGGGGCGTACGGAGTGGCGTCAACGGCACACCCACCTTTTTTATCAATGGCACAAGGTATGACGGGCCCAATGACTACGGCCCGCTTGTCGAGGCAATCACCTATCTGCTTAGATGAGCCTTCGGATGCTAATCCTCGGTTCAGCAGCGAATTGTATGGTGAGGACATTCACCAAGGAGTTACAAGTCGCTCAGTCCCAACTGTCGACGTAATGGCATAATACGTTCCGATGATTCCGTTCTGCATGACCCTGCGCTAGGTTAGGTGCAGGAGGATGCATATGGAGATCTCAAACGTGACGAAGTCCAGCAGACGAGTAGTGATTGTGGGAGCCGGCTTCGCCGGTCTCCATTGTGCCAAGACGTTATCGCGAAATGAAGGCCTTCGTGTGACTCTCATCGACCGCCATAACTACCAACAGTTCCAGCCGTTGCTTTACCAAGTCGCGACAGGAACACTCTCCCCCGAGAATGCGGCTTTTAACCTGCGCGAGATATTTGCAGGTACTGAAAATGTGGACATTCGCACGACCGAGATCGTATCCGTCGATGTGAAGCAACGAAGCGCGACCGATCGTAACGGCAATATCTTTGAGGGCGACTACCTGGTATTAGCTGCAGGAACCGAAGCAAATTTCTTCCACATTCCCGGCGCGCAAGAGTATGCGCTTCCGATGTATTCCCTTCAGGATGCAGAGAAGCTGCGGTCCAGGTTTCTAAAACTTCTCGATACATCCGATTTGAATTCTAAGGACGACCCCAGTTCGGCTATCTCCGTGGTGGTGATTGGTGGGGGTGCAACCGGCGTTGAAACCGCGGGAGCCATCGCGGATTTCTTTAGGCGGTCCCCTAACCACCTGTTTGCGGATCTAGATCTGACGAAGGCTTCAATCACCATTGTCGATATGGCTCAGACAGTCCTCCCTCCGTTCAGCTCAGAATCCCAGGCGTATGCAAAGCGGATTTTGGCCGATCGAGGGGTTACGCTTCGCCTAGGGACTCCAGTCAAGGAGATCACGCAGCATGCGGTGATCCTCGCCGATGGTTCGATCCTTCCGGCAAGGTTAATCATCTGGGCTGGCGGACTTAAAGCAGCTTCTTTGTCCTCCGCCGTTGCCATTCCTGCGGGCCATGGTGGACGGCTCGATGTTGCACCGGAACTCTGCCTTCCCGGACATCCGAACGTATTCGTTCTGGGAGACTTCGCTAATACAAAAGACGCGAGCGGCGGATACCTTCCGCAGTTAGGGTCTGTAGCTCAGCAGGCGGGTAGGCATTGCGCAAGAAACATCATCGCGGATGTGGAGGGGGAACCTCGCACTGCGTTCTCCTATTTCGACAAGGGCATGATGGCCATGGTGGGCCGAGATGCAGCCGTCGCCGAAGTCGGGCCGCGTCATATCCCAATTAGTGGCCCGCTTGCATTCGCTGCGTGGTTAGGGGTTCATGCTGTATTGCTCACGACCGCCCGAGCGCAAATGGAGGCACTTGTTGAGTGGGGTTGGGACTATATCGCAGGAAGTCGGGTGAGTGCGATTCTGGACGATCCAGAAGAAACGGGTGCTGCGCGGACCGGGGCGGGAGTGGCTGGCCCACTATCGCACGGGTAGACGAAGGAATCGAGGTAAGGCGACAATTTATGTCCCGCTGTTTCCAGCACTCTCCTGCAACTCACTTGGGATGCTAATCGCAAGGAAGCTTTGGGCGAACGCAGGCTGTGCGCCTCGGCGTCTGGGAGTACCCCCCCTAGGAAGGGGGCGATTGTGCGGCAGTGGAGAGCTCAGCACGCGATGCGATTGAGCGGAACCGCAATCGCATTGAGTAAGTCCTGAATCGGAACAGGCTTGTACAGAATCATCGGACACTTCGTCGTCTTATATTTTGGCGTTGCTTGCAGGTCGCCTGTCATCATGATGATGGGAAGGTGAGGATACATCACGGTCGCATAGCAATGAAGATCCCACCCATCCATGCCAGGCATACTGATATCGGTGAGAAGGCACGACGCATCCTTGAGTTCTCCAGAGTCAAGCAGTTCCTCAACGGAAGAAAAGACTCTTGGAAGATAGCCGACTGATTTCAAAATGACAGATAACGTCTCGCGAACGGATAAATCGTCGTCAACGATCGTAACGATGGGTTGTGAGTTCGACATGGTCACCTCGCGTTAAGTAGAGCCATCGTAACGGCAATCCATGCGGGGCACCATCATACATATATATGAGAATGGGATGTTAATTCGTGAAAACTGTCCGCACAAGATATCTTTCCTTTTGCAGACTCGTCGGCGTGTCCGTGTCTTATACAAAGCGATAATTGTTTTACGGTTTTGCGTTTCATAGGATCACTCACGAGAGGATCTTTCGCCGTCCGTCGACGCTGAGATGACTCTTCAATTCAAGTTGTGAGGTTGCTATGGCGAAAATCTTGTGTGTGCTCTTTCCCGACCCGGTAAGCGGATTTCCCCCCGCTTACGCGCGAGCAGATATTCCAGTCATCTCGCATTATCCCGATGGCACGACGACCCCTAACCCCGAGGCGATCGACTTCAAGCCCGGTGAGCTTCTTGGCTGTGTGTCCGGGGAACTCGGCCTGCGCAAATACGTTGAAGGTCTGGGACACACGTTTGTCGTTACGGCCGACAAAGACGGCCCCGATTCCGTGTTTGAACGCGAACTCCCCGATGCGGATATCGTCATCTCGCAGCCGTTCTATCCTGCGTATCTCGATGCAGAGCGAATCGCCAAAGCGAAGAAACTCAAGCTGGCTCTCACAGCGGGAATCGGATCCGATCATGTCGACCTGAAGGCGGCTGCGGAGCATGGCATCACGGTGGTGGAAGAAACCTTCTCCAACAGTATCAGCGTATCCGAGCACGTCGTGATGATGGCGCTCTCGCTCGTCCGCAACTACCTTCCTTCGCACAAGATCGCAGAAAACGGCGGTTGGGAGATCGCGGATTGCGTGAGCCGGAGCTACGACATCGAGGGAATGCAGTTCGGAACCCTCGGCGCCGGGCGTATCGGCCTTGCAGTGCTTCGCCGCATGAAGCCTTTCGATGTCGGCTTGCACTACTACGATCCCCATCGGCTTCCGGAGGAGGTCGAGAAAGAACTCGGGCTCACCTATCACGAACAGCCGCAGTCGCTGCTGAAAGTGTGTGATGTGGTTAATCTCATGATGCCGCTCTACCCCGCCACGCGGGGGTTCTTCAACGACGAAATGCTGTCCGTGATGAAGCATGGAAGCTATCTGATCAACTGCGCGCGCGGCGCGCTCTGCGATCGTGACGCCATCGTGCGTGCAGTTGAGAGTGGCCAGCTGGCTGGCTATGCTGGCGACGTCTGGTTCCCGCAGCCCGCACCGAAAGATCATCCTTGGAGGACCATGCCCTACAACGGGATGACGCCGCACATCTCGGGTGCCTCCCTGTCCGGTCAAGCGCGCTATGCCGCCGGCACGCGTGAGATCCTCGAGTGCTGGTTCGAAGGCCGCCCCATCCGCGACGAATACCTGATCGTTGCAGGCGGTGCGCTCGCGGGAACCGGCGCAAAGTCCTACAAGGAATAACACTTGGACCTGGAGGATACGCAGAGCAGAGTTTTCCGTTTAGCGACTGTGCCTGCGTTTCCTCCATATTGATGGCGACCCGATCTCTTGACTTCTCGGGTTGCTCAGAGTTTCTGGACGCCTCGCTAATTTGTCCAGCCTCCAAGAGGCTTGCTTTATGGCAGGCCTCTTTTTCTTCCTCCGCTGCCACGCGAGCGAGTTCCATGAAGGCATTGGACCGCGTCAGCGTAGGCTTTGAGATTCCGCTGTGCGTTGTTCGCCCTCGGATCGGCCGTTGGTTGTCGCACTGGAAAGGATGGGGCTCAAGGGCCAGAGCTGGGGGCTCCGTGATAAAAGAACTCCCCAAACATAAGCCCTACGTTCTTGTCGCGCGATAGCATCTTCTTCGAATTCAAAGACTCTAACCAAGCAGGAGGACGCGGCTCGTTCACGGATACCAGCCAAAGGATTCCAGATTCGTTGGTCCTCGAAAGGAGTGTTATGACAGGCCACACACGCACGTCGAAACATGATCTCGTGATCCCTCAGACAATGGAAGCGGCTGCATTGGATAGGTTCGGCCCGCCTCATGTCCTGAAGAATCGCATGCTACCGGTACCGAAGCCAGGTCCAGGACAGGTCCTCATTGCTGTGCACGCGGCTGGTGTGGGTGTCTGGGATCAGTTAATGAGAAACGGCTCGTGGCAGCCGCAGGGGAACGTTCCGCTTCCGATCGTCATTGGTACCGATGCCGCTGGAACTGTCGCAGAGATTGGCCATGGTGTGACGAACTTCTCCGTGGGCGATCGCGTCTTCGCGTGGGGATATGGCGGATTCTATGCAGAATATGTTCGAGTCAACGCGGATGCCGTGGGATTCATGCCCGAAGGGCTGTCGTATGTCCAGGCAGCGGCTGCTTCGGCATCAGGCCTCACTGCACTTCAGGGGGTTGATGACATTCTGAAGATCCGATCTGGAGAGAGCCTGCTCATCATGGGAGGTTCCGGTTCCATGGGAACTCTGGCCATTCAATTCGCAAAGCATCGCGGTGCGCACGTCCTTGTCACTGCCTCTGGTGCCGAGGCTCAGCATCTGGTTCGAAGTCTGGGTGCGGACGTGGTCCTCGACGCAAGGGATCGGAACAGCTTGCCTCACCTGGAGAAACTTTTCCCCTCCGGAGTCGATGCCGCTTTTGTTCTTGGCTCGGGACCGACTCTAGAACGGTATCTCGACCACGTACGTCCCGGAGGTAGAATTGCGTATCCGTACGGGGCAGAGCCACAGCCCGGGCCAAGACCTCAAATTCGCGTGGTTGGGTACAACCTCGAAGCGGGTCCGAAAGAGATGCACCGGATGACGCACGTTGCCTCCGAAATTCATCTGCAGGTTCCAATTGCTGCTGCCTATCCTCTGGAAGATGCGGCGCAAGCACATGAACGTCTCGAACAAGGCCATATTCTCGGAAAGATCGTTCTTCGCACGAAGCTAGATGTTTGATCCGCGTACAGCCAGAGCAGGAGCAAGGCGCTTACTCCTGCCTAGCTGCGTCGTCAAGTCTCGCTCGGGGACTTCACGATTTGTCTGGATGCGAACAAAAAGCTGCTTCGCGCCGCAATTATTGTGAATCGACCCCGATTGCCAGTAAGAGCGACTGTTTTGGCGGCTAGAATGACGAGAAAATAGTCGGGGGAAGGCGAGGTTGAGCAGAGCGAGAACCAGCGATGGCACCTTACTCTTCTACAGAGATTGGGGAACTGGTGACCCAGTTGTGTTCTCCCATGGTTGGCCCCTGAGTTCTGATCTGTGGGAGTCACAGATGCTCTACCTTGCAGAGCGGGGATATCGGGTCATCGCATTTGATCGCAGGGGGCATGGTCGATCGGACCAGCCTTGGAGCGGGTATCTTTACGATCAATTTGCCGATGATTTACGAGACCTGATCGAGCAGTTAGGCCTCTCTGGTGTCACGCTCGTAGGGCATTCGATTGGAGGTGGGGAGATCGCACGATATGTCCGCCGCCACGGCACGAAACGGGTACGAAAGATGGTCTTTGTCAGTTCGGCAACTCCGAGGATGTTGAAAACGGATGTCAATCCGGGAGGTCTGCCAATCGCGATGTTTGACCATCTCCGAAGCGAACTCGTGCAAGATAGGGCTCAGTTTTACTGGCAGCTGAGCGTGCCGTATTTCGGCTACAACCTCGCTGATCGACAACTGGGCCAGGCGCTACGGAGGCAGTTCCTGCGGATTGGCCTGCAATCCTCCGTCAAAGCAGCTCTGGATTGTATGGCAGGCTTTTTCCAGGAGGACTTTACCTCAGATATGCAAAGCATTGATGTTCCATCCTTGTTCTTGCACGGGCAAGATGACCAGATTGTGCCCGTTCAGAACTCTTCTGTATTGAGTAGTGAAATCGTGCGAGAGGCGATGCTGAGAATTGTCTGCGACGGATCCCACGGCTTGCCGATAACCCACTCAAATGTGGTCAATCAGGAACTTCTTACCTTTTTGCAGAAGGCGTGATCTTGGGAGGCCGAGTCGCGTCAGCCTGAGTTCGCCCCAACCTGGAGCGAACGATCGCGGAAGGCGGCCGGGGAGATCCCGTAGGCTTTCTTAAACGTGTGGCTGAAGTGGGCTGGGTTTGAAAACCCGCTATGCAACGCAATCTCCCCGATGGCAACGGCGCCGAAACAAGGATTTACAAGATCCACCTTTCCGTTTTCGAGACGGCACTGCCAGATGTATTCGCTCGGCTTTTTTCCAAGGATGGTGAAGATGTCCTGCAGATAGCGAACGCGAATCTGGAGTGCACTTGCAACATCCTCCGGAGTAAGTATGGGATTGCGAGAATGTGCCTTGATGTATTCTTCGGCGCGGAATAGGAGTGAAAGCCGGTGCCAACCCGCGTCGTCCAATTTGAGGTGATATTGCTCGGCAAGAGTGGTGATAACCAGAGACATCGCGGTCTGGGAGAGAAGTCCCGCGACGTGCGGCGATATCTGGTGACCAATCGCATCGACGTGCTGGAGGAAGGGAGCGAGTACGTTGCTCACGGCATTGCCTCGTGTTAAGTCCACCGCCGTAAACCGCTCCGTCGGGCCCAGGGAACTTAGAATGATCTGCCGTGGGATCTGGACAATCAAGCGTTCGAACTCGTCATAGTGAGTCAACTGGAGCGGCCGCGTTGCATCGCCGCACACAATCGTACCCGGGCCAACAAAGACTTCGCGGCCGTCCTGGACGTGACTGGTATTACCTCGCAGTTGAAGGATGACTAGGAACGTGTGTTGATTGGACTTCTTGATGTGCTTTTCTGTTCGCTCGAATTGGTAGCTTGTGCCGCTCAGACGTGTGAATACAACATCGGAGAAGAAGCTTGAGAGCATGTCGACGCGAAAGTGCGACCCCAGCTTGGCGCAGTCTCCGTCCAGCAGGTAAGCACTAATGCGATCGTGCCAAGACTCGACTTTGTCAATGTCTATATGCGCGGATTCCCTCATAGTCAGCGTTTCGACGCGGAAGGGGAGCGGACTGCAAGTTCAACAAGAGGCTCGGCAATCATCTGCCGTCTCCTGAAAATACCACTGCTTTTCCGGCGTAACCTTGGCGAGCGGGGATCGTAAGCATACACAGATTCGGAGAGCTTGATGGCGATATTCTAGCCGAGAGATCTCCTCCTGTTCCTCCCTTAGACCTAATACAAAGCGATAATGGCGCGCTCTTGTGCCGCTGCTTAGGATCAACTGTAATGAGCAGAGATGTTCGTGCCCGGTGCTTCCCCAAGGTTCGCATTCCCATGGCTCCCAGGGTTCCCTCACGACTGTCTGTTCTTGCCCATTCAACCTCCACAATTACGGGAATGGAACACTATCAAGATCGGAGAGTAGAGCTATGAACACGTTTACGACCAAGGATGGAACCACGCTCTTTTATAAGGACTGGGGCACAGGCCCTGTCGTAACCTTTTCCCACGGTTGGCCGCCGAGTGCGGACGCTTGGGACTCCCAGATGCTTTTCCTGGGACAGCAGGGCTTCCGTGTGATTGCACACGATCGTCGCGGGCATGGTCGGTCGGGGCAGACTTGGGGTGGCAACAACATGGACCAGTATGCCGACGATCTCGCTGAGCTGATCGCGCACCTCGATCTTCGCGGCATTACTATGGTCGGCCACTCAACCGGAGGCGGCGAGGTTGCCCGCTATATCGCCAGGCATGGCAACGACCGGGTGGCAAAGGCGGTATTGATCGCGTCAGTGCCTCCCCTGATGCTCAAAACGGACAAGAACCCGGGGGGGGTGCCGCTCTCGGTGTTCGACGGAATCCGCGCCGGCGTCGCTGCCGACCGAGCCCAGTTCTTCAAGGATCTGAGTATGGCGTTCTACGGTTACAACCGTGAGGGCGCGAAGATCTCCGAAGGAGTGCGCGAGTCCTTCTGGCTCCAAGGCATGCAGTCCTCGATCATTGCCTCCTACGATTGCATCAAGGCGTTTTCTGAAACGGATCAAACAGAGGATCTGAAGAAATTCGCCATACCAACGTTAGTTCTCCAGGGTGACGACGATCAGATCGTTCCGATCGACGATGCGGCGAAACTGCAGGCGAAGCTTATCCAGAAGGCCACACTCAAAGTTATTCCAGGAGCGCCGCATGGACTTTGCACTACCCATGCAGACACGGTGAACAAGGAATTGCTCGCGTTTCTAGCGCAGTAGTCACCGCATCGATGCGGTGATCCCGAGGGAGCGGAGGTGAAGACCTCCGCTCTTTTGGCCTGAAAGGAAGTCGACCCAATGCCCGATGATTGGGGGATCTTGCTATGGTATGAGCACGCTCCCGGTAGCGTGCTACATCGGGCACGCGAAGGGAATATTCCTTCTTCCTTGGTCTGGCTCACGCGCTGTTTTTGAGCGATCTCACCCGGTAACTTGACGCTCCTAGAGCGATGAAAAACTCAGTAAGTTCTGCGGACGAACCCCGGGCAGGTTCTTCCCGTCAAGAGAGCTTTCCGCGCGATCCGTGCATGACCAAAACGTGGTCCGCAACGCGGACGAAAAACGGGAGAGTGAGACCGACTTGCTCGGCATGGTCGCTTGGCGGAGCAGGATCAGCAGGGAAACGAGCCTCGCTTGTGGCTCCGGTGAGACTGTCAGTTGCCGTTCATAGAATTCTACGAGTGTGCAAGGTCCAGACGGGCGCAGGGAAAGCGGATAGATCCAGAGGTCAGGCCACTTCAGGACGGTGTTGAGAAGAATCTCGTGGTGCGATGGTTCCGGGTAGGTCAATCCGAGGATGATCAACTCCGTCGTCCCCGAGACAGACGACTCTGAGAAAGACTCCAGGGACTGGAAAGTCTGAACACTGGGCCCAAGCGCGGAGAGCGATTCCTGGGCGATCCGGCAGATACGGGGATCAGTGTCGATCACTGTGATCATAGCGGCTCCTCCGATCATGATCATTGCTACGTTTTCATCGTAGCGATTGCGACGTTAGTGTCCAACTATCTCTTTGTATGACGAGGGGTGTGTTGCGGCAGACCAGCATAACCAGCGCTCGCACTTTGCTCTTACGTCCGCAGCTCACGGACCGGCTCCGTCTACCAATCCTGCCGGCGGCTGCAACCGACTCGCCTTCGCCACCTCGCCCTCCACGTTCAGGAACTCCGCATCTCAGGCTGCCTCCCACGAAGCCGCCGCAGAACTGTCCCGATTTACCCTTCTATCGGCTAACTCCTCTTTGCTACCTCGCCATGGAGCTTTTATGGTTACGAACCTTTCGAACCGAAATGTGCGCGTACAGATAATTTCCAGTGCGGTTATAGAAAAGTGGTCGACGCTGGAATGGCGTATGTTGAGAATTATCGGCATAGAGGCAGCTGGTTTTTCGTAGTCATAAGCCGCACTTACTCCCGGGAAACGTGCATTTTGCGACTTTCTTGGGCAAGAAAAACGTCCGGATCGGACGCGAGGGCAGGGAATGACTCAAGAAGGGCGGAATCGAAACGCCTGTCGGATGGACCAAGACGTACGTCTGTTGGCGTCCGCGTTTTCTCCTGCCACCCGCACTCGGGTTCGGCGCAGACTTATAATCTTGAACGGTAGTCTTGGTGCTTGCCGGACGGCAGGTCGCCGGTCCCTCCCCCATACAATTGGATTGATCTCATGACTTCGCCGAAGCACGTCTACATCATCGACGACGACCACAGGATTCGAGAATCGCTTAGTGCGCTGTTGAGCGCGGCTGGCTACGACGTGCAGGCTTTCTCCCAGCCTGAGCGGTTTCTTGAATTTCGAAGGCCAGATGCACCCTCCTGCCTGATCCTTGACCTCCAGCTTGGCCAAACCACAGGTCTGGAGGTGCAGAAGCACCTTACAGGTGACGCGGCACTTCCGATTATCTTTCTTACCGGCCATGGCGATATCCCAACGACTGTGAAGGCGATCCGCGGTGGAGCCGTCGAGTTTCTCTCGAAGCCCGTCGATGAAGAAGAACTTCTTCCTGCAATCGTTGCCGCTCTTGAGGCGGCCGAGGTCCAACTGACGAAACAGCGCGCCCTGCGATCTCTAAGGACCAACTATGAGCGGCTTACTCCCCGGGAGAGGGAAGTACTCCCGTTCATCGTGCGCGGATTCCTCAACAAGCAGACGGCCTATGAGCTCGGTACGAGCGAGATAACAATCCGCATCCACCGAGGCCAGATTATGCGCAAGATGAAAGCCGAATCGTTGGCCGAGCTTGTGTTGATGGCAAGGGAACTCGGCATCGTGGGGGCCGAACCCGAGTCGTAAAAACTATCAGGTGCTTCTGAGCCCGCGGCGCGGCCCTCGTGAGACGGACCGCGGTTGCCGCAATAGCAACGTTGGAGGTCGAGGTGCGATCGAGAACGGACCGGGATCAAGCCAAGGCGAAGCCCGCAGAATCTGGCGAATCCGTGATTTTGCCCGAACTACAATTTCGAAAGAAGCCCCCGGGGTCCGTACTGAATAAGCACGATGTTACGGTCAGCCGATGGATTAGTCCGCAGGTGCCGCATCCGCTTGAACTAGCGGCCGATCCGAATTCGCTCGATGATTCGCATGTTCTGACCTATGCCCTTAAGCCTACCGAGGCCGAGCTAACTTTTCAGGGCAAGGAATTTCTTAACGGTCAGGTTGGATCGCAACACCTTCTTCTCACGGGGCCGTACCAGCCGATCCGCAGCATCCAGCGCCAACCGTTCGATGGCATCCGCATCTATCTTCCCCAAAGCCTCTTCGCCGAGTGTTATGCATCGATTCACCGACGTGCTTCGGAGCAGCAGATCGTCGTCAGTGACCCGAAGATCATGATGGACCCGCTGCTCGAGGCGATGATGCAACTCATCTTCCGCGCAAACCAGCAAGGCGGAGCATTCATCCCTTCCTTCGTGGAAGGGATGAGCCTGGCCATCGTGTCGAGGCTTCTCCACCTGGATATGAACGGTGGTCTTCAGGAAAAACGGGTTGGCGGTCTTGCAAGATGGAGGCTTCGCCGCGCGGTCGAATACATTGACGCCCATGTGGGCCGGCCGATTTATCTGTCGGAGCTGGGAGATGTTACAGGCCTGAGCAAGATGCGATTCGCCGCTCAGTTCCGTATTGCTACAGGGTATTCTCCTCATGAATTCATCCTGAGAAGGAAGATCATGAAGGCCCAGGAGCTACTTGGAGGCTCGGATGTTAAGCTCGCGGATCTCGCGCTTTCATTGGGTTTCCATAGCCAGGCACACTTCACGACTGTGTTCAAGAAAATTGCCGGTGCAAGTCCTGGAGAGTGGCGTAGGCTATTTCGAGACTCATGACTGTTGCGGTTCTGCGGCCAGCAGAAGTTCATCTTTCGAACATGCCCGCAATGGGCGTTCCCAGTTGTGGCGGTAACGGACCGCAACTTCGAGCGAGATGTACCACAGCACCCTGGCAATCATCATGATCGTGAATATGTCCAGCATGGATTGTTCTCCTTCTGCGCCTGACGAGAACTCGTTTGTCACAATACCGATTTCCTAGTTTTCGGAGTCCTGTCGCGGGCTATTGCTTCATGGTCACGTTCGCTGCACACAGGTTGATGCGGTAGCGGCGCGCCTTCGGCCTGGTGTCACGAGAGCGCTCTTCGTACATCCTTCGGAGATAGTTCCGTGCCCTCACCAGCCGTGCTTTGATTGCGGGGATGGAGATGTTCAGCAGATCCGACATCTCCTGTTGGCTGACACCGAAGCGACGGAGCTCGATCACTGTGCGCAGAGACGTTGGCAGACTGCGGATCGCTGATTCCAGCTGTAAAATCTCTTCGGAGCGGAGGAATCGCTCGTCTGGCAGAGGGCCGTTGTCCGGAACCGCGAATTCTTGCCATGGCTCGTTCTCGGCCGAGTATTCCCAGAAGGACTCCTCGCGATACTTGTTTCGCTTCCGGAGAGTCGAAAGCGCGCAGTTGATGCCTACGCGGGTGAGCCAGGTTGAGAACGCGGACTTTTGCTCAAATTTTCCCAGGTTCTTATATGCCTGAAGAAAGCAGTCCTGCAGAGCATCCTCGATGTCAGCAGGGTTCTTCAGAAAGCGTTTGATCGACCGTGCGACCATCGGCGAGGAGCGTTTGCAGAGCTCGACAAACGCCCACTCTTCGCCCGCTTTTGCAGCGGTCACAAGGACTGAATCACGACTTTCAAACGGCTGGCCTCCAGGACTACTTTCGGGGCCGGCAATCCGTGTTGCAAATTGGGTTTCCATAAGTGGTTATCCGAATGCCCTCTGTCGATGGCTCCGCTTCGAGGCAAGTTACAAATACCTTGTGCTTACTCGAATCGCGCGAAGCAGCCTTGAGTCCTCAACATAACCGCGGGAAAATTGCATCGCAATTATCTGTTTGTATAGGTGAGCTCCCGTGAACTCGGAACACGTGCGGAAGAGGCCGCGCGGTTTTTTACGAAATACCATGGAACGCACCGTCGGCTCCTTGAATCGAATACCGTAGAGACATTCGTCCTCAAGGAGAACTATGAATCTGCAACTGACTGGAAAGACGGCGCTCGTAACCGGAGGCAGCGCGGGCATTGGACTCGCGATCACTCGCGGCTTGGTCGCCGAAGGCGTCACGGTGACAGTGCCGGGCAGAGATGCGGTGAAGCTCAACCGCGTGCTTGGCGAGTTTGGGAATCAGATTCGGACGATCGTCGCCGATGCCGGTACGGCAGAGGGAGCCGCGAAGATCATCGCAGAGCTTCCAGAAGTAGATATTCTCGTCAACAATCTTGGAATCTATGAACCCAAGCCGTTCGCAGAGATTCAAGACGAGGATTGGCTGCGATTGTTCGAAGTCAACGTGATGAGCGGCGTTCGTCTGTCGCGGCATTACTTTCCGAAGATGCTCAACAAGAACACCGGCCGAGTGATCTTCATCGCCAGTGAAAGTGGCATCATGACACCACCGGAGATGATTCACTATGGCATGACCAAATCGGCACAGCTTGCGATCAGTCGCGGTATGTCGGAGCTCACCAAGGGAACCAGCGTTACGGTCAACACCGTGATGCCTGGGCCGACGCGCAGTGAAGGAATTGTCGAGTTCCTGCAGAGGATGGCATCCAATCCGGGGGCGAGTGCTGAGGAAGCCGAACGCGAGTTCTTTGAGAAGCATCGCCAGTCCTCGCTGCTTCAGCGTCTCATCGATGATTCGGAGATTGCGAATCTTGTTGTCTATCTTGCCAGCCCACTCTCATCCGCTACGACCGGGGCGGCGGTTCGTGCCGAAGGGGGCTTACTTCGGTCCATCGTGTAACCGCGTGGGACCAGGCCGCAAGCAGGCGTGGTCCCGCCGATTTCAGAACCGACTGCCTGTTACGAAGCGATGTTGTTGCTCAAGCAGGAACCGGTGCGTTGAGGATGATCCGCTCTGCACCCGAGTAGACAACAAATCGATCACCGCGCAGAAATCCAACCAGTGTCAGCCCCATCTCACGCGCCAGCCGTACCGCGAGACTGGATGGCGCCGAGACTGAGGCGAGGACGGGAATGCCTGCAGCGATACACTTCTGGGCAATCTCAAAACCACCTCGCCCGCTGACGATTAATAGAGAATCTGACAATGGCAACCGCTGCTCAAGCACGGCTCGTCCGACGATCTTGTCGACAGCATTATGCCGTCCGATATCTTCCCGGAGCGTCAGCAATTCACCACTCGCTGAGAATAACGCGGCCGCGTGCAGACCACCGGTCTTTGCGAAGACAGCCTGGTCTTTGCGCAGTTTCTCCTGCAGGGAGGACAGTGTTTCAGCGAGAACGCGGAAGCCTGGATTCAGGGGTCGAAGACCACGCCTACGTACCGTTTCGATTGAGGCCTTGCCGCAAATGCCACAACTCGATGCGGTAAAGAAATTGCGCCGCATCGCTTCCGCATTCCAGAATGTGCTTTCTATCTCAACTTCGACAACATTGCTCTTGCCGGTCGCAGGATGCGTGACCGTTCGGACTCCTAGAATCTCGGTCCTATCGGAGACGACTCCTTCCGTGAAGAGAAAGCCGAGCGCAAGTTCCTCGTCGTGTCCCGGCGTCCGCATGGTAACGCTCACCGGTGTCGGAGCACCATTGCTGCGGACTACCCGGATCTCAAGCGGTTCCTCAGC
>Ga0255336_101345_pt1 | contig 18498 bp, 19 predicted proteins | sample MeOH1_35cm_T3_17_FD_189102 | JGI IMG/M metagenome (GOLD analysis project Ga0255336, IMG submission 189102) | Sandy soil microbial communities from University of British Columbia, Vancouver, Canada - MeOH1_35cm_T3_179 | ecosystem: Engineered > Artificial ecosystem > Sand microcosm > Unclassified ...
GATCATTTGCTCCGATTCATGCTCAAGGCCCTCGACGTCGAACCACCCAATACCGGATAACGCACTCATGGTTTCAACTGCTTCAACAGTTGTTTCGCTCGCGCTTCGTTTGAAATGAGAATTGCTGCACCAGGAATGCCGACACGTGCGCGCGGCGCTCACTCGGCATACGATTTCGTGGTTCAGGATCCAGGAGGGAACATCATGGGCAACCGGCTGAGCAGGATTGTTACACGGACCGGCGACGGCGGGACGACCGGTCTCGGCGACGGCAGCCGCGTGCGCAAGGACGACGCGCGGATCGCGGCGATCGGCGATGTCGACGAGCTGAATTCGCAGATCGGCGTGCTCCTCTGCGAGACCGTGCCCGACGACATGCGCGCCGTGCTCGTGGCGATCCAGCACGATCTGTTCGACCTCGGCGGCGAGCTTTGCATGCCAGGTCACACGATCGTGACCGACAATCATCTCGCACGGCTCGATGGCTGGCTGGCCGAATACAACGCCAAGCTGCCGCCGCTGAAGGAGTTCATCCTGCCCGGCGGATCGCGTGCCGCAGCGCTCGCGCACGTGTGCCGGACCGTTTGCCGGCGTGCCGAGCGCTCCGTTGTGATGCTCGGCGCCCCGCTCGCCGATACGCCGCGTCGCTACGTCAACCGGCTCTCCGATCTGCTGTTCGTGCTGGCTCGCATGCTTAATAGTGCGGACGGCGGCAGCGACGTCTACTGGCGGCACGATCGCGGGGCCGTGAAGTGCTGATCCCGTACAGGCCGACAAGGCGGGCTGACCGGGCGCCAGCCCGAAGCGTGTGCGCAGAAGAGCAACTCAGTTACCGCTACCCCGCGCAACACGTCGCTGCTGACCGCCTCGGCGAGTCCTTCGAGCATGCCGACGTTCTCGTCCCAGCCGATCACAGTGCGCCGTCGCCTGCAGTGCATTGACTCCGAGCCGGGTGGGCAGTGGCAGTGCCCGGCGTTGCCGCACAGTTTGCATTAAGGCGCTGGCGGTGCCGTGGATGCTCGATATCGACGCGAACATCAAGCCGCTTTACGGCCGCCAGGAAGGCGCGGAGATTGGCCAACACCCGCACAAGCCCGGCTGGCCGTCTCACGTGCTGCTCATACTGGGCGGGCACCCTGCGCCTGGTGCTGGACGTGCAGATCAGCCCCCGCAAGCAGCACACGTCGCTGCACGCGCGCGATGGCCTGCTCGACGAACTGGGCGGTCGTGGTCCGGCGCTGGTGCGCGGCGACTGCGGTTACTGTAACAAGGACATCCTGACGGTGCTCGGGGCGTGAGGTCAGCCGTATCTCCTGCGGTTGCGCCAGACGAGGAACGTCAAACGCTGATTGCGCGGCAGGCCAACCGCGCAGGCTGGACGCGCACCGAAGCACAGGGGCGGCAGAGCGCCGAAGCCGAACTGAAGCTTGAGGGCTGGTCGCGTACGCGCCGCGTGGTCCTACTGCACCGTCGTATTCGCGACGACGACCCAGTCAACGTCGTGCGCGAATCGACGCAGTTGCGCCTGCCGATCGAAGACGACACAGTGCCTCGAGGCTCACGAAATGTGGGAATGCACGGTGTTGGTGACCGACGTGACATATCTGCTGGAGACGGTCGCGCAGTCGTACCGCGGCCGCTGCGACTGCGAGAACGGCTTCGACGAGCTAAAGAACCAGTGGGGGCTGGGCGGTTTCACGATGCAGGACAGCACGCGCTGCCAGACCCACCGCGCGGGCTGTTGCACTCGTGTACAACTGGTGTCGTGGTACTGCCGCGCCGCGCATCCCGAAGGTAGACTCGACGCCTTGACGAGCCGTCCGCTGCTGCTCGCTGCGGTGGGGCGAAGCGCCCAGCCACGCGGGCAGCACACAGCTGTACCTGACGCCGCTGCACGCGATGACGCGACACATCGGATCGCTGGTTGACAATATCCGCAAGGCGCTCGATCACGTCATGATGCCTCGCGAAGCAGTTGCCGAAAACCGATCGCTGGCGTGGGCTGTTGCACTACATTTGTGCCCGGATCGTTCCTTCAACTTCGCTCCAGGCAGTGCGGCCTCACCCCTCGCTGCAACAGATCGCAAGCGGCTAACGCAACCTGGGCAGATGAACAGCTGCTCGTAGTTTTGCGTGAAGCCGCTTGCGAACGTGAACAGCGCGTATCAGGAGGATCGTGGCCTGCAGCACGGCGGCGCGCCCGTAGCGGTCGGCGGCGATGCCGCTCAACCAGCCGCCCACCGCCGACGCCAGCAAGGTCACGGTGCCGAGCATGCCCGCCCCGGTGGGGGAGATGTGCCAGCCGGCCAGCAGCGTGGGAATCACGAAGCTGTACACCCGCATGCCCAGCGCGTCGAGCACCAGCCGGGGAAAAAGCCGGCCATGGTGCGCCGCTCAGTCTTGCGGAGCTCCGTCATCCACATGTTTGTCTCCTGCCGCCCCGGTTACGTACCCATGTAAGGGAGCTTTTCCTGACGTTTTACGATCCGAACCGTCTGAATGAACATCGTCGCGTAAAACAACGCGGCCGGATGATGGTCGGCGCGCTGCCCAGTCTGATGGGTTGGCTGATTTTCGCTATTCCGAAAGACTTTCGAAAATGATGGATCGAACACAGAGGCGGGTTTCGGCGTGTCAGGAATGCAATCTCCGTATCGCCCCCTCAGCTTTATGTGACGGGCTTGTGGGTTCGCCCGGGGTTTTCCACTAGCTTAAACGCCTTGAATCCAGCGGTCTTTCTGGCCTAGAATTATTTCGAAATCGCAAATCAATTTTCGAAATGGCGAAAACATGAAACCGACCGATCGCGCATTGGGTATCTTCGAAGCCTTCGAAAGCGTTGGGCGTCCCATGACGCTTAGCGAGCTGGCCGAGGCCGCGGGTCTGCCGGTCAGCACGAGCCACGGCATCGTGCGTGTGCTGATGGAGCGCGGCTATCTCTACCTGACGAGCCGGCGCAAAGACCTCTTTCCCACGCGCCGTCTATACGACATGGCGGCGAAGATCATCGCGAACGATCCGTATCTCGAACGGCTCGAACCGTATCTGGGGGCGCTGCGCGATGCGACGCAGGAAACCGTGATCGTCGGCAAGCGGCAGCAGAACGAGATCATTTATCTGAGCGTGCTCGAAGGGCCGCAGACCATTCGTTACAGCGCGGCGGCGGGCGCGCTCAAGCCGCTTCACTCCACGTCGATCGGCAAGGCGATGCTGAGCCGCGTCGAAGTCGGCGAGTTGCGCCGCCTTCTTGCCGAATCGGCACTTGCTTCCGTGACGGATCACACGTTGACCTCGGCGCAGGCGCTTTTCGACGATATCGCGCAATCACGCGAGCGGGGCTATTTCGTCACGCGCGGCGAAAGCGTAAGCGATGTGTTCGCGGTGGCGGTGCCCGTCGACGTGAACCGCGACACACTCGGCATTGCCATTGCGGGTCCGCGTCACAGAATGGACGGGCAGATCGAGCGCATCGCAGCCTTGGTGCTCGATGCAAAGCGCGCGATCGAACAGTCGAAGCCATGAGCTTCATGCGGAAAGTCCATTCATGAGCCAACCGTCCAACTTTCCAACGAACGCCGCGGATAGCGCCGCTTCCGTATTGAGTGAAGCGCGCGACGGCATGCTGCATGTGACGATCAATCGCCCGGACAAGCGCAATGCGCTGAACCGCGCCACGCTCGACATGCTGCGCGGCGTGTTCAGCGATGCCGCACGCGACACGACACTGCATGCCGTCGTGCTGACAGGTGCGGGCGACCGCAGCTTCGCGGCGGGTGGCGATCTGCGCGAGTTCGACGCGTTGCGCAGCGAGGCGGACGCGGGCGCGTTGTTCGATCATGCGGCCGCCACGCTCGATGCGATCCGGGCCACGCCGGTGCCAGTAATCGCGGCATTGAACGGCACGGCGCTCGGCGGCGGCGCTGAACTTGCGATTGCCTGTGATTACCGGCTTGCGGCGCCTCACGCCTGCTTCGGTTTCGTGCAGGCGACGCTGGCGATCACCACGGGTTTTAGCGGCGGCGCCGATCTGGTCGCGCTGCTCGGTCCCGCCCGCGCGATGCGCGTACTCGCGCAAGCCGCGGTGTTGGGCGCGCAAGAGGCGCGCGCGCTTGGTCTGGTCGACGGCGTGTGTGCCGACGGGCAATCGCTCGGCGAATACGTGGCGCAGTTCGCGCAACCGTTTGTCGACCGGCCGGCGCATGTCGTGCGCGCGGTGAAGCGGATCGCGGCGGCGCACCGCCGCGCTGCCGCGGCATCCACGCGTGACGAGGAGCGAGCGGCATTCGTTGCGACATGGACCGCGCCCGAGCACTGGGCGGAAGCGCAAAAGTTTCTGGACCGCCGACGCGCCGATACGCAGGCGCCGTCGAGTTGAACGACATCGGCGCACAACCAGGCCATACGCACACCGTACGCATACGCACCACAGGGAGCAATTGAGCATGAAGGCAAGTGCAGTCGAACTCGACGAAGCGATCAGCATGCCGCATCCGGACAGTACGCCGTCGGGACTGCATGTGCCGGTCGTGGTGGGCCCCGACGCTGCGCGAGGCGCCGAGGGCGTCGGCGCACCGGGCCAGTTTCCGTTCACGCGCGGTATTTTCGCGGATGGCTATCGCGGCCGGTTGTGGACGATGCGGCAATACTCCGGCTTCGGCACTGCGGAAGAATCGAACGAACGGTATCGTTTTCTGCTCGATCAGGGCCAGACGGGTCTTTCCGTCGCGCTCGATCTGCCCACCCAATGCGGGCTTGATCCGGACGATCCGATGGCGCGCTCGGAGATCGGCAAAGTGGGCGTTTCGCTGTCGAATCTCTCGGAGATGGAACTGCTTTTCCGGGGTATCGACCTTGGCAGGATTTCGACGTCGTTCACGATCAACGGCACGGCAGCGATGATCTACGCGATGTACGTGGCCTGCGCCGACAAACAGGGTGTGCCGCGCGACCGCCTCACCGGCACGATCCAGAACGATATTCTCAAGGAGTACGTGGCGCGCGGCACATGGATCTTTCCGGTGCGGCCCTCCATGCGGCTGATCGCCGACTCGATTCTCTACTCGAACGAAGTGTCGCCGCGCTTCAATCCGATTTCGATAGCGGGCGCGCATATGCGCGATGCCGGCTGTACCGCGGTCGAGGAAATGGCTTACACGCTCGCCAACGGTCTAGCATATGTGGACGCCGTGGTCGCGCGTGGCGGCGATGTGGCGAAGTTCGCACGGCGCCTGAGCTTTTTCTTCTACGTCCATATGGACCTGTTCGAAGAGGTCGCCAAATTCCGCGCGGGGCGGCGCGTATGGGCGCGCCTCATCAAGGAACGCTATGGCGTGGACGACGAAAAAGCGCAGATGTTCCGTTTCGGCGTGGTGTGCGGCGGCTCGTCGCTGACTTCGGCGCAACCGTATAACAACGTCGTGCGCGTCGCGATAGAAACCTGTGCGGCAGTGATGGGCGGTGCCCAGTCCGTCTTTACCTGCGCGTACGACGAGGCTTTTCAGATTCCCACGGAGTTCTCCGCGGAGCTCGCGCTGCGGACTCAACAGATCATCGGTTACGAAAGCGGCATTGCGCGCACGGTCGATCCGTTGGGCGGCTCGTACTTCGTCGAAGATCTGACCGACCGCACTGAAGCGCGGATCCGTGAGCTGATGACCGAGATCGACGCATACGGCGGCGCGGTGAAGGCGATTGAAGACGGCTGGCTGCAGTTGCGTATCGCAAAGAGCGCTTTGCAGCGCAAGCGTGATACCGACGGCCAGGAGCGGCTCGTCGTGGGGCAGAACTGTTTCCGGCGCGAGAACCAGACCGAGCAGCCGGGCGAACTGTTTCATCTGAATCCGCAGGCAAGCGCGACGGTCGCCGAGCGCTTCGAGCGCCTGCGCGACACGCGAAATCAGTTAGACGTCCAGAAGTCGCTCGACGCATTGGGCGTCGCCGCCGCGCGTGACGAGGGCAACCTGATGCCGTATCTGGTCGACTGCTGTCATGCATATGCGACGGTCGGTGAAATGGTTGCGCGGCTAAAAGCGCAGTGGGGAGAATTCGAGGAGCCGGTCCATCTATGAACAGCTCAACGCAAATGGCTGACAGCACGTCCGCAAGCCCGGCGAGTCCAGCGTCCGGTACGCCGCTCAAGGGCAAGCGGATTCTCGTTGCGAAACCCGGTCTCGACGGTCACGACATCGGCGCCAAGGTGATCGCGCTGGCGCTGCGCGACGCCGGCGCGAGTGTGATCTACACGGGCCTGCGCAAGAGCCCGGAGTACATCGCGCGCATTGCGATCGATGAGGACGTCGACGCCGTCGGCCTGTCGATTCTTTCCGGCAGCCATAACGAACTGGTCGCGCGCACCGTGGCCTTGCTGGCGGAGCAGGGCGCGGGCGACATTCCGGTTTTCGTCGGCGGGACGATTCCGGCCGACGATCGCGCCGCGTTTCTCGCGGCCGGCATTCGCGGCGTTTTCACGAGCGACATGCCGCTCGATCATGTGATCGATGCCGTGGCCAGGGTGCTCGGATGAAAACGCCCTTCAGCGCCGAGGCAAGCGGTCCGTCAGCGGGTTCGTCGTCGGGCCCGTTGAGCGGCATCCGTGTGATCGAAATCGGCCACATGCTGATGGGGCCTTACTGCGGCATGCTGCTCGCCGATCTCGGCGCCGAGGTGATCAAGATCGAGCCGCCCGAGGGCGATATCGGCCGGTCGATCAGCCCGCACATGATCGGCCCGCACAATGCCTATTTCGCGAGCCTGAATCGCAGCAAGCAGAGCGTGGTGCTGGATCTCGCCAGCGAGGCGGGACGCCACGCGCTGGCGGCGCTGGTGCGCGACTCCCATGCGCTGATTACGAATCTGCGGCCGTCCGCGATTCAGAAACTCGGTCTCACGTACAACCGGTTGCGCGTGCATAACGAACGGATCGTCTGCGTCGCGATGACGGGTTTCGGGCTCGACAGCCCGCATGCTGAATTGCCCGCCTACGACTATGTGATCCAGGCGCTCACCGGCATCATGAACCTGACGGGCGATCCGGACGGCCCGCCGACCAAGGCGGGCTATTCCGCCGTCGACAACTCGACGGGCATGATGGGCGCCGTCGGCCTGCTCGCGAAAATCGTCGAAGGCCGTGGCGGCCAGGTGGATATCGCAATGTTCGACGTGATGGTGTCGCAACTGAACTACCTGGCGGGGGCCGTGCTGAACGGCGGTGAAACGGTCCGGCGCCATGCGCTCTCTTCGCATCCGTACATCGTGCCCGCGCAATTGTTCAGGACGCGCGACGACTGGTTGATGATCTTCATCACGCACGACAACTTCTGGCGTATTTTCGCGCAACGCGTCGGTCATCCCGAATGGATCACGCAGCCTGGCTTCGCGACGATGGCCGAGCGCCGCGTGCAACGCGCGATCGTGATCGACGCGCTGTCGGCCATGTTTGCGCGCGAGACCACGCAGCATTGGCTCGATCTGCTGGCGTCGTCCGGTGTCGTGGTGTCGCGGCTCGCTTCGATCGAGGAGGCGCTGGCGAGCGCCCAGGTGCAGGCGCGCGAGATGGTGGTGGAAATCCAGTCGGAGGCGGGACCGCTGAAAGTGGTCGGCAATCCGATTCGTATCGACGGTGTGCGCACGCGCTACGACGTGCCGCCGCTGCTCGGCGAGCACACGGCCGCATGGTGCAGCGAGGTGCCGACATGAGCGTTGCCGGCGAAACCAGCACACGTGGCCCGGCTGATTCGCGCGTGGCCGCCCCGTCTCGCGGTGATCTGGCGCGCAGACTATCGCGAATTTCACGCGCGACGGTGTCTGAATCGCTTCGGGTGCTGCGCACGCAAGCCGACGCGAGCGCACGCCGCATCGGCTTCACGGGACCACCGGGCGCAGGCAAGAGTACCTTGATCGCCCGCCTCGCGAAAGCGCGCGCTGCGCGCGGCGAGTCGCTCGCCATCATCGCGATCGATCCGAGCAGCCCGAAAACGTCCGGCGCGCTGCTCGGCGATCGCGTCAGGATGGACGCATTGCTGGCGGACACCGACGTCTATATCCGTTCGCTGCCGAGCGGCCGTTCCGCCGACGGACTTTCCGACAATCTCGCGGACGTGCTCGCCGCCGTGGAGGCCGAAGGCTTCGCGGAGATTCTCGTGGAGACGGTCGGCGTGGGGCAGGTGGAGTACGGCGCACGCACGCTCGTCGACACGCTGGTGCTGACAATGGGCCCGCATTCGGGCGATCAGGTGCAGGCGATGAAAGCGGGCGTGCTGGAAACCGCGGACATCGTCGTCGTCAATAAGGCCGATTTGCCGGGTGCGGAGCGCATGGCGCAGGACATCGGCAGTGTGCTCGAACGCAACCGGGCGAATGGACGTCGCGTCGCGCCCGTGTTGCTGGCCGCGGCGAACGACGCCGAATCAGTTGAGAGGTTGTCGCGTGCTATCGACGAGCACACTCAGTGGCGCGAACAGCACGTGAGCAGGCAGGAAACCGGTGAGGCGCGTGCGCTCTTTCACACACGCAGCCTGTTGAACCGGCGCATTGGGGAATTGATCGAAACGCTGCCCTCCAACACGCGCGGCGCTCCGGTCGCCGACATTTATTCCCACGTCGTGCGGCTGCTGAACGAGAGCGGGTGAGGTAGGCACGTGGGCGACATTCCGGAATAACAACAACGTGAGACGCAAGGAGACCCGGATGAAGATTCGTTATCTGTTGGCCGCGCTAGGCGCGGCTGTGGCCTGTTCGCTGGGAAGCGTGAGTATCGCGCAGGCGGACGACACGATCACGCTGAAAATGGCGCACCAGTGGCCCGACGATCCGAACGACTACGTGGTGTCGACCGGCAAGAAGTTCGCGCAGGAGGTGATGCAGCGCTCCGGCGGCAAGATCCACATCGACATCTTTCCGGCGGAGTCGCTCGTCAAGGCGCTGAATATGCACATCGCGCTGCGCAGCGGCAACGTCGACCTGGCGATTTATCCGTACATCTACGCAGCGGGCGCGATTCCGCAGATGAACCTGATTCTTCTGCCGGGACTCTGGAAAACACCGGACGACGTCTACCGTTTCCGCACCTCGGCGCCGTGGCGCGAACTCGAAGCAAAGATGGAAGCCTACGGCTTCAAGACGCTGTGCTGGATCCAGATCTCCGGCGGTATGGCGTCAAAGTCCAAACCGATCAATGTGCCCGGCGACCTCGCGAAACAGAAGGTGCGGGGCGCCGGCAAGATGATGGAGGCCGCATTGCAGAGCGCGGGCGCGAGCACGGTGTCGATGGCTTCGTCTGAAACCTATAGCGCGATGCAACTGGGGCTGCTCGACGGTTTGTGGACCTCGTCGGGCACGTTCGGCTCGTATCGCCTCTACGAGGTTGCCAGGTACTACAACTCGCCGGAACAGTACAGCATCTATTACACGATCGAGCCGATCGCGATCAGCATGAAGACGTGGAATCGCCTTACGCCCGCCCAGCAGAAGATCATGACCGACGTTGGCCAAAGTCTCGAACAGAGCGCGTTTGAAGGCGCGAAAGCGGACGACCGGCGCGTCGCGCAACTGTTCGCGAGTCACGGCGTGCAGATTCACAAGATGACGCTCGATGAATGGACACAATGGCAAAAGCTCTTCCAGCAAGTGAGCTTTCCCAAGTTCCGCAACGAGGTGCCTGACGGCGCGCATCTGCTCGATGAAAGTACGGCGTTATACAAGTAAGCAAGGAGGCGCTCATGCGGCAGCCACTCGATCGTTTCGCGCGGGGTCTCGACGTTTTCTGCAAGGGCGTCGCGCTATCGGTCGGCGTCGCGGTGATCGCGACGGTCGCGGTCATTTCGTACGGTGTGCTGGCGCGTGAAGCGCTGCATCTGTCCGATGTGTGGGTCACCGAGGTCACGACCTATCTGATGGCCTATATGACCTTCGTCGGCATGGCGGCGCTTGCGTGGCAATCCCGCCATCTGAAAGTCGACGTGTTGAGCCATCATCTCGGCGAACGCGGCAAGCGTGCGCTGGCCGTCGTTTCCACGCTGATCGTCACCGCCGTGGCCCTGGCGATCGCCGTGCTCGCCGTGCAATTCTGGTGGGACGCCTACACGAGCGGCGAGCGTTCATGGGGCATGTTTTCACTGCCGCTGTGGATTCCGTATTCCTGTCTCACGGCCGGCGCGCTGATGCTCGCCTTCGTGCAACTGGTGAGGCTCGCCGTCATTGTGTGCGCGCGGCGTGAAGTGCTGCACGAGGTTTCCGTCGACGAACTGGTGCTGGGGAGAGACAAGTGAATCAGCTCTTTATCGGCGCCGGCATGTTCGGCGGGCTGCTGGCCGTACTGTCGCTCGGCGTGCCGATTGCGTTCGCGCTGCTGTTCGTCGCGCTCGCTTCGCTGTTTCTGACCGGCGGCGGCTGGGACGCGCTGAATCTCATTCCGAGCACCTACTGGGGATCGGTGGCGACGTTTACGCTGACCTCCGTGCCGATGTTCATGTTCATGGGCGCGATCGTGTCCGCGTCCGGTATGGGCGCACGTCTCTATGCCGCGCTCGCCACCATTCTCGACGGCGTGCCCGGCGGGCTGGCGGTCGCCACGACCCTGGCTTGCGGCGTGATGGCCGCGGTGTCGGGTTCGAGCGTGGCGACTGCGGCGGCGATCGGCGGCTTTGCAGTCTCCGAGATGCGCCGGCACGGTGTGCCGGCGGGGCAGGCATGCGGTTCCGTGGCGGCGGGCGGCACACTCGGCATTCTGCTGCCGCCGAGCATCCCGCTCATTGTGTATAGCGTGATCGCAGAGCAATCCATCGGCCGGCTGTTCGTGGCGACGCTCGTGCCGGGTGCGATCATGGCCGCCGCGTTTGCCGTCTTCCAGATGGGGCTCGCGTTGCGTCGGCGAGCGCAGGGCGAACGCCGCACACGGCCGCTGGCGTCGCTGAGGGCGCGCGTTTTCGCACTGAAGGATATCGGGCCGTTTGCGCTCCTGATCCTGATCATTCTGGGCTCGCTGTATCGCGGTCTGGCGACTCCGCAGGAGGCGGCGTCGCTGGGTATCGTGGCGAGTCTGGTTCTTGCCGGCGCGGTGTACCGGGAACTGAACTGGCACAGGTTCCGCGAAATTCTCGTCAACGCGGCACAAAGCAGTGTGATGATCCTCGCCGTCATTTCATCGGCCATCGTGTTCGGCTACGTGATGACGACGAGCCAGGTGGCCGCTTCGCTCACGCAAACTGTCGCGCGCGCGCATCTCGAACCGTGGGTGCTGTTCATCAGCATCAATCTGTTGCTGATCTTTCTCGGCTGCTTCATGGAGACGATTGCGATCATCGTCGTCACGATGCCGGTGCTGGTGCCGGTCGTGCAGGCGTATCACTGGAACCTGATCTGGTTCGGTGTCGTGGTCGTGATCAATATGGAAATGGCGCTGATTCATCCGCCCGTGGGGCTGAACCTGTTTGTCGTTCAAAGCGTCGCGCCCGATGTGCCGTTGCGGCGCATCGTGCTGGGCACGCTGCCCTATGTGTTCATCATGGCGATGGTGCTGGGGTTGATCGGCGTTTTTCCGCAACTGACTACGATGCTGTTGGGGGCGTCATGACGAAGGCGGATCGGTTATCGTTATTTTAAAGTCGCGTTGTCATTGATCGATAACGATTTTTAGGATCAAACCGCCATAAATTGCACGAAAGGTATGAATACCCCTTGACGGTCGCACGAAGCCTTAGCGTAATTCGTTATGCGAATTTTATTTTTATTTGAATGAAAATCGAGCTGATCGGAGAAATCGGCAGGTGTCGCACCGCCCTCTACCATCCCATGAGAAAGAAACATTCAGGAGACAAACGTGACGACTATGCCTTCCCCAGCCAGCGCACATTCGCTGACAGTCGGGCCGTCTGCCGGCGCCCTTGAAGCGATCAGGCGAGGTACCAACCTGCCTGTCCTCGATGTCGGCCCGTATCTGGCAGGCGTGCCCGGCGCGCTCGAACAACTGGGCGCCGACGTGAAGATGATCCAGGAGAAACTGGGATTCTTCGCCATCGTGAACCATGGCATCCCGCAGTCGCTGATCGACGAGTCGTTCCGACAGACCGCGCGGCTGTTCGAGATTCCAATGGAGGAGAAGCTCAGGCATCGCGTGGGTTATCACCATCAGGGCTACCTGCCGCCGAAGGCCTCGATCCTGCAGTCGCGCGCGATCATCGACAAGATTGCAGTCAACACGAAGAAGGACACCAACGCCGCGTGGCTGTTCATGCGTAACCGCCCGGCTGACGATCCGAAGGTGTCGGCCAACGTTCGCCATCGCGGCCTGAACCAATGGCCCGAGAGCCTGCCCGAATTCAGGAAGACACTGCTCGATTACCAGCTATCGATGGAAAAGCTCGCGCTGCACCTGCTGCCGATCTATGCGCGTGCGCTGGAACTGCCGTCCGGCCACTTCGATAGCATGTTCAAGGCACCGGAGTACTACCAGCGCTGCGCCTACTACCATCCCGAGAAACATATGGAGGACGGGCAATACGCCCTCGCGCCGCACTCGGATGGCAGCTTCCTCACGCTGCTGCCGATGACGCCTGTCCCGGGGCTGCAAGTCATGACGCCGTCGCGCGACTGGCTCAATGTCAGTTACGTCGAAGGCGCGTTGATCGTGAATACCGGGCAGGTACTGAACCGGCTGTCCAACGACCGCTTCATCGCCACGCCGCACCGTGTCATCAATCCTCCGACCGAACGCTACGCGCTCACGTTCTTCTTTTATCCCGATGACGACGCCAGCGTCGCGCCGATTCCAGCCTGCGTCGGGCCGGGCGAGACGCCGAAGTACGACTCGCGCAGCTTTTACGAATTCTTCGTGCCGTACCTGGACGACCTGTACCACTACAACGACAAGGAGTTCATGAAAGAAGCGGAGCCGACCGGGAGCGCCTGAATGAAGCGGTCATTGATGAACATTCGTGGGAGTGGCAGGTGAAGACAATACTGATTGGCGGCAGATGGATCGACGCCGTGGACGGTCGGGGCATCGACATCGTGGATCCGTGCTCCGGCGCGGTGTTCACGGAGATCAGCCGGGGCGGCGCCGCGGATGTCGATCTCGCGGTGCGGGCGGCGCGTGCGGCGCTCGACGGCGAGTGGGGGAGGATGAGTGCGACGGAGCGTGGCCACATCTTGCAGCGCCTTGCCGGGTTGATCCTCGATAACCGTGAGGAACTGGCCCGCATCGAGGCCCGCGACACGGGCAAGCCCATGTCCGCGGCGCGCGCTGACGCCAATGCGGTGGCGCGCTACTTCGAGTTCTATGGCGCAGCAGCGGACAAGGTTCACGGAGAGACGATCCCGTACCTCGACGGATACAACGTGAGCGTGGTGCGCGTGCCGCACGGCGTGACGGCCCACATCATTCCGTGGAACTACCCGGCGCAGATGATGGGCCGCACGCTAGCCCCGGCGTTGGCGATGGGCAATGCTGCTGTCGTCAAGCCCTCGGAAGACGCTTGCCAGAGCGCGATCCGGCTGGCCGAACTGGCGATGGAAGCCGGGTTGCCTCCCGGCGCGCTGAATCTCGTCACCGGTTACGGGGTGGAAGCCGGTGCGGCCTTGACCGCGCACCCCGGCATCAATTTCGCGACATTCACAGGCTCGCCCGAAGTCGGGGTGCAAGTGCAGCGAGCCACGGCGGAGAACCACGTGCGCTGCGCGCTCGAGCTCGGGGGGAAGTCACCGCAGATCGTGTTCGATGATGCCGACATCGAGCGCGCCGTACCGATCATCGTCAAGGCCATCGTGCAGAACGCCGGACAGACGTGCTCCGCAGGGAGCCGCCTGCTGGTGCAGCGGGGCATTTACGACCGATTCGTTGGCAGGGCGGCCGAGGCCTTCGCGGCCGTGCGAGTGGGCACTCCCGAGAGTGACCTGGACTGCGGCCCGATCATCAGCGAACGGCAGTATCAGCGGGTCAGGGTTTGCATCGACGAAGCGGTGGCGGGCGGCGTGCCAGTGATCGCTCAAGGCGCGCTAGCGCCAGAGCTGCCGGCGGGGGGGTGGTTCATTGCGCCCGTCCTGATGGGGCCGGTGCCGCGCGATCACCCGTTGGCGCGTCGCGAGGTGTTCGGGCCGGTGCTCTCGGTGATGCCGTTCACCGACGAGGACGATGCCGTCGAGTTGGCCAATGCCACCGACTATGGTCTCGTGGCGGGTGTGTGGACAGAGAACGGCAGCCGCCAAATGCGGGTGAGCCAGCGGATGCTCAGCGGCCAGGTCTTCATCAATTGCTATGGCGCGGGAGGGGGTGTCGAGCTCCCCTTCGGCGGCGTGAAGCACAGCGGCCACGGGCGCGAGAAAGGCATGATCGCACTCGAGGAAATGAGCACGATCAAGACCATTGTTCAACACTATCGATAGGAGACGAGTATGTTCAGACTGGAGAACCAGGTTGCCATCGTGACCGGCGCGGGAAGCGGGTTCGGTGCTGCGATCGCGCGCGCCTACGTCAAGGAAAAAGCCCGGGTGGTGCTTGCCGACATCCACGGGGACGCGGTACGCAAGCTCGCTGATGAACTCGGGCCGAACGCGAGCGGGATCGTTTGCGACGTGACGAAGGCCGATCAGGTCAAAGCAGCGGTTCAGCATTGCGTCGATACGTTCGGCATCCCCGATATCGTGGTCAACAACGCGGGAACGACGCACCGCAACGGGTCGATGCTCGATGTCGATGAGGCGGCGTTCGACCGGGTTTTTGCGGTCAACGTCAAGTCGATCTATCACATGACGCGCGCAGTCGTGCCGCTGATGAGGTCACGCAAGAAGGGCGTGATCCTCAACGTGGGCTCAGTGGGTACCCACCGTCCCCGACCCGGGCTGACCTGGTACAACAGCTCGAAGGGGGCGGTGAATGTGATGTCGAAGTCGATGGCCGTGGAGCTGGCGGCGGATGGCATTCGAGTCAATTTGATCTCGCCGGTGATGGCAGCCACGGCGTTGTTGGGCGATTTTATGGGCGTGCCCGATACGCCGGAGACCCGTGCGCGGTTTGTCTCCACGATTCCGCTCGGACGAATGTGTGACCCGGTCGATGTGAGTAACGTGGCGGTGTTCCTGGCCAGTGCCGAGGCGCAATTCCTGACGGGCATCGATATGCCGGTGGATGGAGGCCGGTCGATCTGAGCAGGCCAGCTTAGAGGGTTGGCCGGTAATCGCAAATATCTTAAGCTTCAGATATGGCAGAGGATTTTTTGGTTAGCGATCGCGGCCGCAGAGGCATAACGGAGCCGATCAAGATCAGTCCGCGAGCGGTAACTAAAAAACCATTTGTGCTAAGCCGCTCCGCAGGCGGTGACCGCTATGGGCATTGAATGACCACCGGGGTGATTTCTGATGTCTCAAATGGGCGGCCGCGACCGGATTTCCAGCGTTCGGGGGAAGGCTCGCTGGCGAGAGATGCAGGAAAGGGAGCGTCAGCAGGCCCATAACCCGCTGTTCTGAGATATTCTGGCGCGCTCGCGGATCGAAGACACCAGTCCGGTCGCATTTGCCTCGTCGGGAAAGGCAAACGTGTCCGGAAACGGGTGCAGTGGCAACTAGCGCGCATGGTCGGGACCTGGTGGGGCGCGTGGGAGGCTGCCGGGCATACCTTCAATGCGAAGCATGTGGCCCTTGCCGCACACGGGGCAGTCCCGCAGTGATTTGCCGGTGAGCCGCTGGTAACGGTCGCGGTAGTCTTCCCCGGGTTCGACTGAGGCAGCGGCGGGCGGCTCGACGCCGAGCAGTTGCCGGCAGGTAGCGAGCCTGGCGGCCCGGTGGCAGTTGGCGAGCCAGCCGTAGCTGCGTATGCGCTTGAAGCCGTCGGGCAGCACATGCAGCAGGAAGCGGCGGATGAACTCGTCGGCCGTGAGCGTCATGGTGCTGTGGCGGGCGTCGTGCCGGTAGTCCTTCCAGCGGAACTGCACGGCGTGTCCGTCGAAGCCCAGCAGCCGGTTATTGGAAATGGCGACGCGATGGGTATAGCGGCCCAGGTAATCGAGCACGTGTTCGGCACCGCCAAAGGGTGGCTTGGCGTAGACGACCCACTCCGACCTGGCAGCGGGCGCAAGCCACGCGGCGAACGCGCGGGCATCATGCAGGGGCTCGAGCTGGCCGTGCAGGCGAAGCATGCCGGCGTCGAACGCGCGGCGCAGCTGGTCGAGGAACAGTCGGCGAAAGAGCCGTGAGAGCACCCGCACGGGCAGGAAGAAGCCGGGGCGGCAGGCGATCCAGCGTTCGCCGTCCGGGGAGATGCCGCCACCGGGCACGACACAATGCACGTGCGGGTGGTGCAGCAGGTTCTGCCCCCACGTGTGCAGGATCGTGATGAAGCCGATCTCGGCGCCCAGGTGCTTCGGATCGGCGGCGATCGTACGCAGCGTCTCGGCGCTGGCGCGAAACAGCATGTCATAGAGAACGCGTTTGTTCTGGTACGCCAGAGCCGCGATGGGTTCGGGAAGTGTGAAGACGACATGGAAGTACTCCACCTGTGGAAGCAGCTCGGTCTGCCGGCGCTCGAGCCATTGCGCGCGGGCGAGCGACTGGCACTTTGGGCAATGTCTGTTGCGGCACGAGTCGTAGGCGATGCGCTGATGGCCGCACGCGTCGCACCGCTCGACATGTCCTCCGAGCGCGGCGGTACGACACAGTTCGATGGCGCTCATCACACGCCGCTGGACACGACTGAGCCCCTCGGCATGAGTCTGCCGGTACTGCGGGCCACAGCGGCGAAGGATGTCCGCCACCTCGAGCGCCGGGCGCATCGCCGGCCTCAGAAGTACTCGGGCGCAGCGGGCGGAGATGGGATGGGTTCAGGATGAGGGAGCAGGTCGAAGGGACTGGTGGTGGCGCACACGGTACTGGTCGCGATGCGCAAGTAGCGCGAAGTGGTCGAAAGGGACCTGTGACCCATGAGCAGCTGAATCCTGCGCACGTCAGCGCCCGTTTCCAGCAGGTGCGTGGCGAACGCGTGCCTCAAGGAATGTGGCGTGATGGGCTTCTTGATGCCGCTGCGCTCCCGTGCCATGTTGCATGCCAGCCTGATCGCGGAAGGGGTGATCGGGCGTCCGGGAATGTCGCCGGGGAAAAGCCAGTCCCGGGGATGCGCGTCATGCCAGTACGCTCGCAGGATCTCGAGCAGGCGCGGGGATAGCATTACATAGCGATCCTTACGGTTCTTGCCCTGGTTCACGCGGATGACCATGCGCCGACTGTCGATGTCGACCGTCTTCAGGTGCGCAACTTCTGAAATCCGCAGACCGGCGGCATACGCGATCATCAGCATGGCCCGGTGCTTCAGGCCGGGAATGGCATCGAAGAAGGCTTTAACCTCGTCGAAACTGAGGATGACCGGTAGCCTCACCGGCTTCTTCGGCAGCGGAAAGTCCTCGTCACTCCAGTCGCGTTTGAGCGTCACGCGGTACAGAAACCGCAGGGCGCCGATCGTTGCGCCGAGACTGGCGGGTGCCAGCTTGCGCTCTTCGCGCAGGTAGACTAGCCAGGCCCGGATCTCCTCGGGACCCAGCAGTTCGGGCGAGCGGCGAAAGTGCCGGGCGAAACTGCGCACCTGAATCAGATAGGACGTCTGGGTATTATCCGCAAGGTTGCGGATCTGCATGTCGTGCAACATGCGTTGACGCAGTGGTGTCATGGGGAACCTCATGGAAACAGTGGTGAAGCCCGGTTGGGCTTCCACATACTGCTCCACGAGATGACTGCGTTTCCTCGCCCGGATCCTGTATCAGCTCACCACTGCCGGTGAACGCCAGCCATGGGCGCTCGCCCACCTCCCACTCCCGCGTCAGCGGGTTAGTACAAAAGTGTTCAGGCGAAACGGATTTCAAATTCTGAGCCGTAGGCGGCGAGCAGTTTGCCGATCTCAGCATCGATGGTTTCCTTGGTCCAGGTAACGAAACGTCGCCAGTGATACTTTGCATGCTTCCAGACGATTTCGATCAGGTTCAGCTCGGGACTGTAGGGCGGCAGATGGAAGAGCACCATGCGATGCTCGAGAAACCACCGGTCGATCGTTTCCTGCTCGATGTTGTGATGAATCGAGGTGTTGTCGAGCACCACTACCGTCATCAAACCGGGCTTGCCTTCCTGCGCGATCTGATCAAGAAACTGGATAATGTCGGGGCGTTTGATGGTTGCCTTGCGGGCTTCATGCCTGAGCAGATTCGTACCGAAATCAAATGCACCGAGGACCGAGCGTCTGCAATGCGGCTGAGGAACAACACGGTGTGGCTCACCAATGGGCGACCAGCCGCGTTGCACCGGCGGTGAAGCTCAGAACCCCGATTGGTCAAAGTAGACCAGGCGGCACGCCCCATCACGAGCGGCCTGCTGCAACTTTGATGAGCGTGTATCGTTGGTTGTGCGGTTGCATTTCGAATGCGACCGTAATCAGAGGGAGATCGCCGACGCCGTCGGCACATCGACCACATCGGTGTGGCTTTATCTTCGCCGCATGAAGCTGGCTGGGTTGAGTTACCCGCTGCCGGC
>Ga0255336_101346_pt1 | contig 18487 bp, 27 predicted proteins | sample MeOH1_35cm_T3_17_FD_189102 | JGI IMG/M metagenome (GOLD analysis project Ga0255336, IMG submission 189102) | Sandy soil microbial communities from University of British Columbia, Vancouver, Canada - MeOH1_35cm_T3_179 | ecosystem: Engineered > Artificial ecosystem > Sand microcosm > Unclassified ...
CAACGATCGGCCGCATCGGTCATTGCCCAAGATCCGTGACGCGGAGACCGGCAAGCTGCGGCCGATGACACCGCGCGAATGCCTGCAGGATCATATCGCGAAGGGATGGCAGCCCGAGGCGGTACCGCAATCGTCCATGGACGATCTGTTCCGGCCGGTCGAGCGCCGCGTTGTCCAGCGTGGCGAGGTCAGCTTGCCCTGGGGCCGTTACTTCCACCGAGATCTCGTTGCCTTTGGCAAAGATACAGTCCGCGTCGGCTATGACATCCATGACGCGTCTCGCGTCTGGGTCAGCACCGACACCGATGGCCGTCTGATCTGCATCGCGGAGAAGGACGCCAACGTCATCCCCGAACAGCCGGCCAGCGCGGTCGAGCATGCGCGGCTGCGGCGCGCCGCCGCCAAGCTCAAGCTGGCTGAGCGCGACCGCCAATTGGCCCTGGCCGAACTCGGCATCAACCATATCGACCTGCAGCCCGACCGGCCCATGCCGCCGGAACTCGCCGCCACCATGGCGGTGCTGCAGGCGGATTTCGAGAAGAACGGCACGATCATGAGCACGCCGAATGATGCCCGCTATGACGAAGCCGATGACAGCAAGCGGTTCCGCCGCGCGATCGGCATCCGCAAGGACATCGAGGCGGGCCGTCAGGTCAGTGGAGAGGAATTGGCCTGGTACCAGGCCTATCAGCACAGCGCGGAGTTCAAGGGCAACTTCGCGCTCTACGAGACGTATGGGGACGACATGTTCTCATAACGGCGGCGGCCCCGTTCTGGAAAACGGGACCGCTGAAACTATGGCAAAACCAAGTGGAGTACAGATGATGTCACAAGCACCGCAAATCGTCAATTCGATCGCCCCGCTTCGCAATGTCGGGCTGTTGATGGGGCAAATCAAAGTCCTGACGGGGCGCATGGAGGGAGAGCCGGGCCTTGGCTGTTTCTACGGCCCATCCGGCTATGGCAAATCCTTCGCCAAGATCTTCGTGGCCAACCATCACCGCGCCTATCACGTCCAGTGCGATGACACTTGGACGCGCAAAGTCCTGTGTCACGAAATCCTACTGGTCATGGGCATCGCCCCGGCCGGCACCATCCCCGACATGGTCAAGCAGATCGCCGAACAGCTCACCCTATCGGGCCGGCCGCTGATCATCGACGAGGCGGATTTCCTGGTCAAAAAATCGCTGATCGAAGCAATACGCGCGATCTATGAGCGCAGCTTGACGCCCATCATCCTGATCGGCGAGGCCGGTCTGCCGGCGGCGCTGGAGCGCTGGGAACGCGTTTACAGCCGTGTCCTCACCTGGACCCAGGCCGAGCCGGCAACGATCGCGGACGCCAGCCAGCTCGCCAAGGTCTATTGCCGCGACCTGGAAATCGCCAGCGACCTGTTGGCGGCGCTGTTTGAGAAGTGCAACGGATCGGCCCGCCGCATCGTCAGCGGCCTCAGCAGCATTCGCCAGCAGGCGCTTATCCTTGGCGTCAAGAAGATCGCCGCCGCCGACTTCAAGGGCGAGTTCTTCCCCTTCGACCGCACGGATCGGAGGGCAAAATAATGGCCGGTCGCAAACCCGTGCATCTGACATCGTCGGCCGGCAGGATCGGTGGCCGTCAAGGCATCTGGCAGGCGATCCGTAAATGCAGGCGCTTCACCGTGCGGCAACTTGCCGAGGCCGCCCGTGCCGAGAGATCGGCCGCGTGGTCTTACGTCAAGTGTCTGGTCGCCGGTGGCATCCTGCAACCCGATGGCACCGAACCGGCGCCGCGCAGCGCCTTTGGTGGCCGCCCGAACGACAAAAACCAGTCGGCGGTCTACAGGCTTGTGAAGGACTGCGGCGTTGAGGCGCCCCGTCTCGGCAAGGATGGCAAACCCAGCAAGCAGGGCTTGGCGCGCGAGCAGATGTGGCGGACCATGCATCTGGTCAGCAGCTTCAACGCGCGAGACCTGGCTGTCACGGCCAGCACCGAAGCCGTCGTCGTCAACCTCGTCGATGCCAAGGATTATCTGCAGCATTTGTTGCGAGCCGGCTACCTCGCCATCAAGGCGCCGTCCAAGCCCGGCCACAAGCCCGGCACCGGCGATCTCGCGGTCTATCGCCTAATCAAAAGGACAGGCCCGCGACCGCCGATGGTGCAGCGGATGAAAACCGTCTTCGACCCGAACCTTGGTCAGATCGTCTGGCACCCGGAGGTGGAGGAATGAACGCCGCCGTGAAGACAAGCTGTCTCGACAAGGCCCGGCTGGCTTGGGGCGGGGATCTGCCTGACTGGGTCGAGGTGTTGGCGCAAGCCTGCGATGCATCCAGCCAGGCGCAAATCGCCAACAAGATCGGCAAGTCCAAGGCGACCGTCAGCCTGGTGCTCACCCGCCAATACAACGCCGGTTTAAACGCTATTGAACAGACGGTGCGCGGCATCCTGATGGAAGCCACCGTCGCTTGCCCTGTCGTCGGCGATATCGCCCTCGACCAGTGCCACCGCAACCAGCGCAATACCAGCGGTCAGGGCCTGGAGCGAAAGCTGTTTCAGGCCCATTGCCGAACCTGCCGCCATCGGAGGGGCAACTGAGATGTCATTACCATCGACCGAACTTGCCAACATCGTGACCATGTTGGAACCCGCCACGCGCAACGGCCTGAGCGCGCGCGGCATTGAAGCGCTGCTGGTCATGCTGATGTCGATCCGGGCACAGGTGGCGCAGCTTGAAACCTGCACCATCCCGGCGCATCTGCAGGCCGCCGCCAATAGCGCCCTGACCGGCGGCAACGTCTTTCGCTTCACGCCCCGGCCATCGCCGGCACCAGTTCCACCTGAAGGTGGCGCGGCCTAGGCGCCATCCATCACCCGCATGCAACAAGAGGCACAGACATGACGAAAGTACCCTATCGCGCCGGCCAGGAGATCGATATCGAGGTCGATGGCGTCACTAGGCAGGCCAAGGTTGAGACCTATCGCATCATTAATGATCGCCAGATCATGACGGTGCGCGATCACGACGGCAACGCCGTCACTCTAACGATCAAACTGCCGATGTCCGAGGATGGCGCGGCGCCAATCCTGATCGCGCAACCCGACATGACGGTTGCGCGCAAGGTGGCGCTGGCAACCCTGTCCGGCGTCAACACCAGGCTGCCGGTTGCGGCCGAGGCGAACCTGCTGGCAGCGGCGGTGGTCGCCTTGACCGGCGGTGCGGGATGATTAACTCGCCGCATCTGACCATCGGCTACATCCAACAGGCGGTCGCCACCGCTTATGGCCTGGATGTCCGCTTGCTGATCTCGCCCCGCCGGGCGCGCAAGATCGCCCGGCCGCGCCAGGTCGCCATGTGGCTGGTCTTCAAACTGCTGCCCGATTATTCGCTGCCGGCAATCGGCGTGGGCTTTGGCAACCGCGATCACGCGACCATCATGCATGGTGTCCGCCGGATTGACGATCTGGCGGATCGCGATCCGGCGTTCTTCGCCACGCTGGTCGACCTACGTGATCGGATCGTCGAGGCCACGACGCCACCGCCGACCATACAGGTGCCTATCCGGCGTCAGGCGCGGGAACTGGCCCGCACCTTCACCAAGGCCGCCTATGGCCTCGCGGAAGCCAACCCGGATCTGGCGGCACGGGTCTTCCGCGATCTCGCCGCCTGCCTGAAGCCAATTTCGTCGGGAGAAAAACAATGATCCAGCGCCTCTTTAAACGCCTATTCGGCCAACGTCATCACGCCGACGAATACGCGTCCCGCTGGCGAGGCATCCCCAGGGTCGATCCGGTGCCACAGCCCTATGAATGGACACCCGCCATCGCCGTGACGATGTCGGGAATGCCGCTGCCAGCCGATTGGGCCGCTGATCACCACAACATCACCAGCAAGAGGTAACCATGGAAACGACGCAACAGAACAACATTCCGGCCGGCTATTGGAAAGATAGCAAGGGGCACCTCGTACCGGAGGGCCTGGTCCGACCCGTCGACAAGCTGGAAGACCAGCTCGTTCGGAAGTTCCATATGCATGCGGATGAGCTATCAAAGCAAATCGGCCGCTTCAAAGGGCATTGCTTCGATGATATCGGCGCCTTCATGGCGCTGCTCGCCGAGGAGTACAACGTCTCCAGGGGCGGCGCCAAGGGCAACCTGACGCTGACGTCATATGATGGCTGCCTCAAGGTCCAGTTGGCCGTGGCCGATAGCTTGAGCTTCGGGCCGACCTTGCAGATCGCCAAGGATCTGATCGACGAATGCATCGCCGAATGGGCCGAAGGTGTCCGGTCGGAAATCCGCATGCTGGTCGGGCAAGCCTTCCGGACAGATAAGGAGGGCAAGGTCAATCGCGAGGCCATCTTCATGTTGCGGCGCTGCGAGATAGCAGACCCGCGCTGGAAGCGGGCTATGGAGGCGATCACCGACAGCATTCGCATCACCGGCTCCAAGGAGTATTTCCGGTTCTATCGTCGCGATACCCCGCAGTCGGGGTGGCAGGCGATCACCATCGATCTGGCGGCAGCGTGAGATCAGCCATGGATTTGTCAGGGGGCATTGTCAACATCGTCTATTGCCCGGTAATCGCTGCAGAATCACGCAAGTTGGTTGCTGAAGGTCTTTTCAGAATGATCAGTGTTGTCGATTTACCGCGCGGCATGGCTGTCCGCGACCGCCACAACCGGTTTCCATATTTCGGAACGCACGGCACTGCTGCCGCCTATGACGAGTTGGTTCGTCGTGTCCGCGAACGGCTGGCCGACGCCAGGGAGGCGCAGACCCTCTGCGCCTTAACACGCGCGATGGCGCCCGTTTATTGAGGCGAGCGAACATGAAAAAGCCTGCCCCATCCGATCGCCAAATCGATAGAGCCTTCAGGCTGGCAAGCGAGGGTCGTGCCGGTAAACTCGTGGATATCATCAGGAGTTTCGGCAAAGATGACTTGGTCAGGGGGTTATCCGCCACGCGCGGCAATTTGCGCCAAGGGATAGCATATGCAGCGGGTCGCAAAGACTACCGCGAAAAGACCAGCTCTTATAACCGCGCACTCAAGAAGGCCAACAGAAAGGCTGCGCCATGACACCCGGCGAGATCGCCGAACTGCTGGCTTCCGAGTTCTGCGGTCCGTATGACACCGTGCAAGATTGGCGGCGAACGGTCCACATCAACGCGCGCCATTCTTGGGAGTCGGCCGCACGCCAAGCCATGGATCGGATGAAGCAGGCGGCGGTCAAACTCGCGGGCGGGACAATCGATCGGGCAAGTTTCACACGATTGATGCGTGAGCGCACCGACGATCTCGCGCGCGAGATGACGGGATTAAAAATCAAATGCGATCCCAAAGATTGGCCCGCGTATCTGAACAGCTTGGATGCGGCGGGATGGCAGACCGGAGAGAGTGAGCGCAGCAGGGCCAAGCGCGTCATCGAGATGGTGCAGAAGGCCGAGCACCGTTACATCGTCAAGCTGGATCGTATCTTGGCGCAAGGCATCCAACATCCTGCGCTGTCAGCGGAACATCAACCAGCAATGGAGCGCAGACCATGACTGCCCCGTATGTCGTTGCATCCCTGGACCTTGCCTGCTTCCTGCAAGTCGTGATGGCTCGCCGGTCGATCCTCACGACGACCGAGCGGGAGAAGGTCCGCCATTATGTTCTCCGTGCCCAAGCCGCCCTGGCTGGCAGTGATCTGCCGGCCGGCGAGGCGGTCGACCATGAAACGGCCTTCGCCGCTTTCGACGCCGTCTGCGGCGCGATCGTCGCCTGCGGTATCAGCAATGCCGATCTGGCCGCGCACTTCAACCAGACGGCATTTCAACGCCTCAACGCTGGCGGTGGCAAATGACGGTCGACCGTTACCGCCGCGAAGAAATCGCCAAGATCAAGATCGGCCAGAAAGAGCTTGGCCTCGATGATGAGACTTATCGGGATATGCTGTTCGCACAGACCGGGAAGCGATCGGCGGCCGAGCTGCGGCCGCCACAACGACGGACCGTCCTGGATCATATGAAATCGCTTGGTGCATTCAAGGATCTGCCGCAAAAGAAAGTTGCCCGCAGCGGCACCGCGCGCTTGATCCATGCGCTATGGAAGGATCTGGCCGAGGCCGGCAAGCTGCGGGACAGCAGCAAGGAAGCCTTGCGCGCGTTCTGCGCCCATCGCATCCATCCCGGCCAGGACAACGTTACTCTCGACCCTGATCACCTGACGCCCGAACAATCGACCACCGTGATTGAGGCGTTGAAAGCTTGGTTAAAGAGAGGTTGAAATGTCGGAACTCGCCATCATGCGCGACTGGCCGTCTAGCCTGATTGAGATCGCCGAGGTCATCGGACCAGGCGCGACCCTGAACCTGGTCGACGCCTTCCGGGGGACCGACTATTGCTATGTCCCGCACCAAGCCGGCGCCGAACATAAGATCGTCCAGGCCATTGGCCCGGCCGCCGCCGCCAAATTGATCGAGCGCTATCGGGGCGAGAAGCTTTACTTGCCTGTCTTGGCGGTGACGCGACACCGCAAGCGGCTGATTGCCACCGCCGAGGGCAAGACCAGCGAGGTCGCTGTCATGTTCGGCGTCTCGGCCCGTTGGGTCCGCGAGGTGCGTCAAGCCTCTAGACCCGATGCCCGCCAAATCGATATGTTCCATCCCGACGAAGATCCGGCCGCCGATCAATAGGCGGCCTCTCCGGCGGTAGTGCCGGTGAACATTCCAGGCGAAGCCGCGCAACATCGCGCGTATGAACATTCGCCAGCTCAAGAATTTTGTCATCCGCCCCACCCTGGAATATCTCGGCCAGGGGATGCCGGGCATTGCCAGCGACGCGGCCGTCGAGCTGCTGCTCGGCACTATGGCGCATGAGAGCCAGTTCGCATATCTCGATCAAGTCACCGGGCGGGGTGATAACACCCTCGGCCCCGCCATCGGTTTCTATCAGATCGAGCCGGCGACCCTGGGCGATCTCTTCAAGAACTATCTAAGCGCGCCAGCTCGCCGTGGCCTGTCCGACCGGGTGATGTCGCTGCTGGCCGCGCGGCCGGTGCCAAGGGATCAGCTCGCCACCAATCTCGCGTTTGCGACCGCGATAGCTCGTCTTATCTATCTGCGAAGCCCGGTGGTGCTGGCCACCGCCGGAGACATCGCCGGTCACGCTCGGGTCTGGAAGACGGTTTACAACACCGTCAAGGGCGCCGGGACAGAGTCTCAATTCATTTCCGACTATCAGCGCCTCGTCGCGCCCAACCTCTAGGAGAGCCAATGTTATCCGCATTCTTGACTTGTCTCGGCCTGGCAGTTCTCTGCCTGGCCATGATCCTTGCACCAGCTATCGGCCGGCTGCTCACGGCGGCATCGCTGCCGATGCGTTCATTTGCGTCCTATGTTCTGGTTACCGCCGTGGCCCTGGCCGCAATGCTCGTCGCTCCGGTATTCGCCTTTGCCGATGACGGCACGGTCTCGGGCACCGCCATCAACCTCAATTCCATCGTGGAAACCGTCATCGGCCTCGCGGCTGTGGCGCTTGCCGCTGCCGGTCATATTGCCGTCAGTGCGTTGAAGGGCTTTCTGCAGAACAAGACGGGTATCGATCTCGACAGCGCCGTCCGAAACTATCTCGACCCCGCCATCGATAAGGCCGTCGCCTATGGTCAATTGAGAGCGACACAACTTGTCGCCAACAATGCGACGATCGACGTCCACAACGTAACGATTGCGCATGCCGCCAACTATCTCCTGACCATGGTCCCGGATGCGCTTTCCCATTTCGGCATCAGCGACACGACGTTGAAGCAGATGATTGAGGCGCGCCTCAGCTCCTGGCTTGGCGTCTCGATTGACCCGCCCGCCTCCGTACCAACCGCCGATCCAGCGGCGTCCACCACTGCTGTGACGCAGTAAGGTCGAGCCATGCTGCCGGCTTGGGCTCTTAACTTCGTAGCATGGCTCATCCAATTGTTTGCCGGCCCCGCAGCAGCTCGCGAGGCCGGCAAGCAAGATGCGACCATTGCGCAGCTACAAGAAAGCAACAGGATTAAAGATGAACAGCTTGAGATTGCTGCGAAGTCTCGCCCTGGTCGGGACGCTATCTTGCAGCGCATGCGCGACGGAAAGTTCTAGCGCGCCAAGATCGTCCTGTCCGCCATGGCCGCAAGCGGGGCCGGATGTCGCTAAGGAACTTGAGACAATACCCGGCGATACCTATCCCAATTTCTGGGAGTGGATGGGCCGCGTCTACCAATTTCAGGACCAGGCCGGCGCATCGTGAGCGATGAGATTGACGAGGCGCAAGAGCGCCAACGTCTCGAAACCGAGGCAATCGTTCGAGATGTGAGTGAACGTGTAAGACGGACGGGCTGCAGCGATTGCGACGACTGCGGCGAAGAGATCGATCCAGAGCGCCGCGCCGCATATCCGGCCGCGCGCACATGCGTCAGATGCCAACGCCGCCGCGAACGGAAGGTGCCTTAGTGAACGTCCTGATCGATTACGGCGTTTACGTCGTTTTGGCGATGCAGTTTTTACTTGCCTGGGGGGCTTGGTCCATGCGCCGCGCATTCGCTACCAAGACCGACCATAGTGCGCTCGCTCTACGCGTCGGTGTCATTGAACACGAAATGAAGCACATGCCGACCAAGGACGAGCTGCACGATCTGCAGCTCGAACTCAGCGAGACGGTCGGTGAGATCAAACTGGTTCGTGCCGAATATGGCAGCCTCATGGGGCTGGTCACTCGGGTGGAGGCTGTAGCCACCCGCCACGAACAGATCTTCGTCGATGCCGCGAGGAGCAGATGAGCGGAAGTAATGCCGACCTCGGCAGTGCATGGCTGCAGCATCTCCGGATCGCTATCCTGCGATCGATGCTGGATCTGCCGGCGCGCAAGGCGCATGAGAGCCTCTTGGTTGATCTGGTCGCCGCTGTCGGCATCGCCGCCGATCGGGGCCAGGTGCGGGAGCAATTGACCTGGCTGCATGGTGAAGGGCTGGTCATCGGCGAGGTCAGCCATGGTGCGATCGTCGCCACGCTGACCGAGCCTGGTGAATGGGTCGCGGAAGGCAAGCACGATCATGTCGGCGTCAAGCGGCCGAACGTCACCGCCGGCGTCGCGCGCCAGGCGCTGGCGATCTCGCTCGACCAGTTGAAGCGCTGATCGATGGCGCATGCTCCCGAAATCGTCGCCAAGGTTCGCGCTGCCTATGTCTATGAGCGCCTCGGCCTGGAGGCGATTGCCGACCGCATGGAAGTCGGCATCGCCACCGTGCGGCGCTGGAAGGCCAAGGCGGAGGCCGAGGGTGACGATTGGGAACGCGCCAGGTCGGCCGCCCGCCTGTCGGGCGACGGCCATCAACTCCTGGCGCAGATGATCCTGGAAGACTATCTCACCCTGCACCAGGCGACCGTCGAAGGTGTCAAGTCCGACACCGGCATTGCACCTCTGGCTAAGGCCGAGATCCTGTCGCGCCTGGCTGACGCCTTCACCAAGACGATGTCGGCGGTCGGCAAGGCAAGCCCGGAACTCTCGCGTCTCTCCATCGCGACCGACGTCCTGCAGCGCCTTGCGAAATACGTGACACAATCTCACCCGGATCTGATCGAAAGCCTGCTCACGGTTATCGAACCCTTCGCGGCCGAGTTGGCGAAGGAATACGGGTGATGGCCGCACGCCTCGCCAACAAGGTCACCGTATCCGAATTCAAGAAGTTCATTTCCGATACGGCGGCCGAGATGCGCCGCAAGATCGAGGCCGAGGTCACCGGCCTGGATGATAGCGCCGCCGCTGTTGCTGACCGCAGGGTGAAGGCGCTGGCACCTGACGGCTTTGAGTTTTTCTGCCGAACCTATTTCCCGCACTATTTGAAGTCACCGACCGCCAGCCGGCTGCATCGCCACCTTTTCAAGCGGCTGCCGGAAATTGTCGAAATGGCGGAAGGGCAGAACGATGCCATCGCCGCGCCGCGTGGCGAGGCCAAGTCAACCTTTTGCTCCCAACTCTTCCCGCTCTGGTGCATCGCGCGGCGCAAGAAGCATTACATCATCGTCGGGATGGATGCCTTCGACCAGGCCGCCGTCATGGTCGAGGCAATCAAAGCGGAGCTTGAGGCCAATCCGCGGCTGGCGCTCGACTTCCCGGAGATCTACGGCCAGGGGCGTGTCTGGAAAGAGGGCGTCATCGTCACCAGGAACGGCATCAAGGTCGAAGGCGTCGGGTCGGGCAAGCGCCTTCGCGGCCGGCGCCACGGGCCGCACAGGCCCGACCTCTTCGTACTAGATGACATCGAGAATGACGAGAACGTCAAGTCGGGCGACCAGCGCGACAAGCTGGAAGGCTGGGTGGACAAGGCGGTGATGAATGTAGGCGCCGCGGATGGTACGCTCGACATCATCTACATTGGCACCATCCTGCACTATGACAGCGTGCTTTCGCGGAAGCTGCGCAATCCGATGTGGCGGGCGATCAAGTTTGCCTCGATTCGTCGTTGGCCGGATAACATGGACCTGTGGGAGAAATGGGAAGAGATCGTCCGCAACTTCGGCAATGCCGAGGCCGACAAGTTCTATGCGGCCAATCTCGCCGGGATGTTGAAGGGCGCCGAAGTGAGCTGGCCCGAGATCCGGCCTTTGGTCGCTCTCATGAAGCTTCGCGTCAAGATCGGTACCGCTGCCTTCGACGCTGAGCAACAGAACGATCCGGTGAGCCAGGAAGATGCTCTCTTCGGCAGTCCCACTTTCTGGGTCGAGATGCTTTCCGATTGGATTTTCTACGGCGTCTGCGATCCGAGCCTCGGCAAGAATAACCGCTCACGTGATCCATCGGCCATCCTGGTCGGCGGCCTGATCCGCAAGACCGGTATTTTGGACGTGGTCGAAGCCTCGATTAAACGTCGGTTACCAGACCGTATCATCGAAGACATCATCGCTTTCGAGGAAATATATCGATGCCAGAAATGGGGCGTCGAAGCGGTTCAATTCCAGGAGTTCTTCAGGACCGAGCTGGTGAAGCGATCGGCGGCGCGCAGCATCCCGGTCCCGGCAATCCCGCTTATCCCGATCACCGATAAAAACCTGCGCATCGAGCGCATGCAGCCGCATGTGAACAACGGGCTCGTCCGCTTCCATGCCGACCAGACCACCTTGCTCGATCAGATGCGGCACTATCCGATGGTCGACCATGACGATGGTCTCGACGCATTGGAGATGCTTCACAGCCTGGCCTTCGGCAGCGGCCCCGCAGCCGGCGTGACGGTCGCCGCCGCCCACAGGTCGCCGGCTTCCACTTCATCAGGCGGCATGTTCGGCCGCCGCTCCATCAGCATGTTCGGGAGACGTTGACATGTCCCGCTTTCGTCGCGCCATCGCAGCTCTGATCGGTCCGGCGCCGGAACCGCTTCCGGTGGAACGCGTGGAACCTCAGTTAGGCGCCGCAGCATCCACGCAGACCGTCGCCTTGCGCGAAGCGGCCGGCATGACGGTTGATGCGGATGATGCTGATTGGCGCCCGCTAACCGGCAGCAATAACCGGCGGGACCTCACGCCGGTCTCGCAGCGTCGCATGATCGAACTTGCGGCCTATCAGTGGGAGAGCAACCGCCTTTCTAACCGGCTGGTCGAATTGCCAATCGCCTTTCTGCTCGGCGAGGGTGTCACCATTGAGGTCGATGACCCCCAGGCGCAGGGTTGGCTGGATGAGTTCTGGACCGATCCAATCAACCGCATGGATCTCAACCTTGAGAAGCACGTTCGCGAACTATCCCTGTTCGGGGAGCAATGCTGGCCCGTCTTCGTCAATGAGCTGACCGGGCATGTGCGGCTTGGCAAGGTCGACCCTGCCGCGATCGAGGGTGTTGTCACCGACCCGGACAATATCGCCGTGCCGATCGGCGTCGTGGTTCGCAGATTGCACGGTCGGCGAAAAGTCTATCGCGTCATCTATGACGGCAGCGATGAGGAGCTATTTGGCAAGGGTGCGCGTGTTCAGCGTGCAGGAATGACAGATGGCGATTGCTTCTTTTGGCGCATCAATGATTTGAGCACCGGCAAGCGAGGCCGCTCCGATCTGCTGTCGGCGATCGATCATTCCGACGTCTATGAGCAATTGCTGTTCGGCGAAGCGGAGCGGCAGGAGGTTGCGCGCCAGATTGTCTGGGACGTGACAATCAAGAATGCGACGCCCGATGAGATCAAGCAACGGGCGAAGGAAATGCAGCCGCCAGGGCCGCGCGATATTCGGGTCCATAACGACGCCGAAACCTGGGAATTACTCAGCCCCACCTTGAACGCCATGGATAGCGCGGAAACAATGCGCACCTTGCGCAACCATGTGCTCGGCGGCAGTACCGTGCCCGAGCATTGGTTTGGCGGCGGCGGTGACGTCAACCTGGCGACGGCCAGCTCCATGGGTGAGCCGACCTATAAGGTTTTCTCGCAGCGGCAAAAGCTATGGAAGGCAATCCTTGAAGGCCTGGCTTCCTACGTCATTCGGCAACGACTGCTGGCAATCTCCACTCAGGTGGTCGATCTCCGAAAGATGAAGGAGTTCACGCCGCGCGCCGTCTTCCCCGAACTGACTGCCCGCGATACCGCGAAATATACGACCGCGCTGCAACAGGTGACCGTCGCGGTGTCGCAGGCCGTCAGCGGCAAGGTGATGTCGGAGGAGACGGGCGTCAGACTGATAGCTCTCGTTGCCGGTCAGCTCGGCCTGGACATCGATCCCGTAGAGGAATTGAAGGCCGCCCGCGCTGATGCCTCTCGCCGCGCGGAGACGGATGTCTATCGCGATCCACCTGCGATGGATGAAGAAAGTCAGGTTCAACCTACTGACGCTGAAGCAACCTAGTGCAAGGATGATAAGCGATGCAACAGAGTGAAATTAGGCTTCCAGATGCGACTTTGGGAAAGATTCATCAAATAAAGTTAGCAGCTCGTCACACTTTTCTACAAACGTATCGAGTAAGCTCAGGCTCTGGGTGTAGTTCATAATCGAGATCGCTTGGACGATGTATTCCTTATACATTTGAACTCTGTAAAAGCATTGAAGGAATTTGGGTTGTTCACTGCGAATAACGGCGTCGTTGAACTTCCCAAAGTCTTCCTTGAAGGTCTTAAATTGATCGTCAGAGAACGGATGATAGTAGGGATCTTCGGCTTTTTCCGGCTTCCTTCTTTGTTCAGCCGCGAACAGCTCCGCCGTTCTTTTGAGCTGCTTGATGATTCTAGGTAGATAAACCAGCTCATCTCGTAAGGTCATCATGCGATCAAGATGCCGAAGCTTTCTATCATTGGCAAAACCCGCATTGACTTGCCACGCAATCATGCCGAGGCCGCCGATCGCGCCAACTAGTGTCGCTAGCGCCTGCAAGATATCGCCTGCACTCATCTCATTGCTTCGAACCAATGTCATCGGGATTAGGAATAGAATAATTGCCCCTGCGGCAACCAGTGCAAGGAATGTAATTATGTTTGTCCAAGGTACTCGTGATACCGGCTGTACCATTGCATCCCCCACACAGTTCCGGCGCTATCCCCGACTGAGTCGCAATATACCATGAAGAAAGCGTAGGTAACCAAAACCTTGACTGATCGAGAAAAACAGGCCGCCTTTGATAAGGCGCGAAAGGCCCGGTTGAGAAACGGCGTGGCTATCCAGCGCGATACCGCAAATGAAATCCGGCGGTACTTAAAGCAGGCTGAAACCGATATTGCCGCTGCCTTGAAGGACGCACCGACCGACTACCGCCATTTTCACTTGACCGAATTGCAGAAGTCTGTCCGCCACGCGCTGGCCAAATTCGAACCAGGCGCTATCGCAGCGCTTCACAACGGCCTTGATCTTTCGTGGCAAGGCGGCCTGGCGCTGATCGACGCGCCCCTGTCGGCGGCCGGCATCGATCTTACCGGGCACCTAATGGCGATCGACACCCGGAAGCTTGAGGCCATGCGGGAGTTTCTGACGCACAAGGCGAAAGACATCACGGCAAAGCTTGCCGACCGGATCAATGCCGAGCTGGGCGCCACGGCGATCGGCACGCAGACTCCGTTTCAGGCGGCTGAGAAGGTGGCCGGTATTCTGGAGACCGGCGGCATGGAGCGCGCCCATACCCTGGTCAGGACTGAACTCGGCCGCGCCTTTTCCGCCGCCGCCCAAGACCGTCACGAGCAAGCGGTCAAGGTTGTACCCGGCATGAAGAAGCAATGGCGCCGGTCGGGAAAGCTTCATAGCCGGTTTAGCCATGACGCCATCGACGGCCAGGTCCGGGACGTCGACAAGCCCTTCGACCTGGCCGGCGTCAAGTTGATGTATCCCCGAGATCCCAACGGGCCGATCGCCGAAACCATCAATTGCGGGTGCTCTTCGATCCCCTTTATGGCGACCTGGACGGTCATCCAGCCGGGCCGGAAGCCGCTCACCGACGCGGAGATCGCCGGCAGCCGGACGAAGCGGGATTTGGACAGCGGGTTTTAAGGGCCGCCGGCGGCCCTCTGAGCCTCCCGGCGCGGCGCCGGTAGCTCCGAGAGGGCCAAAATCGCCACAGACCCGTTTAACCGGCGTTTAACGGCGGGGGCTTTCCGGGATCGCACCAGGGGTTGTACCGGAAACGGTCACCCTGACCCCAAACCTACCCATTTAGGGCGACCCGGCCGGCTTCCGGCAGTGGTGCCGGTTATCCCGCCAGGGCCGATGCCCCAAGGTGGCCAAGTCAACGCGACATGGCAAGCACCTTAGGAGGCCAGTTTTGGCGAAACAACCCAACCCCCGGCAGCCCGGTGCCGATGTGTCCCAGGGCGAGCCGGCCAAAGCCCCAACCCCCGAGCAGATCGCCACGGCGGTCGGTATCGCCGTCGATGAAATCCTCGCCGTCTCCGATGCCGGCCATGTGGTCGTCACCGTCGATGGCCGAAAGCTTCGGGTGCCGGCATGAAGCTCGGCCGGCGCCAGCAGCTCCTCGGCGTGACGGGCATGACGCCCGCGCGCCTGGTTGAGGCAGTCGAGACGGACCTGATCGCCTTGCGCGACCTGGTGCAGGGCGCCTTGCGGGAGCTGCTGAAGCTGGCGGGCAACTGCGACCCCTGGCCCTATGCGATCGCCCTCTACGCGGACAGCGTGATCGTGGAATACGAGGGCAAGCTCAATCGCTATCCATACTCCGTCACCGGATCGGCCGTGCAATTCGGCCAGCCGACCGCTGTCGTGCGCGCCTATCTGCCGGCAACCGAGGCCGTGGCGCCGGCACCTATCGCGCCGTCGCCGGCATCGGCCGCCAATGCCGTCTTGATCGAAGCTGTCGGCGACGAGGGCGCCCGCTCGAATGCCTACCGCGTCCGCGTCATCCGTGCCGGCCGGTCGCTCAACGGCAACTACTATCCCGACACCCTGCTGCGGGAAGCGGCGCCGCTCTTCGCTGGCGTCCGCGTCTTCGTCAAGTCCGACCGCGACCACATCACCGGCGCCGGCAAGGACGTCCGCAACCTGCTCGGCGCTCTCGAACAGCCAAAATTCGTTGAGGGCGCCACGACCGACACCGGCGAGATCCAGGCGGTCCTCACGCTGATCGTGGGCGACGATGACCCGACCGCCGTTCAATTGCGGGAGGCCGTCGCGAAAGGGCTCTCGCATCTCTTCGGGCTTTCGATCGATGCCGATGGTACCGCGAACGGCCCGAAGGGCAATCGCGTCGCCACGACCCTGTCGAAAGTCAAATCCGTTGACCTGATCGTCGAGCCTGGTGCTGGCGGTCAGGTCATTTCCTTCGTTGAAGCCGCTGACAATGGAGCCTCCATGGACCGCGCAGCACTGATCACCCTCATCCAGGCCGCCAACCCGGCGCTTCTGGAAGGCAAAGACCTGACCACGATCACCGATGAGGCGCTTCAGGCGATCCTCACCGAGGGACTAAAGAAGACGGCACCCGCCGCCGCCGACCCGGCCGCCGCGCCAGCCAATCTCACCGAAGCCGTGGGGAACCAGTTCCGCATGCGCGACTTGGTCGCCGGCTCCAAGCTGCCGGCGGCAGCCAAGCAGAAGCTGATCAGTGAGTTCACCATGCAGGTGAACTTCACCGAGGCCGTCGTCACCCAACGCATCCAGGACGAAGCCAAATATCTGTCGCAGTCGCTCGGCAATGCCGGCGGCCAGGTGGCCGATCTCGGCGACGTCTCATTTATCGAAGGCGGCGAGAGCCGTCCGGAGAAGATGGACGCGATGTTCGATGCGTTCTTCGATCCAGCCCACAAGGATCACCGGCACGCCCGGTCCTTCAAGGAATGCTACATCGAGATGACCGGCGACCGACGCGTGACGGGTCAGACCTCAAAATGCGTCCGCCTGACAGAAGCCCTCGACAGCGCGTCCTTCAGTAATGTGCTCGGCAATGCCATCACTCGGCGCTTGCTGGCCGACTACAACTCGCAGAGTAACCTCGATATCTGGAAGCTGCTCACAGGCACGCCGGTGCCGATCAGTGACTTCCGGACGCAGGAGCGCACCCGGTTTGGCGGTTACGGCGACTTACCGGCCGTCGACGAGGCTGATCCCTATGTCGCCCTGAGCAGCCCCGACGACGACAAAGCCACCTATGCCGTCACCAAGCGCGGCGGCTTGGAAACCGTCACGCTGGAGATGATCAAGAACGATGACGTCGGTGCCATCGCGCGCATCCCGACGAAACTGTCACGCGCCGCCAAGCGGACCCTCTGCAAGTTCGTGCTCGATTTCCTGCGCAGCAATCCCGCTATCGGCGATGGCAAGGCGCTGTTCCACGTCGACCATGCCAACCTCGGGACGGCCGCTCTGGCCGCCGCAAGCTGGGCGGCCGCGCGCCTGGCAATGATGAAGCAGACCGAGCCAGGCAGTCTCGAACCGCTTGGCATTGGACCGAAAAACCTGTTCGTCGCGGCCGATGGCGAGGAAACTGCCTACAACCTTTTCCAGCGGTCGACCAACCTCGACAAGACCTTCGTCCAGACGCTCACGCCGACCATCATCCCGGTCTTCTACTGGACCGATCCGAATGATTGGGTGGCCGCGGCCGATCCGCTCGACATCCCCATCATCGAGCTGGGCTTCCTCGACGGCAACGAAGAGCCGGAGCTGTTCATCCAGGACAGCCCGACCAATGGCTCGCTCTTCAGCAACGATCAGATCACCTACAAGATCCGGCACATCTACGGCGGTAACGCGGTCGACTATCGCGGCGTCTACAAATCCGTCGTCGCCAATAGCTAACCCGCCTGGAGGGGCTTGCCGTGCTGAATGACTATCAGGTCCTGGTGAACGATATGATCCGCGACGGCAATGGCCGCATCGATGCGGAACAGCTTGACCGCGCCATCGGCCTGGCAGTCATTCAGTACGGCAAGGATCGCCCCCGCGAGGTCGTCGAGGACATCATCTCGCCCGGCGGCAAAATCCTCGACGTGCCGGAAAATGCGATCCGGGTAATCGGCATTGAATATCCGGTTGCCGAAATGCCGACATCACACCTTCTCTCCGACCAGTGGGGCATCTACAAGGCGCCCAACGGTGAGAAGATCATCCTCGACGTCCATACGCTCATGGCCAGCTATGTCCGGTTGACCATGGTGCGTGACCATATCCTGACCAGGACAGATGACACGATTCCCGCCGTCGATCGGGAAGCAGTCGGAAGCTATGCCGCCGCCATTCTCTTCGATCAGATGTCGGCCGCGACCAGCGCCGATGGCAATGCGACGATCGAGGCCGACGCCGTCAATCACCAGGGCAAGCCCGATAACTTTGCAAAGCGCGCGGCGACCCTGCGCCAACGTTATTACGATCTCCTCGGCCTTGATCCCAAGCGTGTCCAAGGCGCCAGCGTCAATGTGACCGTGGCGCTGCCCAGCAGCACAGGCGGCCGCCGGCTGACGCATCATCGCCGGAGAACCTGGCTATGACCGGCGATGTCAAGGTCACCTGGGAAACCGACCGCGCGGTAAAGCTGATGGCGCAAGCGCCCGAAATTGTCCTCAGTGAGATCGCCACAGCAGTGACTGAAGGCTCATTGCTCCTGGAGCGTGAGGCCAAAGAGCGCACGCCCACCAGCGGTGTCGGTACGCTCCGCGATAGCATCGGGGCCTTGCCTGTCACGCTGAATATGCAGGCCGTTTCTGGTGGCATTGCCACCAGCCTCGCTTATGCGGTGCCGGTGGAGCTGGGCAGCAAGCCGCATTGGGCGCCGATCGCACCCTTGATCGATTGGGTCATGAGGCGCTTCGGCAAGAGCTACGAAGACGCGCAACCGATCGCGCGCGGCGTGCAATTGAAAATAGCCAAGAAAGGCACTGAGGGTCACTTCATGTTCCGCGATGCCAGCGAGGCAATCAAAGCTCAATACTATCGGATGCTGAATCAGGCCCTGGAACGCGCGGCGTCTCGCATCGAGGCGGGCCAGGCATGAGCGCCAATCTTGAACAGATCCGCTTAGCGATTGGGTTGCGCATGGCCAGCGTGCCGGATATCGGCATCGTGCAGCCCTATGAGCGTTATAGCAAAGCCGAAA
>Ga0255336_101347_pt1 | contig 18414 bp, 22 predicted proteins | sample MeOH1_35cm_T3_17_FD_189102 | JGI IMG/M metagenome (GOLD analysis project Ga0255336, IMG submission 189102) | Sandy soil microbial communities from University of British Columbia, Vancouver, Canada - MeOH1_35cm_T3_179 | ecosystem: Engineered > Artificial ecosystem > Sand microcosm > Unclassified ...
CCGTTCCAGGCCTTGCGGCCTTTCTTCTGCTGATGGTCGTGCTGGCTCTCGCATTGATCGGCTTCCTCGCATGGCACGCACTGCACCCGAAGACCCCCGATGCGGACCAGGCCGGCTCGAAGCGCGACCAGACGTTTGCCGGCGTGCTACCCATACGTCACTTCACCGAGACACCGGCCAGTGCCGTCCCGACCAGCTCACCGGAGCCAGCCAGCGCGCCGGCTACCAGTACGAACAGCGCTGCACAGGGCCAGCAACAGGCCTCACCGGAGGAACTGGCGAACATGCGCCGGCTGGGCCGAAGCCAGGGCGGCTCAGGCAACGCCCAGGGCGCCGGCGCACAGACCGGCGCGGGCGCAACCCCGCCGGCGGCGCCGGGTGGCTCGCCGGTCCAGCGCGTCAGCCAGAGCAGTGACACGCTCGACCGGGCCACGACTGCCGCACGGCCGCAAGCGGTCAAGGCAAGCATGCTTGCGCATCCCAGCCTCACGGTGCCGAGCGGCGTAATGATCCCGTGCGGCACGAAGACCGAGCTGGACACTACGCAGCCCGGTATGGTGTCGTGTCAGGTCAGCAGCGACGTTTATTCGGCCGATGGCAAGGTGAAGTTGATCGACAAGGGCGGTCACGTCGACGGTGAGATTTCCAGCGGCATCAAGATGGGCCAGAACCGCGTGTTTGTGTTGTGGACGCGCGTACGCAATCCGGACAACACCATCGTCAACATCGACAGTCCGGGCACGAACTCCCTTGGCAGCTCCGGTATCCCCGGTCAGGTCGATACCCATTTCTGGACCCGGTTTGGCGGTGCCATGTTCATTTCGGTGTTCTCTGACGTGGGCCAAGCCCTCGTGCAGCTCGCGGCCAACCGGGGCAATTCCAGTGGCGGCAACACGAATATCAGCCTGGACAACACATCGAACACCGGGAACCAGCTTGCGGCCGAGGCGCTGCGCGCAACGATCGACATTCCGCCGACGCTGTACGACCAGCAGGGCGACCGCGTGATGATCTACGTTCGCCGCGACCTTGATTTCAGTGACGTGTACACGCTCTCTATGGATGAGCCTCAACAATGAACGCTCCTGCAAATCTCAAGTATTTCGACAACCGTTCGTTGCTCTCGACGTTGGGGCCGCTCAATGAGTACCTGAAGGACCCGAACGTCTACGAGCTGCGCGTGAACCGCTTCGGGCAGCTCGTGTGTGCGACCACGAAGGGGCGCATCCTGCACGATGCGCCGTTCCTCACCAAGGCGTATCTCGAAAAGCTCACGAACACGCTACTCAGCGCAAACGGCCTGCCGCGCCAACCGGTCAACGATGTGTTGTTACCGGATGGCTCACGCGGTGTCATCTGCTGGCCGCCGGCCGTTCTCGAAGGAACAGTGCTGATTGCGATCCGGAAGCACCTAGCCGTAGACAAGACGCTCGATGAACTTGATGCGGAAGGCCGCTTCAAGAAACTACAGATTCGCACGTTTGCCGATTCCTTGAAGCTCACGCCGTTCGAAGAGGAAATGATTGCACTGCGCGACAGCGGCGACTATGTACGCTTTCTCCAGAACGCCATCACCGGCAAGTTCAATATCGCCGTCGCCGGCGCGACCGGCTCGGGCAAGTCCACCTTCACGCGCACGCTCCTGAAATACGTGCCGCGTCGCGAACGGGTGCTGATTCTGGAGGACACGCACGAGGTTGGCTCCGACGATCACGACGAAATCGGCTACCTCGTATACGGCGAACAGGAAGGGCGTCTATCGGCTCGCGAGTGCCTGAAAACCACCATGCGCCTGTCGCCAGATCGCATTTTCCTGACCGAGCTGCGCGACGATGCCGCGTGGGACTACATCAAGAGCGCGAACACCGGCCACCCCGGCGGCATCTTCTCGACGCACTCCAACAGCGCGGCCGAGACGCCGAGCCGGATCGCGGACCTTGTGAAATCGTCCGAGGTCGGCCGGATGCTCGACTACGACATGATCCTGCGCACGATTCACGCGACGCTCGACCTCATCATCTACATGAAGGATTGGGACGTTGTAGAGCTGCTTTATGACCCGCTATTCAAGAAGCAAAACGCGGCGAGATAAGGAGAAAGGCCATGAGCCATTTGAATCACACCAATATCTTCTGGATCGTCGCGGCAGCGATCGTTGCGACGATCGCATACCGGAAGCTCGCTCCCTATTTACGGGGTCGCATGAAGGGCGAGCCGGTTCTCGATCACGTACAGCGCGTCGCCCATGAACAGGAGCAATACCGGCTCAGGCAACGCGACCTGAACATGACGCGGCAGAAGGCTGTACGCGTTCGCGCGATCAACGCCGGCGTCCTGATCGGGTTCATGTGCCTCGCCAGCTACCTCATGCGCCAGGCCGGCTTTCAAGTCACGAATAACACCATCCTGTCGTTCGGTGTGTATGTCGTGATCGGCCTGCTCGCCTGTTCGCTCGCCAAGGCCGTGCCCGCAGAACTGTTCGCCGGACTCAACTGGCACAGCCGCATCGACGTGCGGCTTTATTACGTGTGGCTCTGGCCGCTGAATGTCATCAAAGCGATCCGTCGCAAACACTGAGGACCTGAATAACCATGACGCAAAAACCTGCCCGCAAATCGTCTGCCCGTCTCCTCCTGCCGATCGTCAAGCGCGAGCCTGAAAAAACCAAGCTGCCGGTCAACCTCGCGCAAGACGTGCACGCCGACTTGCTCGCCTACCAGCGGGCCTATCAGGATATGAACGGTGCCGAGGTGTCGCTCGACTTCATCATCGAGCATGTACTCGTGCAGCACCTGAAACGCGACAAGGCATTCCAGACATGGAAGACCACTCAGCCGAAAAACGCCGGTTGATATAAACAAAAACGTGCGAGGTGACCGTCCGGAGGTTCATACCTGTTGACCATCAGAGTAACGTGGGGAATATAATGCCAACCCAAACCTATGAGGAACTCATCGCTGAGCGCGACGCAATCCAGCGGAAAGTGGACGAAGCTTTCGCGCACGAGCGCGAGCTGGCGTTCGCCAAGATTCGAGAGTTGATGCAGCAGTACAGCATCCGCGTTGTCGATCTGACGCAGCGCACTCGTTTCAAGCTCAGCAAGCCGAAGATCAAATATCGCGATCCCACGACCGGCAACACGTGGACGGGGCGCGGTCGGCCGCCTGGCTGGATGCAGGGCCGCGACCCCGCCGAGTTTTTGATTGACCGTCCCGACGACCAGAACAAGTAACCACCTCTCAGGCTCCAGCACAATTTCAACCTCGGAACGCTGGAGTTTTTCACGGTCGCTAGAAGCGGCCGTTTTTTTCGGTCGTGAGGCGCGGCAGGCCATTCGTGACGTCACACCGTGACTTCCCCACGAGCCCCGAGATTCCGGCCATCGAAACGCATCGACACGTCATGCCATGTCTTCCATGAAGCCGGCGAGCTTCGCAGAGAGTGCGACCACGTCACGCAGCTCGCATTCCCACACTGTCAGCACCGACCAGCCGAGCCCAGCCATATCTACCAGGTGCTGTGCGTCTCTCGCACGGTTGCGCTCTATCTTCGGCAGCCAATAATCACGGTTGGTCAGCGGTTTCCGTAGGCCGATTTTGCAAGCGTGTCCATGCCAAAAGCAGCCATGGATGACGACTGCTTTGCGCCGGCCTATATAGGCAACGTCAGGCTTTCCGGGCAAATCCTTGCGGTGCAGGCGGTAGCCCGGAAAACCGAGTTCGCGAAGGAGCTTCCGGATGACAAGTTCGGGACGAGTGTTCTTGCCCCGAATACGGCGCATGTTCTCGCTGCGGCTCATTCCCATTCGATCGTCTCTCGGCCGGAACTGTCCAATGTGATAGCGTGCGGGGTTATGGCAAAAACACCTAGAAAACCAAAAGACCAATCGCCGCGCTTCGGGATCGGGGAATGGTACGGCTTCAATTTTACGCAGCTGACACCGGAAGAACGGCAGCAGTTCGCCACGGAGTGCCTGAAGCCGAAGAGGCAGCGTGCGCCCCAGCCCTGCCCCTTTCAGGCCCGAAAAGTCGGCGCTATCTGTTCGAAAGATGGCGGCGTCTGCTCGCTGCGGCAATATTCCTACGCTGCGCACCCGGACACCGGTCGGGCCGTGGGCGTGCCCGTCACTGGTCGGCAAGGGGACGTGCGGGCCACCTGCCCGTACCGCTTTCATGAAGCGCTGGATGTCTTCAAGTGGGTAGGCGAGACGATTCTCGGCGACCCCGAACCGATACTCGTCAGCGAAGTCGGCTTCCTTGAGGCGGGGGCTACCACGGACAACGCGGGCGGCGATGATGTGGGCCGTATCGACATGGTGCTGGTCAGCCACAAGACGGCGAAAGGTGCCCCAATGAAATGGGCTGCCTTGGAGATTCAGGCCGTGTATTTCAGCGGCGACGCGATGAGAGGCGAGTTTGAGGCCTTTAGCGATACAAGCGTCGATTGGATGATCTTTCCCGCTGGGCGTCGCCGTCCTGATTACCGCAGCAGCGGCCCTAAACGATTGATGCCGCAGCTTCAGATCAAGGTGCCGACGCTCCGGCGCTGGGGCAAGAAGATGGCGGTGGTGGTCGATCGGGCGTTCTTTGACTCTATCGGCGAGATGGACAACGTGGCCGACATCTCCAATGCGGACATTGCCTGGTTCGTCGTCCGGTTTGAGGAGGTGGAAGGCGGAAAGCGCACGCGCATCGTGCGCGATGAAGTCCGCTACACCACCCTTGAGCGTTCTGTGGAGGGACTAACGGGAGGTAAGCCCGTACCGTTGCCGACCTTCGAAACACGCATTACCGAAAAGATTGTGCATCCATCGCTCAATCAGGACGATCCATACGCCGACCAGCTCAAGCTGATAGAACCCGGCGACGCCAGCGCCGCCGGGGAATAACTCAAGCGGTTTCTACGGCGGACTCGGCGATCTTCGAGTCCGTCACTTCTTGGGTCAGATGCTCACGCAGCTGGGTAGCGATCGCTTTCGCCATCAACACCGGCACCGCATTGCCCACCTGTTCATATTGCGACACTCGCGAGCCAAGAAACCTATAGCTGTCCGGGAAAGACTGGAAGCGAGCTGCCTCGCGTACGGTCAGCGTACGGTCTTGATCCGGCAGGAACACTGTTCCCCAATGCGGGTCGCACTTGGTCAGAACCGTGCCGGACAACCCGTCGGGGTGCAATCGGCCATAACGCTTGGTGTGGTCAGAGCGGCGGGCGCGCTGCATCCCTTTCGGCAACAGATCATGTGGAATGTCGCGCCATGATCCGCCCGGCCTCACATGCTTCATCCGTTCGGCATTTTGCTTTGAGAGCTTGGCTGCAAAGTGGTTGAACGTAACGTCAGCAGGATTTCTCATCTGCTCGGCGTAGAAGCTGTGCGAGTCGTTTGTGTAGCCGATCACCTCAGAGCCTTCCCCCATGGCCAGGCGTGGCAGATCAGCGATTGCCGCGCCGACGGTGACGGCCGGCAGCAGCCGCTCGCGGTCGCTGTCGTCGAGCTGGAATGTCATCGTATTGCCACCCCGGAAGTTGGCACGACCGACGGCGTAATGCGTTGGCTCCGGGTGCGCCACTTCGCCTGACTTGGAGCCAAGCAGGATCAATCTCCAGCGCTCTTGCGGCACACCGTAGTGACCCGCAAAAAGGATCTTGGCCGTAACCGCGTACCCAAGCCCGGTGAAGATTTTGACAATCTGGCGGAACACCTTGCCATCGCCCAGTGACAGCAGACCGGGCACGTTTTCAAACACGAAAGCCTTGGGCTGGAATTCTTCCAGAAAACGCTCGTAGTGCTCGAAAAGCTTGTTGCGCGGATCTTTTAGGAAGCGCTCGGGCGCATTGATTGAAAATCCCTGGCACGGGGGACCGCCTACCAGCACGTCAAGCTCGCCAGGCTGCAAACCCAGACGCTTCCGTATTTCCGACGGCTCGACGCTTTCGATCGGTCGGCAGTCGGCGATGGCTTCTGGGTGGTTAAGCTTGAACGTCTCGATGGCCTCGGGCATTACGTCGTTGCCATATAAGCTCACGTACCCAGCCTGCCGGAATCCCTCAGTGATGCCGCCCGCGCCGCAAAACAGGTCGATGGTGCGCAGTGGGGGGAGACCTTTTCCTTTTCCACCTGTGCGTTTTGCTGCTGAAGGTTTCTTCCTGCGCGCTCGCGGCTCAGCAAGATCCACGTGCTCAACACTTCCGCTGCGAGCTTTCAGCGTCATATCATTCTCATTAGCCATATCTCTACTCCTCAGGCAGTAGGGTTGTGGTCAGGCAGGAGCAGCGGTTGCACCCGCTGCTCCTGCCGCTTTTCACACTGAAGTTTGGTAGCTGCTTACGTCGCCTTTCTCTTGTGCGGCGACCGGCGAGCCGATCCAACGAAAAGATCGCCTTGCCCTATTTGATGACGCTGGACATAGGTCTGCATGAACTCACGCAGCACGTCCGACGCTCGCCTGTCTTCTTCCTGGCAGACCGCCACAAATGCTTCGCGCAAGTCTTTTTCTACTCGGATACGGATGCCGGCGTCTTTCATGGCGCGAGCCTAGCACATGGATACACGTTTGTGTATCCATTTTTGACGTTGCTGCCGTCTCAAATTCCTATTCTTGCAATCTGCCTATGGGGATGCTGTCAAGATCCAGATTGTCAAGCGAGCCGCTTTTCGTACATTTATTGATATTCATCATTAAGTAACATTTTAAATACATCAAAACGATACAATTGCCCGGGATTGAAATTTTCTGTAATACGTCGCGGAAGGAGGAAAGCGTTGATCAATGGATCTTGGGTCGCGCCCACCTTGATGCGGGCCTTCATGGCGCTGCTTCCTGCACTTTTTCCCTTACCCGTACAAGCGGTGACGCCTGCGGATCTCGCCGTCTACAACCAACCGCGACATGGCGTCGCCACACGGTCGGTAGTCGGTCTGACTGCGGATCAGGTGGCGGTTGACTCATGGCGATTTCAGGTGGTGTGCGCGCTTCCGGCCAACTCATTGGCGCCCGCGCCGTTGGGCGGCCCGTTACAGTCGGCAGTCGCGCCACAGATGGATTGCATCTCTCCTGCCATTCACACTCCGTCGGCGTCGGCAGGTCAAATCGCCGTTTCGGCCGACGCGCCGCAGGAAAGGCGCGATGACGTCTCCCGGCCGCCTCCTTTGCCCGATACGGACGTCCGCGCACCGACAGTCGCTGCCCCATTGGCCAGAACGCTTTCGCTGGACACGGACGGCTGCGGTCCCGCCGGGTTCTGTGATCCAATTCCTGCACGTGCTGTTGAAAATGCCGCACCACGCGTGACACCGCTGCGCGAACCTGATACGCCTTTGGTTTACTCGGCAAACGCGCGCCTCCGCGCTACCCTGTTATCCTGGTTCGGACTGTGGCTCGTTTTGTGGCTGGCCTTCATGGGTCTGCTCGGCCTCGGAGCCTGGGCTTTCTACAAGCGGCGACTGGCGCCTGAGGCCAGGCTCATTCGTGCCGCAGAGGCAGGCCTGAGAAGAGGCGAGTTCCGCCTGGAGTACCAGCCCGTAATGAGCTTGCGGAAGGGAGGGTGTGTGGGGGTCGAGGCAATGATCCGCTGGAACAACGCAGAGTATGGTTCCAGGGGGCCGGCCTACTATATGCATATTCTCGGGAAAACCAGGCTGAGCGGGCGCCTCACCCGCTTCGTCCTTTCGACTGCGGCTCAGGAGCTCGCAGAGACCACAGCCGGCAGCTCCCTGTTCATCGGGGTGGATGTTAGCGCTGCTCATGTTGAAAGCAAAAGCTTCGCGTCGGATGTCAGTCGGTCGGCCAGGTCGATCCTGTCCCGACTGGTCCTGAACATGCCACAACGCGGCTGCGCGGCACCCACTGCTGATGTTCTTCATACTGTCGCGACATTAAGAGCGAAGAACGTGCGGTTTGCCCTGGCCAATGTAGACGAAGTCCCGTCTCATCGTGACCGGCTCGAAATGTTCGGTTTCGAGCAGATCAAGATCGACAGGCACATCATGACGTTCGACGAGGACGAGCGCCGGGAGCGCCTGAGCGCGGTGGTCGGTGCTGTTCGTCCTTTGGGGGCGACTGTGATTGCAGAAGGTGTGGAGAGCGCCAGTCATCATGCAGTGGTCAGCCAGGCAGGGGTTGACCTGGCGCAGGGATTCTTTTACGGGCGAACCATGACCCTCAGTCTTTTGCTCACTTTTCTGGAGGCCGGCGGCGTATCGCTGCGGATGCGAAAGAAAGGTCGCTGGAAATAACACCAAGACCGCTCGGTCGAGAATTCGGAAACGGGAGGGAACGTCTATGAAATGTCCGCCAGTAATGACGACGGAGGCAGAACGGCTGAAGGCCCTGTCCGCGTATGAACTCGGCACGGAGCAGCCATTACCCAGCCTCGACCCGGTCGTCAGGATTGCGGCGCGCATGTTCAACATGCCCGTTGCCGCGGTGAATATGATCGGCAGCGACCAGGTCTTCTTTGCCGCTAGCGTTGGCCTGGAAAATGGAGACGTCAACATGAGCCGCGACGCCTCCTTCTGCGCACATGTGATTACGCAGGGCAGCGTGATGGTGGTGCCCGACGCTACGCTCGACGACCGGTTTCACGACAACCCTCTGGTCACGGGACAGGCCAATGTGCGCTTTTATGCTGGCGTCCCGCTGTTGTCACCTGATGGTCACGCGCTCGGCGCGCTCTGCGTGATCGACAACAAGCCGCATCACGATTTCTCGTCGGACGACGGTGAGCGTCTGGGCGAACTGGCAAAAATGGCTGCCGACAGGCTGGAGTTGCGTCGCGTGGAAATGGCCATGCAACAGACCGCGGAGCCCTTCCGGGAAACTGACCGCAACCAGTCCGGTGCCCTTGTACAGTTCGATGAGAGGCACGCCGTGATTGCCTGGGACGATGCAGCTGCCGCCCTGTATGGATATGGGCCAGAGGAAGGGTTTGCCCGGTCCTTCGATGCGCTCGTTCCCGAGCGCGAGAGGGACGGAGTACGCGACCTCGTTGCGCGTGCCGCGGCCGGCCTGGCCGACGACAGGCTGTCCATGGCGGCAAACCTGCACGGGTTGCGCAAGGACGGGGCGGAATTTGAGCTCCAGCTATACCTGAGTCGTGGGCGCCGGAATGGCAGCACGATATTCAACGCATTCCTGACTGATCAGGCCGCACTTCGACGCGAACAGGACGAACTGCACCGTCTGGCCAGCACTGACAGTCTCACCGGGCTGGTCAACCGGACTGGCTTCTATCGGCGTGTAGAACAGACGCTGAAGAATACGTCGTCCTTGGCCCTGTTAATGATCGACCTCGATGCCTTCAAGGACATCAATGCCACGTTAGGCCACGCGATAGGCGACGGAATCCTTTGCGAAGTAGCTCGCCGTCTTGAGAGGATCACACGGCAGCACGATAGGGTGGCGCGCATTGGCGGAGACGAGTTCACGATTCTGCTGGAAGACGCCGGCGCTGCACAGGCGAACGAGACGGCGAGTGCCGTCATGAGCAGTATTTCCGAACCGATCATCATCGCCGGACAGGAGATGCGCGTGACGGCCTGCTGCGGCATAGCGATTGCGCCGCTTCACGCATTGGAAGCGGTGCAGCTCATCGGTAATGCAGGCTTGGCGCTTTCGAGGGCAAAAAGCCTCGGCCGTGGCAAATCGGTATCGTTTGTCAGCGCGCTGAGGGAAACAGCGGTGGCGAATCAACTCTACAGCATGGAGTTGCATCGGGCCGTCAACGATGGCGAATTCGTGCTTTTCTATCAACCTCAGATCCGGCTGGCAGACGGTACCCTTGCCGGCGCGGAGGCGCTCATACGTTGGCTGCATCCGCAGCATGGTCTTCTCTCGCCCGCGGCTTTTCTTCCCGCGTTGGAAAGTGGCCCACTGGCAGCGGCGGTGGGATGGTGGGTCCTTGATGAAGCCTGTGCGCAAGCGGCGCTCTGGCGCAGAAGCGGCGCGAACGACTTCCGCATTGGCGTCAACCTGTTCGCCGCGCAGATTGTCACGAACGGCGACCTTGATTCGCAGGTCTTCTCCGTTCTGGAGCGACATGGCCTGCCGCCGCAGGCGCTCGAACTGGAAGTCACCGAAAACATCGTGCTCGACCGCGACGACGCCGTGCTGGATTCACTTGAGAAACTAAGGAAGCGTGGGGTCGGGATTGCCCTTGACGATTTCGGCACTGGCTATGCGTCGCCAAGTGTGCTTAAACGCTGTCCGGTCACCCGGATCAAGATCGACCGTTCTTTCGTGCAAGGCATGCTCGAATCGGAACGTGATGCCTCGGTGGTCCGCGCCACTCTTCACGTGGCGCGCAGTTTCGGGATGGAGACGATTGCCGAAGGTGTCGAAAGCGAGCAGCAGCATGAGGTCCTGAAAAGCCTGGGATGCGAGGAGGGACAAGGATTTCTGTTTGGCCGTCCTGCCCCTGCCCCCCGATTCGCGGACGCTTTCGGGATTGAGCTGCCCACCCGGCACTTCGCGCACTCATGAAAGTGCGAAACCGAGTTGCAGTCTGGAAGGAAGAGTACAACTGCTATCTCCGCAACGGCCGCGGGGCAAGTACCGTCGCGCCGTTTTGAGTTCGCGCGCGCTCTGGTATGGCTGTCTCGATGCCTGTTTCGTGGAATGAGGGGAAGGCCATCACGCGGGGCGACGACCCAATGGTGCCGGCGCGTTCCTTTCGGCTCCCAGTCGAACACTCAGTTCTTCCAGTGCAACCGCGACCAGCTTGGTATTGGTTCGTCCCTCCGGCAGCGCTACATATCGTGCAGTTTTAAGATGCTGCCCGGAACATAGGGCATGGCGTTGCAAAACTCCTAAGTTTCGCAACGCCATGCCGACCGCCACCAAACCCCGATGTGGCCGTGCGCCGCGATGTTGCAAAACTTAGTCTTGTATACGCGCACATACGCGACTATAATATGCAACATGCCGCGCGGTAGTGGGCGTGCCGAGCGAACGATGTGAACCGAGACGCCCCCGCAAGGGAGTAACCATGTCGATAGAAACCAACGGTGCCGTGCTGCTCGATGATGGCGAATACTTCGTGCAGCACAACGTCAACTATCCGCCGAGCGCCGGCAACGGCTTCCTGATGCATCGTTGCCAGTATGGTTTGACCACTCCGGAAGGGGCCGAATGCATCGGCGGCTACGATTTGAAGCTCGACGGCAAATGGCACGTGGATATCGCTAGGTATCCCGATGACGACGCCGCCGATTGCCGCGTGATCGGCAGGTTCGATAACCGCCTCGATGCGATCCACGCCCTCTGGCAGCATCGCCACGAGGCTGTAACCCGGCACTCGCGCTACTGACAACGACAGGTAACAGACGATGGTTAAAACCTCAGCACCAAGCTACAGCTACGAGATTAAGCCGCGCCCTGCCAATTTGGGCGGAGGCTGGCGTCTGCTGCTTCTTGAAGACGGCACAGAAGTAGGCGGGGGTGTGTTCCCTGCCGACGCTGATGCAGATCCGCAAGCCGGCATGGACTGGTGGAACGGAATCACCGAAGCCGAGCGCGCGCATTGGTTAGCCCAAGCGGGCAGTGCGAAGCCACGCGATGCATGGGATGCATACCTTCAACAGTCAGCGCACGACGACGCTCTCAACGAGGCCATGTCATGGCTCGAATCGCGAGGAAGCCAGTGAGAGACCCAGCCGATATCGCCACGCGCGATATCGAGACGGGCGCATTTCTGATTGGATATGCCCGTGTCTCGACGCGCGACCAGGACCTTAGCAACCAAGAGGCGCAGCTACGCGCGGCCGGCTGCGGCAAAGTCTTCGCCGAGAAAATCACCGGCACCCGCCGCGCTCGCCCGCAGCTCGACCGTATGCTCGACCACTTGCGCGCCGGCGACGTCATCGTTGTGACTCGCCTCGACCGGCTCGCGCGCAGCATCCGCGACTTGCTCGATATTGTTGAGCGGATTCGCGACGCCGGCGCAGGTCTGCGCAGTCTCGCCGAGCCGTGGGCCGACACGACGACGCCGGCCGGCCGCATGGTGTTGACCGTGTTCGGCGGCATGGCCGAGTTCGAACGCAGCCTGATCGTTGAACGCACGAGCACCGGCCGAGCTGCGGCCAAGGCGCGCGGCACGAAGTTCGGCCGCAAGCCGACGCTCACGCCGGCGCAGCTCGACCATATCTATCGCCTCGCGGACGAAGGCAACACGAGCATGCAGGAAATCGCCGCACTGTTCGGCATTCACCGATCGACGTTGTTCCGGCTGTTGTCGCAGCGCGCGGAACGCGCCGCCTAGAGCCGTATACATATAGAGAGGGAAACGATAAATATAAATATGGCGGTGATGTGCAACACGTGCAACGTCCAGACGAACATGCGCGTTGGCATGTCAAATCGCGCAGTACAGCCGTTCCGCTTTTGCTGTCAGGCTTGCGGATCTCCAATTAACTTCACGATTGGACAGAACGAGGGCCAGGGCAAAGACTTCACGGGTGCACGCGAAATTCGGGCTCATGGTCCTTTTGATGACAAGACGAATTTTGTGGACCTTCACCTCGATTTTCCGGTTAAGTTCGGCAAGTATGTAATGGGCCATACGCCCTTTATGATGGCAGTCAAACAGGTTGACCCAAGCAGCACCTCTTTACTGACCTTGAACAGACTTCCCGAACCAGTTGATTGCTCGTTGAACATGATGGCCTCCAAAAAGAAAAGCCATCCGGGAGTGTCGTTAGACGCTCCACGAATGGCAGAGCGTCTAACAACGAGACTGATTTTAGGCCAAAACCTTGTGTCGATAAACCTGCGCGCGTTCCCCTTCGCGTAGCTTCGGGTCGGGCTTTCGCGCAAGCGTCGAGCCTCGTTCCGAGTCTCGCCCCTACGGGCTTCAACCTCTAACGCAACCCCCTAGCCAGGTGCGGCCGGCCCGGCCGCACGTGGGCGCTCGCCGCGCGGCGGTTCGTCTCGGCTCTGGCAATCGCCCTGGCCGTTTCCCTGAGTTCGCCGTCCTTTTCGCGACCATAGCCAACCCGGTGCGGCCATCAAGGGCCGCGCTGCGCGCTGAAATCCTCGCCCGTTCCTGCTCGCTTGCGCTGCGCGGGCATGCGGCCTCCGGTTTCACCCTTGACAGCCACACCGGGCCGGCTAACCCCGTCGCGGGACGACGAACTCAGGGAAACGGCGGCAAGACGGTCAAGTTCCCCAGCCTCGCCAAACCACTCCACTCCGGGACTCGGAATCTAGGGACCCGGTCAGCAGTAAAGGCAACCCCTTTTCTGGAGGTCGATATGAACCCGCTCCCACTTCATCACTGGATAGTAGTCCTTACGTGTGCCTACATGGAATACACGTACACCCCTTGGGATGGCCGGAACTACTACCGCCGCACGGTCGATTACGCCCGCGTCGTCTGGTGCTGACAGGGGCGCTCGTCATGGCAACCAAGCTCAGTACCTACCACCGCACCAACCACGCCGCGAGCCTCGCGCTCGCCAGGCGTCTACGCCGCGACGGCAGCGCCCATGCCCGAATGATGGAGCTGGCCAAGTCATCGCGTCACTACTTCGAGCAACTGCGCAAGATCGGCGAGTGAGCCGCCCACCCAAGCCGGGCCGGTCGGCCCGGCACTGCATAGGAGATAGACCGTGAACAAGTACGAAGCCAAGCAACAAGCCCGCCGCGATCGCCTGGAGGCTCGCGCCGCTCGCGCCCGGTCGGCATCGAACATGACCTATACCCGCGCCGAGGTTATGGCGTCCGCTATCCCGTTCGGGCAGCCCATCTTGCGCGGCCACCACTCCGAGCGCCGCGACCGCAACTATCGCGCACGGATTCACAACACGTTCGGCAAGGCGTTCGCGCTGCAAGACCAGGCGAAGGAACTGGAGCGCCGCGCCGCGGCTGTCGGCAAGGGCGGCATATCGAGCGATGATCCGGAAGCGGTAGACAAGCTGCGCGTGAAGCTGGCCGAGCTGGAGGAACGGCACGAGCGGATGAAGCGCACGAATGCGCTGATCCGCCGCGAGGATCGCGCCGGCCTTGCTGCGCTTGGCTACACGGTCGACGCCATCGAGAAGCTGTTCCGGACGGACTATCGAGGCCGCGCCGGCTTCGCATCTTACGAGCTGACCAACAGCAGCGCCAATATCCGGCGCATACGCGACCGTATCGTGGCGCTCGAAAAGATCGCGGAGCGCTGCGGTCGCGAGGAACAGGGCCAGGGCTACACGTACCGCGAGGACGTGGAGGACAACCGCGCCGCGTTTGTGTTCGACGCCAAGCCGGATAAGCCCGTGCGCGACCTGATGAAGCGCAACGGCTTCGTATACAGCCCGAGCCGGTCGCCTGCCGGCAAATCGACCTATGTCCGCAAGCTCACGCCGGCCGCGATCAACACGGCGACGTGGCTGCGTCCGCAGCTCGACGAGCTGCTGACCGGCGAATGATCCAGACCCGGCCCGCTTCGGCGGGCCACTACCACGGAGCAGGCATGGACCAGGAGCGTTTTCTCTTTTCAGACGAGGCCGACGCACGGCTCGCGGGGCCACGTGAGCTTGGCTGACCGCTTGTGCGGTTCCGAATTGCCTCTATCGAGACCAAACGGGCATCGCATTTCGAGTATTTATCGTTCTATCGCTGGAGTAAATGCATCCTCGATGCTCGGCGGACGCAAACGTTCGAGCAGGAATTTGACAAGGGTGCTTGGCGGCTTACGCAAGCCTCCAGCCATGTGCAGGGTGAACCTTAGCGCTTCGACTATTTGATTTCGCGCAAAGTCATCGTTGCGGCAGCAGTGTCCGTAAAGCTTGTGTGAATTTCCGCAGCCACAATGCTCATCTTCTCGTAGCTCCAGGACGCGCTCGTAAGGATGAGGCACTGCTTGATACCCCGGCCAGCGCCCGAAAACTCGGAGATGAAGGTGTCGCACGGCCCACAACGTATAGAGATCTAGCAGGTCAACCAAGGGGGCGCCAAGCATCCACGTGCCGTCCTTCGGCTCGAACGCGCATATAGAGCCGTCCGGAAAGTTCGTGTGCCGTGGTCCGATCCACTCGTATCCCGTGGCTGGGCTTCCCCAGAAACCCCAAGCCCTTACGGTTGGGATCGTAATCCTAAAGGATCCTTGCAGTGTTGGCCCACCGAAAGGTATGGCTACCAAGAAATTGGCTTTTGGGGAAACCCCCGGCAGCAACGAGCTTTCGACGAGTAACCACATACCTTTGTCGTCTCGCCAGCATTGCATGCCGGGGTAGGCTCGCTCAACGGCAGCTAGCTCGTCCACATATTGCTTCGGAAGCTCTGCGCTGACGAGCGGTGCGGCCTGACCGGGCGCCCCGGATCCGAAGGATGGTCGTGACCCGCTGGATGACCGCGATCCGTCGGGTGCTTTGTGTCGGGCAGGTGCCCGTGCTCTCGATCCGGTCTCGGATCGTGTTTTTCCTGATTTGACATTTTCCAACTCCGTGCCCGTGGTCCAAGGAGAAGCGGCGGGTTTGCCGGGCACGACAATCCCGCCGTTCTTTACAACAGGAAAAGAGAAAGAGTCCAACTGACGCCCGATCTCACGCAATGCAATCTCTGTTTCTGTGTTCATGAAGTTCGCCATTACCGAAAGTCCGCTTGACCAGCCGCTTGCTTGGAACCGCTTCGCCTTTTGCAAATTCCGCCTCGGCCTTCGCCCTCCATTCATGGCAAACCGCAGATATGCGGATACGCGGATGTGCGTATATTAGCACAAAAAGAGAGGGGCGCAAGCCCCGCAGGTCGGATCACTGAAACAGCGATGCCGTCCGCCCCGGCTCGGCCAGCAAACCGAGCCGCAGGAGCCGAACCCGGGCGGCATCTTGCGACACCAGGTAGCGTTCACATACGGCCTGGATCGCTTTTGCGCCAAGCGCGGACGTGGGAGTGCATGGTGCCGGTCCGACATCAGGGAATTCGGAACCCATGAAATTCCGCACATGCGTAGCGGGCATCAACAAGGCGCCACATACATGGCCGGCTTGCCACTCCATCCAGTCCGAGACGGCGGCGTTTACGATCGTATCCCGCTTACAAACCTGAATCCTGTCGGCCCCCGCGCTCTGCGACGCTAGTTCATCCCCAAAATCCAGGGTCATCGCCTGAGGGTCCCACAGATAGGAGTGGAAGTGGACGTGGCCGAACTCGTGAGTAAGCGTCGTGCGAAGCCGATTCTCCCGACGCGAGTCGCCAGCCAACTCCTTGGCGATACGAACAGATGGCTTGCCGCCAGGATTAAATACCGTTAGGCCTTCGACGCCTTGCCCAAATTCCGAGAGATCAGCATAGAGATCAAGATCATCGACGTGCTTCTCGATTAGCGTTGTCAGATCATCGGTGGAAACAGGGTAGTCAACCTTCCCGTACTTGCTCCTCAGGAAACAGGAGATGATTTGCTCGCACTCGCGATCCAATTCATGCGGCTCGTAGTGAGGGCGGCGAGCGAAACGCCCGGTACGGTCTGGCACCTGTTTCATTTCACTTCTTCTGATCGAGTGCTCGACGAAAGGCAACGAGAGCCTGTCGCACCTTTTCTGGAGGCAGGTTTCTTTCGGTCACATCGGTCGGAAATTTGCCGTGGAGGTAGAAGAGATAGTCTGGGTCTAGATCCAGTACCTCCGCGAATTGTCGGACCATTAGATCCGACGACGGGCTCCGTCGATCGTGCTCAATATCGTTCAGATATTGAGGAGATATGGACTCGCCATCCTCCCGCTTGACCCTGGATGCGAGTTCCTTCTGGTTCATCTCCAGCTGTTTTCGCTTTTGCGAAATCTGCTGTCCGAACGTACTTGGCGCAGACATAGACAACCTCTTTTGTTCGTCAATCAGCGGAGTGGCGTATTGTAGTTCTCTGCAGTCGCCTTCCGCAAGGAGAAAGAGGGCTGCCTCGCTGGCACCGGCGGCTTACCTGGCGTCTGCGGTGCACCGAAAGACGATGGCACGACCAACCGTTGTACTTTGCAAACTGCCTCCGGCGGCGCCGAGCCGAACGACCCGACCAGCGCCACGGCCTTAAGTCGGTTCACTGTTCCGCTGCGGGCTGCCTCCTGAAACGGGTTAATAGTCGTCCTTCGTTCCTCGAAAATTTTATATGGGCTTAAGTGAGATCTGATGCTGAGAGGAGTCATTTTTCACGTGTGCGCGGTAGTAACCGGAAGTTCGCTCATGTTTATTCTGCCGATTCCGTTGATTCAGCAGCGGCGGCCGGCGCTGCCGGCGTGATCCACGACGCCACGCTGCGATCGATGTGCGCGTGGCACGTGTAGAGCTTCGACGCGTTGCGGCCGGGCATGTAGGCGATGGCAATCCGCGCCGGCAGGCTGAGCAGCGTGCTTTGCGAAACGATGGGTTGTTCCAGTTTGCCCACCATCCGGTTTCCTTCCCATTGTTCGCCGCCGTGCACGTTGGTTTTCGTGGTTTCGCGCTGTACGACATTCAGCCATTGGCTTGCCGAGAGCTTTTCCGCCCATTCGGCCGTGCGTTCATCCGCTGCCCGGTAGACGAACTTGATAGGCGTATTGACCTCGAATTCCCGCGCCAATGCCTTGCCGTCGAGGCGCTTGTCATCCGGCGCTTCGAGGTTCGCGATCGACTGCGCAGCGAGCAACATATTGCAGCGGTTTTGCCGGATCGTCGCGAGCGCATCGTTGATTTCCGCGCACGCAAGGAACTTCAATTCGTCAATGCCGAGCGTCACATGCGCCGGCCGCTTCGGCAAAAGACGCTTGATTTCCGCCGTCAGCTCCGCGATGTAAGCCTTCGTCGCAGCCTTCACAACCGGGTCAGCCAGGTCACCGCGAACGTAGACGACAGCATTATTCAACAGGCACGCTTCGATCGAATGACCCTTGCGCTTGGCCGGCTGGGCGAAGGTATCGACGCGCGACCATTCGCGCAGCGAGTCGCGCAACGTGGACAGATCACGGTCGCCGGCATTGCCGTGATCCTTCACGTAGGCCAGAAGCGACTTGATTGTGCCGTCAGTATTTTCGAGCGCGTCATCGAGCAGCGCCCGTTCCTTGGCCTTGTAGACATCGGCATCGGTGCCGGCCGAGTCGAGATTGAAAGCGCGTACGATCCGCGTGCGGCGCTGCCGGAAATCGCCGCCAAGGAACGGATGCCACACGCCTTTGCCGCCCGGATTCAGGTCGAGATAGACGAAGCGCCGGCCGGTCGCCTGCGCTTCGTTTTGCAGCAGGTACGGCAGGTAATCGTCGCCTTTCGGATCGATGTAGAACACGCCGAATCCGAACCGGATGCACTGCTTGAATACGCCTTGCAGCACGATACCCTTGCCGTAACTCGTCGGGCCAAGGATCGCGTGGTGAGTGGTGAAGAACTCTTTCAGGTCGAAATAGATAGGCTGGTCGTGTTCGTCCAGACCGTAAAAAATCTTGCCATCGGCGAAGTATTTTTCCGGCTCGAAGTC
>Ga0255336_101348_pt1 | contig 18408 bp, 21 predicted proteins | sample MeOH1_35cm_T3_17_FD_189102 | JGI IMG/M metagenome (GOLD analysis project Ga0255336, IMG submission 189102) | Sandy soil microbial communities from University of British Columbia, Vancouver, Canada - MeOH1_35cm_T3_179 | ecosystem: Engineered > Artificial ecosystem > Sand microcosm > Unclassified ...
CAGCCCGTCTCGATGTCGTAAGCGTCGATCGCCTCGACGGTGGTCAGCCCGGCGATCGCGTCGGCATGGGTCCATTTGACTTGTTGCAGGCGATAGACCTCGTTCTTGGCCGCCTCACCGAGCGCAATCATATCGTCGGCCGAGGGAACCGACAGGAAGGAGTCATCGGCCATGCGCCAGGCGAAATCCACCGGCCAGGCCGCGTCTGTCATCTTCGCCCAGCGCGCCTCGTTCCCCATGGTCGTGATGTTGAGCTGATCGGCCGCGCGGATCTGCAGCACCTTGCCGAAGTAAGCCAGGCCGGCATTGAGCGCGGTTTCCAGACGAGCGGCCAATGCGTCAAGCTTGCTCTTACGAACGTCGGCGACCAGCGGCGTCAGCGCATCGAGATAGCCAGGAAAGGCCGCGTCAAGTTCGTCGGCGGTGGCGGGATAATGGTCGAAGACCGTTTCGCCCTCGACCGCCGCGTAGCCCGGATCAACTGACCGCATCGATAGGCCCTTATTGAAATAGCAAAACATCAGATCGCATCCTCCCAACCGAGACAGTAGAGCGCAGCAGCGGCAGCGGAATTCGCTGAGTAATAGACGGTGGTGCCTTCCAGTACGAAATCGGCTTCCTTGGTACCCGGCACATAACCGGATGTCGCCTGAGACGAGCCGACATAGACGAAGTTGCCGGAACTGGTTCCGCTTCCGTTCGGCGCAACACCGACCAGCGAGCCGATCGCACCGGGACCGCTGCCGAGATTTGACACGAGCATGCGGATGCGTCTCGCTGTCGGCGGCACATGATTGACGATAGACGGCGACGTCGTGCCGGCGCCCGAGGCGATCACCGGAGCAGTCGTTAAGTTGGCGCCGCCGACCACATATTGCGCGCTTGCACCACGCTGGAACGTGCCGACGAGCTGGCCATTCGAAGCGGTCCGAACAGCACCGAGCCGCTTATAGAGGGAATAGTTGTTGAGGACGGCTGCATTGGGCGCGGTCGGCGACAGCGAGATCGTGCCCTTCAACTGCACGCCGTCGCTGACGGCATAGACGTGATACCAGCTGCTGGCCGAGATGGTGCCGATATCGAGGCCGCCGGCGCCGGCCGTCGTGATGTCGATCGTCAGCGCGGCGGCCTTGGCCAGCATGCCGAGTGTCACGGCGGCATTCGCCAGGATTGCCTCATCGAAGGTCACGTCGATTTTGGCGGTGGGTGCGGCGGCGTTGTTCTTGATCACCAGGCCGTTGACAATGCGGGCGAAAGGCGAAGCCGCCGGCACCGATGGCAAGGCATTGGTGATTAGGAGCTGGATGGCGTCATAGAGTTGATCGCGATGGGCGCCGTCGAGTGCGATGCCGGCTTGCTCAATGACGGTCGCGAGTTCCTCTTGGACCTCGTTGAACCAGGCGGCATTGAGCTGTGTCGGCGCATCCCCAGACAGAGGATCACCATTCTTGAAGCCATGTTTCCCAGCGCCGAAAAGGTCGGTCGCCTTGGTCGATGTCGTAATGCGTTCCATTTATGGATTGCTCCCACTGCCGTAACCAAAAAGGACATGCGTGTAAGCCGGCATAAGCTGCTCGATCACGCATTCCAGGATTTCATCACCCCAGCTCCGCAAGGCTTCGGAGCATCCCGACTGCGCGGTGAAGACATGCTCCAGCGTTTCTTCCCGCAGGTTGAGACGCCAGGCATAGCGCCATGGATCTGTGAACAGTGAATACTGACAGTCGGAGGTGCAGAGGTAGGGACGGAACTCGTCAATCCACGGATCGACATAGCCGAGCCCTGTCGCGAGGCCGATGAAGTAAGCCCGGCTCTGGCTGCCGACCGTTGTCAGTTTCTGCACCAGGCGTGCGCGCCGCGCTTCGATGCTGTCGAGCGGGCCGGTGCACGGGTCCGGCAAGGCAGCGACCCGCTCCCAATCGGTCAGCATCTCAGCCGTGGTACGCGGGTCGGCTTCCTCGATCAGATCAGCCGCACGCCCATCGACGCGGGCCAGCTCGGCCGCCGGGCTTTCCATGAAGCGCGACAGGTTGGTATCGGCCTCACGCGGCCAGACCTCGCCGGTCGGCAACGTCGCCATGAGCTGAGCCAGATAGGCGGCCTTGTCCATCCTCAGGCCCATGTGATGGCTCCAAGCATCGGTAGGCGGCCGGCCGGCGGCTGCACGTTGTCATCAGGGAGGAGCAGCTCGTGGTGATCCTCACCGACCGCGACGCTGACGGCAGCGCGTAGCCGCGAGAGATAGATCGCTGATCCCGGCACGCCCTCGCGGCTGAAGTAGTCGGTCAGTTCGTCCACCACGGCGGCACGGGTCACCGTGGTGTCGGGAAACAGCTTGATGGTGAGATCGATGGGATAGGCGGTCGGCGCAAAGACGATTGCTTCCCCCGTCACCGGCCGCTTGAGATCGATATGCGCCTGTACCGCCGCGACTTCGGCGGTCGAAGGGATCGCAAAGCCATCGCCGGCGATTACCAGAAAGGCAATGCCGACCGTGCCGAGACCCATCCAGTTGCGATAGATCCAGACCTTATCCTTGCCAACGCCAGCCACTTCCAGCGCCCAGGCTTTATAATCATAGTCGGCGCCGCCCTGTGGCGGTTGCTGGATGCGGATGATGACACGGGCGCGCAGATCGTCATCGCTTTCGATATCGGCGCCGCTGGTCAAGCCATTGCCGCTGCCGTCATCGAGCACGACTGCCTGACTTTGCACATCCGTAATCGGCGCCAACAAAGCCAGCTTACTGCCGATCGGCGAATTGCCGGCACTGCCGGCGGCCGAGGCACTCACCGTTACGTCGGCGGTGGTTCCGGTGAAGGTAACATCGGCAGCGGTGACGAAGCGCACATCGTCTGAGCGGCGCATCTCGGTGCCGGCCGGGATGATGACGCCGACAATGCCGGTAAAGCGCACCTCGCCGGTGGCAGCGGTGGCGGCGCGGCGCTCGATGCCCCAGAGGCTGGCGTGGCGTTCCAGGATCTCCTCTTCGGCCTTGTCGGGCAGGATCTGCTCGCTGATCCAGTCGAGATGCTCATGCAGGCCATAGCTGGCAACGGTGACTGCCCGCGTCGAGACACCTTCGACCGATCGGCGGGACCGCGCATCGGCGCCCGGCAGCACCGCTTCATACTCGGCGCCGACCCGATCACGGATCTGTTGCGGCGTGGCGCGTTCAAACGGCATTTAAACAGCTCCTGTAGCGACGGAAACGGATTGCCGTTCAAGCCGGCCATCCGTTCGATAGATGACGATCTGCAAGCCGAGCAGGCCGGACCCTGGCCGAACCCATTCCGCGGCGATGTCGATCTTCGTCGCGAGCTGGTCTTCGATGATCCAAGCCAGGGCCTCGCGGCAATAGTCGATGGCACGCTTGCGGGTTTCCTCGGTCTCTTTCTCCCGCCGCAGCAACCAGAGACGCGAGCCTATGCGGTCGCCCTCGATTTCGGCCAAAGCGTCGCCGAGCCAGCCGCGCCGATCGTCGCCATCGCCGGCGGGCAATGGATCGTCGGCCCGCGCGCGCCGGTCGGTGAAGAGGCTGATCAATACCGACGTGGTCAGGCTATCGTCCTGCGCCAGGCCCCCGGACCCAAGCTGCAGGTCGCCGGCCAGCAGCCGGCCGTCGAACGCAATCGCGATCATCTCAGGCCCCTCATGGCGCGATCCGAAACCAGGGCCGGCCGCTGGTCGCATGGCCGCAGGCGGCCTTGTGACCCTCACGACAGACCGGAATGCCGCCGACGCGATACCAGGCGGAGCCTTCCACCATCGGCGGCGGCGGCGAATGCGGCGGCACGCCGTGGGCTTCGACCAGGTCGCCGATGACGACAACCGGCTGCGCCTCGATGCGATACCAGTCATTTACCTCGGTCATCTGCGCACCGCCGGCAACGTCCAGAGCATGAACCGCGACGCCGAAGCTCATGATTTGATCGCCTCGAAATCGGGCGTCGTCAGCTTGGTACCTTCTGGCGTCATCTCTAGGACCGTCTTGCCATTACCGACATTGATGGTGAATTTCTTGCCGGCCTTGATCTCGATCTCCTGATTGCGCTTGAAATGGATGCGATGACCGCCGTCCTGCTTGTCTTCGTCGGTGTAGATCGCGACCTCGCCTTCCTGGAGCGCTTGGATGCGACAGCGTCGATCATCGATCGACAGGACGATCGGATGATCGCGATTGCCGCCCAGGAATAGGACGACGCCCTCGGCGCCCGGAAGCGGATGCGAGGTGAAGCCGTATTGTTGGAACCGTTCGACGTTGTCGCGGGTTTCGCCAGCCAACAGCGAGACCTGGAGGCGCTGCAGGCCGGCCGCATCGTTGACCAGGCGCAAGACAGCGCGGCCGAGCATCAGCAGCACGCGCTGGCGCATTGGTTCCATCATGCGCTGGACGGCCTTCATTGGGCCTCCCACAAGCCGCTGCTGGCACTGGCCGGCTCGTCTGGATCTGGCAACAGGTCATAGGCATCAGTCAGGGCGAGCTGCAATTCCGTTCGGGTGCCCGCCGTCGTGAGATTGAATGTGGTCGCGACGATGAGCATGTCGAAATCGATGTCGAGGTAGTCATCGGTGACGCGGACAACGGTGTTCGGCCGCCAGAGGACGCCGCCATCATCGCGCCATCCAGCGACCGGATAGGTGACCGTGCGGGATCGGCCGCGCGCGACCCTGACTTCCCAGGCTGCCCGGTCGGCGAGGCTGATCCCGTTGCCGGCCTGTTCCGAGACAATGACGGTCGGCCGGTACCGGGTGATGGTGCTGTCGGTCGCGCGGCCCTCCGGACTGGCGATCGCGGTCGGGTCAAGGGTATCGCTGCCTTCCTGCTGGCCACGCAGGACGGTGAGGCTGAAGCGGTCGCGATAGGTGAAGGTGCCGCTGGCGCCCTCGACATTGCGGCCAAGCTCCAGCGAGCCGGCTGCGCGGCCGCTCTTGCCGGCGCGGGTCAGCACCAGGCCGCCATTGCCGTCGCCGTTCGGCAACAGCGCGCGGTGCCGACAGGCGCGCTCGATGGCGGCCCACGCCGTCTCGCCAGGCTGGACGGCGAAGCGGGCGAAGGGCTTGCCCGGATCGACTTCCGCCGAAACCGATACGCCATAGGACCGGCAGATCCGGGCGGCAAATTCCAGCACCGACAGATTGTTGAACTCGAAGGGACCGTCGACGATTGCCGCGCAATCGACCAGGTCGCCGACCTTGTCGCGACCCGCGACCTTTACGGTGTGTTGCGCGGTGTCATAGTCGATGGGGACGTCATCGACATAGCCGGTCAGGATGTGATCGCCCGACGCCGTCAGGGTGCAGGCGGCGCCCGGCCGGATAATGCGGCGCTGCGGCTGACCCTGCCAGCGCTCGGTCACCGTGAGGTTGAAGGCCAGCGCCGCCTGCTCGATGGAGCGGCTGACCTGCACCTCTTGCCAGCCGCCATAGAGCTTGCCGTCGACGGCGAGCCGGATGTCTTCTTGCCGCAGCTCAGGCATCGATCAGCACCTCTAAAGGCCGGCCGCCGGAGACGAAGCCCGGATGGCGTACGCGATTGCGGCGCCGGAGATCCTCGGCCCGGTCGAAGAGCGTATCGAGATTGTCGCCATCGATCTGATAGGCGAGCAAAGCAGCGGGCAAGGTCGCGACGGGTTGCAGGGTGGCCAGGCGCGGCAGCGGTGCGGCCCGGATCGCAACATCCTTGACGAGGGCCGCCCGGAGATCCGTCGCCGCCCGCCAGCTCGCGTCCCAGGCCGCATTGCCGGCAAGGTCTGCCGCTTGGTCGAGATCGTCAGCGGCCTGGTCGCGCCATTTCATGGCCTGGTCGCGGCTGTCCCATCCGGCCTTGGTCCCGGCGCGGGCGCCCTCGATCGCCGCCGTCACTTGCGCCAGTGTAATCAGGCTCTGCTGATTGACCGCCGCGCGCTTCCAGGAAGGCGTGACACCGGTCGGGGCCGCCACCACGCTGCCGAGGCCACGCTGGTTGCCGAGCGCCAGCAGAGCATTGCTGACGGCGAGGGTGGGCGTCACGCGGGTCGAGCTGGGCTCGAAGAGGCCGGCGACCTGATTGCCGAGCGCCGTCGTGTCCTGCAGATCGCCGGCGTCAAGCGTGGCCAGATCGTTTGCGGTGCCGCCGATATAGCCGCTCGCCATCTGACTGGCGAGACCGAAGCTGCGCATGATCGTGGCGGTCCTGGCCGCAACGGCGCCGATGACGCCGAGCCCATGCTCGACAACGAAGTCTTGAACACCCTTCACTGTGAAGGCCTCGGCAAAATCCGCGACCACGGCGGCGTTGGCCTTGTCAGCGGCTCGATCCACGGCCGCTGCCGTGTCGACCTTGGCGATCGGCGATTGCGGGCCGCCAGCAAGCTGGAACTGCGCCGTGATGTGGGCGACGCGGCCTTCGCCGGTGCTCATCTTGGTATGGACTTCGCCGATCACGACGACGTCCAGCTCGCCATACCAGGGGTGGATCAGCCGACCGATGCTGGTATCGTCCAGCGCCTCTTCCAGGCGCCGCACCTGGTCGAGCAGATCCTCGCCGATCAGCAATGCCTCGATTGCGAAGCCACGCGGCAATTTGCCGAGGAACTCATGGGTGACGTCATCGCGCAACGGAAACTCATGCGTGACGGTGCGCGGTCCGAACGTCTTGTCCGAACTATCCACCTCAAAGGCGACCCCACGAAAGCTCGCGGGGCGCAGGTTGTCGGCGAGCCAGGACCGAACCGTCATTGCATCACCTTGCCGACATCAGTGTCATAGCTCTGGCGCGGATCGTTCGGCCGGGCCTGGGTGACACGCGTGCGCCGGTCGTCGATCTCGATCTTCATGGTGCCGCCGGTATCGATACGGCGGCCGCCGGCGACCGAGACCCCCGCAGCGCCTGCGGAAGTGGTTCCGCCATCACCCCCGGCGACTGAGGACAACACCGATCTGAAGCCGTTCGCAACGCCGCCGCCAATACCCTTGAACTTCTGGATGGCGCTGTTGGCCATGTCGATGCCACTCTGGATCTTGTCGATGATCGGCTGGATGAAATCCCAGATGGACTTAAAGGCGCCGATCACCAGGCTGGAAAAGCCGTCTTTGATCCAGGTGCCGAACGCGTTGAAAGTCGATTTAACGCCGTCCCAGAGCCTGCTGAACCAGGGACCGATCGTGTCCCAATTGCGATAGATGAGATAGACGCCGGCCGCCAGCGCTGCAATGGCGGCGATCACTAGGCCGATCGGATTGGCGAGCAGCGCGAAGGCGAACTTGACCGCGCCGATCGTCGCCACCGCCAGCGCCTTGGTGAGGCCACCGAAGGCCAGCGTCAGTTGTGCCATCGACAACAGCAGCTTTCCGCCGACGATGCCGCCCAGGACCAGCATGGCCGCATTGGTCGGGCCGATCCATTCGACTAGCTTGCGGAAGACGGCTATCACGGGTGACAGGCGTTGATAGAGTGCAGCAGCGGTGTCGCGAACGGCGGCGATCCGGCCAGGTAGTGCATCGATAAAATCGCTCACGCGTGTCGCGATCAACTCCCGGTTGGCAACGATCCAGTCGGTAAAGCGCGCTATCAGCGGGGTCAGGACCGGCAGTAGCTTGGATGCAATGGCATTGCGCACGCCTTCCAGCGCGCCGAACATGCGGTCGAGACCGTCGTTGAAGTCACCTGCCGAATTGACCGTTTTTTCATCCATCACCAGGCCGAGGCGCTCTGCCTCGGCTGCCGCCTCGCGGAAACCATCGGAGCCAATGCTCATGACTTGGATCAGGTTGGCGCCGGCATCTCCCATCAGCAGCATTGCCAGCGCTGACTTCTTTGCGCCATCAGGCATCGTCTTGAAGCGATCGGAAATCTCGCCAACAATCTGTGTCGTCGGTTTCAGCTTGCCATGCGTGTCCTTGACGGAAATGCCCAGCCGCCTGAAATTATCGGCCGCCGCCTTGTTGCCCTTGGATGCGGCATCAATCTGCTTATTCAGTGTGCGAAGGCCCGCAGCCATGTCGCCGTCCGCGGCGCCGTTCATTTTGGCAGCGTAGTTCATTCGCTGAAAGTCAGCGGCGCCCATGCCGACTTTCTGCGACATATCGTGCGCGGCATCGCCCGCATCGGCCGCCGACTTGACTAGGCCGAAGAGCGCACCGCCGATCAGACCGGTCGATGCGATTAGCTTGGTTGCGGTTTCCCGCGCCTCCTTCGCCACATTGCCGAAGGCCTTGCCGACCTTGCCGACAGATCCGACCAGGCGGTCAAGACCGAGCTGCGCATTCAACGTGCGAACCCGTGCCGCGATCTCGCGGACGGGCTTCGTCACTCTGTCGACAGCTTCAAGGATGACGCTGAGTTTCACGCTTGCTCCATTTTACCCAGGCGCGCCTGCCAGCTCTTTGCGCGCGCCGTCCAGAACCTCAGTTGTCCCGGTCCCCACCGTCGGATGTCGGGGGGGTATCCGAATGTCCCTGCGATGAGTTCGAGGCAATCCGGCCAGTCCGCAGGGAATTTGGCAAAAAACTTTCAACGGCTTCGAAGATCTGGACGCCATCATCGAGTTCGAGATCGTCGACCTGTTTCAAGGTCAGCCGCGTTGCCCGTGAGGTGAGATAGCGCAACAGAGTGCCCGGCTTGTCGTCGCCGCCGGCCGCGTCGATCGCCGACAACAGGTCGCCGGTCTTCAGTCGGCGCACCGGAACGCTTGAAATGCTCTCCAGTAATTCGCCGGTTTCCTTGGCCTTGATCTCGATCGGATGGATCAGGGTGATGGTCTTCATCAGTCCATTGCCTCCGCTGCATCACCCGCGATGGCAATGGTGAGATTGCCGCCGGCGCCGTCTTTCATGGTCGACGTGTCGGTGCGGAAGGCGTTCCGGATCACGAAGGATTGTCCGGTATCGCATTCGAAGATGACGGTCGCATCGGCAAGGTTCTGCAGTTCGGTCAGCGATTGACCTTCCATGAGAGCCGTTTCGCAACTGATGGTCGCCGGTACCGTCTCCTCCGCGTAGCCAATCTTCCGGCCGACGACGATCGGGTTGCGCTTGATGCCGCCGATGTCCAGCGTCGCGCCGGCCGCCGTCTCGTAGACCTGGCCGTTGAGACGGATCGTTGCCCGTCCCAGGAACTTGTTCGACATAAACCCGCCTCCTTACAGACGAAACTGGAGCTGCGCCGCGAGGACGCGAAGCTGATTGATGATGTTGGGCGGCACCAGGCAGTTGACCCGGTTGAGGTCGGTCGTATCGCGCTCGACGATCAGATCGCTCTTGAACTGATCGACGTCTTCCGCGAGGCCTTGATCTTCCCACTGCTTGAAGCGGGCGATGATCGTTGCCTTGATGGTGTTCGGCGTAACCACGGCCTGACCGCGCGCGAAGTTCGTGCCATCGTCAGCGAGCTTGTAACGCGGGAACTGGAGCGTGATGAAATTGCGCAGGTCATAGCGCAGGGTTGCCAGCGTGCGCAGCGTCTCGACATCCAGATAGCTCGGGTCCGCCGCGCCGAAGGCGTTGGTCTTGTAGGTGGTGATGACGCGTTCGATCACCACGTTGCCGCCGCCGTCGACCTTCGCGGTGGCAATGCCGTCATGCAGAAGGATATTGCGTTCCTGCAATGTGAAGCGGTCGCCGATCGCCGGCGGCAGCATGCCGGGCAGCGTCAAGGTCTGCAGCGGCCGGGCCGGGTCGATCGACAGGTAATAGGCTGAGACGCCGGCGAGGCAGGCGGCCCATTCCCAAGGTGGCGTCGGCGAACCCTTGATCCCTGAAATCGTGAGATGCGGGTTGTCCCGGCTGTTGCCGAGCGTCGCCAGCGCCGAAAGCGTTCCCGACGCACCTGTCCAGGCATGGCCGTCGATCATCTTCAACGGCCCGAAGTTGACGTCGAGCTTCTCCTCGATCGCGGACAGATTGACCGCGTCGGTGTAGGGAATGACGATGTCGGTGTACCAATCATCGCCGATCAGATCGAGGACATCCTGGATCAGCGGGTTGGCGGTGCCGCCGGTCATCGCTGTGAAGGCGAGCGACACTCCGGCCGGAAGGACTTCCCCCGTATAATAGGAATGCCGCAGGTCAAGGAAGTTGCCGCATTCGCCCTTGTGCTTGGCGGTCAGTGTCACGACGCCGGCTTCGGCGGCGGCCGTGACAGCGAGAGCCGGCATGGCAGTCACAGCGGCCACAATCGCCGTCGCGATCTGCGCCGGCGTTTGCGCCGCCGTGACGCCGACCTGCACACGGCGACCGCCGATGTAGAGGTTGATCGTGCCGGCGGCCGTGGCATTGCCGGCGACGGTCACGGTTCCGGTTGCCGCCGCACCCGCGACATTGTCATCGATCGCGCAGGCCCAAAGCTCGGTAAAGCTGTTGCCCTTGATCAGCGCGGCCAGCATATGGCTCATCTGCGAGCCGATACCGAAACCGACATTGCCTTGGTCCACGCTGGTGATCAGGGTCGGCACTTTGGCCAGGACGTTACCCGCCGGCAGTCGCTGCGCGATGACCAGGATCTTGGTCGGTAGGCCGAGCAGGCCATTATAGGCCTTGCTGTTGTCGATCTCGACATAGGTGCCCGGCGTGCGGAGATCGATCGGGATCTGGTTGAAGGATATCAGGCTCATCGGCGCTTACTCCTTTGCCTTCGAGGCACGTGCCGGTGTGACGGGAACGACGTCGCGATCCTTGAGGCGCCGGCGCCAGTATTCGGTGCTAGGCACCTCATCACCCTCGGCCGGCAGATGTCTGCCGGTCGCGGGGTCGAGAACTTTCAAGTCGGGTGACGCCGGTTTGACGAACATCAATCGGTCTCCAAGGTGACATGGTCGGTGGCATCGGCCGTCGCATCGGCCGGCAAGGGCGGCAGGACATTGCCGAAGGGCGGGATGTCCCAATCGGCGTGGAAGGTCTTGAAGTCTCCGAGGTTTGCGACATCGGGGACCAGGTCATCGGCGTGCATCGTCGTCAGGTTGAGGCTGATGCCGTGGCAAAGGATGCCGGCAAACATGAAAGGGCCGCTTTCGGCAAGCTGCAGGCCGACCGGCTGATCGACGTCGCGGCGATCGACCACCAGGCCGCCGAAAGTTAAGTCCTGTTTAAAAGCGTAGCGGAGCTGCTCGACCAGGCGGTCCATGGTAATCTCGCTCATGGCCGCATCCTGCAATGACAGATAGCCCCGGATCTGCCAATCGATCTCCAGCTTGGTCTGGGAGCGAAGATAGGCGGCCTCGCGATAGGCCAGCCGGCGGATGAACCAGCCGCGAACTTCCTTCTTGGGAGCGCCCCATTCATAGAGCGCGGCAAAGGCCGTCTCGGTTTTGGCATACCGCTCATACGGCTGGACGACGCCGATATCGGACACGGTTGCCATGCGCCGGCCAATCGCGAGGCGGATGTCTTCCAGGCTTGTGCTCATGCCGGCTGCCCTTCAATGCGGGCTTGCGCCCGGTCCAGGGCCTTTTCCATCATAGCGATGAACTGCGGCTGAATAGCTTCGCCGGCATCTCGAAACATGTGATGTCCCTTCGTGCCCTTGCGGGCGATCTTGAACTGCACCATGCGGGCGACCTCTTGTGCCTCATCGCCATGCTTGGCCAGGCGCCGGATAACCCAATCGATCAACGGCGCGATCGGCGCCCAATGGGGCTTGCTGCCCAGTTCAACGGGCAAGGCATAAGCGAGGCTGGTGGCAGCGCCGGCGCTGATGCTGCCACCGCCAAGCGTCACCGGCAGCGCACCGATGCTGTTGCGCAGGTTGCCGACGCCGCTAGTCGGCGTGCGCTCGATCACTTCGCGCTCCAGCAACGCTGACCCTTCGGTGAGGCCGGCGCTGACTTCTTCAATGACGATTGCCGGCGCCTTGCCGAACAACCGGCTGAAGCGATCGGCCAACCAGGTCTGTTTGATTTCGACGGTCACAGCCACCACCGATGGCGGCCATGGGTCAGGCGCCGGTGGCCGGTCGTGCTGCGAGACGGCATGGTGACGTTGACGCTGGCACCCTGGACGCGCTTGGGGTCGAGGCCGAGCAGATCGTAATAGCGGGTGCGCAACCGTTCGGCCCTCTTGGCGAAGCTATCGGGCTTGGCCTGGTGATTGACGGTGTCGGCGGCGATCGTCGGATTGCCATCGGTGCTGGTGTCGGCCGACATCTGATCGAAGAGAATGGCGGCGGCATAGCTGCCGACCGCTTCCCGGTCGACGGAGGGGATGGTGTCGTCGGTTTCGGTCAGGATATGGTTCCGGACCACGGTCAGCCGGACATAGCTGGCCATCAGCGTATGGACGTCGAGGATGATCTTCTCGCCGTCCGGCGCCTTATAGATGCCCCACTGGTCGGAATGCAGGCGCGATATGGGAAACTCGGCAACCGGATATTCGATGCTGGTGACCCGGATCGCATTCTGCGGCATGTCGAGGATCTTGCCGCCCGGCGAGACGATGTCCTCGACGACTTCGCGGGGCCGATCCTTGCCGTACTGAATGACCGCCAGGCCGATGGCGCGGTCGAGCTGCTCTGCGTCAACGCGGTCGGCGCTGTCGCGGATCATATCGTTCACCAGGACCTGGTAATCACTCAGCACGGCAAGCCCCTCCAGGCGAGTTAGCTATTAAGCGACGACGGACTTGTAGGCGCCGCGATAATCGACCGCGTTACCGCCATAGATGTGGCGGATCTTGTATGTGATCTGATCGTTGCTGAAGAGCGAGCCATTGGTCGGGCTGTCCTGGATGAACAGTTCCGGCTCTTCGTTGCCGTCGAGGAAGCCCAGCTCGATGATGGGGATGTCGAGCGGATCGGCGGTAGCAACCCAATCGTTCGGATCGGTCCAATAGAAGACCGGGACGATCGTCGGCGTGAGCGTCTGGACGAAGGTCTTGTCCAGGTTGGTGGAACGCTGGAAAAGGTTGTAGGCAGTTTCCTCGCCGTCGGCCGAGACGAATAGATTTTTCGGTCCAATGCCGAGCGGTTCGAGGCTGCCTGGTTCGGTTTGCTTCATCATTGCCAGGCGCGCGGCCGCCCAACTTGCGGCGGCCAAGGCAGCCGTCCCGAGGTTGGCATGGTCGACATGGAACAGCGCCTTACCATCGCCGATGGCGGGGTTGCTGCGCAGGAAATCGAGCACGAACTTGCACAGGGTCCGCTTGGCAGCGCGTGACAACTTCGTCGGGATGCGCGCGATCGCCCCGACGTCATCGTTCTTGATCATCTCCAGTGTGATGGTTTCCAAACCGCCACGTTTCGTGACGGCATAGGTGGCTTTGTCGTCATCGGGGCTGGCCAGGGCGACATAGGGATTGGCCTCAACGACCGCCGGCAAGTCGCCATAACCGCCGTAACGGACCCGCTCCTGGGTGCGGAAGTCGCTGATCGGCACGGGCGTGCCAGTCACCAGCTTCCAGATGTCGAGGTTGCTCTGCGAGTTGTAGTCGGCCAGCAGGCGGCGGGTGATGGCATTGCCGAGCACGTTACTGAAGGACGTGCTGTCGAGGGCTTCTGTCAGGCGGACGCATTTTTCCGTCTGACCCGTCACGCGGCGGTCGCCGGTGATCTCGATATAGCATTCCTTGAAGGACCGGGCGTGACGATGATCCTTATGGGCCGGATCGAAGAAGGCATCGAACATCGCGTCCATCTTCTCCGGACGGCCTTCGCCGCCTTCGATGAAGGAGACGTCGCCGAGATCGGCCACTTGGCCGCCGGCGTTGCCAAGCGATTGCGACAAATACTTGGCTTCGTCCTGGATGCGTTGGGTGACGACGGCCTCGGTGAAATTCACCTGCATGGTGAATTCACTGATCAGCTTTTGCTTGGCTGCCGCCGGCAGCTTAGAGCCAGTGACCAGGTCGCGCATGCGGAACTGGTTCCCCACGGCCTCGGTGAGATTGGCCGGCGTGGCGGCCGGGGCGGCAGCGGCGGCTGCTGTCTTCTTCAGTGCCTCGGTGAGGATCGCCTGCAGCGCCTCATCGGTAATCGTGGTCAGGTCTTTGCCTTCCAGGAGGGCCGGGTTGGCGCCCTGGATAAGGGTGATCAGTGCTGCGCGGTCCATGGAGGCTCCATTGTCAGCGGCTTCTACGAAGGAAATGACCTGACCGCCGGCACCAGGCTCGACGATCAGGTCGACGGATTTGACTTTCGATAGGCTCTTGGCGACGCGATTGCCCTTCGGGCCGTTCGCGGTACCATCGGCATCGATCGAAAGCCCGAAGAGATGCGAGAGCCCTTTCGCGACGGCCTCCCGCAGCTGCACGGCGGTCGGATCGTCGTCGCCGACGATCAGCGTGAGGACCGCCTGGATCTCGCCGCTGTCGGGTGTGGCGCCCTCAATGAATTTCGGCTGTTCGAGAGCGCCGAGCAGATTGCGGACGTCCTTGCCGGCGCCCGTGATGTGATCGCGGTCGGACTTGACGAAGACGCGAACGCCCTCAAAGAGCGGCGCCGCTTCCCGCAGCAGGGCGTCGGGATAGTAGTTTCCGTTAAGCGACCGCCCGGCGCGGATGACGCGGACGCGGTAGGAATTCGAGCGTGCGCCTTCGTCGCCGACAGCTTCGATAAGGACGGCGTTGGCGGCAGACGCCGGCGCGGCTGCGATCGGTGTCGGCGGCACGGCGTCGGCGGCCGGCAGATAGGCGCGCACGACTTCGGTCGGCTGGCCGAATTGCACGGCAGTACCGGCGATCGTATAGGGGTAGCGACTAAGCTTGCCCTCGCATTCGACGATGACGCTATCTGCATAGAGGGCGATCGCGTAAGGCCAGGGATCGGTGTCGCCGGACAGCTTCAGCAACTCCCGCAAGGCTCCCTGCACCAGGTCGCGCAAGGCGATCAGATCCGTCTCGACCGCCTCGACCAGGCGCGCGGACGTCATGCCCGTTTTGCCGAGGAGCTGCTGTCGCCGGCCGAGCTTCATGCTGGTACCCGCAGCTTGCGGCCATCGATGGTGACGACCACGTCGCCGGCGTCGGAGACGGCGAGGATTTCATTAACGGCGATGCCGGCCGCCTTGGCGATCTGCTCGATGGTTGCGGCCGTGACCGGCCCGCCCTCACCAGGCTGCCGGGAACTGGGTTGTTTCGCCAAAACTGGCCTCCTAAGGTGCTTGCCATGTCGCGTTGACTTGGCCACCTTGGGGCATCGGCCCTGGCGGGATAACCGGCACCACTGCCGGAAGCCAGGCGGACCGCCCTAAATGGGGTGAGTTTGGGGTGCAGGCGGCCGTTTATGACACAACCCCTGGTGAGATCCTGGAAAGCTGCCGCCGTTAAACCCAGGTTAAACGGGTCTGTGGCGGTTTTGATGGCTTCGCAGCTACCCGCGCCGCGCCGGGAGGCTCTGAGGGCCGCCGGCGGCCCTTAAAACCCGCTGTCCAAATCCCGCTTCGCCCGGCTGCCGGCGATCTCTTCGGCGGTGAAGGGCCTCCGGCCCGGCTGGATGACCGTCCAGCTCGCCATGAAGGGGATCGAAGAGCACCCGCAATTGATGGTTTCGGCGATCGGCCCATTGGGATCTCGGGGATACATCAGCTTGACCCCGTCTAGGTCGAAGGGCTTGTCCACGTCCCGGATCTGGCCGTCGATGGCGTCATGGCTGAACCGGCTATGAAGCTTTCCCGACCGGCGCCATTGCTTCTTCATGCCGGGTACAACCTTGACGGCCTGCTCTTGCCGGTCTTGGGCGGCGGCCGAAAAGGCCCGGCCGAGTTCTGTCCTGACCAGGGTATGGGCGCGCTCCATGCCGCCGGTCTCCAGAATGCCGGCCACTTTCTCGGCCGCCTGAAACGGAGTCTGTGTACCGATCGCCGTCGCGCCCAGCTCGGCGTTGATCCGATCGGCGAGATTCGTCGTGATATCCTTCGCCTTGTGGGTCAGGACCTTCCGCAAGGCCTCCAGCTTCCGGGTATCGATCGCCACAAGATGCCCGGTAAGATCGATGCCGACCGCCGCCAACGGTGCGTCGATCAGCGCTTGCCCACCTTGCCATAAGAGATCAAGGCCATTGTGAAGGGCTGCGGTGGCGCCTGGTTCGAATTTGGCCAGAGCTTGGCGGACAGACTTCTGCAGCTCGGTCAGGTGAAACTGGCGATAGTCGCTGGGCGCCTTCTTCAAGGCAGTGGCAATATCGGTTTCAGCCTGCTTCAATTGCCGCCGGATCTCCGCAGCAGTGTCACGCTGGATGGCAACCCCTTTCTTGAGCTGCGCGGCCCGCGCCTTATTGAAGGCCGCTTCCTTCTCGCGTTCATTCATCAGCCACGATCCAGCGGCAGCACACCCTGGCGCTCGGCCGTCTGCTTCCACATGCGATAGTGGGCTTCGCAGTAATGCATGTTCGGCCCGATCTCATGCGAATGCGCCTCGCAAATCGACCGATCACAGGTGCGGCCACGGGAGCCAACCGGATAGTCGCAAAGATTGGTACCGACATCACGGCAATCGGCACAATGCTTACCGAGCTTGCCGCAGATGATGGCCTTGCTGCCGTTTGGCAACTTCGTGAAATAGCACGGCATGGATCACACCTTAGCGTCAGTTCCTGGATTGGGCGTGAACCCGCGACCGGCATCCCCCATGATCGCGTCAGCCTGCTCGGCAGTGACAGGGAACGCCGTTGTTAGCATCGCTATGCCGCTCGCTCGTGGCAACGCTCCGATGACGACCTGAGACACGATCGTGACCATGGCGGCGACCTGCGCACCGTTCATCGTCGCGGCCTGGATACTATCGGCGCCGCTGCTGCTTGCGATATCAGCCGCGATCGTCGGCGTCGCATCCGCTTCCGATGGCTCGCCTTCGACGACTGGGGGATCGCGGTAGACGTCCGCCTCAGATCGGCGGGCGGCATCAGCGCGCGCCGACTTCAACTCTTCTATAGGATCGATCTCAAGTCCGAGCTGACCGGCAATGAGAGCGATCAGTCTGACGCCCGTTTCCTCAGACATCACCTTGCTGCTAACAGCCTGCGATACAGCAACGGTCACCTGTTGCAGTGCCGTCGTGTACTTCGCTGTATCGCGGGCAGTCAATTCGGGGAAGACGGCGCGCGGCGTGAACTCCTTCATTTTTCGGAGATCGACCACCTGGCTGGAGATTGCCAGCAGTCGTTGCTGAATGACGTAGGAAGCGAGGCCCTCAAGGATCGCCTTCCACAGCTTTTGCCGCTGCGAGAAAACCTTATAGGTCGGCTCACCCATGGAGCTGGCCGTCGCAAGGTTGACGTCGCCGCCGCCACCAAACCAATGCTCGGGTACGGTACTGCCGCCGAGCACATGGTTGCGCAGGGTGCGCATGGTTTCCGAGCTATCGGCCGCGTTCAAGGTCGGGTTGAGGAGTTCCCATGTCTCGGCGTCATTATGGACCCGAATGTCTCGCGGCCCCGGCGGCTGCATCTCCTTCGCCCGTTGATTGATTTCTTCGGGCGTCGCATTCTTGATTGTCACATCCCAGACAATCTGGCGGGCGACTTCCTGGCGCTCTGCTTCGCCGAACAGCAATTGTTCATACACGTCGGAGTGATCGATCGCCGATAGCAGATCGGAGCGACCCCGCTTTCCAGTGCTCAGATCGTTGATCCGCCAAAAGAAGCAATCCCCATCGGTCATACCGGCACGTAGATTGCGGGCTCCTTGACCGAACAGGTCTTCGTCGCTGCCGTCATAGATAACGCGATAGACCTTACGCCGGCCATTCAGCCTGCGAACCACGACGCCAATCGGCACGGTGATGTTTTCCGGATCGGTGATGATCCCTTCGATCGCTGCCGGATCGACCTTGCCGATCCGCACATGACCTGTCAGCTCATTGACGAAGACCGGCCAGCACTGTTCACCGAACAGGGATAGTTCGCGGACGTGCTTTTCAAGGTTGAGATCCATGCGGTTGATGGGGTCTGTCCAGAACTCATCTAGCCAGCCCTGGGCTTCGGGATTGTCGGCCTCGATCGTGACGCCCTCGCCGAGCAGAAAGGCGATCGGCAGTTCGATAAGCCGGTTCGAAAGGCGGTTGCTCTCCCATTGATAAGCCGCCAGCTCGATCATGCGACGCTGCGAGACCGGTGTGAGGTCGCGCCGGTTGTTGTTGCCGGTTAGCGGGCGCCAATCACCTTCATCGGCATCGACCGTCATTCCGGCCGCTTCGCGCAAGGCGACGGTCTTCTTGGATGGTGTGGCGCTTAACGGCGGTTCGGACCGCTCCGCCGGAAGCGGTTCCGGCGCCGGGCCGATCAGCGCTGCGATGGCGCGACGAAAGCGGGACATGTCAACGTCTCCCGAACATGCTGATGGAGCGGCGGCCGAACATGCCGCCTGATGAAGTGGAAGCCGGCGACCTGCGGTCGGCGGCGATCGTGACGCCGGCGGCGGGACCGCTGCCGAAAGCCAGGCTGTGGAGCATCTCCAAAGCGTCGAGGCCGTCGTCATGGTCGACCATGGGATAATGCCGCATCTG
>Ga0255336_101349_pt1 | contig 18400 bp, 29 predicted proteins | sample MeOH1_35cm_T3_17_FD_189102 | JGI IMG/M metagenome (GOLD analysis project Ga0255336, IMG submission 189102) | Sandy soil microbial communities from University of British Columbia, Vancouver, Canada - MeOH1_35cm_T3_179 | ecosystem: Engineered > Artificial ecosystem > Sand microcosm > Unclassified ...
CATGATGGGCGTCTCCGGTGGCTTCTCGCTGTTCTGGGGTGTCGGCGGTTCTGGCGGTGCGCCGGTCGACGGCCAGCACTGCGATTGGCGCCTGAATAAGCAAGGTGTCCAAGCCACCGCGGCGTCAATCGAGAATTTCGCGAACACGGCCGGTATCGATGCCATCACCAAGGTGGCGCTGCTGAAGAAAGCCGCGGCCCTTCTGGACGCATCTGCCGACATGGATTGTCTCGCCGACGACCGTCAGCGTGCCGTGCTTGAGAAGCAAGGCCTTTGCGCGAACGTCGCTGATATCGCCACGCTGGATCACCGCTTCAACCAGCCGCGCAGCACGCAGATCGACTACAGCAGCGCAACTCAACAGGCAAGGAACTGATCATGCAGACGCCGCCACGCAACTTCGATCTCCGGCACATCGACACCCGCTTTGCCCTCACCGACGAAGAGCGCCACGCAGTGCGCAGGGAGCGTCAGCGCGCGGCGTTGCATCTGGTTCCAATGCCCATCGGAAAATGTTGGGTTCCCGCCAATGTGGCGCGTAGCTTTTCGAGGGGACTGTGATGAGCAGAAGCGGATACGACGATGACTGTGATGGCTGGGCGCTCATTCGCTGGCGCGGCGCCGTGAAGTCAGCGATGAAAGGCGTCCGTGGTCAAGCGTTTTTCAAGGATCTGGCGGCGGCTCTCGATGCGATGCCAGTCAAACGCCTGATCGCCCACGAACTGCAAACTGCCGAAGGCGAGTTCTGCACGATCGGCGTACTCGGCGCGGCTCGCGGCGTCGATCTGTTGAGGCTTGATCCGGACGAGTCTGACCAGGTAGCCAAGGAATTCGGCATTGCAACCGCCCTTGCGAAAGAGGTCGTCTTCGAAAACGACGAATGCAGCCCTTGGTACGGTTATGACCCAGAGACTCAGATGCGCATCCGCGAAACGCCGGAAGGGCGATGGTTCCGGATGCGCGCATGGGTCGAGTCGAACTTAACCAAGGAGGCGACGTGACCGAATCCACCCTCTGCTTCCTGCGCTACATCGAGCAGAAGAACCGTAAGTTCGAAGGCCATACGTTCGCCGAGTGGCGGAAGTTCTGGCTGGCCGACCTGGTGGACGACGAGTTTTATATGGACTGGATAGAGACGAAGGGGCTGAGTGAATGAGCACCTGGAAGCTACGGCCGAACAGCAAGAAGCTGTGTTCATGCTGCGCATCAGTAGCGAGTCACAAGATGGAAATACAGACCTCGTGGTTCCGGGGCGACGATGAGGTTTATCTGGTTTGCGACGAACACAAGGCGTTGGTGGATTCTCAGAACTTCGATGAGTTCTACCATGATTTTGCAATGACAAAAGCACAGCGCAGCGGTAAGCGGGCGCAACTGAAGGAGTCGGAATGACTATCGAAATCGAAGAAAAGGCAGATGCCCCATTGGTGATCGCCATGGACGAGATTGTTTCGTCGCAGATCCATGGTATTGGACATGATGCGCCGACGAGCACCTTGGCGATTCGGTTTCGCACCAAGGATGGAAGCCCGGCTGCGCTGTACCACTACGAGAACGTGACCGCCGAAGAGTTCGCGGCGTTCAAGGGTGCCGAGTCGATCGGCTCCCATTTCTACAAGAACATAAAGCCGAACAAAGAAAAATATCCCTTTGTCTGCATTGAAAAGATGCCGGCGGCTCAACAGGAGAAAACATGAGCACCGCCGAAGTAATCACTGAGGTGACAGATTTCGACATTGCTGAAGCGCCTGCAGCGAAAATGCCGGTCGTCCAGCAGCCTCGCATGATGGTTGCCGCGCCTGCCACGCCAGCGGATCTCGTGCGTTACGCGCTTGAGAGTGGCGCCGACCTCGATCGCCTTGAGCGTCTCATGGAGCTCCAACTGAAATGGGAGGCCAACCAGGCGCGCAAGGCATTCGTTGAAGCGATGGCGGAATTCAAACTGAACCCGCCGACGATCTACAAAGACAAGCACGTCGAGTTCCGCACGGACAAGGGGATTACCGCCTATGACCATGCGACGATCGGCAATGTTGTCGAAAAGGTAGTTGCCGCGTTAGCGAGGCATGGTTTTAGTCACCGATGGATTCCGCATCGGTCGGACGGCGGAATGATCTCCATCACCTGCGTTGTCACGCACAAGCTGGGGTATAGCGAAGAAACAACTCTGGAAGCCGGTCTTGACCAATCGGGCGGGAAGAACAACATCCAAGCCATGATTTCGACCAAGAGCTACCTTGAGCGTCATTCGCTTCTGGCTGCGGTCGGTCTTGCAACCAAAGACACTCCGGATGATGACGGCGCCACGGGAGGCACCTATGAGCAGCCTCCCGCGCGCTCTACGCCCAGCGCACCTCAGCAGTACAGCCAAGAGTCATTCGACAAGAACAAGGCCTCTTGGCGCGAGATCGTCAAATCCAAGCGCAAAACGCCGACAGGAATGATCGCGTTCATTGAAACAAAAGGTGCCCTCCTTACGGATGCCCAGAAGTTGACCATCGATTCATGGAGCCATGAAAATGAGTAACCGCCAAGTTCACGATCTCATTCAAGGGAGCGACGAGTGGCTGCTGTTTCGTCAAAGCCATCATGGCGCCTCAGAAGCCGCCGCGATGCTTGGCTTGTCATCAAAGGTCAAGCGTAACGAACTGCTGCACATGAAGCATACCGGCACGGCGAAGGAATTCAGCGATTGGGTGCAGGAGCACATCCTTGACCACGGCCATGAAGTCGAGGCAATGGCGCGGCCGATCGTCGAGGAGTTGATCGCCGAGGATCTGTACCCAGTGACTTGTTCGGATGGCGATCTGTCGGCGTCGTGCGACGGCCTGACGATGAGCGAAGAAATCGCGTTCGAGCATAAGCAATACAACGCCGGTCTGTCGTCTGCAGTCCGAGCTGGAGTGCTCCCCGACGAATATATGCCGCAATGCCAGCAAGTCATGCTTGTGACGGGCGCAAGCAAGGTCATCTTCGTCGTGTCGGACGGCACCCGCGACCAGATGGAGCACATGGAGGTATTCCCTGACGATGCTTGGTTCGATCGAATCCGGCTTGGATGGGCGCAGTTCGCCAAGGATTTGATGACGTATGTCCCGGCCGTAGTCGAAACCAAACCGCTCGGACGCACGCCCGAAACCCTCCCTGCCCTGCGCCTCGAAGTTACCGGTATGGTGACGGCGAGCAACTTGGCCGAATTCAAGGACCATGCGCTGGCGGTGTTTGCCGGCATCAATCGCGAACTGACTACCGACCAGCAGTTCGCCGACGCCGAGAAAACGGTCAAGTGGTGCGGCGAAGTCGAGTCGCGCCTTGCCGCGGCGAAAGAACATGCCCTCAGCCAGACGCAAAGCATCGATCTGTTGTTCAAGACGATCGACGACATCAGCGCGGAGGCTCGCTCAGTTCGGCTGGAACTGGACAAGCTCGTCACGCGCCGCAAGGTCGAGATCAAGGAAAACATCATCCTTGGCGGGAAGCGGGCCTACGAGCAGCACATCGCCAGCCTGAAGGAAGAGACTGGCGGCCCGTGGATCGTTCTGCCGATGCCCGACTTTGCCGGTGCAGCGAAGGGCAAGCGCACGATGGCGAGCATTCAGGATGGCGTCGATACAGTGCTGGCGAATGCCAAGATCGCGGCCGACGCGTCGGCCAAGGCGATTCGCGCCAGCTTGACGTGCCTGCGCGAAGAGACGGCCGGCTTCGAGTTTCTGTTCTCCGACAAGTTGGCGCTGATCGGAAAGCCGATGGACGACCTGAAGTTGGTTATCAAGACGCGGATCGTGGATCACCAGGCAGCAGAGGCGGAGAAGGTCGAGAAGGAGCGCGCGCGCATTCGGGTCGAGGAAGAGCAGCGAGCCGCAGCCAAAGTGCGTGAGGCGCAAGAGGCCGAAGATGCTCTTATCGCCAGCATCTGGAAAAACGCTCGCCGAATCGAGTTCGACAGCGTGCCATACATCCAGAAAGCCATTGGAATCTTCGAGTCTGGGGCAAAGGACTGGGAAAGCGATTCTCGCCAGCGCGTGGTTGACGCCATTGCATTGGCGCGCGAGGAAATGAAAAACAAGCTGGAAGCTGCCAAGACGCGCGAACTGGTAGCAAAGTATGCGGCAACAAAGGCGGCAGAGCAGCCCGTACCCATTGTCACGCAAGCCACCCCGGCACCTGTAGTCGAACGCACACCCATCGCGGTCTCACGACCAGCCCCGGCGGTGCGCACCGATCCTGTTGGGGCACCCACCCTTCGTCTTGGACAGATTAACGAAAGGTTAGCGCCCATCGCCTTGAGTGCCGAAGGATTGGCAAGTCTCGGATTCACGCATGCGGCCACTGACAAAGCCGCGAAGCTTTTTTACGAGTCCTCGTTTCCGCTGATCTGCGCCGCATTGGTTCGGCACATTGAAACGGCGTCAAGTGGCCAAAAGAAAGCCGCCTAGTTTCACCGCCGCTGCTCACCTCGGCTAGGCGAAAGCGGGTCCCGAGGTCTCACAAGTAGCAGCGGCACCCTATTCCCATGAAACCAAAAAAGATAAAGAAATGCCGATACTGCGAGGCTCCAGCGAAGCTGACCCATTTCGGCAAGTCGGGTTATCCGTATCAAGCTGACTATGGGCCGATCTGGGTTTGCTCTCCGTGTGGTGCGTGGGTCGGATGCCACAAGGGCACGACGAACGCTCTTGGTGGCCTAGCCAGCGCAGAATTAAGGGAGTGGAAGATGAAGGCGCATGCTGCTTTTGATCCCCTCTGGCAGGGAAAGATTCGCCGAGATGGTTGTTCAAAAACACAGGCTCGGCGAGCTGGATATAAATGGCTATCGGACCAGCTTGGCATTCCGATCAACATCACCCATATAGGTTATATGAACGTCGACGAGTGCAGGAAGGTAGTCGAGGTCTGCGAAGCCGTTCACCATCCAGGAGAGCCCGATGCGCCCGGATAACCACCTTTTGCAATCTGCCTATCTAACCCGTGCCGATCTACTGCTCAAGCGCGTGCTGATGGTGTCCGGCGGAATCGTAGTTGGAATAGCTTGGTACGTGCTCGTCGCTCTTCGCGCTGGGGCATAAATTCAATCGTTTTTGGAGGTAACATGAACATTATCCTTTCAGTAGTCCTCATCTGGCTGGCGATGCTGTTTGTCATGCTGGCTTTCATCCGGGGAGCGGCCTTGCAGGAACGGGAGGCAGTTAAGTTGGATGAGGCTTTCGCCAACGTGAAGCGTGCGATTGATCCGTTGGCGGGGTTGCGGTCATGACCATCGCCAAAGGACGCATCGACCGAGAAGGAATCGTGCGATTTCACGACGCGAAGTTAATGGTTTGGGAGGAGCCGAAGGGACAAACGCCGCTGGGCAGCGCTTGGAAGAACACCTTCAAGCGCGAGGTATTCATTCGCGTCGCTCAGCAATTGCGGCGGCTTGGTTGGGCCTGCACTGTTTCGCCGATTGATCCGCATGACGTGAAGCACTACGGCGGGAAAGTGGCGAGATGGGCCGTTGAGCGCCGGCGCGTCTGCCGCAAGGGCGATTTGCAAGGTGAACTCTCAGTCTCGGGCCGGTGTATCGAGTTCGAAATGTGGCAGGACGTGCAGAACGGTGACAACCCCAACGGCGGCAAATATGACTTCGACAAAGAGGAGCGTATGACGTATTTGCAGCGCCTGGAGATGGAGCGCACGCGCCGGCGCATCCGGGACTATCTGTGCAACGTTTTCACTGGCTACGAATTCAAGCCGAACGATCCGAAGATGGGGTTGATCGGGATCACGGCAGAAGAAAAGGCAGCGCATGACCGCCGGACGTCCTGCCACTACAAGCCAGCACTCGACCATGCCCAGATCAGCATGGAGAGCAACGCACGGGCATGTGACGGCGGAACGATCGTTCATGGATCGAAGGTCTGGACGCTCGACCAGAAGGGCCGCGTCATAACTGGGACGGCTTACTACAGCCTCAATAACAACTGGCAGATCGTGACGGGCCGCTACGGCCTGACGTATGCCCACACCGGAAAAATCTTCACGAAGCAGCCGGAGAATTTGCGTATCAAGCGAAATTCCGAGCAACGGCGCAAGCAACTCGAGCGCGAACTCGCGAAGGCCGTTGAGACAATGAATTTCGAGCGTGCGGCGGTTCTTCGTGATGTTGCATTCCCCGGCAATCCGGCGCTCTTCAACGTCTGGCACGACGAACATCATCTATATCACCGCGCGGGATTCAGCGGATACACCAGTCAACAGGCCCAAGCTGGAAAGTTCACGGCTGATGAAGTGCGCGGATGGACTGCAGCGCCGAACAAAGTGATTGCCATTTCTTCGATGGCGTTGGCCGCATAACGAGTCCGCGCACCTACCGATTAACTTAAAGGAATTATCATGAAGCTCTCTGCAAGCGCTGTCCGGTTGGCATATTCCTTCGCTGCCGAAAGCGACATCCGCTTCTGGCTAAACGGCGTTCACGTCGAGCCGCATCCGGCCGGTGGCGCCCAGATTACCGGCTGCAACGGGCACAAGATTTTGCAGGTGCATGACCGTGCAGCGAGCGATGTCGAGGCGATGATTATTAACCTCGATAAACCAGCGCGTGCCGCCCTCAAGCGTGGCCGGTGGGTCGTAACGGAATTCGAGCCGAAGAAGGTTGCTGTCGTTAATTCAGACCTCCTTCCGATCTATCTGCAGTGGACCAAGTATCAAGTCGAAGGAAAATTCCCCGACGGCAAGACGTTGCTCGGCGAGCGTGAATCGTGGGTCGCTGGGCTGCACGGTGTGTTCAATGTCAATTACATCGCGGATGCCACCATTGCCGCTGCTAGCGCACTTGGGATCGGCCACTACGATAAGTATGCAGGCATGTCCTTCTATAGCCAGCACGCCGCGGACGATACGAACACTCCCGTCCACGCGAAGGTTCTGTTCATTGTCGATGGCAAGACGCCGGCTTGGGGCATGGTCATGGGCTTGCGTGGCTATTCGCCTGATCCGCTGAAAATCGCCTTCCCCGATCTAAAAGCAGCATGACCGATGAGCGCCACGCAGTCGACAAGGCTCTAGCCAAGTACGACCTAGCCGCCAACAAGACCGCTGCGCTCGCGCTTGAAGTACTCAGTACCACGGCGCGAATGGTGGCCGTCGACTTGGACCAGGAAATCTCGTATCTGGCGAATGGTTACCTGATTACGCGCGCGCCGGCGAAAAGTGCATAGTCCGCGCACCTACTGCGCAGGACGCTTACCTTGAGGATGAGAAATGACAGTCGGAGAAATGATTGCTCTGCTTGAACAGTTCGACAAAGATCTTGAGCTTGTCCCAATTGGATATTGGGGCGAAGGCAGTCGGGAAGAGCTTTACGAGCCCGAGATAAATAAAAAAGGCCAAGTGGAAATTTGACATGACCGACCCTATCGCCCGCACGTTCTGGACCGCTGCTACGGCGTATATCGGAGCGGGAAAGCCAACTGTCAAGCTTACGCACGCCCTGGTAGATGCGTTTCTGCGGCTGATAGCTGCGCGGTCGGGCGTAAAGGTGCGGTTGATCGTAGGTGATAGCGTGATAACGAGGGAAGCAAAGTGAATATTTACCGATACCAATTTGTAGCGCATTGCCCGAACAACGCGCGCCCGATCATGTACTCGCTCGAAATCGAGACGGCGGAAGTGGTCCACGTCGAGCACATCGTGACGGCTTGTGCTCTCTTCGAGTCGGCTTACCACGAAGAGATTGCTGATGCGCTGGTCGAGCGATTTCGCGGCAAGCATACGTTGCGAGCTCACCATCATGGCGTGGACATCGAGACGCGCCGCTCGCCTGAGTTTGGCCGGTTGAAGCAACGCGTTCAGGTCGGAAAGACTGTCTATGAGCAGGGCGTCGATGCTTCTTGTGCGATAAGCCACATCGTTTCTGATTGCCGAGCCGAGGCCTAAAATTATTCACTACCATGGATCGCCGATCACTCCCGCGACTGCAGCTCTACGCGCGATCAGTTCGGGTCACTCGTTCGTGTCGTTCCACCATCCTGAGCAACTTGGCTTGGCGATCGAGGTTGCACAGACGTTCGCTATCGATAACGGCGCATTCTCTGCGTGGCGCAGCGGCAAGCCGATCACTGATTGGTCGCGCTACTACGCATGGATCGCTGAGTTGCACCGCTATCCATCGTTCGACTTTGCCGTGATCCCCGATGTGATCGACGGCGACGAAGCCGCTAACGATGCTCTGCTGGCTGAATGGCCGTGGCGTGAGCGTGCTCCGTGGGTTGGCGCACCGGTATGGCATCTGCACGAAAGCCTTGAGCGTCTGAAGCGGCTATCGGCATGGCCACGCATCTGTCTCGGCAGTTCTGGCGAGTATGCCTCGGTCGGATCTGCTCGCTGGTACACGCGCATGTCTGAAGCGATGGATGTTCTGTGTGATCGTGACGGCCGGCCAGTCTGCAAGATTCACGGCCTGCGCATGCTGGACCCCGATGTGTTCACCCGTTTTCCATTCGCGTCGGCTGACTCAACTAACATCGGCCAGAACGTCGGTATCGATAGCAAGTGGCGCGGCCCGTACACCCCGGCAACGAAGGAATCACGAGCCCAGGTAATGCGCGAGCGGATTGAAGCGCACCAGGCACTCACTTTTTGGGAGCGCCAGACAGCGCCGATGCAACAGGATTTCACCCTCGAAATCGCATAAAGGACAACCATGTTTGAACACCTTCTCGACGGTCACAAATCCCCCGCTCCTATTGATAGCGCCAAGGTCGAAGATACAGGCGAGCCCGTAGCGTGGCGTTATACATGGAAGCATACGGCTCTTGATTGGGAATACTCAGATCAAGCGTTGGCCCCTCATTCCGGCATGATCGTCCAGCCCCTCTACGCAGCATCCACCGCCCCGACCACTGGAAGCGCGGCGCCTGTACTGCGCTGCGCTTGCGGGAATATCGCTGAGTCGCGTGACGCACATGTCGATGCGCTGCGCTGCAAATCCTGTTGGGCTAGATTCGCCGCCCCTACCAGTCCCGCCGCGAGCGCGATGACGGATGAGCAGATCGAAGACGTGCTTGCAGCGAATTTCGTCGATTTCTTTTCAGACGGCACAGTCAAGGCCGAGACAAAGGACTTGTTCAACGGAGTACGCCGCATCGTCTACGCCACCCGCGACGCCGCGCCAAGCGATGCGTCTATGCCGAATCTCGATGGTGATTGGTCGCCGATCAGCGAAACGCTCGTCCATCGGCTTCGTGATCTGATTCCGGCGCAGGCTCTTGCCGACATGCCCGAGCGCATGGCCGAGGCAATCAATGTCATCCGCGAGGAAGCAGCGCACGCCATAGAGAGTCTTTGCGGACAATTCCGAGAACTCGAATACATCATGGAATGCTCGAAAAATGCCAAGTCCGTCGCGGCGCTAAATCTGAATCTGGAAAGCGGTTTAGGCGACGGGGGATTGCTCAACGCAAATATCGAAGCAGCCCGCGCCACTCCTGCGGAACAGAGCGTGCCGGTGGCGATTCCCACTATTTTTTATAACGGTGACACGAAACGCGATCCTGCATTGCGCGCGGCGTGTGATGAGCAAGTGCGGTCGGGTATGGCTGCAGCAACGGCTCATCGGGATAGCGTGATCGAGGAATGTGCGATGGTTTGTCGGAAGCGGATCAACGGAACCCGGCGCGTCGCCGATCTTGAAGCCGCAGAATGCATGCGTGCTATTCGCGCCCTTAAGTCGCAACAAGACGCTGCTATCGAGTCACAACGAAGCAGGGATGGATCGTGAGCGCCTTGCAGTTGATTCTTGACCCGTGCTGTGGGAGCCGCATGTTCTGGTTCGACAAGAAAAACCAAGCGGTCCTGTTCGGGGATATTCGAGATGAAGAGCATGTGCTGTGCGACGGCCGTTCGTTAAACATCACGCCCGATGTGTTCATGGACTTCCGCAAGTTGGAATTTGCAGCCGACAGTTTCCGCCTGGTCGTGTTCGATCCCCCGCACTTGCGCCGGGCTGGCGCAGATAGTTGGCTGAAGGCAAAGTACGGGATTCTATCGGACGATTGGCGTGAGGACTTGAGACGGGGCTTTGCCGAGTGTTTCCGGGTCCTGAAAGATGAAGGTGTTTTGATCTTCAAGTGGAACGAAACACAGATCAAGGTAAGTGAGATTCTTGCTCTGACCGATCAGAAACCATTGTTTGGACACGTGTCCGGTAAGCGCGCAAACACGCACTGGATCACGTTTATGAAAACCGTGCGAAGCGGGAACGGAGAATCATCGTGAGCGAAAATCTAACGGCCTATTGGTCAATATCGCTCGATACCGAGTGCCCAGTATGCGAGGAATCATTCGACATGCTCTGCACGCCCGATTTCTGGGAAGGAAAATCGAACTGGCAACTTTGCGAGCACGCAACGGAAAAGACAGAAGGGGTCGATGCCTGCTGCCCCAAATGTGGCCACGAGTTCAAGGTTGACTTGCAATATTGAGTAACTCCCGCTACTAGCGGGGCAACGGGGATAGACATGTTCGACTCTGACGAACTACGCGCTTTAGCTGAATCCTCGCTAGGAGGCACGCTCATGACCGCTAGAGAAAAGTTGTATCAGGCGATGACTCCAGTCGTTGTGCTTGAGTTGCTGGACGAGATCCAGTCGGAGCGCGACCACATCACACGACTTCAGGTTGCCCTCGCCTTCTGGATGCCGTCTATCGCTGGCGAGGATTCTCCGGACGGAGCGCGCGCAGCTCAGGACGCCATGCTTCTGTATGGCCTGGACAAGGATGAGGAGCCGGATAGATATGGCAACCGCGCGCGTGACCAGCTCGCAACCGTCCTCGCTGACAAGGTGTTCCTCACGATAGGGCATGAGGAATTGCGGCGGGATGCGGAGCGGTATCGCTGGCTGCGTTCCAGAGACCCCGGCCCTGCTATGAGTTTGACGCCAGCCGGTGTATTCATCGGCCAAGTGCCGGAAAACTGGATCCTTAGCGAAGAAGACGCGGACGCCGCTATCGACGATGCTAGGACTCAGGGAGATGGATCGTGAGCGATTGGATCAGCGTGAAGGACAAGTTGCCCGATTTCGGCGTGCCGGTCTTGGTCGCGTGGGATAAATGCTTTTGGCAGAAGAATGCGAAAGGCTACGTTGCGCAAGAGATGCACGCGCGTACCGATACGGAAGACGGCTGGCTGTGGTACGAAACGGTCACGGATAATCTTGATGAGTGGGACGTGGATGAAGTCCCGACGCATTGGATGCCAGCACCGAGTCCACCAGCATGACGCAGCACATCGAATCCGTACTGAAGGTCGCGGCTATTTATTTTGGGGTGAGGAAAGAATAATGGAAACGCTTGTAGCTCAAGTGGCGCCTGCGCCATATGTTACCGTGCCGCTGGCGGCGATCATCACGGGTCTGTCCGAGAAGGCCATCCGTCGGAAGATTGAAGATGGGAAATGGGTCGTGGGGCGTGAGTTCTTGCGCTCTCCGGACGGCGGAATTTTTATCTCACTGAAAGGCTATCAACAATGGCTCGAACGAGCGGGGGTGTAGAGCCACGGGATAACTCGATCCGGTTGAGTTTTACTCTGGATGGGCGAAGGCAGCGGCACACCCTGATGATGAATGGGAAACCAATGGCGCCGACGCCGGCCAACCTGAAGTACGCCCACCGTCTCATTGTCGAGATCTGTGAGCGCATCCGTACCGGCACATTCAGCCTGGTTGAATATTTCCCCGCCAGCGGAACACCGTCCGTGCTTACGGTCAACGAATGGCTTAAGACTTGGCTCAAGGCGCAGCGCATCGAGGCATCGACCCGATCCGGGTATGACGCTGCTATTCGGTTTTGGTCGGCATCTATGATTGATGCTCAGTTCAACACCCTCGGGCCGAAGACCCTGAGAGCGGTTAAGCATAGCCACATACTGACCGCCATTGCTAATCGACCCGATCTAAGCGGGAAGACGATCAATAATTACGTAGCGGTGTTGCGTGAAGCGTTTGAACTGGCCATCACGGATAAACTGATTTCAGCCAATCCAGTCGCCGATGTGCCGCGTGCAAGGTATCAGAAGCCGCCGCCCGATCCGTTTTCCCGAGAGGAGGTCGAGAGCATCATTGCCGAGGCGGCACGCGTCTATCAGGGAAACGTTCACAACATGATCGAGACGTGGTTTTGGACCGGGTTGCGCACATCGGAAATCCTCGGTCTCGATTGGCCTAACATCGATTTCGCGAGCGGCCAGATGTTGATCGCCAGCGCATTTGTGCAGGGTGAACAAAAGGATCGAACTAAGACTTCCGTCGCGCGGGTTGTCAATTTAAACAGCCGGTCGCTTGATGCACTTCGGCGGCAGCGCGAGCTGACTTTGATGATGGGCGGCAGAGTATTTCAGGATCCGCGGTACAGCAAGGATTGGGTGAGCCCTGAGCCGCTCCAGCGCGTCTATTGGGCACCCATGCTCAAGCGCCTAGGGATCCGTTACCGACGCCCGTACAACATGCGCCACAGCTACGCAACCGCCATGCTCATGGCCGGAATGAAGCCGGCATTCTGCGCGAAGCAGCTTGGCCACAGTGTAGAGATGTTTTTGCGCACTTATTCGAAGTGGATAGATGGTCAGCAGGACGACATGGAAATGGCTCGTCTGGAGAATGCGATTGTCCCCAGAGTGTCCCCGAAAAGAAAAAATAAAACGTAAGCGATTGTTTACGTTGGAGAATATTTCATTCCCAAATGGGACTAGCGCCCATGCGATTAACAGCGATGGTGAACGTAATGTCTACTCCACTCTTCGATGAGCTCCCCGCACCGCTCAAGAGCGTGCAAACACAACCCCTGTTCGTCATGCGCCTCGACGTCAAGCCGATTGTCATCGTCGGAGAGACGCCCGGGCCATTTCGCCGGATAGGAATCGTGCCGTCAGGAACGTTCGCCGGCGAGCGCCTGTCAGGCAAGGTGCTGGACGGCGGCAGCGACTGGCAAACCGTGCGCAGCGACGCCAGCACCACGCTTGACGTGCGCCTGATCCTGCAAACCGGCGACGGCGTGAACATCACGATGGCTTATCGGGGCGTGCGTCACGGTCCTGCCGATGTCATACAGCGACTGGAAAAAGGCGAGGAAGTCGACCCGGCAAGCTACTACTTCCGCATCACCCCGATCTTCGAAGCGCCTGCGGGGAAGTATGAGTGGCTGAACCGGATCATCGCTGTGGGTACCGGCCATCGGTTCTCGTATGGGCCGGTCTACAGCGTGTTTGAAGTCTTGTGAACAGAACACGCCAGCGCGGCGCACGCACCGCTGGCGTCTTCACCACGAGGCTACTTCTGCGGCCACATCGTGCGGCCGAGAAAAGTCAGCGTGCGGTCCCAGGCCAACTGCGACCAGGCCGGATCGAACTGGGTCCTGGAGATACGGCCCGGCCCGACTGCGGTCTCGTTGGCGAACGCATGGTGCGCCAGGTAGTGATGAAACTCCACGTCCACTTTGGCGTCGGTCAACTTGGTTTCCAATGCTTCGACCGTTTCGGTGGGAAAGAAGGCGTCTTGCGTGGCCCAGTGTCCCAGCACGGGAGCCTTGATCTTCGATGCATCGATGTACTCGAGCGGCGGGAAGCCGTACCACACCACACCGGCCGACACCTCCGGGATATTAGACAGCGCCAGCAGCGTGAGCGCGCCGCCCATGCAAAAGCCGGTCACAGCGACCCGCTCTGAATGCTCTTTCAAATACAGTACGGCGCCACGAATATCCTGGCCTGCGGCGTCGCCGAAGTCGAGCGCGCTCAGCAGGTGGTTTGCCTCTGCCTCTTCCACGGTCGACTTCCCGCGAAAAAGATCGGGCACCAACGCCAGATAACCGGATTGCGCGAGCCGGTCCGCCACGCCGCGAATCTGGTCGTTCAACCCCCACCACTCCTGAATCACCACGATGGCGGGCGCACCCTCGAGTTTCTGCGGCTTAGCCAAGTAACCCTGGATGTCCTGCCCGTCAGGGCGGCGAAAGGTGATGATGGATCCTGGAGACTGTGTCATGAGATGGTCCTCGATTAGGCGGAACCGGTAGCATAGCGCCAGCGGCGAAAATACGCTGACGGGCTGCGTCGTCTATCTGCCTGCTCGACGCCATAGGCCACCGCGACTCGAACACGGGTTCAGTTGTTTGCGGGATGACCGATAGCGCGTCGCTCCGCGTGAATCCGATCGCGGGTCTTCAGCCTATTCCCTGCCCCGATGCAATCTTGCGGATAGCGTCGGGCGAAGGCCTCTCAGTGGATCTGGGCAGCGGTGCAGCGCCCGACTTCGTTGCCACGATCCTCGTGCCGTCGCTGTAAGGGAGTTTGCCCGTTGCGCTACCAGGAAGAGCGAGTTCCGGTCTGCTGCACATGCGCGCCTGTTCGTCGCCGAGCGACAGAGCCGCCTGCCGGATTGCGCCCTTGCGGTTAGTCACAGGCGGTGCGGGAGCGTCGCTGCAGCCCCACGATTCGAGCAGCGATCGCGCCATGCCTGGCCGGCATTGGGGACGTGCTTTCGTCATCCTGTCGCTGACGCTGACATACTTTTCGTCTTGCAACGCGGCCAGTCGCTGGTATGCGCGGCTCGCTGACTCGATGTCTAGCGCGACAGCGGTCCGGTACGCCTCGCGCGCGCCGGCCTCCATCTGTTCGATCGACCCCGGATGCAACTCCATCAGGTACACCTCCGACGCCGAAACGGGCAGGCGTAGAGCATCGCCGCGGTTCACGTAGGCCTCCTGGTAACCCGGGTTCAAATCAATCGCCGTCTTGAGATGCTCCAGTGCTGCCGTCCTGTAGCCGTTTGGCGGCATCGTTTCTTTGCTGACCGCGTTGCCGGCCTGTGTTAACGCCAGATAGGCGCGTGCAAGGGCATTGTGGGCAGGCGCATAGTCGCCCATCTCGCGGGCCGCTTTATCCAGCACTTCGGAAGCTCGCTGATAGCAACCCATGTCGTTCAGCGCGACCCCCCAGTTGTAGTACGCCCACTTCTGTGCACCACGCCATTCTCGCTTGCTTTCACCTTCTTCGACGATGCGGCGCGCGTGCCTGACGGTGTCATCGAATTTGCCTGCATAAGTATCGAGCTTCGATAGCGCAAGCAACGCCCAAGGGGCATTCTTCTCGTGCTCGTGATCATTCTTGGCGCCGGCACCCGCGGCCAGAGCCTCGAAAAGTTCACGCGCAATATGGAAGTCGCACGTTGCCTTGCGGTCGAGGCAGCGATCCTGTTCTGCGGCGGTGACGTATTCCGCGTGGAGCAAAGGACTTTGATGCTTAAGGATCGCGATCGCCGCCTGTTTCAGCGCATTCCTGAGTGTTGCCGCTTCGCTGGCCGCGCTTGGCTCCTCCTTGATACGCGCCTTGCTTCGCGATGCCCTTTCGGATGCGCCATCTTCGTTTAGGGAAACGATATGACCGTCCGGATCGCGCAGCGATAAAACGACGGTAAAGCGGTCCGGCGATCCAATCACGCTGCCGTAGACAGACGAATCACGTTTCAGAAGCGTGCGCGTGAATTCGATCAGCGGGCGCACGGAAAGACCGGTGCCCGGCACGGAAAAATCGGGCAGCTTGAATTCCGTCAGCACTCGCTCTGTATCCGTCGCGGGCGTGACGCCTTGCGCTTTTTCTCGAAGCTCGCTGAGCGTGTCCACCAGCACGTGCTGCAGCATCGCTTCGGTGTACCCGCGGTCCTTGAACGAATCCGGGATCTGGATCGGTTCGACAATCGTCATTGGATCGAACAATGGGCCACACCACTGCATCACACGCGGAATCACGAAGAAAGCGCTGACGGCGATCACGGGAATGACAATGCCCACATATAGCAGGCGCCGGCAGATAAACTTGACGGCCGACAGAAGCCAGCACATGGGCGGACGTTCGAACGGGTTCATGGTGGTCTCCTCAAGCGCGGTATCGAACCGAAGACTGCCGCGCTCGGGCGGTTGTTGCGGTGTGGGAGACCTTCCTAAGGCATCGTCCATGCCAGCGCACGCTCAAGCCCGTCGGATAAGGAGTTGGCGCGGACGCGGACGCGCAGCGGGCCGGAAGTGTCGGCGCGCCCGCAACGGTTTGGTTCGATCAGTTGGTTTGCGGCCACCACCCTTTGGTGGTTTGATGTGGCGCGTGCTACGGAGGCGCGCAAGCGAGGGAAGTCTGGCGCTTGCTTCAGCGTTTGTTGCGCCCCGATGCGCGGGCGAGGGAACGAGACCGAGGCTCTGAACGGGCGCACCGCCTCTAGGCAATCGATACCTTGTTCCGTCCAGTCGCCTTCGCGTTGTACAAGGCTTCATCGGCAGCTTTGATCACCGTCGTCACATCGTCGTCGACTTGCGGCTCACGGCTCACCGCGCCAATACTTGCGGTCACGCATCCAAATTCGCTGCCCGCGTGCTCGATCCGGCATGCGCAGATGGCGGACCGGATCTTTTCGGCGATCAGCGAGGCGCCCGCCGCCGACGTATCCGGAAGGACCACAATGAACTCCTCCCCTCCGTATCGGGCGGCACTGTCGGCCGGCCGCCGGATGTTGTCGGCGATGCATCGTGCGACAGCTGCCAGGGTATCGTCACCGGCCTGATGACCGTAGGTGTCGTTGTAACCCTTGAATCGATCGATATCGACGAACAACAGCGACAGGACACTTTGCGAGCGTTTGGCGCGACGCCACTCCTGATCGAGAATCTCGCCCAGACTGCGACGATTATTCAACCCGGTAAGGCCGTCGGTTCTCGCCAGCATCTGCAACTCCGACTCCGCCCGCATGCGCCGCCGCAACTGCATGCCGAGCATGACGGACAGCGCGATGAACGCCGCGCCGAACATGGCCATCAGCGACCCGATCGTCAAGGCGCGGCGCCGCCATGGCGCGTAGATATCTTCCTCGGACGCCGCGGCCATGATGACCAGCGGAGCGCGAGGGAAGTTGGCGAACCAATACAGCCGGCGCACGCCATCGATTGACGCCGTTTCGCTAAAGCTCCCCTCTGGTGCTGACATAAACCGCCGGAAGGTGGCGGCGTTCTTGATGTTTCGTCCGATCACGCTGGGATCGTAAGGCTGCCGCATCAGCATGGCGCCATCTTTTCCGATCAGCGACAGCGATCCATGCGGACCCAGCGTCAAGCCCGCAAACAAGTCATGGAAGTAGGCGATATTCACCGCCAATAACACGATCCCCGCAAACGATCCGTCCCGGTGAGAAAGCCGTCTGCTCAGGCCGATGCTCGGTGCGCTGTTTCGCAGGCGGGACAGGTAAGGATCGCTTATATAGAGACCCGCATTGGGGTTGTCGCGTTGGACTTTGAAATACTCGCGGTCGCTGAAATTCCCCGCTCTCGGCGTGTCGCTGCCGGAATCGATGACGACGTTTCCGAGCGCGTCCATGACCAGCATCGACCCGAGATATTTCGCGCTGGCCGCGCGGTCAAAGAGTACCTCCCGGCGCAAGTGCGGCGGCAAGATCATCACGTCCGGTTGTTGAAGCCCATCTACCACGGCTTGCAGCGACAGTTCATACAGTTCGAGATTGCGCTCAATATCACGCTGGGCAATGACGGCGATATCGCGCAAGGTGTCGCGGGTATGAGCGAGCGCATCCTGGCGGCTCTGATACAGGACTACGCAGCATAAACCCATCATGATTCCGGCGACGAGCACACCGCACGAAGCGACTGCAACGGACGTCGACAGCCCACGCTTGATGCGACTCGCGATGCCGACGCAGCTGGATTGCTCTGCTTTTCTCATTGTAATTGCGATCTTTCGTGCCTGAGAGGGGGCATCGTTTTCGTCCTTGGTCCCGCCGGATCGGCATCAGCGCATCCCCGCGGGTCTCACCTCCAACTCACGTCTAACCGACGTCCCGCCGGTCTCCATTGAAAACGCTTCGCTGCCGGTTTCATCGCCGGTGTCACTAGCCGCCACCCGCCTGTGGTTCATTTGCCATGCAGTCATGCACACGCCATTATTGGCGGGCGGGTTTTCAATGGAAAATGTGCGGCCCCAACCGCTGTCTCCCGCGATACGCATCATATTCCATCAACCCCATGCCAGGTGTTTTCTGGAAAACCATGTTCATAAGGAGGCGTCGATGTTCCAGCGACTATATGAAGTCCATGAAGTGACGCAGGAAACTAAAGCACTCGCGACCGCGCGCAAGATAGCAGCAATTGTCGCGTCGCTCGTCCTTCCCACCATTACACGTTCTGAACTCGCTTACAGCGCTCTGCCCGATGCGCTGGAAGCGAAGCTGGTCGGTTATCTCAAGGGATTTTGCTTGCCGATCTGCGCCGCGTGGCAAGTTGATGACGCGGATGTGCCAATCGCTGCCACCGGCCTCGTCATCACATTGATGTTTCCCGACAGTCGGGCCTCTCTCAGCACATCGATCGATGG
>Ga0255336_101351_pt1 | contig 18360 bp, 18 predicted proteins | sample MeOH1_35cm_T3_17_FD_189102 | JGI IMG/M metagenome (GOLD analysis project Ga0255336, IMG submission 189102) | Sandy soil microbial communities from University of British Columbia, Vancouver, Canada - MeOH1_35cm_T3_179 | ecosystem: Engineered > Artificial ecosystem > Sand microcosm > Unclassified ...
GTCATCGCCGCGCCCTCCGCCAAGCAGGACGAGGTCGCTGGCATTAATGTATGTCTGATAGCGCTTCTGCCCGGTCTGTTTGTCATCCCAGCTATCGGTGCGCAGGCTGCCCTCAATATAGACGGTGCGGCCCTTCTTCAGATACTCGCTGGCGATCTCAGCCAGGCGAGCCCAGCAGGTGATATTGTGCCAATCGGTGCGATCCTGCCAGTTGCCATCTTTGTCTTTAAACCGGTCATTGGTCGCCAGGGTGAATTTCGCCACGGCAGTCCCGCCACCGGTATGCTTCAGTTCCGGGTCCTTGCCCAAGTTTCCGATCAGGATAACTTTGTTCACGCTTTTTGCCATGTTTTATCTTCTCTCTCTATTCTTCTCTGTTCACTGCCAACGTTTCGCGTCACGCACTGTCGTCTCGATGCAACAGTAGCTTCCGGAAGGATTGGCCAAGAACAGCTCTCCCTTTCTCAAAATTCCATTCAGAATCTGCTAAGTATAAGCGTACCGCGCTGCCCAAAGCCAACAAATCTACAAGTTGAGCGGCAACCACGGCGAAAGATTGCTTCGGATCTATCGCGGCTCCGCGATGAGCAAAATGACTTTTCCGACTCCGCCCTTTTCCGCAAGCACTTGTGCCGCGGCGGCATCACGGAGAGGAAGTCTGCGGCCTATAGGCAGAATGAACTTACCATCGCGAATATCATCCGCGAATTCACGAACCTTGGACGGATCAGATTGGGCGAACACGCGCGTGATCTTAACCTTTGGATTCAGTGCTGCTGCATTGTCCGGCAATACGGACGCATACCCAAAGGAGCCCCCCTGTTTCACCTTTTGGAGTAAGTTCGCGCCAACTTGTCCGCCAACGGTATCGGCTATAGCATCTATCATGCCGAGTTTCGCGATCGCGTCGTTGTCGTCAATCGCGACAACGCTGGAGACACCGAGAGAGCGTGCTTCCTCCAGTTGCTGCTTGCGAACGCCTGCGAGCACTTGCGCTCCCAATTTTTTTGCTGTGTGCGCGGCGGCACGCCCGACGCTGCCAAGCGCGCCTGTCACAAGAACCGTCTGTCCTTTGTGCAGGTTCGCGGCGCGGCGCACAAGTTGGTCACCGGTCAAAGAAATGAGAGGAATTGCGGCCGCATCTACGAGATCCACCCCGTTGGGCAGATGAGTGACGGTATCTTCATCGGCTGCCACCAGTTCAGCATAAGTCTTGTTCGAAAATGCCAGCACGCGGTCGCCGGGCTTGAAGTGCTTTACGGTTGCGCCAACTGCGCGGACTATTCCGCTCACATCGCGACCAAGGATTGCCGGAAACGTTAACGGAAAATCCTTTTGTCTTGCCCCTGAACGAACCTTCCAGTCAATTGGATTGACGCTCGCGGCAGCGGCCTCAATCAACACTGTATTTCCGCTAATCTGCGGCTCGGGAAAGTCATCTTCAAACTTTAACTTCTCAGGACCGCCATACTCATGCAGCACAACTGCCTTCATCGTCTTCTCCAGTGCCAATCTTGGAATGAGAACAACAACTGGCACCTATAATCCGCTCCCTCACTTGAGAGCGCACAGTGCGGAGATAATACGCGCTGATCGTATGGCCGATCAAATACGGGGCAGACGGTTCATGTAGTTGTGCGTGCGCGCGGACCGAAGCCAAAAACAGAGCACTCACCTTCGGGGCACGATTGTCTGGTATTCCGGCGCGGGTTTGCGGCCTGATTTTCCGAACATCCCATACACGACGATGTGGGCGGGACCGGTCTGCACCGTTGCGGGATATCCTGTTTCGGTAGCGAAGGTGGCCATGTAAACCCTTCCATTTGCGACCGTAGGAGCGCAGTACTTCGCGAAGTAGCCTAGCTCATCGGCCGGATTCATCTCGCTATCCCATAGCTCTTCCATGATGTCAGAGGCATCAAAAGCGCGAAGAACGCCAGCTACGTTTTGGCGATTCGCATTATCGCGCAGCGGCATGGAAGACCAAACAATCGCGCTACCATCTTTATTGCCATTGGCAGAAATGGCAAGCATCCCTCCCGGCATGGAGGACTGCATTCCGGCCATGGGCATGGGTGCCGACGTGTGACTCTCTCCATTGGGCACGAACTTTCCGCTTACCAGTTTGTAGGATTTCAGGCTTTCCATTTCCGGCCAAATGTAGATTCGAAGTCCATCGGACGCCTGCCAATATACAGGCGGGCCGTGCAGATGATGAAAACATCCGCTGCAGGCAGGGATGGGGTTGACCGGAAGTGTTGTCACCTGAATCTGCTGAACGATCGCAGCGTCTTCTTCCTGACGCGACGAGCTTATGTGTCCAAGGTGGTCGCGATTGAGAAAGTAGAGCTTGCCTGCCTTTCCCCCTCCGGCCAGTAGATTTCCGGGCAACAGAACCGCTCCAGTCGAGCCAAGGTCAAGATCCTGGTTGTCCAGTTCCTCGTGATTCCAAGGGGTGAACCAGTCCACGACCTCCAGCTTTTTGTTTAGCTTTAAAAAACTATCGCTAAAATTTCCCTTGCCGTCCCACGCGCCGTCACCAACTGAAGCGTAGATTGCACCGCGTTCATCGGCGGCCAATCCCACTCCGGACTGCCATATACCACCTCTGTTCCACTCATATGTTTCGCGCGGATCTTCCGGCTGCGGTTCACCATCGGCATTTGGTGTGGTGCAGAAAATAGTTGGAAACTGATCAATTGCGGATGATTTGTAGCCGAAAATCCACCCGTGGAATGCTCCGGCATCGCCATGGGATCCGAATGCTATGTAGAGATTTCCATCAACGAGCAGGAGCCCTGGCCTGTTGAGTTGGAGGAAAGGATTGAAGACAATTCTGTGGTTCTTCGCGTCGATTGCGGAACCGGGGACACTGCCGTGGATATCTACTGGAGCCTGTAGCGCTGTTCCAGTCCGCACATCGATGGCGTGCAGTCGATAATGATATTCCGGAGCTGTGGTTGTTCCTTCCTTGGTCTTTGCTACGACGAAGATAGTTCCAGATGGCATGTCGATAACGGGCGTGCTGGTGATTCCAATATCCGGATAAAGGTCCTTGTAATCCCAACTGTTCCCCAGTTGCAGCGGGCCACGACCGAAATTCGTGATGTCCAGCGCTGGCACTGAAGGACCAAGGTTTCTGGCCCAGATCTGTTCACCGGTGTTCGCATCGAGAGCGTAGACGTTGTTCTTTTCGGTTGCCACGTACAGAACATCCCGAACAGGCTCACTCTTGAACTTCATACTTGACGCGATAAGAGGTTGAGCAAAAACATTTCCGTCCACGGCAATTGAAAATAGCTTTCCGAACAGTTTCGATTTTGAATCGACTGTCTTTGTATTTAGAGCGATCTCAGAGAAATTTGTGCCGGACCGAGCGTTATCGCTGCGTTGCGTCAGAATGCTTACCTTGTGGGTCGCATGAATCGCTGGCGGGGATTGTGCGAAGACATGATCTGCTGCGCATAGACACAGAGACCCGATCATTCCCAGACACAACAACGAATGCATTTGAAACGGCATCCTCCGTGATGGGCTGTGGCGCACGCGACTGTCGAACTACTTTGCTCAGATGAGGTGAGATTGTTCCGAGCTGCTTAGGTGTTTATTCAGAAACACTAATCCGCTCGCGAAAAGGAAAGTCGTGGGCTCGGCAAGGATGCGGTAGAAGGTAGGAGAGGCGCGCTGGGAGCGACACCCGAGAGAAATTGCATTTTTGAAGACTGGCAGCATGACGTATTGCGCTACTCCCTTAACGCTTAATCGTGAGCCGATCCTCGATCTTGTCGTACGCTGCTTTCGAGATAACGTGCTTCTCCACAAGTTCTGAAACTTTTGTGTAAGGCCGATGAGCCACAATGCTATCGGCTATCTTAGGAATTACTCCAGGGAGCCCCTGAAGCTGCTCGTTAGAAGCTGTGTTGATGTCCAGAGTTTTATCTCTTGTCCATCCTTCACGAATTCCTTGTGCAATAGCTTTCGAATCTCTTTTGATTTCCGCGGTAGTCTCTGCAGCCTTTTCTCTGACGGCAGCTGGGTTATTCGGCTTTGTGTCGCAACCGACCAGCGGAATTGCAAGTAGAAGTGCGAGGGTAACGCGACTATTCATACAACATTCGGATGCGCATCGTGAGTAGCGCGGAAGGAGGTATATAGAAGAATTTCCCTCAGGAGCTTGGCACTCCCGAGGGATCACTGTTGCGCGCGTTCTTCTCTCGTCAAGCAGCGCGACGGATATTCGAATCTTTATCGCTAGGGAACTTACCACTTCGCCTGCCAGTTACCATGCGTATGATCCACGTCAGGAGCACGGCTCCCGCGATAGCAACCAGGATCGTGTAGATCATTCCACCCTGGCCGGCAAACCCCAGACTTCTCATAATGAACCCACCTACGAGAGCTCCAACGATGCCAACGACGATATCCATGATCACGCCGTATCCGGAACCCTGCATCAACTTGCCGGTCGCCCAACCAGCAATTAAGCCGACAAAGATCCACGCCAGTATTCCCATATTTCCCCCTTCTGACCACTAAGATGCGACTGGATGAAACTGGATGCATGCTCTGACCACCTGAACGTAAGTCAGATGTTGTAAAAGCCTGCGCAGGCCTGGACAAGCGAGGATGCAACCCAGAGTGATGCGAATGGCTGAAGGGAATGAGACGTCGTCAAACGCTGGCTAGGTTTTAGCGGGGCGAATCAGTTTGCGAAATAGTGGAGCACCCCAAGTCCCCATGGCCAGCAGCGCTCCAAATAGTACGATTGCATCGATACTTTCGCGGCCCTGACGCGACCAATAAGCCGCCGCATCCAGGTTCAGCCAGAGCGCAAATTCATCCAGCGTCAGCGCTGCACCCACACCGTAGGTCAGAGCCAACAATCGACTCAAAAGGATTGATACTGAGCTGTCGCCGATCCCAATATCCGCAATCTCTGCATATCCAACTATGAGCAACAGGAAAATGCCCCACACAAGATGGTGAATGTGCCGTCCGCCCATTTCAACGTAACTGAATGGGCCGATGTGATGCGTAATTGAAGCTACCAGCAGCCTGACCCCGAGAAACGTGATGAAGAAGCCAACCGACGCGAGGAAGAGGCGCCTTTGCGGTCTGTCGGGGATCTGCTGATGGATCAAGTGACCTAGCTGAGTCAAGTGAAGTACCAGCAGAATAAGGGCAATTGATACGACTCCAAAAATAAACAGAACATATGAACCAGCGATATGCATAGCCAGACACTGTCTCCGCCCGATAGAAATATTCAAAAAGCCGTTGCAGAGTTCCGCTGCGAATGTTCGAGCAGAATAACACTTACAAAAGAGTGCTGCCTTTGTTACTTATCGTGTATCCAATCAGGAATGAAGACCGATTCGGCGGATGTGATCGTCATTGGTGCCGGGGTGGCAGGTCTGGCGGCTGCGCGAGTGCTCGCCGAGGCAGGCCTGCGTGTTGCCATTCTGGAAGCGCGCCATCGCATAGGAGGACGAATCTGGACGATTCACCCCTGTGCTGGCGTACCTGTCGAACTAGGGGCTGAGTTCATTCATGGACGTCCAGGTCCCATCTTCGAACTCGTTTCTGCGGCAAATCTCAAAGTGCATGGGTTCGGCGGTCCTCTTTGGGTGCAAGCAGACGGCGAACTTACCCGATGCGATGACTTCTTCGCTCATATAAACAGCGTTTTGGACAAGATGGATGCACGCGGCCCGGATCGCTCATTCGCTAACTTTCTCGAACGAAATGAAGCTGACGACGATTCGGCCAAGCTCTGGGGCCTCGAGTATGTCGAGGGCTTTCATGGAGCGCTCGCGGAGCGGATTAGTGTTCACTCTCTTGTTCGTGACAGGAAAGCCGGGAGGGAAGTGGAAGCCGCACACACCTTTCGGCTGACAGATGGGTACGAGGCTCTACTGAAGGTGATGCTTGACGCGCTGCCTCCGGAACTCGTCAACATGCATCTGAACACGGTCGTGAATGCTGTGCAATGGGCAAAGCACAGTGTATCGATCGTTGCGAAGCGAGGGGATAGCAATGTCGAGTTCAGCGCTCCAGCCGTTGTTATCACGCTTCCACTCGGCGTCCTGCAGGCTCCCCACGACACTCCCGGCGCAGTACGTTTCGACCCTCCACTTGTAGAGAAATCATCGGCATTACAGTTGCTCTACATGGGACAAACAATCCGCGCCTCACTCATTTTCAGCGAGGCATGGTGGGAGCAAGTGGAGGTGCGCAATCACGAACAAGGCTCGCTTCGGGATATGAGTTTCGTCTTCTCGCATCAGGATTGGTTCCCGACCTGGTGGACGCGAGTAACATCAGTACCGATGCTTACCGGATGGGCCGCATCGCGTCGCGGAGAGCGCCTCAGCGGTCGATCCGAGTCATTCATTCGCGACAAAGCTCTGGAATCGCTCGCTTCAATTTTCCATATTCCGCTGCTTACGCTTCGCGAAAGGCTCCAGAGCTCACACGTGCACGATTGGCAATCTGATCCGTATGCGCGCGGCTCCTACAGCTATGTTGGCGTTGGCGGAGAACATGGACAGTCCGAACTAGCCGAATCCATGATGGACACCCTCTTCTTCGCCGGAGAGGCAACCAACAGTGAAGGACAACACGGAACAGTTCACGGTGCAATCGCAACTGGAGACAGAGCAGCGCGCGAAATCCTGATTCATAAGACCTAGGCGTGTGCGCTCTGGCTGTTAGCAGCACCTCCTCGGGTTAGGGTCTACGCTCGCCAAAGATGGTACAGCAGGTAATAGATTATGACGCCAGTAACAGAAACGTAGAGCCAAAGCCAATATGTAAGTGGCGCGATTCGTAAATGCCTGGCATCCTGGCGCTTAAGGCCGCGGCTTAAGGTGATCAGGATAAGCGGGACGATGACAACAGCCAAAATGGTGTGGCTGGTTAGCAGAGTAAAGTACACCGGACGGCGCCAGCCTTGGCCTGCGAAGTGCAACACACCCGCGTGAGCATGGTAGTAGAGGTAACAGATCAGAAACACAACTGAGGTTGAGAACGCAGCGATCATCGTCCGCTTGTGCGCTTCGATCCGGCGTTTGTCGATCAGGCGCTTGGCGGTCACCAACAGCACGGCTGCCGTGCCGTTCAAAGTTGCGTTAATAGCAGGGAAGCAAGAAAGAGCTGGCGTTTGCATATTAATCCTTATGCCGCGGGTTTTGTGCTGCGTCGATTCGCAACTACAAAGGCCAGGCTAAACATGATAATCGTGAAGACCACAAGCACAGTTAGACACTTGACTAAGGGAAACTCGGGCGAAGCCGTTGCCGGAAAGAGCAGGTTGCGAAGGGCTTCCGTCCCATAAGTCAAGGGGTTGATTCTCATCAGGAAAGCCATCCACTGCGACGCCGAACCTACCGGAAAGAGCGAACCGGACAGAAGCCACAGCGGAATTAGAAACAGGTTGATGATGGCGTGGAATCCTGAGGTTGAATCCATGGGCCAGGCGATTATGAATCCTAACGCAGTAAGCGAAAACGAGACCAGGAAGATGTCAAGTGTGATCAGCAGCAATTGCATGATGTTGAAGTGAATCCCAATCATCGGTGCGAGAACAAGGAAGAGCAGGCCCTGCAGAGTGGCGAGCGTTGTGCCTCCTAAAACCTTGCCGAGTACAATGACCGAGCGATGAACCGGAGCCACAAGGACTGAAAGCAGAAATCCCTCGTTACGGTCTTCAATCAGCGACATCATGGCGAAAATCGAAGTGAAAAGCACGATCATCATCAGCGTGCCGGGAAAGAAGAAGTCCAGGTAATTCTGACCGCCGCCCGTCGTTGGGTTGCGAAAAGAGTTGCCGAAACCAGCGCCGATTACAATCCAAAATAGAAGAGGAGACGCGATAATGCCGACGACTCTGCTCATATTGCGGTAGAACCGTACAACTTCGCGCCGCCATAAGGAGAGCGCGGGCATCAGTGCAAATGTGGTTCCAGTGGTAGTCGCTGGGCGGACAACCGGATTCGCAGTTTGCGTTGCCAAATTCAACCTCGGTCCTGATTAATGTTTCTTCTTTGTTGTTTCATTGGCCCGTTGTTCCAGACCCTGCGCGTCTTCATTCCAGAAGCGGTGTCCAGTTCGGCGGATGAAGACGTCTTCAAGTGTCGGTTTGCTTACACCGACCCCATCAATCTCTCCAGGGAAGGCCTCGACTACATCGGTAATAAATCGATGTCCAGCTTCGCGCTCGATGCGAATGCGACCGTCATCGAGCACGACGGCTTCCACGCCGAAGCGCGATGTGATGGCCAGCGAGAGTTTCTGTGGATCGCGGGCATCGAGCAGAATCACATCTCCGCCGATTTCGCTCTTCAACTGTGCTGGCGTACCCAGGCCCACGAGGTTTCCGTGGCTCAGTATTGCGAGACGGTCGCACTTTTCCGCCTCTTCCATCAGGTGCGTGGTCACGATGATGCTCACGCCTTCCTGATCACGCAAGACCTGCAGATACTGCCATAAATCGCGCCGCGCGCCAGGATCGAGCCCGGTGCTTGGTTCATCCAGCAGCAAAACCTGGGGATGGTGCAGCAAGCCCTTGGCCAGTTCGAGACGGCGTTGCATGCCGCCAGAGAATGACTCCGCACGATCCTTGGCACGGTCGGTTAAGGAGACTCGCTCCAACATCTCAGCGACACGCTTCTTCAAAACAGAGCCGGTGATCCCGTAAAGATGTCCGACGTGGATCAGATTCTCTTCCGCGGATAGCTTAACGTCGATGCTGCGTGACTGGAAGACCACACCGATTTGACGGCGCACGCCGCTGGGATCAAGCGAAACATCGTGACCAAGGATCAACGCACGTCCAGCACCCGGCAACATCAGGGTGGACAAGATGCGGAACATTGTTGTTTTTCCGCTTCCATTCGGACCGAGCAAGCCAAAGATTTCTGCCCGCTTCACCCCGAATGAAACGCCGTTGAGAGCTAGCCGATCACCATATTGATGGCGCAAGCCTTCGATCTGGATAACCGTATCTGGCACTGCGGTGCCGGAGTTGTCAATCTCTGCTACTTGCATCCTGGTAGTCAAGACGATACACCCTCTGTGTACAAGCGCGCGAATTAGCTTGCGCTATCGAGCATCATCAAAGCAAAGAGTAACGGCAAGTACGTGACGCTCGCCTTCAGCAAAGATCGAGCAAGAATCTTCGACCGCGGAGTAGAAGGCGGCTGGCACTCGCTCCAAATACGTGCGCAGAAGTAGAACAGCCCGAGTCCCAGAACAGCTGCACCAATGAAATACGGCAATCCGGCCATGCCAAGCATAGTCGGTGCCAAGGTTGTCGGGAGCAGGGCAGCGCCGTACATCAAAATTTGGCGCGCCGTAGAGCGTCCATCGCTCTCTACAACAGGCAGCATCTGGATTCCCGCCTTGGCGTAGTCGTCGCGATAAAGCAGGGCAATCGAATGGAAGTGAGGAAATTGCCAGAAGAAAACGATTGCGAAAAGAACGATCGCCTCGTATTCCAGTCGGCCGCGTGCGGCTGTCCATCCCAGAACTCCGGGCATTGCTCCCGGAAATGCTCCCACGAACGTGCACAGCGGACTGATCTTCTTTAGCGGCGTGTACACCATCAGGTAACAGATTGCGGTCAACAGAGTCAGTAGCGATGTCAAGAGGTTCAGTTTGACGGCGAGTAAAGTCGCTCCGCTTGCAGTCGTTACTGCCCACACAGTTAAGGCATGCCCGAGGCTCATAGAGCGTGTGACCATGGGACGCAATGCAGTGCGACGCATTAGCGCATCGCTCTTGCGTTCGATGATTTCATTCATGCAGGCAGTGCCGGATGCAACCATGCCGATTCCGGCTAGAGCCCAGAGGAGCTTAATGCTGAGCACCGGCAGACCAGCCTTACGCTCGCCGAAAAAGAAACCGCACCATGCGGTGACGACAACCAGTGTTGTCACGCGAATTTTTGTCAGCTGCGCATAGTCGCGCAATAGGTCTGCGATGCCGCGTCTGGGCATTGTTAAGGATTCAATGGGTGCGGTTGTCATGCTTGAGCCGTTCTGCTCTCCGAAGGCAAGGCTATCGTTTCGTGTGCCTCACCATGCGACTTGATATGACGATGGAATTGTATTGTGAGTATCACTGTGGTGACCAGTAGCAGTGCTCCGCAGGCAACGTGTGCGACTGTGAGGATCACAACACTGGCCAATGGCGCGGTCGCGTTTCGGCTCCAGAGAACACGTGAAACATAGCTACCCAGTCCCAAAGTGATTTGTGTCGCGAGCAGGGTCAGCAGCACAACTGCCGGAGTGAAGAGCTGCGGAATTTCGCGATGGCGCTTGACGGTCAAACCCCCAAGCCAGCTCACCATGAAAAGAACCACGCAAGCGCCAATGATGTGCGGGAGAAGGCGAATACCAGAATGTCGAAAGGCCGCGCCCATGATGAGTTGCAGCCAGACGGCACCCACGGTCAACAGCGAGAAGCTGGTTAGCCGGGGACGGCGATCTGTCTCAGGCAGTTTCGCAGGTGCCTGAACCCAATTCTTGCTGGTGAAGAAGGCGATACTCACCATAATGCAAAAGAACGTCTGAGCCAGAGTTGCGTGCGCCGTCGAGATCGCCGGAGGCAGGTAGAACAATACCGTGAGGCCGCCAAGTACGCCTTGGGCAATCACCGTACCCAGAGCACTCCAGCCAAGGATGCGCATCCACCGGCGCTGCTCTACTTTCTGCGTCCACACAGCAACGACGATGGTGAGCAGCCCGATAAACTCAGCCAACATCCTGTGCCCGTGCTCAAACTTAACTCCACCCACAAGTGGCGGAATACGATAGAGAGAACCGAACGACGTAGGCCAGTCAGGTACAGAGAGCCCCGCATCGTTGCTCGTCACCAAGGCTCCAGCAACAATCAGCAGAAAGACAGAGATTGCCGCCAGTACCGTAAAGCGGTGATACGCGCGATTATATGGAGTGCTTTGTGTCATGGGATCTTGAATCATGAATTCCAGAGAACGATGCGATCCGCCACTGGGCCAAACAGAATTCGGAGTGCCAGATTTGGCGATTCATTCTAGCAACATAAGTAAGAAGATGATAATTCAGCGGTTAACGATGCAGGCGAAGAGGGCCATGGGATACATTTTCCCAACTTGGTGCGGTTCGAATTCTCACACTGGGTTGGTTTCCTTGGCGGCCTGTTCCCGCCAGGCGGGGCTTTCAATGGCTTCGATCACCGCATCAGCAAACTCGGAGGTAGTGGCCGTTCCGCCCATGTCGCGAGTAATGTGCTTGCCTTCGCGGAAGACAGAATGTACGGCGTACTTCACCTTGTTTGCCGCATCCTGCTCGCCCAGGTGCCGCAGCATCAAAATCCCGGACCGCGTAACGGCCGTAGGATTTGCGATGCCTTTCCCTGCAATGTCAGGAGCGGAGCCGTGTACCGCTTCGAAGATGGCGCACTCATGCCCGAAGTTTGCTCCAGGAACCAACCCAAGGCCGCCAACAAAGGCAGCGCACAAGTCACTCACGATGTCGCCGTAGAGGTTCTCCAGCAGAAGCATGTCGTATTGATATGGGTTGGTCACAAGTTGCATACAAGTGTTGTCGATAATGTGCTCGCCATAGGATATTTCTGGATATTCTCTCGATACTGTTCGCGAGCAGCGGATGAACAGCCCATCGGAGAGCTTCATGATGTTCGCCTTATGAATGGCGTGTACTTTCTTCCGTCCAAACTTGCGAGCGTACTCGAAGGCCCAACGTGCAATGCGTGTCGAGGCTTTCTCGGTGATGATCTTGATGCTTTCCACCACACCCGGAACAACCTCGTGTTCTATGCCGGAATACAGTCCCTCGGTATTCTCTCGAATGATGATGAGATCAACGCCTGGATAACGGGTAGCGACGCCGGGAAGATTGCGAATTGGTCGAAAATTGCAGAAAAGTTCAAACCGCTTTCGCAGTTGTACGTTAATGCTGCTGAATCCTCCGCCAATTGGAGTTGTGACCGGTCCTTTCAGGGCGACACGGGTGCGCTCGATGGAGTCGGTCAGTTCCTTGGGGATGTACTCGTGATACTTCTCGAAGGCATCGGCCCCAGCCGAGAAACTCTCCCAATCAAACTTGACGCCCGTGGCTTCCAGGATTCGGACTGCTGCCGCGGTAACTTCAGGACCAATTCCGTCCCCCGGAATCAGAGTAACTTTATGAGCCATTCAATTCCACCTAGATAAGTATTACCGGAAACCAAGCTGTTTATTTTCCTGCAGTTTCTTTCCCGCGCTCGGCAGCCAGCAACGCAGCCTTGGCCTCGCGGACATCCTTCGAGCGCAGTAAATCCTGCAGCTCCGACATAAACTCCTGCACATCCTTGAAATCAAGATAGACGCTTGCAAAGCGCACATAGGCAACTTTATCCAGACTTCGCAGGCGATTCATGATGAGTTCGCCGACTTCGCCAGTCCTGCGTTCGCGCTCCGGAGAGTCAATTACGAAACTCTCCGCCTCGTTGACAATCTTCTCCAGATTGCCGATCGGAACCGGACGCTTTTCACAGGCACGTAGTAGACCGCTAAGCACCTTCTGGCGCTCAAATTTCTCGCGGCGGCCATCCTTCTTCACCACCATGTAGGGAATTTCGTCGATGCGCTCATAGGTGGTGAAGCGCTTTTCACAACGCAAACACTCGCGACGGCGGCGAATGGATTCGCCTTCTTTGCTTTCGCGCGAGTCAACTACCTTATCCTGGTCAAATCCGCAAAAAGGACACTTCATTGTGCTCTCGCCGCAACAACCGGCTACGAAGCCTTTCTCGTCGAACTCAGCTACTGACTAATTGAACCATCAATCATATCAGCGGGATTGTATCAGCAGCAGGGCTATCAAGGCGTCTTGGTTACGCTAGCCTCGGCTTCTTCCTCTTCGTGTGTACTTTCCTCGGAAAGCCGCAGGAACGAAATCTTTTCAAAACGTGCCAGCAATACCCCGGCGGGAATGACCGACATAAAGGTGACAAGCCAGAGCATGATGCCGCAACTGACGGCAAGCTCCCGGGTAATGTTGTACGGTTCGCTGCTGAACAGACTCGACTGCAGGACGCCGATGACTGCCAATTGCGATCCGCCAACGCCTCCGGGGAGTTGTACGACCGATCCCAGCATGCTGGAGCCCATCACCAGCAGCACATCCTCCAGTTTCATGGTATTCATGCGCGCCACCCTCTGAACTCCGGGCGGATCTCCCGATACCACCACGGGAATCTGAGGATAAGCGTGCAGAACCTCAATATAAGCTCCAGCGATCATCAGCCACATAGCCAATGAAACCACGACCAGAAAGACGAAGGATTTGGCGTCGTGAATGGTGTTGAAGCCTTCTTTGAAGGATCGAAGGCGCGTCCGGAGTGCAATAGCCGCCTTTCCTGAGGCCTTCCGGAGAAGCAGGAATAGTATCCCCAGCGCTACGACTGCCGCCATGAGAAGCGGGATCTTGTGACTCGCATTCCGCGCTGCCACGTGCATTCCATTGTGCAAAGCCTGTAGCAATACTTGAGCGAGGGTGCCGCCCTTCAAGGCAAGAAAACCAGCCATCAGCACGAGAACAGAGCCTAGATCGAAGAATCGTTCCACGGTCCAGACGGCAAGTTGCGACGTAAACGTTAGCTTCTCCTTGCGGGCGATGAGGTAGGGTCGAGCAAATTCGCCAGCCCGACCGAACAAGCCCAAAGCAGCAAAGCCGATGACTTGCGGTGCTATCAACCGCCGGAAACTGGTAGGAGCAGTGGGTTTCAGGAAAATTGCCCAACGAATAGCGCGCATCACGTAGGCCAGGTAAATCAGAGCGACTCCCATGGCTATATGCCACAGGCTCACCCCACCGGTATATTGGCGGAACTTCGCCCAATCGAAGGTTTGCCACGAACGAAACTGAAAATACACAAGTGCCGCAAGTATTGCTGCAATAATAATCAAGGAAAGAATCTGTTTTTTCTTCATAAGGAAAAACAAGCCGGAATTGACCTACTGGAGCCTTTCAAGCAGAGATGTTTCCAACCGTCGCGAGGGCAACTACTCGCGCTGCAGTTGGACCTGTCGTGAAGCTAATTTCTATGCTGCCCGGGTCCGGGATGCCACCTTCAATACTACTAAACCGGGGACTAGAACTGAGCAAAAGGCCATGATGATTTGCGTGATACTCGCTCAGTCAGCCTGTTTTAAGGCGATAGCCGCGTTCCTTCTGGAGGCGGTCACAGCTTTAGCTTTAACAGTGTCGCGCTTGCTCAAGTTGTAGTCATGAACCACGCGCCGCACGTACTGCCGCGTTTCACGGTAAGGTGGAACGCCCTTGTAGCGATCCACGGCTCCGGGTCCGGCATTGTAGGCGGCCAGAGCCTTAATGGCGTCGCCGTTGTAACGCTCGAGCAATTCGCGAAGGTAGCGAGTGCCCCCATGCACATTCTGCTCGGGACTGAAGCTGTCGACAACTCCGAGTTGCAGCGCAGTTGCAGGCATCAGTTGCATTAGGCCCCGTGCCCCTGTACGCGATACCGCGGCAGTGTTTCCGGCGCTCTCCTGCTTGATTACGCTATGGATGAAATCGGAGTCGACGCCCTGCTTGTTCGACGCTTCCTGCACAATCTGGCGAGTGCTCTTTGCAGGCTGTGCGGTGGTAGTCGGCTCAGGATCGGGTTCGCTGGAGTAACTTTCGACCTCTGCTGCCGGTACATCTACAAAGCTCTTCTTCCCATCGTCCAAGTAGAGACGCACCAATCCCTCGTGCGCCTCACGAGTGCGATGACGGATTGTAAATCCATTGCGCAACTCTGCCACGTCGACGCCAAGCAGGCTGCTCGCCAGAAGCATAAGAATCGCGCTCAGGCGCAGTACTCTCATCCGTCTATTCTATCCCTTCAAGGACCGCTTCCACGGCATTGGCGACGCCGTGCTCATTGTTGTTGAGGGTTGTCTTCCACCCGCGGTCGCGCAATTCTTCGCTGGCGTTGCCCATAATGTAGGCATGCCCCGCAAATTCAAGCATTTCAATGTCGTTGTAGTTATCGCCAATCGCCATTACTTCCGCTGGCGTATAACCCTTAAAAGCGGCCCAGCGCTTGAGTGCGGCGCCCTTCGTACAGCCTTTGTTCAGGATGTCAACGATACATAGATCGCGCTGATCGTATTGCGTTTTCAGGGCGGTAATGCGAGTGAGCAGGGCTTTGTTTTTCTTGAGTAGATTTTGCGCCGAAATCATTCGCGCGACCGTCCCGCAAAACATGGCCTGAATAGGGTCGCTGGTCATCCCGCTCTCAATAGGATGCACCACGCGAATAAACTGTGAGTTCTTTGCGATCCATCTCTGAATGGACGCGTTCAATTCGTCGAGGGTCTCCAGTAGCAGCGATCCCTGTTCCTCGCCATCGAAGGTAACGACCAGGTTTCGCCGATACTCCGACATGTGGTTTATCAGCTCCAGAGCTGCCGACAGCGGCAGCGGGTCGCGGTGGAAGAGAGTTCCATCGCTGGCCTTTGTAACTGCGCCATTAGAACTGATGAGGGTGGTCTCGAAACCTAACGCCTGCGCCACGGGGAGAGCAAAGGTGTGCCTTCTTCCCGTGGCAAGCAGTATCTCCACGCCCAGCGAGTGAGCTCTGTTCAACATTGCAAGATTGCGTGCGCTCACTTGAAAGTTGGAGTCTAGCAAAGTCCCATCTATATCGATTGCGATCAGACGAACGGGCATCACCCCTGATTTTACAACTTCTGCCTTTACTACTCTGGATGCTAGGATTCTTGTGATGCTTTCGCGCTATTTTTCCTGGGGCATATTCGGCGTTGTGCTGATGGTGTTGGCGCTTATCCACTATGCGCGACGCCAGCCCAGCGCCTATTGGCTTTACCTCATCATCTTTCTGGGACCACTGGGCGCCCTGATCTACCTCGCGATTGAAGGTGTTCCCGAGTTTTTCGATCCCGGCGCGTTTCGTTTTCTGGATCGGGCGAGGCGCGTCCGTGAAGTTGAAGCCAATATTCAGCACAACCCGTCTGCGGGGAATTACGAAGAGCTTGGATTGTTGCGACTCGATAAAGGCGATTGGGCTGGGGCACGGGCTTGCTTTGATAAAGCCCTCGCGCAGCGTACCGATTCACTCGATCCGTTCTATCGTCGTGGACTTGCCGAAATTGAACTGGCAGACTTCGTTGCGGCCCGCGCCGATCTTGAACGTGTCGTTGCCGCCGACCCCGGTTACGATTTCCAGCGTGCCGCTGGATTGCTCGCCTATGCCAGTTTCAAGACCGGCGATCCCGAACGCGCCCAGCGCCTCTTCGAACAGGTTCTGCGAACCTCCACACTCACTGAAACACAGCTCAACTACGCCGAGTTCCTCTACGAAACCGGGCACCGCGAAGAGGCGAAACGACAGGCTCTGCGTATCAAGGAGAAAGGCCCCCATATGCCGGGCTTCCAGCGCCGTCGCGAGCGCAAACTATTCCGGCGCAACAGCTCACTTCTTCGCAAGCTGTAAGCTCTTCTTCGTCCCACGCTGCATTGGCGGTATCATTCCAACTTACGGATATGACTGAACGCCTTTACCACCAGAACTCGTTTCTCTATGACTTCAGCGCGTCCGTCGAGGCCATCCGCGATCTCGACGACGGCCGGCACGCGCTGGTTCTCGACCGCACCGCATTCTACGCCACCAGCGGCGGCCAGCCCTTTGACACAGGATGGATCGACTTCGTCGCACCTGAGGGCGAAGACCGCGTCGCACTGCCGCTTCCTAAGCTTCGCGTCGTCGAGGTTATGGAGAGCGAAGCCGACGGCGCGGTCCTGCATATCGTCGAGGGCCTGAATGTCCCGCTTGTTCCACCGCTTCGCGTTCGCGGCTTTATCGACGTCGAGCGCCGCCAGGATCACATGCAGCAGCATTCCGGCCAGCATGTGCTCTCGGCGACCTTCCTGAAACTATTCGACGCCCCCACGGTCAGCTTTCATATGGGAGCCGAAACCTCCACCATCGATCTGGATGTGGCGACTCTCAGCGCCGCTCAACTGCAACAGGCAGAGCGGCACGGCAATCAAATGGTCTGGGAAGACCGCCAGGTTCTCATGCACGAAGCTACACCCGACCAGGCTCGCAAGATTGGGGTGCGTAAAATCCCGGAGGGCGCACATGAAACTCTGCGGCTGATTGAGGTGCGGGGCGTGGACCTGTGTGCCTGTGGCGGTACCCATGTGCTTACGACCGGGCAAATCGGCAACATTCAGATCCGCAAGGTAGAGAAGGTGAAGCAGGGAGTTCGCGTGGAGTTCGTTTGCGGAGCCCGCGCCCTGCAAATCGCTCGCAAAGATTTTCAGGTCCTCACCGAGGCAGGCACGCTCTACTCGTCGCATATCTGGGAGCTTCCCGCCCAGACCCGAAAGCTGCTTGACTCACTCAAAGCTGCGCAAAAACAGCAGCAAACGCTTCTAGCCGAAATCGCCGCTCTCACTGCGCTTCAAACCTTATCCCACACGCCGGTAAAGGATGGACGCAAGATCGTCTCGGAGTATCTTGCCGACCGCGATCTGACCTTCGCCAAGCTCTACGCACAAAAGTTGGTTGCCGCCGAGTCAAACGTAATCGCGTTCATTGGCGCAGGGCAGGGATCGCCAGCACTGGTCTTTGCTCAGTCACCGGGAGGTGCGTTCGATGCCGGGTCGCTGCTCAAAGCTATTGTGACCTCTGCCGGAGGTCGCGGCGGTGGCACTCGAGATCTCGCCCAAGGCGGCGTGCCTTCGGCAGACCTGATTCCAGAACTGATTGCTCGCGCGGAGCAAGCTCTTCTCGCGCCGACCGAAACTCAATCCGGGGACAAGGGATAATCCTAGCGATGATCGAACAGCCGATTATCCTCATCACGCTTCTCATTCAGCTCGGTGTCTCTGCCGCCGTGAGCAGCGTGTTGGCGCGTTCGCGGCGTTTTCGCGTACTGCTTTTCCATGAGGATCGCGACATCTGGGAAAAGCTGGAGATGGTGCTCTTCATTGGCGGCCCCTTCATGCTGGGCGTTCTTGTGCGCGGCACGGTCAAAAACTTTCTTGCTGCCGATGTTTCGTTTGAAGCAGCGATTCTTCTCGGAGTCATCGCTGGAAGAACCGCAGGCGTCTGCGGCGGAATCCTCGTTTCTCTGCCGTACCTGCTAATGCATCAGTACATGAACCTGCCGTTGAATGCAGTCGCAGGACTGAGCGCAGGATTCTTGCGTGAATTGGCCAAGGATCGCGAGGCCATCTGGTCTTTCAGCCCGCTGTTCGATCTCAGCATCTACCGTTGGATTCGCCGCAGCGTGGCCAAGGCCTTCATCGACTGGCAGACCTCGTTTTTCTTCATGATTCT
>Ga0255336_101352_pt1 | contig 18357 bp, 17 predicted proteins | sample MeOH1_35cm_T3_17_FD_189102 | JGI IMG/M metagenome (GOLD analysis project Ga0255336, IMG submission 189102) | Sandy soil microbial communities from University of British Columbia, Vancouver, Canada - MeOH1_35cm_T3_179 | ecosystem: Engineered > Artificial ecosystem > Sand microcosm > Unclassified ...
ATAAACTCTTCTGCATCTGAAGTGTCCCTCTGCCACTCTAAAATTTCTCTGAGCCAGGTAAGCTTTGTGTCAAAATTTCCAGCTGCACTCATGTTATTGGATTCTTTATATTTCCAATGTGCAGCAATACCATATTCAGCTGTTTTGTGCATTTCAAAAGTTCTAATTTGAATTTCAAAGGGCTTACCCTGTGGACCTATAACAGTAGAATGAAGAGACTGGTACATATTTGGCTTTGGCATTGCAATATAATCTTTAAATCTACCTGGTATAGGTTTATACATGGTATGTACAATTCCTAATGCAGCGTAACAATCTCTAATATTATTAACTAATATTCTTACAGCTGTTAAATCAAAAATCTGATCGATAGCTTTATTTTTATTTGTCATCTTACGATAAATACTGTATAAATGTTTTGGTCTTCCATCTATGTCTGAATTTATTCCAGCTTTAAGTAAATTTTCTTTTAATTCTTCAGTAATATCACTGATATAAGCTTCTCTTTCCACTCTTTTATCAGAAACCTGTTTAACTAACTCATAATATTCGTTTGGATTTGTATATCTAAAAGCTAAGTCTTCCAGTTCCCATTTTATTTTTGAAATACCAAGTCTATGTGCAAGAGGAGCATATATATCAAAAGTTTCCTTTGCAGTTTGTTTCTGTTTTTCTACTGATTTATATTTTAAGGTCCTCATATTGTGAAGTCTATCTGCTAATTTAATCAGTATGACTCTAACATCCTTGGCCATAGCAAGCAGCATTTTTCTAACATTATCAGCCTGCTGCTCTTCTTTCGTTTTAAATTCTATTTTATCAAGCTTAGTAACACCCTCTACTAAGTTTGCAACTTCCTCATTAAATTCACTTACAATATCCTCATAGCTATATGGTGTATCTTCTATAACATCATGGAGCAATCCTGCAGCTATAGTATTAGTATCTAAACCCATTTCTACAAGGATACAAGCAACCTCTACAGGATGAGTAATATAGGGCTCACCTGACTCCCTTTTTTGCTCTTTGTGTGCATCAAATGCTAGCTTATATGCTTTTGTGATAATTTCTTTATTAACATAACTATGATTTTTTTCAATTGTATCCATTAATTTACTAAGCATTTGGATTACTCTCCTAAAATCAAAGGCTGGTTAAATCAACCAGCCGTTATTTTTACTAATATTATATAATATTATGTAGAAATTTGCAATTTAAAATTGTATTTCATTTTCAGCTTGAAAGCATAAATAAAATAGTGGTGAAATAGGGCTATATTAAAATAGCCTTATTTAAAACTCATATTTTACTAAGGACAATATTTCATGTCCTTCTAGTTTATCTCTGCCATTTAATCCAGTGAGTTCTATAACAAAGTCTACTGAGGCTACAACTCCTCCTACTTGTTCAATAAGCTTTGCCACTGATCCAATAGTACCACCAGTAGCTAGCAAATCGTCTATTATTGCAACTCTTTGCCCTGGAAGTATGGCATCTTTATGGATTTCAAGCTCATCACTGCCATATTCTAAATCATAGCTTACTCCAATAGTATCAAATGGAAGCTTTCCTGGTTTTCTTACTGGTACAAAACCAACTCCAAGTGCATAAGCAACAGGAGCTCCGAATAAAAAACCTCTAGCTTCAGGGCCAACTACTACATCAATATTTTTATCCTTTAAATGGGCAGCTATAGTATCTATAGTGTATTTTAAAGCCTCACCATCTTCAAGAAGTGTGGTTACATCCTTAAAACTAATACCTTCCTTTGGAAAGTCTTCTATAACTCTTATTTTTTCTTTTAAATTCACTTTTAATTCCCCCTTAATATATTTGTCCTTTTCATAATTTACGAATATTAGTTTATAGTATAATCATTTTATGCGTTAATGAAATTTCGTAAGATTAAGTTATTGTAATAATTCTCTTAATTTATTATTGAAATAATACTTATACATTATACATTAAATGTTCAGTAATTTTCAAGTTTTTAATAAAATAAAATAAAACCTCAGCAGTACGCTGAGGTTTTATTTTATTATTATGCTGGGCTTTTTGCAACAGCTTTTTTCTTCCTACTTTTAAGTAATACCCATATAGGACTAGCTATAAATATTGAAGAATAACAGCCAGAAGTAATACCGACAATTAATGGAAAAGTGAAAGTTCTAATTGATGGTACAAAAATATAAACAGAGGTAACAGTTATTAAAACAGTTAAAACCGTATATATTGACCTTGCCATGGTTTGAGTAATACTGGCATTGGCTAGTTCTACTAAGTTATTTTTTCTCATATATTTTTGATTTTCTCTAATTCTATCGAATACTACTATAGTATCACTCATTGAATAACCTGTAACCGTGAGCATTGCGGCTATAAAGGCTGAATCAACTGGGATTTTAAATATAGCATATACACTAAGTGTTATGAGCACATCATGAACCAATGCAACGATTGCAGCCATACCAAAGTTAAATTCAAACCTAATACCGATATAAATAAGAACACATGCAGTTGCTATTAAAAGAGCAACTACAGCTTTTTGCTTTAATTCGTTACCAACTGAAGCACCAAAGTTTTCCTGACTTATAAGATCGCTATCCTTTAAAGAATATTTATCTTTCATTTCTTTGAACATAATTGCTATATTTTCGCCAGTGAAATTTTTCCCTCTTATTTCTAATTCAGGAGTTGTTTTGCCTTCTGGAATTACTTTGTTTGAAAGTGCATCTGGATCATATTTTTTTATTAATTGATCTATTTCTGCTTTGTTAAAATCTTTTTTCATATCAATTCTAATAACAGTTCCACCACTAAAGTCAATACCGTAGTCAAGACCTTTTGTCGCCATGGCAAAAATTCCAATTACAATTATTATAATTGAGATACTAAACCAAAGCCATTTTTTCTCTATAATCTTTAGCATATTACTTACCTCCTTCTCATATCATGTACACCAAAAGTACCTATGGTCCATTTTTTATTGAACCAACCCATATTTACAGCTAAGCGAATAAAAAATCTAGTTACAACTATTGCTGTAAACATACTTACAAGTACACCGATAATAAGAGTAAGTGCAAAGCCTTTTACAGTACCAGAACCAAAACTATAAAGTATGAAACCAGATATAATTGTGGTTATATTAGAATCAAGAATTGAAGACATAGCTCTTGAAAAACCCGCATTTATTGCTGATTTAGGAGTTTTTCCTGCCTTTAATTCTTCCTTCGTTCTCTCAAATATTAAAACATTAGCATCTACTGCCATACCTACCGTTAGCAAGAAGCCAGCAATACCAGAAAGTGTTAATGTAGCCCCAATAGTTGAATATATTGCAAGTAGTAAAACAACATAAAGTACTAAGGCAATGTTAGCAACAAGTCCAAGGGCTCTATAATATAAAAACATAAATAAAAATACTATTCCTATACCAATTTCGCCTGCCATTATACTTTGAGGAAGTGCATTTGCACCAAGTGTAGGTCCTACAACATTTACAGAAGCTGTTTTTAATGTTACAGGAAGTGCTCCTGACTTAATTATACTAGCAGTGTTTTTAGCTTCTGCTAAATCCTTACTTCCAGAAATAGTCGCCTTACCATCAGTAATAATTGCTTGAACTGTAGGATTGCTGACTAAAGTATCATCCATGTATATTGCAATTTGCTGTCCAAAAAATTTCTGTGTAGCATCTGCGAACTTCTTTGTTCCTGAGGAATTAAGCACCAGACTTACAGTTGGTTTTCCATTTTGGTCAATCATTGCTGTAGCATCTTTTACATCTTCTTTACCAGTTAATATATCAACATTATCTGGACCTACAAACCTTAAGTTACCAGGTTTACCTATTGTATCAATTACTTGTTTTGTATCAAACATTCCTGGAATATCAATTCTTATTCTTGAACCTTCTTTAGAAATCGTAGTTTCACTAACTCCCATTTTATTTATTCTTAAAGATAAGAGTTCAATAGTTCTATCTAGGTCTGAAGCAGATGGTTTACTTCCTTGAACTTCCAGTAATACAGAAACTCCACCTTGTAAATCCAGACCCCTGTTAATTGTTTCAGAAAATGGTTTTATCCTATAGTCACCAATTACAATTCCCTTAACACCACTATAGGCTAAAAAGAAAATAACAAGAATACATGCTATAAATAATGCCGCACTTTTACCTTTTGTTTTCATTTTTATCCCCCTTCGCTTTCTCTCATAGAGTTAATTATATTACTTTTGCTAAATATAGTCAACTTTGGGTAAATATGTCCCTATTTCTCCATTTCTTTTGCCTTTAAGGCAATGGCACATTCTATTCTCTTTTTTTGCATTTTGCAGCCTAATTCATATGGTATGTGAACATCTCCATTAAAGTTAAAATTATTAGCTTGACAGCCGCCGCTGCAATAAAATCTTGCCCAACATTCTTTACATTTAGGCTTATTATAAATATGAGCTTTTTTAAAGTTTTCAGATATAGAATTATCTATATCCTCTTCAAAAATATTTCCCATTTTAAAATCTTCATTCCCTACAAATTGATGGCATGGGTAAATATCTCCATCTGGGGTTATAGCAAGATACTCATGGCCAGCTCCACAGCCTGATATTCTCTTATATACGCAAGGTCCACCTTGAAGATCAATGTTAAAATGATAGAATTTAAAATTCTCATTAGAGTTATGTTTCTCTAGTAAGTAATCATATAGTTTATCGTATTGCTTAAAAATAGTTGGCAGATCTTCTTCTCTTAAAGATAGTTCATGGTCAGCTGGAAGTACTACTGGTTCAACTGATACCTCATTAAAGCCTAAGTCAGCAAAATGTTTTACATCTTCAAAAAAATCAGTATTCTCTCTTGTGAAAGTACCTCTAACATAGTATTGTTTTGATTTTTCTCTTTTTTCAACCATAGCTTTAATCTTTGGTAGAATTTTATCATAGCTTCCGCTGCCGTCTCTGCGAACTCTTACCTTATCATTTACACTTTTTCTTCCATCTATGCTTAATACTATATTTCCCATTTGCTTATCAATATATTCCATTATTTCATCATTAAGAAGTGTTGCATTTGTGGTCATAGTAAATCTAATTACCTTATTATGTATCTTTTCCTGTTCTCTGGCGTATTCTACAATTTCCTTTATAGTTTTAAAGACCATTAAAGGCTCTCCGCCGAATAAATCTATTTCTATGTTTTTTCTAGGACCAGAATTTTTAATAACAAAATCTATTGCTTTCATTCCAACTTCAGCTGTTATTAACTTTCTGCAGCCTTTATATTCACCTTCATCTGCAAAACAGTATTTGCATCTTAGATTGCAGTCATGAGCTACATTTAAACACAGAGCTTTTACAAAGGACTTAGACTTATCATTTAAAGCTATATCTTCATAAAGGTCTTTAGTATATAAAAGTTCATTATCAATAAGCTCCTTAAGTTCACTGTATGCCTCTTCAACATCTTCCTTAGTATGTTTATTTAACTTTAATATTTCTTCTTTTTCCTTTAGATTATTCTCATCTAATAAATCATATACCAATTCATCTACAGCATGTACAACTCCAGAATTTACATCTATAACATAAAAATCATTTCCTTGAATAAATTTATGAACTAATGACAATTGTTTTCTCCTCCCTATAGCTTCTCGTATAGTTAAATATATTAATATTATAATATATTGCCTAATAATAAATATAAAGCAGTAACATTTAGTTACTGCTTGGTATTATATTAATTTTCGCAAGCTAAGTTAGCAACTGTACAAGAAGTTTTACAAGCTGATTGACATGAATTTGCACATTCCTTGCATCCTGGTTTCTTTAAACTATCCTTAATATTGCTTCTGTTAATTGTTGTGATATGTTTCATTTCAATTCCTCCAATCCTAAATCATTCCATGAAAATTATAACATAGATATTATGCAAAATAAAGTGTTTTATAGATTTATTCCGAGCATTCCTGATAATATACCAGTAACTACAGCCAGCATCACCCTCCATAAATCTCTATTATTAATACCATCTTTTCCCCAAACAAAAGCTGCTATGTAAATAACTAAAATATATAATACAGAAGTTAAAAGACCAACCAACCATCCTTTATTATTTATTTTTTTTGCTGAATAAATTGAACTGTATATAATGCTTATCATGCTAGTAAGTAAAATACATATTGATAAAGCACTTTCCCCTATACTGCTGTAGGTTTGAATTAAAGCTAGTAAAAAAGCAATAATTAATGTTAGAATTAGACCTCTTAAAACACCTTTTCCTATGTACACATAATTCTTTTTAATTTCTTCCAAAACAACTAGCACCCCCAAAAAATAATAAAACATCTCTTTCTTTCATACTATTATGTATGTAAGAAGAAGATGTTTTATGATTATTTTTCTTTAGTTTCTTCGGCTGCTGGTTCTTTTGAACTCATAACATGAGAAATCCCATTTTTATCTAATTTTATTCTCACTCTATCAGGTCCAGTTTCTAGAATTACATATTTTTCTTGTATGGTTACTATTTTACCAATAATACCACCTCTACTAGCAATCTCATCGTTAAGTTTAAGATTGTTAAGCATTGAACTATACTTCTTTTTCCTTCTGTTTTCTGGAACGAATATAAAAAGATAAAAAAGAGCCATCATTATAATAAAATATATTATAGGTGATTGTAATATACTTGCCATATTTACCCTCCTTTCCATAAAATAATTATGTCAAGCTAAACACTTAATGCTGTTTTAGAAATAATGAAATTTATTTTACTTTTTCATTCCAACTAGAAAGTTTATTCTTTTTAAATTCTTCAAAACCATCGACATCTATAGCATTGCGTATGTCTTCCATAAGTTTATTATAAAAATATAAATTATGTAAAACACACAGTCTCATAGCAAGCATTTCTTTTGCCTTAAATAGATGTCTAATATAAGCCCTTGAATATGATCTGCAGGTAGGGCAATTACAATCTTCATCAATTGGGTTTGAATCTAATTCAAATTGTGCATTCATTATATTTATTTTACCATACTTAGTAAATACATGTCCATGCCTACCATTTCTAGCGGGAAGAACACAATCGAAAAAGTCAACTCCTCTAGAAACAGCTTCTAATATATTCTCAGGAGTGCCTACACCCATTAAATATATAGGTTTATCCTCTGGAAGGTGTGGCACAACCGCGTCAATAATTCTATACATCTCTTCATGGCTCTCACCTACTGCAAGTCCGCCAATAGCATAGCCATCCAAATTCAAATTTGTTATTGTTTTAGCATGCTCAATTCTAATATCATCATATACTCCGCCTTGGTTTATACCAAACAGCATTTGCTTTTTATTAAAGGTTTCTGGCAGTGCATTTAGCCTATCTAATTCAATCTTACATCTCTCAAGCCATCTTGTAGTTCTATTAACTGAATTTATTACATAATCCTTAGGAGATGGATTTGGAATGCACTCATCAAAGGCCATAGCAATAGTAGAGGCTAAATTGCTTTGAATCTGCATACTTTCCTCTGGTCCCATGAATATTTTTCTGCCATCAATGTGTGAGTTAAAATAAACTCCCTCTTCTTTAATCTTTCTTATATCAGCTAAAGAAAACACTTGAAATCCACCTGAGTCTGTAAGAATTGGTCTATCCCAATTCATAAACTTATGAATTCCACCTAATTTATTTACTATTTTATCCCCAGGTCTTAGATGAAGATGATAGGTGTTAGATAGCTCCACCTGGCAATTTATTTCTTTAAGATCCATAGAAGATACGGCGCCTTTAATTGCAGCCAGAGTTCCAACATTCATAAATACTGGAGTTTGAATATTTCCATGAGGTGTTATAAACTCGCCTCTTCTCACCTTGCCACTTTTTTTTAGTAATCTATACAAGTAATACACATCCTTTGATTTAGTTATTTAAGAAACATTGCATCTCCAAAACTAAAAAATCTGTATTTGTTTAATACTGCTGTTTTATAAGCGTGCGTTATAATATCCTTACTTGAAAATGCACTAACCAGCATAATTAAAGTTGATTCAGGTAAATGAAAATTAGTTATAAGTGCATCTACTATCTTAAACTTGTAGCCTGGATAAATAAATATATCTGTCCATCCAGATTGTTCTCTAACCCTTCCATTTTCGTCAGCAATAGTTTCAAGAGTTCTATTTGAGGTAGTTCCTACAGCTATTACCCTTTTCCCATTGTCCTTTGCCGTATTAATTACATCTGCTGTTTCCTTGTTCATAACGTAGTATTCAGTATGCATAGTATGCTCTTCTACCTTTTCACTTTTTACTGGCCTAAAGGTACCTAGACCAACATGAAGAGTTACAAAAGCAATATTAACACCCTTTTCTCTTATTTTAATGAGTAGTTCTTCTGTAAAATGAAGACCTGCAGTAGGTGCTGCTGCTGAACCTACTTCTTTAGAATAAACCGTTTGATACCTTTCTTTATCAACAAGTTTTTCCTTTATATAAGGAGGAAGTGGCATTTGACCTAATCTATCTAACACTTCCTCAAATATTCCTTCATAAGAAAATCTAACTATTCTATTTCCTTCTTTTCCTATATCAATAACCTCAGCTTTTAATTCACCATTTCCAAATTCGAATTTTGTTCCAATTTTGGCTTTCTTTCCTGGCTTTACTAAAGTTTCATAGGTGTTTATATCTATCCTTCTAAGAAGTAATAATTCTATTTTACCTCCAGAGCTTTCCTTTGTCCCTATTAGCCTCGCTGGCATAACTCTTGTATTATTTAGCACCAAGCAGTCACCAGGATTTAAAAAATCTATTATATTCTTAAATATTTTATGCTCTATTTCTCCTGTATTTTTGTTAACAACCATTAGTCTTGATTCATCCCTTTTTTCAATTGGATGTTGCGCAATTAATTCTTCTGGTAAGTCAAAATAAAAATCTTTTACTTCCAAAATTCCCACCTTCTCTTATGTAAATTATTTACTCATTATTAAACATCGAATATTGATTCATTGATTTTTTACTTCTGCTTCTATTTAAATGTTTATAGGCTTTATCTGTTGCCATTCTTCCTCTAGGAGTTCTAATAATAAATCCCTTTTGAAGTAAATATGGCTCATATACTCCCTCAATAGTGTCTAATTCTTCACCAACAAAATAAGAAAGTGTTTCTAGACCTACTGGACCGCCATTAAAATTATCCACTATTGCTGCAAGTATTCTGTTGTCAAGCCTATCAAAGCCCTGACTGTCAATTTCTAATAGCTCTAAAGCAGCTTTTGCAATTTTAAGGTCAATTAAACCATTGCCCTTTACATCAGAATAATCTCTAACTCTTTTTAAAAGTCTATTAGCTATTCTTGGCGTGCCTCTTGAACGTCTTGCAATCTCTAAGGCAGCATCATCCTCTATTGAAGCTTCCAGTATTTTTGCAGATCTTGTTATAATTTCTTTAAGTTCCTGGTCCTCATAAAATTCCATTGAGCATAAAACACCAAATCTATCTCTTAAAGGGGATGTAAGAAGCCCAACTCTAGTTGTAGCTCCAATTAGAGTAAACTTAGGTAAATCGATTCTAATAGATTTTGCCGCAGCACCCTTTCCAATAACTATATCAAGTGCATTATCCTCCATTGCTGGGTATAATATTTCTTCAACAGCTCTATTTAGTCTATGTATTTCATCTATAAAAAAAACATCATTATCATTTAAGCTAGTAAGTATTGCTGCCAAATCTCCTGCACGTTCAATTGCTGGACCTGAGGTTATTTTTAAATTTCCCTTCATCTCTCTTGCGATTATATTAGCTAAAGTTGTCTTTCCCAGTCCAGGCGGACCATAGAGAAGTACATGATCTAAAGCCTCATTTCTAAGTTTAGCGGCTTCTATAAAAATATTAAGTTTTTCTTTTACCTTACTCTGTCCAATATATTCCCTTAAATTCTTAGGTCTTAAACTATATTCAATATCATTGTCTTCTTCTATATTTACTCCCGTAATAATTCTATCTTCCATAAAACAATTCTCCTTAGCCTAAAAGTTGTTTTAGACTGTTTTTAATAATAAGTTCTACAGAGTCCTCTTTATTAGCCTTCTTTAAGGCTGCAGCTGCTTCTTTTTCAGAATAGCCCAGTGAAATTAGAGCTTCAAGTGCTTCGTTAATATTATTACTTACTTCTGTTCCCACATTACCATCACTGCTTTTAATTACTTCCTTATCTTCCTTTAATTTATCTTTTAATTCTAAAATAATCCTTTGAGCAGTTTTCTTACCAATGCCAGGAGCTCTAGTTAATGTCTTTTCATCACCAGTTAAAATTGCATACTTTAAGTTATTTACACTGCTAATTGATAATAAGGATAAAGAAGCTTTAGCCCCTACCCCATTAATACTAAGAAGCTGATTAAACATTGTAAGCTCATCTCTTGTTAGAAAGCCGTAAAGACCTATAAAATCTTCCCTTACCAATTGTTGAATATATAGGGTAACAGTTTCTTCTATAGCAGGCATATTAGCTAAAGTAGTACCTGAAGTAAAAATTTTATAACCAATATTATTATTCTCAAGAACCATATAATCTTTGTAAACTCCAGCAAAAACGCCTTTAATATAATCGTACAACTTCATTCATCCTTCCAAAAAGCAAAAATAATTTAATTCATATATTACTTTATCATCTTCCTAAGTTTTATTCAATAAAAAAACTTGGGTTTAAGAGTTAAACTCCCCAAGTTTTTCTTCTGCTTCTTCTCTTGTATTAAACTGAAAACTCTTAGTTCCTTTTACTAGAAGATTATAATCTCCTTGTGTGGGAACCTTAATATTAGTTATGTCAGAGCCTTCGTTTTCTATATACATATTACTATTTGCATCAGTTTTGTATATTGCAAAACAGTTACCTTTAACTCCTAAAACATATTTATTAGGAGCATAGGCATTTACTCTTTTAAGTAGTACAGCTTGATTTTTTGTTATACTTTCTACCTCATAACCTTGAGTTTCTAATTGATCCTTATTTTTTCCTGCGAAATCTGATGTGATCATTTCTCTGCTGTCAATGTCCCCGCTTTTTTCATACTCTATTTTAAGTATTATTTTAGCATTTGGTGAAATAACACTTTCTGAATTTGCATTTAAAGTTAATTTATCTATATCACTAGCTGTTTGTAACTCATTAATGCTATTATTTTTCACAGAACTTAATTTTTTCAATCCAATATTGTAACTTAATTCAAATACTCCAAAAAATGCAATTATCATTCCAATTACTAATAATGAAAATTTTTTCTTAGACATAATATCCTCCTAAATCTTACTTCTGAAAAAGATTATTATCTTTTGATTTAAGAGGTATTATGTCCACAAATATACTTTTTATACAATTTATAGCTTATGTCATATTTAATTTAGGTTTTTTTGTAATTTTATAAAACCTTAAAGTTCTTTTTCCAGCATATCATTTAAAAGCTGCTCTATTTTTGGTGTGCAGCGTCTGCCACCACAGCCGCCAGAACCTGCTCCTGTTGCAGCTTGAACTTCCTTTACAGTTCTAGCGCCATTTCTTATAGCTTTTTTAATTGTAGCTCTAGGTATGGCTTTACATAAACATACTTTAGTTAATTTATCTAATATTTCTTCATTTAAATTCTGTTCCATATACCATTCTCCTTTATTGTTTCTTAATATAGTAATATTTAAGTATTGCCTATATTATAAAAACATTATAACATAATAGCATAGGTGTACTAAACCCTTGGATCAGCAACTACTAATACGTCCACATATTTTATACCTCTCATTATCTTTCTTACTATAGATCCTCTAATTATTTCATGTGTTCTAGTTCTTGCAGATTGGCCAATTATTACTTGAGTTATTCCATTTTCCTTGGCGTATTCAATTATTGGTAGGGAAGGATCAATTGCAGTTATTACTTTGAATTCAGCTCCAAACTTTATACAAAGCTGACTTAAGTCATCTAATTTTTTAAGCTTTTCTCCTGTGTATTCTCCATTTTTTACATACAAAATAAATAGAGGAGCTTTAAGCATTTTAGAAAGTCTAAATCCTCTTCTTATAAGGTATTCAGCATTAAAATTAAGGTTAACACAAACAAGTATTTTTTCTTGTGCACCAATAAGACCTTCTATACTTTTGGAATTTTTATATTCCATAAGGTGTTCATCCACTTCATTTGCTACTTCTCTTAATGATAACTCTCTAAGAGCTGTAAGATTTCCAACTCTGAAGAAGTTATTGAGAGCAGTTTCTATTTTGTCTTTATTATAAATTTTTCCTTGTCTTAACCTTTCTCTTAAAGCATCAATTGAAATATCAATGACTTCTACCTCGTCTGCTAAATCTAAAATAGAATCTGGAATAGTTTCTCTTACCTTTATTTCAGTCATTCTATTTACATAATCATTTAGACTTTCGATATGTTGAATATTTACAGCAGTCATTACACTTATACCATTTTCTATTATTTCAAGAACATCCTGATATCGCTTTTGATTTTTAGAGGTAGGAACATTGGTGTGAGCAAGTTCATCAACTATTACTAATTTAGGATTTCTCTTTAATATTGCATCAAGGTCCATTTCTTTTAGAGCAACATTCTTATAATTTATCTCTTTAAGTGGTATTATTTCTAGATCTCCTATCTGCTCAATAGTGCCCTTCCTTCCATAGGTTTCAACAAGCCCAATAGCTACATCAATTCCACTTTCTCTCATCTCATGGGCATCTCTAAGCATTTGATAAGTTTTGCCTACACCAGGGGCTGCACCAATATATATCTTAAATCTGCCTTTGTTTGTTCTTTCTATTTCTTTTAAGAACTGATCTGGCGTTTTTTGAGACATTATAGCACCTCAAATCTATTTATTTAATAACTTCATATTTAATGTTAGGACATTAACTCTTTCCTGTCCAAAGATACCCAAGAATTTCCCATTTTTGTTGTTATCTATTATTCTATTTACCTCATCTAGAGATAATCCATTAGCCTTTGCTACTCTTTTAGCTTGGAGTCTTGCCGAAGCCACAGTTATATCAGGATCTAAACCTGAAGCTGATGAAGTAACCATCTCAGCAGGAATATCTTCTTTTTTAACAGTTGGATTTTTAATTAAGAAATCTTCAATATTTTTATTAATTTCTTTTTTAAATTCAGGATTTGACATTGAAAGATTGCTGCCACCAGAATTTAAGGCATTATAATCTACTGTAGAAGGCCTGCCTTGAAACCATCTGTTATCAGTAAATTTTTGTCCAATAAGTGTTGAACCTATTAAAACACCATTATTATAGACTAAACTTCCCTTTGACTTTTCAGGAAAAATCAGTCTTGAAAGTCCTGTCATAGTCAAAGGATATATTATGCCTAAAATCAGCATGAATAATAAGGTAAGCTTTATGCTGCGTTTTAAATCACTCATAACCATTCCTCCTTTCTAAAAATTGAGCTATAAAAATAAATATACAATCATATCTATAACCTTAATGCCTATAAAAGGAGTTATAACTCCGCCTATTCCATATATAAGCATATTTTTTGCTAGTATTCTATTAGCTGAGGCAGGTTTATATTTTATTCCTCTCATAGCAATAGGAATTAAAGCTGGTATAACAATTGCATTAAATATCAAAGCAGATAGTATAGCACTTTTTGATGAAGATAATCGCATAACATTCAAAACGCTTATAGCTGGTAATGTAGCTGACATTATAGCAGGTAATATGGCGAAATATTTTGCTACGTCATTTGATATGCTAAAGGTTGTAAGTGAACCCCTTGTCATTAAAAGCTGCTTTCCAATTTCCACTACCTCTATAATCTTAGTAGGATCAGAATCTAAATCTATCATATTAGCAGCTTCTTTTGCTGCCATAGTTCCACTGTTCATTGCGAGCCCAACGTCTGCTTGGGCCAGTGCAGGAGCATCATTTGTACCATCACCAGTCATAGCCACAAGTCTACCTTGTGACTGTTCACTTTTTATAGCTGATATTTTATCTTCGGGTTTTGCTTGCGCTATAAAATCATCTACTCCTGCTTCCTTAGCTATAGTTTTAGCAGTTAGAGGATTATCACCAGTTACCATAATTGTCTTTATTCCCATTGCTCTAAGTTGTTTAAATCTTTCTTGCATTCCTGGCTTGATTATATCTTTAAGATATATAACTCCCATTATTTCCTTTTCTTTAACCACAACAAGAGGTGTTCCTCCTAATTTTGAAATTTTTTCAACCTCAACATTTAAGTCACTTGGAATAACACCACTATTAGCTTTTACATAATCAATAACTGCAGCAGCTGCTCCTTTTCTAACAGTTAACCCATTTTTAAATATTATTCCGCTCATTCTTGTTTCAGCAGTGAAATCTATTCCTTCAGCGCCTTCCTGTATTCCGCTTTCCTCCTTTATTTCCATCTTATGTGAAAGTTCAACAACAGAACGACCTTCAGGTGTGTTATCCTTTAAGGAAGATAGAAGTGCATAATAGGTTACTTCTTTTAAGCTATGTCCTCCTACTGGCACAAATTCGTCTGCCATTCTATTACCAAAGGTAATAGTTCCAGTTTTATCTAATAACATGGAATTAATATCACCTGTTACTTCAACCGCACGACCTGACATTGCAATAACATTAAACTTTGTTACTCTGTCCATACCTGCAATACCAATAGCAGATAACAGACCTCCTATTGTTGTAGGTATTAAACAAACCAAAAGAGCAATCAGTGTTGCAATATCAATATTTATATTTACAAAGTTTGCTATAGGAATAATTGTCCATACAACAACTACAAAAATTATTGTTAAGCTGATTAAAAGAGTACTTAGTGCCAATTCATTAGGAGTCTTTTGTCTTGCAGCTCCTTCAACCAAGCTAATCATTTTATCTAGGAAGGATTCACCAGAACTTACAGATATTTTAATTTTTAATGAATTGCTTATAACTTTTGTTCCCCCTGTAACTGAGCTGAAGTCTCCACCTTCCTCCTTGATAACAGGTGCTGATTCGCCAGTAATAGCTGACTCATCAACAGATGCTATACCTTCAATTATTTCTCCATCGCTTGGTATAATTTCTCCTGCAGATACTTCTACAATATCACCTTTTCTTAGTTCGGAGGAACTTATTACTTTTATATTTCCACTTTTATCTATCAGTTTTGCCTGTGTATCCTTTTTTGTCTTCTTTAAAGTATCTGCTTGGGCTTTGCCTCTGCCCTCAGCGATTGCTTCTGCAAAGTTTGCAAATAATACTGTTACAAATAATACAATAGTTATAGTTAAGTTGTAACCAAAGCTTTGGGGAGATTTAAATAGGCTTGGGAAAATGGTTACTAGCAATGTTAGTACTGTACCTAGCTCAACTATAAACATTATAGGATTTTTAATCATTGTTTTTGGATTTAATTTTTTAAAAGAATCTAATACTGCATTTTTTATTATATCTCTATTCATTTATTCCACCCCTCGTGTATTCCTTTTATACACATGAAGATTATTAATCTTCATGCCTCCTTAGATTAAACTTAAAAACTCAGATATTGGGCCTAGGATTAATGCAGGGAAAAATGTCAAAGCTCCTATTATCATAATTGTAGCTATAAATAGCACTCCAAAAAGAGCATTATCTGTCTTAAAAGTTCCAGGTGATGGTTCAATTTTTGTCTTCCTAGCCATTGACCCAGCTATAGCAATAAGCATTATTATAGTCATATATCTTCCAAGGAACATCAATATACCTGTTATAATATTCATATAGGCTGTGTTGCCTTTTAATCCTGCAAATTCTGAACCATTATTTGCTGCAGCTGTAGTAAATTCATAAATCATTTGTGTAAGGCCATGAAAGCTAGGATTTGTAATATGCACACTGGCCTGACCTAGAACTATAGTAAGAGCTGAAGCAAATAAAATTAACAAAGGATGAATAAGTATAGCTAGAGCTGCCAGTTTAATTTCCTTGGTCTCAATCTTATTTCCTAAATACTCAGGTGTTCTTCCTACCATAAGCCCCGTTATGAAAACAGCTAGAATTGCATAAAGAATTATATTTTCAACTCCAGCTCCTTCTCCTCCAAAGATTGTGTTTAACATCATAAAGGTTAGTGGAACTCCTCCACCTAAAGGAGTAAAGGAATCATGCATAGAATTTACTGAACCTGTTGTAAAGGCTGTTGTGACCCCTGCAAAAATCGCAGAATCAGAAGCTCCAAATCGGGTTTCTTTACCTTCCATATTACCTAATGAATTGTTTATACCTATGCTTGTATATGGCTTTCCACCATGGGCTTCAGAATATATTCCTAATGATGTTATGCAAATAAAAATAATCATGAGTGATATAAAAAGCACCGCTGAATGTTTTTTACTACCTACCATAAGCCCAAAAGTATAAACTAGAGCAGCTGGTATTATCATCATTGACAGAATTTCAATTAAGTTTGTTATTGGATTTGGATTTTCAAAGGGATGTGCAGAATTAGCTCCAAAAAATCCACCACCATTTGTACCTATGTGCTTTATGGACTCGAGAACTGCAACTGGACCTGTTATAATAGTCTGCATCCCTCCTTGCAAATTTCTTGCTGTTAAAGTACCCCCTAAAGTTTGAGGAACACCTTGGGAAACTAATATAAAAGTTATTATAATTGAAAGAGGAAGAAGCAGCCTAGTTATGATTCTTGTGAAATCAACATAAAAGTTTCCAAGGCTTTCTCTCTTTTCAGCTATTCCCCTCATAATAGCAAAAGCAGTAGCAATTCCAGAAGCAGCTGAAGTAAACATTAAGAACACAATAACAATCATTTGTGAAAGAAATGTTATCCCATTTTCTCCAGAGTAATGCTGAAGGTTTGTGTTAGTCATAAAGCTAATTGCTGTATTAAAAGCTAATGATAAACTCATTCCCTTTGCAGATGTTGGATTATACGGTAAAACTGCTTGAATTAGTAGAATTATAAAAGAAATAAAAATCATTATTATATTTGTTAAGAGAAAGGCCTTTGAATACTCCCTCCAACTCATTTCTACAGTTTTGTCTACACTAATAATTTTATAAATTAAATTATCAATAGAATTAAAGAAACTGCTTCTTGTTATATCCTTGTAGGCTGCAATTTTATATAAATATATTCCAAGAGGTTTAGTAATTAAAATTACAATGAAAACAATTATTAAGAGTTCCAAATAAGACATATATTGTCCTCCCTAAAATCACTATATATTGATTAAAACTTTTCCGGCTCTAATAATGCATAAAATAGATAGATTATTATCATGCAAAAAATAATACTTAAAAATATCATAGTCCTTCCCTCCTGTATTCCTATTCTGCACTAAATGATTAATAATCATTTAGCCTCTGCATTTTTTAAATGTAATGATTCTAATATTATTATTGTTCATTCTTCCTTTTTTACTCCTTAAAATAAATTAAAGCAGAATTCTCAGTCACACTGAGTATTCTGCTTTTGTGAACTTTATATTAATATAATAAACCCATTATTATACATAAACAATTTTATTATCCTTTGTATATCTAACAGAAAAACCTTAAAATTCACCATGTAACTGATTTCACATCTACTTTCCTTAGGGAACATTTAAGTTAATAATTTTTTGAACATAGCGTAAACAAAAAACCATTAAATTAAGTTTATTACTAAGTGTTTTTTTACAAAATAAAAAAAACACTAAAAAAAACTAGTGTTTTATGTGTTGACTAAGTCTATAAGCCGAGTTCTGTATTTGACAGTCATCTATCTAGGCCTGTTGTTACCAAGCAGGCTCAAGCGACACACCCGAAGGCGAAGCGGGCAACCTCTTAATCCATTTAAGGATTCTGCCTTCCTATTTGGTCTTGCTCCAAGTGGGGTTTACATAGCCGCAAAGTCGCCATTGCGCTGGTGAGCTCTTACCTCGCCTTTCCACCCTTACCTTACTTAAGAAATCTTAAACAAGGCGGTATATCTCTGTTGCACTTTCCTTAAAGTCACCTTCACTGGGGGTTACCCAGCACCCTGCCCTGTGGAGCTCGGACTTTCCTCTCCCTAAAAAGCCATTAAGGCAATTAGGCAGCGACCGTCTGACTTACTCAACGAAATATATAATACCATAGTATTTCAAATTTATCAAATGAATTTTATTTCCAAAAAGAAATTTGTATTACATATAAAGATATTATTACAGGTATTTATAAATGGGCTTACAAGCTTCTGAAATGATAACGCTATTTGAAATGTTTAAATCAGTTAGCTCATTTTTTATTTTATTTGCAAAAATCCTCATAGCTGGCCATTCAGTTTCAAAATGTCCAGCATCAATTATTGCCATGCT
>Ga0255336_101353_pt1 | contig 18356 bp, 14 predicted proteins | sample MeOH1_35cm_T3_17_FD_189102 | JGI IMG/M metagenome (GOLD analysis project Ga0255336, IMG submission 189102) | Sandy soil microbial communities from University of British Columbia, Vancouver, Canada - MeOH1_35cm_T3_179 | ecosystem: Engineered > Artificial ecosystem > Sand microcosm > Unclassified ...
TGTGAGATTGCCATGAACGAGATGGAGTCTGAGGCGAAGCGTGAGCTTGAGTTGCGCGAGTATCTGAAGAAGAAGCTCGAAGATGCGCTCGACTACGTTCACGTCAACGGCAACATGGAGCATCATCTGCCTGGCAACCTGAACATGAGCTTCGTATACGTCGAGGGTGAGAGCCTTCTGATGGGGATCAACGACATCGCCGTTTCGTCGGGCTCTGCCTGCACGTCGGCCACTCTGGAACCCAGCTACGTGCTCAAGGCTCTTGGTCTTGGTGACGACGTCGCACACAGCTCCATTCGCTTCGGTCTGGGACGCTTCAATACCAAGGCGGAAGTCGACTACGTCTCCGACAAGATCATCGACGTCGTGAAGAAGCTGCGTGAGCTCAGCCCCCTCTACGAGATGGTCAAGGAAGGCATCGACCTTTCGAAGATCGAGTGGGCAGCGCACTAACAGGAACAGGAATGCGGAAGCCGACCTGGAAGACATGGTTAACCGGAATAGTGGTCTGGACGCTGACCTATTTTTTGTCCGGCTTCCTGTTCTCCGGGTCGGCGACTCCTCATCACAGAAGCTTCGCGGCTGCGTTTATAAGCGCCCTGAGCGGAGTTTCGCTGCTTTATCTTCTTGCCCTTCGACACTGGAAAACTAACAACTCTCGTTAGCTGGCGCTTTTCTTCCATCCGATTCGGAAGATGACAAATTCAGCTGGCTTGATCAACGCTACGCCGATGAGGCAGATGAGCTGCCCGTTATCGATATCTGCCTGAGTCATCGTCGTCAGATCGCATCGAACGAAAAAAGCGTCCTCCTGTTTCGCTCCAAGTAATGCGCCGCTATGCCACTCCGCATTCAGGAAGTTGTTAATGGAGGAACGTATCGAAGTCCATAGCTTCTCTCCGTTGGGCTCGAAGACAACCCACTGCAGGCCTCGGTCTATCGACTGCTCCAGGTAGAGAAGATATCTGCTGATGTTGATGTACTTCCACTCCGCATCGGTCGAGACGGTGCGAGCTCCGAATACAAGATTGCCCTTCCCTGGGAAGAAGCGAAGGCAGTTGATTCCCAGTGGATTGAGAAGATCCGAATCTCTGGCGGTCAATTGCCGCTCAAACCCTGTTGCTCCTGTTATCTGCTGGTTTGCGGGAGCTTTGAAAACTCCCCGCTCAACGTCAGTCCGGGCATAGATGCCGCAGATAGACCCTGAAGGGGGCACGTTGATCTGCGGATGAGAGGCTGAGTCGGCCAGCGGGTTTGCGATCGTTATCCACGGATAATAAAGAGCAGCGTGTTTCGAATCGATCTGCGAGCGTATGGCTTCGATATCGCTGTTCGAGCATCCGGCCGGAGGGTCGAGCACCGCGAAGCGGTAGGCTTGTGGACGGCTGACATGTGCGATCAGTGCAGCATATATCGGAACTACGGCTTCGCTGCCCGTAGCTGCGGGTGCGGTTGCGCCGGGAGCAGCGACGATTGAGATATCGTCTACGCATTCGAGCGCACTCAGGGCCTTAATATAGTCCGCGACCCCGGGAGCATTGCCGCTTCCGTCTGCGGCAGCCACTCTCACGATATAAAGTCGTTTTCCACCGTTATCGAAGAAGGATTGCACTGCCAGTGCGAGATAATTGCGAGTCGGCGAGGGCGCATCTGAGAAGTGCAGATCGGAAGAGTCTCCATAAATGGAGTTGAATTGGACTACGCTCGTAATCGGGTCTGACACGGTGCCTGCGGGACCTTCGAGTGCGGCTCCGATGAAGGCTGCCGTGCTTGTATCGACACCGGGAATCGGTGCGGGAGGTGTGGAAATCTCTTCAACATACACGCCGGGCATTTTGATGGCGGCTGAGATTTTGCCGAGCCGGACGGTCTTCGGCAGCGTTTCTGGAGGATCCGGAGCAGGCATGCCAGAAAGCTTACTCTTCTGTCATCCTGGGATCGCATAAATTTGTTATGTTTACGGAAAAACAGATCCTGTGGCGCACCAAAACGATAAGAGTTATCATCTATATAGAGCGAGGACATTCCCATGGCATATAGCGACAAGGTCGTAGATCATTACAACAATCCGAGGAACGTCGGTACGCTGGACAAGGGCTCACAGGAAGTGGGTACCGGTTTGGTTGGCGCGCCCGAGTGCGGCGACGTCATGCGTCTGCAGATCAAGGTCAATCCCGAGACTCAGGTGATCGAAGATGCGAAGTTCAAGACCTTCGGCTGCGGTTCGGCGATTGCTTCCAGCTCGCTCGCTACTGAGTGGGTCAAGGGTAAGACGGTCGCAGAGGCAATGGCGATCTCGAACACAGATATTGTTAAAGAGCTTGCTCTTCCTCCCGTGAAGATTCACTGCTCGGTTCTGGCCGAGGACGCCATCCGCGCGGCTATCGGTGATTGGAAGAAGAAGAACAACGTTGCCGAAACAGAGTCGGTTGCTGTCGCAGCCCACTAAGCTTCGGACCTTCGGAAAGATCGGCGCCCCGCCTCTTGCGTTGTTTGCGAGTCGCGGGGTGCTTTTGCATCATCAGAATTTAGTCCGGCGAATTTCTATTGCCGGGCTAAGCGTCCTCCGTGCGACGCTAAAGACACGGTGAGGTTCCTTCATGTCCATGGTTTCGATCCAGCCAACGACTTCCCAGAACGCTACTGCCGCTGCACCTGAGCCGCCGAAGGACCCACTGGCGGGGATGGTGCTGCTGACGGCCGAAGGGCAGCAGCCGCGGGCAAAGGCTGCCGTGGAGATTACGAAGAATGCGCTCAAGCGCATCCGGGTGGCGATGGCGAAGGAGGGTGTCTCCCCTGAACAGGGTGGTCTTCGCCTTGGAGTGATGGGTGGCGGATGCTCGGGGCTGAGCTATTCGATTCGCTTCGATTCCAAACCGCGTGAGCGCGACCGAGTCTTTGTCTTTGGAGCGGGAATCGAGACTGCCGGAGATCCTACGGAGAGCGCTCCGGTTCGGCTCTTCGTCGATCCCAAGAGCTTTCTTTATCTGGCCGGTATGGTGCTCGACTTTGAAGAGACGCTGATGCGGCAGGGGTTCAACTTCATCAATCCCAACTCGACAAAGAGCTGCGGCTGCGGCTCCAGCTTTACTGCATAAGAGCAGGTACCGGGCCCCCACCCCCTTCGATTGCTTGCAAAGTCTTCATTCTGCAAATGTTAAGTGGGTACCTTGGGTATGGCTGTTCCAGGCTCGGCCTTAGAAGGTGAAAAAGGCTCCGGGAGATTCGGAGCCTTTTTGCTTTTAATCCATTTTAACAAGCCGAGAGAAACTGATCGGCAGGTAGATATGATCTGTTTTGTTTGGCTTAGAGGGATTTTGGGTTGACGAAGTTTGCTCCGGCGTTCTTCTTCGGGTCAGGCCGCTCTCGAGTCCGCCGCCATTCGTCGCGTGAAGCGTTCCAGAAGGTAGTTCACCGGGGTGGCGACAGAGCTCGGTAAGGCATTCGTGATCACCTTGAACCGGTCGCGGTCCTCGGGCTCGAGCAGCTTGAAGATGTAGGCGAGCGTAAAGAAGACAGCGGTTGAGACGATGCAGCCGATGATGAGAGCCGGTAGAGCCGACAGGTGTGCGATCGCCGCATACGCGATGCAGGATGAAAAGATGCTGATGGCGCCGATCTTCAGAATGAATCCCCAGGGGAGCTGGATGTTGTACTGCCGGATACCTACCGCCCACATCAGTCCGACGGCGGTAAGCTGAGCGGCACCGCTTCCAAGGCAGGCCCCGAGTGCGCCGTGAGCCGGGATGAGGAGCCACGCGACACCGATATCGACGAAAGAGGCGATCACGGTGGTGACGATGAAGTATTTCTGCCGGTCTACGCTCTCGAAGAGGCTCTGGATGGGGACGGAGAACGCCTTGGGCAGGCAGAGCAGGGGAGCGACGGAGGCGACGAGCAACGCTCCGACGTATTGATTGCCATAAAGAACGAGCAGAACGGGCGCGGCCAGAGGAATGGCGATGATGTGGAGAGGAAGAGAGATGAGGGCGATATAACGGGCGGCGGCTGCGGTCATGGCCGGGAGCCGGGAGCGGTCGCGGCCGTACTGGGCGTAGATGCTTGCTCCTGTCGCCGAGGCGAAGATGGTGGGGAAGAGGAGGAGGCGTTCGGCGAGGCTGAAGGCGACCGAGTAGAAGGAGAGCTGACGGATATCTGAGTTGAGGTGCTTGAGAAGGAAGAGCTCGGAGCGGTCCCAGACGACGAGGGTGAGGAGCATTCCCATGACGCTCTGTGCGGCAAAGCTCATCATGCGGGTACGCAGATCGGCGGGAGGGTGAGCGTGGCCACTGTCCCAGGAGAGGATGCGGCGCATGGTGGGGATGATGCGGACGATGAAGTCGGCTACGCGCATGGCGAACATGGCGAAGGCGATGCCGTTGACTCCCCAGTGGAGGACGATGGCCAGCAGGGTGAGGATGAAGTAGGTGGCGGTGGAGGCGAGCGAGGCGGGAAGGTTGGCCGAGAGGTTTTCGGCGGCGACGTTGGCCTGGGCAGAGATAAAGTTGCTCATCGCCGGAAGCATGCCGAGCACGAGGAGGAGCGCGGCGGTGCGGTAGTCGGCGGGGGCGTCGTAGATAACCCAGATAACGGCGCCGATGGTGGCGGCGGTGGCGAGCAGGGTCTGGATGAGAAGGGTGCGGAGATAGATAAAGCGCGCGGTGGAGTAGTCGCCGCCGCCCAGAAACTCCGCCATGTACTTGCGGGTGGTGACGGGGATTCCGACGGAGCCGAGCTGGCTGACGATGCTGGTCAGCCAGGTGACGTAGATGATGTAGCCCATCTTCGTCGGACCGAGGGTCCGAGCGATGGCGATGGAGGTGATCAGCGAGGTTACGAAGCCGATCAGATTTTCCAGGCCGTACCAGGCGGTATTGCGGGCAATAGTTTTGCTATTCACACGATTCCCATGACAGTAAGCTTACCGGGCCCACAAAAAAACAGAGCCCGGTGAAGAGGGAAGATGAAAGATCAGCTGAGCTGACTGAGTGCTTTTTCAGCATCTTTCGCGGTCTGGCTGTTCGGAGCGAGAGAGACAGCCTTCTTCAGATGCAGTGTAGCGTCCGACATGTTGGCGAGTTTGCTGTAGGTCAGGCCGAGGTGATAGTGCAGGGCAGCATCGTTCGGGTTGGCCTTGACCGCGTCTTCGAGAAGATCGCGGGCTGAGGTGTAGTTGCCTTTGTGGTAGTAGGTCCAGGCGAGGGTGTCGGCCGTGCTGGGAGAGTCAGGCATAGCCCTGCGAGCCACCTGGGCGAGCGAGAGTGCAACGTCGATGTTCTGGTTGGTTTCGACCATCAGGTAGGCGAGGTTGTTGGCGGCGATCGGCTGCTCAGGCTGGATCTGAAGGACCTTCTTGTAGGTCGCCATGGCCTGATCGCGATTTCCCTGCGCCTCCTGAAGGGTACCCAGAATGGTGAGGCCCTGAGGATCGTTGGGATGATCGGTGGCCCACTGCTGCCACTTGGCGATAGCCTTGTTCGGATCGCCGCTGCTGACAAGAGCGCGAGTGTAAGAGACGACCGCGATCGGATCGTTGGGATTGATCTGCATGGCCTTCTCTGCGGAAGCGATGGAGGCCGCCGTATCACCGGTGGCTCCCTGAATCTGCGAGAGCAGGTTGTACATGTCCGCACTCTGCGGATTCTTTGCGACCTGTTGCTGCACGCGGGCCAGGGCCTTGGCGGGCTGCTTTTCGGCCATATAGGTGGCGGCCAGGAGACGAATCGCCTGTGCGGAGCCGGGGTTGCGGTCCAGTGCCTGTTCGAGTAGGCTGCGCGCTTCGTTTGTGTTCTTCTGGACGAGACGGAGCTGCGCGAGCTCGAGATAACCTGCGGCGTTACCGGGCTCGACTTTGATGGCTTCCTTGAAGTCGGCCTCAGCCTTGTCGTAGATCTTCTGGCTTCCCTCGGCCATGCCGCGCCAGATGTAACCGTTGGCGGATTGAGGAGAAGAGTTCACCGTCGCGTCGCCCAGTTGAGCGAGTGTTGTGAAGTCACGGCGGTCGATGGAGACCTGTGCCAGTCCCTGCTGCGCCTCGGGGCTTCGCGGGTTGATGCGAACGGCGTCGCGGAAGGCCTGCTGTGCGGCGGGAGCGTCCTTCTTGGACATGGCCGCGCGGCCCAGCCAGATCTTGACCTGAAGATTGTCGGGGCTGGCCTTCGAGGCCTTCTGCAGAACATCGAATGCCTCGGCCGACTTACCGTCGTTCAGCATCAGCATGCCGTTGAGGACGGCGACCTGAGGAAGTCCGCTGTCGGATTTAGCCAGCTCCTGACCGATGGTGCGGGCCTTGGCCAGATCCTTCTTCGCGATGAGAACGCGAGCATAGGCGAGCTTGAGCGAGGGGCTCTTGGGGTGCTTGGAGACAAGATCGGCGTATGCCTGCTCGGCGCGGTCGAGCTGATGAGTGCGGAGGTAGTAGCTGGCCAGCATGTCGGAGGCGCTGGCTTCGTCGGGCAGCTCGTCGGCGGCCTTGCGGAGCGTCTCTTCGGCTTTGGCGGAATCGTTCTGGCGCAGATAGAGATCGGCCAGGCTGGAGCGGGCAACGATGTTGTTGGGATCCGAGGCTACGGCGGCGTTCATCTGCTCGAGCGCGCCGGCGAGGTCGCCCTTCTTCTGAAGCATGGCGCCGAGGACGATGTGCGAAGAGACGCTCTTGCTGTCGAGTGAGACGGCTTTGCGGAGCTGGTCTTCGGCCTGTCCGGCTGTCGAGGGGTCAGAGGCCTGAAGCAGACCAAGGCTGGTGTGGAAGGCGGCCCGGTTGGGGTCGATGGAGAGAGCCTTCTGGATCTGGCTCAGAGCGGTCGCGCGATCTCCCTTGCGAGCGGCGATGGTGGACAGAAGGGAGTAGGCATCAGCGTTATTGCTGTTCAGGGCGAGCACGGCGTTGGCCTGCTCGGTGGCCTTATCGGCAGCGTTGCCGGCCAGAAGCACCGTTCCCAGCTGGATGCGGGCCTCCTGATTGTTGGGGGTGAGGTCCACGGTCCGCATCAGTTCGGCGTAGCCCGGGATGACCGATCCCTGCTTGAGGTAGACCTTGGCCAGCTCATAGTGGGCGTCGGCGAAGTTGCGATCGACCTTCAGCGCATTGGAGAACTGAATGGTCGCTTCTTTAAGCTTGCCCTCGCTGGCGTAGCGCTTACCGCTCTCGAGGTACTTCTGTTTCTGCTTGTTGGGATCGCGAGAGCAACCGGTGCTGAAACCCAAGGCAAGAGAGGCCGTAAGTACGGCAACGGAGAGGCGAAGTGAAGTAGAAGTCTGTGACATTCTCATCGTAGTTTCCTCAAAATCTACATTCCATCGAACAGAGATGGATGAATAAAGCTTTACGCCGCGGTTTACGCCGTGACGTGTTTGTGCGGTCTCAGTTAGGGATGAACTGAGACAGATACGGAGTCATGTGTGCGGTGAAACGAACGGCGCGATCACGGGCATCGGCTACCTGTTCGGAGCTAGCGATGGGGGTGATGATGCGGACCAGCGCGCCGTCGGTCCGGTTATAGCGGATCGCGTCGGCGAGCATGTAGGCCTTGGCGCGGTACTCGTTGGCGATGCTGCGCCCATGAGCCTGGTACCAGTAGATGACGAACTGCCGGGATTCACCGTTGTTGATGACGTATTCCCCGACGTTGAAGCGCTTGCCGTTTACGTCGTCCAGGTTGGTGTAACGCGAGGACTCGAAGGTCCATCCGGCTCCGGGAAGGCAGTGCTGCGGCGAATGAATAGACTGGCCGGTGCGCTGCGTTGCGAAGTAGCCGACGAAGAGGCTGATGGGATAGGCGGCAGACCGCGAGGCGACCGCTTTGGCGGTGGGAACGCTGTAGATGCGGTTGAGGAAGTCTCCCTTGCCGAGGACGGCGAGGACATCGTCTTCCAGGGGGAGATCCTGGGCCACCATGCCGTCGATTGCGCTCGGCATCCGGCTGAGGGGCTCGCTGACGGGTACGTTATCGGCGTCTCCGCGGTGCAGGAGCATGGTCAGGGTGGCGACCATGAGAACGAGGACGGTCCAGAAGCGGGGCGATCTCATGCGATCTCCTCCTTGCGTGGGGCGATGAGCTGCATGAGACGGTGAACGAGATAAAGACATGCAAGCGAAACGACGAACATGACCCACCCGGAGAACTCGTGGAAGAAGCCAAGGGCCTTGGCCGGATCCCAGTACTGAACGCAGAGACCGGTGCCGACGATGCGGACGACGTTGGCTGCGACTGCAATGGGGATACTGGCCAGCGCGAGGATGACACGCCGCCGCGTCGTACGCTCAAGAAAGTATCCGTAAAAGACGGCCAGTGTAAAGAGGCTCATGAGGGAGCGGATGCCGCTACAGGCCTCGGCTACCTCCAGCTTCATTACAGGCAGCTCGATGACGTTGCCCTCCTGGAGAACAGGAACTCCCAGAAGAGGGAGGATCATGCTGGCCAGGCGGGACGCCATAAGCTGCAGCGGAAAGGTGATCTGGTTGAAGATGATGGCCGGAAAAGGGATGGCCAGCAGAAGAATAAGGATGGGGAACTGGAGCCGGCGAAGCATCGCACTCCCCAGGAAGGTCCATACAAGGCCGATCAGGAGAATTACGAAGGAGAGGCGCGAGGTGAACAGATCGACGCCGTAGACTCCGAAGATCAGGGTGATCAGCCCCAGGAGAATGAGGGGAAGACCGGACCAGGTGGGGACTACCGGTGTTTCGGCGATCTGATTTCTCTTGTCCCATAGAAGAAAGATGGAGAAGAGAGGGACCAGAAAGCCGTGTGAGTAGTCTGCAATGTTGTACCAGTCGATGGCGAGCTTGATCCCAATGCGGTAATAGAGTGCAACCATCAGAAGCGCGATGATGGAAGCAGGCAGCCATGCGCGGGAGGGGACCCGAATCCAAGGAGAGGAAGCGGGAGACTGGTTACGGTCGGAAAGAACATCGGGAGAGAGCCGTTCGATTTGCAAGCTGCCGGTCACCGTTCCTAGGGCGTTATACTTCACGAAATAATCTGTAAGCAATTTCCATGCCGCAATTAGGGGCGGGTATGGGCGCAATTTTTGGGCTGAAGCCTATGCCTGTAGGAAGATACTCGACCATAGTTGTAGGGCAAAGGGAAAAAGTTTTCCCACATTGACTGCTGTTCTGCATACCATAGGAGTGTTTCTGTGGCTGGTCCTTGTCCTCTCCTCTTCCCAGGAGAGCGCGAAAGTGGCCTATGGTCGGTCTACACGTCTATGACGGGCCGGATTTGCAAAAAAAATCCCTGCACAGCCGGATTTGGCATTCCCTGTGCTTGCATGGAATTGCAGCTACTTCTTTTGAGTCGAATTTCAGGTGTACGGGCAGTGGATGTTGCTTAATTTTGCATTCCATCAGGTTGTGGCCCCAAGAGACGGTAACTGCTGGCAGGGTGAGGATGCAGCAGTTCGAAAGACAGGCGAAAGTTTATGAAATCAAAGCAGATGGATCTGATCAACGAAGCGGAGCTGAGTTTGATGAATGAGAATGGGATGGGCCTGGCGGAAGGCCGTCGGAGAATCGGGAGTGACCCAATGAGATGGATCAACGCCGGAGTCTTGATCTTCGCGCTGACGGTATCGGGATTTGCACAGGATGCCGCGCCAAAGCCGGCAGCCCCGGTTGAGGCGCAGGCTCCGGCTGCTGTGCCTCCAGCAACTCCGGTCAAGGGAGCTGCCGGGGTGGACAATGCCCGGTACATCATCGGGCCTGAAGACTCGCTTTCGATTACGGTGTGGAAGGAACCTACCCTTTCGGGGACGATTCCGGTGCGGCCGGATGGGATGATCTCCCTGGTTCTGGTGGGGGATCTGCTGGCGTCGGGACGGACTCCTATGCAGCTGGCCGACGATATTACTGCAAAGCTGAAGAAGTACATCCAGGACCCGAACGTCTCCGTCGTGGTGATGGCGGTCAACAGCCAGAGGATCTTCCTGATCGGCGAGGTGGGGCATGTGGGGCCGGTGGCGATGACGCCGGGGATGACTGCCCTGCAGGCGATCGCCGCGGGCGGTGGACTGAGCCCGTATGCCAACGCCAAGAAGATCTATATCTTGCGCAACGAGGGTGGGAAGCAGCAAAAGATCCCGTTCAACTATAAACAGGCGCTCAAGGGCGAGGATTCGCAGAGTTTGGTGCTGAAGCCGGGAGATACGATTGTCGTTCCATGAGCAAACCAATGAAGAATAGGATCTCCATTTCGATAGTATTGTTCGCTTTGTCGGGGCAGATGTTTGGACAGGCCGCGCCCACAGCGGTGGCGACCGAAGTTCAGACCGCAACGCCAGCGGGTACAACCGCCCCTCGTCTCTCCTGGGTTGACGGCACGGTTCACTACGCCTTGAGTGCAGCAGAGGTAGTGCAATATGGCTATTACGGCTCGGGAAATATCACCAGCTCGACGGCCCTGTCCGGCGTGGTTGGATACTCTTCCTTGAGTAACGTGCACCCGACGACCCTGCTGTTTGCGGGAGGCGTGGTGGTCGGCCAGGGCGGGCAGGGAACGTCAACTTACCAGAACGTGGCTATCAGCCAGACCCTGATTAAAGGGTTGTGGGCGTTCAACGTGGCCGACTCGTTCAGCTTTTTGCCCCAGTCGCCTGTGACCGGCATCTCGGGAGTTCCGGGAATCAACAATCCGGGGCAGATCGACGGTCCTTCGGGAGGTCCGGCGGGTGGAATTCTCACCTTCACGGGCAATCGAATCAGCAACATGCTGAGCGGAACGGTTCAGCGCAGGCTGACAGGCAGGACTTCGATCAGCGGCAGCGGCTCCTGGTCGCTCCTCCACTTCCTGGACGAAAACGCGGGTTTGGACACCTCCATGAAGAGTGGTCAGGTCTCGCTTAACCACACGATCAATGCCCGCAACACGGTCAGTTTGAGCGCGGTGTACTCCACGTTTGATACCACCAATCTTCTTTCTGTTTTGCCTCCCGGTTTCCCGAGCACGGTGACCTACCAGACAAAGGGCATTAATGCCTCGTATACGCGGCTGTGGACGAGGTCGCTGTCGACCGACGTCACAGCCGGTCCCATGTGGGTGCAGAGCTCGGCTGCGCCGTTTATTCCGAACCAGCTCAACTACTTTCTGAATGCCGGAGTTGGCTACAGGCGTCGTCTTACGAGCTACGGGCTGCGATATATGCACGGTGTTAATGGAGGGTCGGGCGTACAGCCGGGCGCTCTGTCGGATAATGTGAGTGCCTCGGTCGGTCGCACCTTCACGCAGCAATGGGCAGGCTCGGCTTCATTTACTTACACGAGAACATCGGGGCTGCTGACCTTCCTGCCAACGGTCGGCTCTATTAATGGGGTAACAAACACGGAGTACGGTACATTGCAGGTGACCCGTGGATTTACGCGTACCCTGTCGGGCTACGCGAGCTACACGGCACAGAACCAGTCGGCTACTCAGATCTATTCAACAAACGTCTTTACCGGCTTGTCGCACATCTTCGGGATTGGGATCTCGTGGACACCGCAGTCAACCCGTCTCGGGGATTTCTAAGGAGCTAATTATGCTGGGACATCGTACGCTCAATGTGGACGATTACTTTGGGATTCTGAAGCGCAGGGGCTGGATGATCGCCGTGCCTGCGATTCTGCTGGCTCTGGTGGGCTTTGGACTGACCTTCGTCGTTTCGCCGCAGTACGTCTCGCAGACGCTGATTCTGGTCGAGCAGCAGAAGGTGCCGGACGATTATGTACGGCCCGTGGTGGTCGAAGATATTACGGCACGTCTGGCCTCGATGAAGGAACAGATCCTCAGCCGTTCGCGTCTGGAGCCGATCATTGAGCGGTTTAATCTTTACGGCACGAAGAAGATGTCGCTGGATGACCGGATCGACCAGACCCGCAAGAATATCGACATTAAGCCGATTCATTCGGAGATGGCGAGAACGGGCGGACTGCCGGGCTTCTTTATCTCGTTCAAAGACTCGGACGCGCACACGGCGCAGCTGGTCTGCGGAGAGATTGCGTCGCTGTTCGTGACGGCGAACCTGAATGCACGGGCGCAGTCGGTGGAAGGGACAACGGAGTTTCTGAAGAGCCAGCTTGCCGATGCGAAGCGGGCGCTGGATGATCAGGACGCCAAGCTCGCAGTCTTTCAGTCGAAGTACATGGGACGGCTTCCGGGTGAGGAGACGCCGAACATGAACATGCTGACCAGCCTGAACACGCAGCTGGATGCTGCGACGCAGGCTCTGAGCCGCATGGAGCAGGATAAGAGTTACATGGAGGCGATGATCTCGCAGCAGCAGAGCTATGCTCCTGCTACGGGAGAGCATGGGACTGCGGCTCCGGGAGCTCAGCAGGCTGAGTTGCAGACTCTGTTGACGGAGGAGTCGGACCTGACTCGCCGCTATACGGATGACTATCCGGATGTCGTTGCGGTTCGCAGGAAGATCAAGGAGCTGCGTGCGCAGATCGCCGCGGCGCCGGCACCTGCGACTTCCACGACGACGACCAGCACGGCTCCGAATCGCAACGATTCGCCGGGAGTGCAGCAGCTTCGCGCTCAGCTTCGCGCGCTGGATCAGGGCATTCAGGCGAAGAGGCATGAGCAGGCGACGATCTCCAGCCAGATTCGCATGTATCAGGACCGTATCTCGTCGAGCCCGATGGTGCAGGAAGAGTATAAGAACATCACGCGCGACTACCAGACGGCGCAGGCTTTTTACGACGATCTTCTGAAGAAGATGAATCAGTCGAAGATGGCAACCGATCTGGAGCGACGTCAGCAGGGCGAGCAGTTCAGCGTTATGGACCAGCCTAACCTCCCTGACAGCCCAACGTTTCCCAAGCGAGGCGTCTTCGTAGGAGCCGGGTTCATGGGCGGTCTGGCTTTGGGGCTGATGCTGGTGGCCTGGAGGGAGTATCGCGACACCGCAGTGCGGAGTGAGCGCGATGTGTGGGCCTTCACGAAGCTTCCGACGCTTGGCGTGATCTCTTTCTCGGCAAAGGATACTGAGTCTCCTGCTCCGACCGGACGACGGTGGGGCTGGGGGCGTAAGACGGGCTTTCAGGCTGACAAGCCTCTGGCAAATACGGGGCGATGACGATGTATAAAAGTTTCTTCAAACTGCATAGCAGTCCCTTTGGGACCAGCCCCGATCCGCGGTTTCTCTACATGATGCCGCACACGCGGGAGGCGCTTGCCTGCCTGGAGTATGGGATTTCGGCGCGGAAGGGATTTACTGTACTGACCGGCGAGGTGGGTACGGGGAAGACGACCCTGCTCAAGCGGGCGCTGGCCTCTTTCAGCAACCGGCGTGTCTCGACGGCGTTTGTCTTCAATCCCCGGCTGGAGGTCCTGGATTTTCTGGAGTTCGTTCTGGCCGACTTTGGAATCACTCCTACCAACCGGACTAAATCCGGCATGCTGCTGCAATTGAATCGCTGGCTTATCGAGCGGTTTCGCATGGAAGAGACATGCGTGGTGGTGATCGACGAGGCTCAGAATCTCTCATGGGAGCTGCTGGAGGAGATTCGGTTGTTGACGAATCTGGAGACCTCTTCGGAGAAGCTGCTGCAGATTGTGCTCTCCGGCCAGCCTGAGCTAGAAGAGAAGCTTCGCCATCCCAGCGTGCGTCAGCTTCGCCAGCGCGTTGCCTTGTGGTGCCGCACGCAGGCACTGACAGAGAGTCAGACTCACGCCTATGTTGCAGAGCGTTTGAGGCTGGCGGGGGCGAGCTGGACGATCTTCACTCCAGAGGCTCTGAATCAGATTTACCGGTACAGTCATGGGATTCCACGCATTATCAATCTGCTGTGCGAGCACTCCCTGATTGTGGCTTTTGTCGAGCAGGTACAGCAGGTGGATGCGGCGATTGTCGATGGGGTCGCAGCAGAGCTGGAGTTGGAGACGCAACCATTTTTGATCTCGCCGGTCGGGATGAGCGGGCGCGGTGGCAACTTCGGTGAGGCCGGCCTGATGACAGCGTTCGATGGCGATACGAAGGGAAGGCAGGATCGATGAGCCGTATATACGAAGCACTTCAAAAGGCCGAATCCGAGCGGAAACTGGATCGCACAGAGAACGAGCCGCGCGTTCCGGCAGAGCGCCTGGACACAAGATCAGCGGTCGCAGCGGCGGAGTATGAGACTCCGTCTTCCTTTGCGGCTCCCCACACGACGGAGTTCTCTGGCGAGGCAACGAGCGGCGGCCTGAATCTCGAGGCGATTCCGCGCTATGCGTGGAATCCATCGATCTCGCGCCTTCCATCCTTACTCGACCGGGGACCTGCGATTGAGCAGTTCCGCAGCCTCCGCTCTCGCGTTTACGAGTTACGTGATATTCGTCCGATCAAGTCGATTCTTGTCAGCAGCGGTCTGCCGCAGGAGGGCAAGAGCTTTATCTCGGCGAATCTGGCGATGAGCCTGGCCCGGCACAAGAACAGCAAGGTTCTTCTGATCGACGGCGATATGCGTCGTTATACGCTTCATGAGTTGCTGGGGACCGAATCGCATCCCGGGCTGGCCGACTATCTTGCGGGCAAGGCCTCGATGGAGGAGATTATGCAGCGCCCGCAGGATGCGGGTAACTCGAACTCCGGTCTGCAAGCGCTCGCAAACCTGACGTTTATTCCCGGAGGCAACGGCGGAGACAAGGCGGCCGATCTTTCGGGCAATGCGAGGTTCGGTGAGCTGCTTCGGACCGCCGCATCTTATTTTGATTGGATCATCGTCGATTCATCGCCGGTTCTTCCGGTCTCCGACGGTGTCAACCTCGCGCGTTCCTGCGATGGGGTGTTGCTGGTTGCGCGCTCCGGGGTTACGAAGTACACGGTGGCCCAGCGGGCTGCTGCAGAGATGCGCGCCGCCAATATTCTCGGGTTTGTCCTGAATGCCGTGGAAGAGAGCCCGCAGGTGGGGAGCTACTACGGTTACAACGCTAACAAGGAGTAGAAGGAGTAGCGGGGAGCAAAGTCGGCAATGATTCGACTATTCAATGTGTATTACCCGACCCGCACGATTGTCCTTTTGATGTGCGAGGCTCTGATCGTCAGCGGATCTTTTTTGCTGGCGACAGTGTTGATGCTGGGTCCGGACACTTATATCTGCCTGAACTACGAGTATGGCGCGCTGAAGATTCTGGCGCTGACGGCGCTGACGCTGCTGTTCTCGTATTACTTCGATCTCTATGAGCCGCAACGTATCTCGGAGCGGTGGGAGATCTATTTCCGTCTGCTTCTGGTTCTTGGGTTCCTGTCATTTCTGCTGTCGGCCATCATCTACTTCTTCCCGCAGGCCGATATCGCGCATTATGTTCTGCTGCTGGGGCTGATGTTCCTGACGCTGGGGCTGGTGATCTGGCGGAGCGCCTATGAGTGGATCATCGGGCGCGATGTCTTTCGCGAGCGGGTTTATGTGCTGGGCGGTGGCGATCGCGCTCGAATGATCGTGGAGACTCTGAGCACACGGAAGGATGCGGGTATGGAGGTCGTTGGCTTCGAGTCCATGTCACAGAATAAAGAGGAGCGCAAAGAGGCCTTCGGCGCGGCGCTTGAATCGTTTCGCGGGAGCGCTCCGGCAGTCGATCGCGTCATTGTTGCTCTTGAAGATCGCCGTGGGGAGCTTCCGCTGCGCGAGTTGCTGCATCTGCGCTTCGATGGCGTGGTGATCGAAGAGGCGGGGGCATTGCTGGAACGCCTGACGGGCAAGCTGTATCTCGACGGCCTGCGGCCCAGCAACTTTATCTATAGCGAAGGCTTTCGAGTGAAGCCGTCGCAGCAGATCGCGCGCCGGATCGTCTCGACGCTGACGGCTGCGACCGGGTTGTTGTTGTTCCTCCCGTTTTTCCCCTTTGTGGTGTTGGCGGTAAGACTCTCTTCGCCGGGACCGATCTTCTTTCGACAGACGCGGGTTGGAATGGGCGGACGCAACTTTACGGTGTACAAGTTCCGCACGATGAGGACGGACGCCGAGGTTGCGGGGGCGAAGTGGGCGAGCAAGAACGATCCTCGCGCAACCAGGGTGGGCAGCTTCATGCGCAAGACGCGGCTGGATGAGGTTCCACAGCTGTGGAATGTGCTGCGCGGAGACATGGGCTTTGTAGGGCCGCGTCCGGAGCGTCCGGAGTTTGTGCCGTGGCTCTCGGAGAAGATTCCTTACTTCGATCTTCGCCACATGATTCGTCCGGGCCTTACGGGATGGGCGCAGGTTCGCTATGGCTATGGCTCGACCCTGGAAGAGGCACGCGAGAAGCTGGAGTACGACCTCTACTACATCAAGCACATGACGCTCGGGCTCGATCTGCTGATCATGTTCGAGACGGTGAAGACGATTCTGCGGCGGCGGGGTGCGCAATGACAGCGCTCTTCTGGGTCTCGTTCGCGGTGATCGCGTATGCCTATGTCGGTTATCCGGTGATCATGTTTCTGCTGGCACGGTTTTTCCCTCGTCCCTGGAGGAAGGGAGACTTCGCCGCTCCGGTGAGTATCGTGATGGCGGTGCACAACGGTGCGCAGCGTCTTCATGCGCAGGTGGAGCATCTCGCTTCGCTTGAGCCGGAGCTGGTGCGTGAGGTGATCATCGTCTCGGATGGATCGAACGATGGGACGGCGGAGATTCTGAATCATCTGCAAGGTGCGCGGCTGCGCACGATCGTTTTGCCGGAGCAGGCAGGGAAGGCTGCGGCGCTCAACCATGGGCTTGCGGTGGCGACGGGCGAGATTGTGCTGTTCATTGATATTCGTCCGAAGGTCGCTCCGGGAGCGTTGAGAAAGTTACTGAGCAACTTTGCGGACCCATCGGTGGGCTGCGTTGCAGGAGAGCTGGTTCTGAATACCGAGGGCCACGATGCGGCGGCTTCGGCGGTGAGCGGAGTGTACTGGCGCTATGAGCAGTGGATTCGCAACTGCGAGGCGGCGTGGGATTCTCCTGTGGGTGTCTACGGCGGTTTCTATGCGGCGCGGCGCAATCTGGTTCGGCCCTTTCCGGAGGGCATCATCCTGGACGATATGTTCCAGCCGCTCTCGATTCTTCGGCAGGGATACCGCAGCGTGCTCGATCGTTCGGCGATCGTCGTCGATACATGGCCGGGCAAGGTGTCGGGCGAGTTTCAGCGCAAGATTCGGACGCTCGCGGGAAACTATCAGCTTGTTTCGCTTGCACCGTGGATTCTTAGTCCGAGGAATCGTGTGCTCTTTCAGCTGGTCTCGCATAAGCTGATGCGGCTGGTCGTTCCTTATTTCTTCGTGCTGCTGCTGCTGAGCGCAACCTGGCTGGGGATCGATTCGATGGCGTGGCGCGCTGTAGCGATAGCGCAGTGGGCGTTCTGGCTGGCGGCTGCGCTTGCGCTCAAGGTAAGGGTTCCGGTGATTCACCGGGTGGCTTCGGCGGCGAGCGCTTTGCTGGTATTGAACTTCGCCGCAGTGATTGGACTGTATAAATTTTTGTTTACCTCCGGACCTTTGTGGAAGATATGGTCGCCCGGGGGGCAGGCAGCCGAGCCTGCGATCTCGCTTCAGACACGAGAGAGCGCATGACGGCTGTTGTTTTTCTCTGCATTTGAAGAGCGCAGTACCCGATTCAGCTTTCAGTTTTCAGGATTATGACTTTGTCGACTTCAAGGCCGGCGTTGGTAGAGCTTCATGTAGGACGCGTCCATGCGTTCGAGCGTGAAATGCTCGTGATAGGCCGTCTTCGCATTTTCCGCGAAGAGGCTTCGTTTACCTGCGTCAGAAGCGAGCTGCACGATGGCTTCCGCCATCGCGGCCGGGTCTCCGACCGGAGTCGTGAGACCGGCGTTGGCGTTTCTTACGACCTCCGCCATGCCGCCGACGTTCGTTACGATCGCCGGAAGTCCGGTCGACATGGCCTGCAGCAGGGACATCGGAAGACCTTCGGACGTGGAAGACATGCAGTAGATATCCGCAGCCGAGAAGAAACCGGCGACGTCGTGACGTTCTCCCCAGAAGGTTACGTTGCCGGCGATTCCCAGTTCGTTGACCAGAGCTTCAAGCTTAGGACGCTCGGCTCCATCGCCTACGACCCAGAGGTGAAGGTCGGGGACGCGAGGAGCGGCGAGGGCTGTGGCGCGAATCAGGGTTGGAAGGCTCTTGATGGGAGCGAGGCGGCCGACGAACAGGAGCGTCAGGCCATGTTTTTCCGGCTGCTCGGTAGCGGGAACAGGAACGATGGGATCGACGCCGTTATAGACGCGCACGATGCGATTGCGAAGAGCTCCGGGAGTGTGCCGCAGATTTTCGCAGGTGGCGTCGCAGATGCCGACGATGTGATCACAGGAGCGGGCCACGGCGTTGAAGGCCACCTCTTCACCGGTGTTATAGGGCGGAGCGACGAGACTGTGACGTGTCGCGATGATCGAGCTGGCGCCTGCAAGCCGCGCTGGAAT
>Ga0255336_101354_pt1 | contig 18355 bp, 19 predicted proteins | sample MeOH1_35cm_T3_17_FD_189102 | JGI IMG/M metagenome (GOLD analysis project Ga0255336, IMG submission 189102) | Sandy soil microbial communities from University of British Columbia, Vancouver, Canada - MeOH1_35cm_T3_179 | ecosystem: Engineered > Artificial ecosystem > Sand microcosm > Unclassified ...
GGATGGGCGCTACGGTCACGAATGCCGTCTCACATCCTTCTGCAGGCAAATCGCTCGCCGAGCCCACAGCAGTCCTTTCCCGGGCATGCACGGCGGCGTGGCCGGGGCCAATAATTGCTGCAACCAGTTGCTTCATGTCGGTTTCCGCCGTTGGAAACAAGCCGACATTCATGCCGTCACGGAACACCGTGACGCGCTGGGAAATACGAAACACCTCGTTTAACCGGTGGGTCACATAGATCACACCCACGCCGCGATCCGCCACGGTGCGGATGGCGTCGAAGAGGATCTGTTCCTCGCCCCCGGTCAGCGCCGAGGTGGGTTCGTCGAGAATCAGGATTCGCACGTCTCCCATCAACGCCTTGCAGATCTCCGTCATCTGCCGATACGCGAAGGGGAGGGAACCCACGGGTGTGCGTGCATCAAGCGGGATGCCATGTGCTTTAAGAAAGTCGCTGACCATGGTCATGAGCTCGCGTTTTTTCACGAAACCCAAACGCGTGCGCGGCTCTCGTCCCAGCATCAGGTTGGCGCCGACGGACAAGGATTCGACCAGGCTCAGGTCCTGATAGACGACGGCAATACCCGCATCGCGGGATTTTGCCGGGGAATCGAACGCCACTCTCTTGCCGGCGATCTCGATGGACCCTTCATCGTAAGCATGAACACCGCTCAGGATCTTGATCAGCGTTGACTTCCCGGCACCGTTCTCGCCCAGCAACGCGTGGACCTCTCCGGGAAGTACTTCGAGGTTGACGCCGCGAAGCGCTTGCACGCCGCCAAATCGCTTGGTGACGCCCGCAACACGGATCAATGGCACCTGAGGCGATGAAGCGGCCGCAACCGCAACCGGTTCACTCATCTCGCTTGTCTCCTTCGTCTGCATGACGAAATTCTTTTATGCATATTGCGAATTTTTTGCTATTGACCGCAAAACGCTGTTGTGATCTTCTCATCGGTTAAATGATGCGTCAATAACATTTGTGGGCATTACAGCGTTATTAATGGCGTCTAGATGTGATGATCGTATCTTCTGATGTAACTATCATTTCGTTTCCGCGTTTCTGGTAAACCCGGCTTAATGGTGCTTCTGAACTAACTCGAGACTCGACTTGCGATAGTCTCTGAGACATGAAGGCAACTCCAAGTCACTACTGTCGAGTGTTCGGCTCGCCCTGGGCGGATGTCTATTGCACGGACATCGACAGTGCTCGTCACTACGGCAAACACTGGCATGCAACCTTCGGCCTCGGCCTTCTGGAAAACGGCGCGCAAAGCTCCGCTAGCGGTCAGGGGCAGGTGGAGGCATATGCGGGCAACCTGATCACGACCAATCCCGGTGAGGTGCATGACGGCCGCCCGATTGGCGGCGCTTCGCGTCGCTGGCGCACGGTGTATCTGGAACCCGGGGTGATTGCTTCCATGCTGGGCGATCCTCAGTCGCGCACCGCTTCCGATGTGGCGTTCACGCGCCCTGTTATAGAAGACCCGCGACTCAGTGCTGCGCTGCGGCAACTGTTTCGGCGCGTTGAGAACTGCGGCGCTGAGCGACAGTCGACCAGCGCCAATGTCCTCGCGTGCGAAGAGTCCCTGGTCCAGACCTGCGCGCTTCTGCTGAATGTCCATTCCACTGTTCCACCCGCTCGCGAGATTGGCGGGAACCTGAGGCAGGTTCGCGAACGGCTTGGCGATGACTTGCTGAATCCGCCGACGCTAAGCGAACTGGCCGCGATGGCGGGCTTAAGCAAATATCAAGTCTTGCGCCGCTTTGAAAAGATCTATGGTGTGCCGCCGCATTCCTGGCTGTTGCACCAACGCGCCGAGCGAGCTCGAAGCCTCATTCGCGAAGGGTTAAGCCTGGCGCAAGCGGCAGCGTCGTGTGGTTTCGCTGATCAAAGCCACATGACGCGCCTTTTCGTTCGTCAGTTCGGATTCACGCCCGGTGCCTGGCAGAAAGCTGCCGTGCGCGCGCTGCAATAACGTTCAAGACGAGCGCCGGAGTGGACAGCGACACTGGGCCACCTACTTGAAGGAGGTCTGGATTCATGGACGCTTATGTACACGGTTATCAATCGCATGAGAACGATCGCTTGCAAAACCAGGCGCGAACGCTGACTGACCTGTTGCACTTCGACACGCTTTATCCTGCAGGCCATACGGTGCTGGAGGCGGGATGCGGCGTCGGCGCGCAGACGGTTACGCTGGCTCAGCGCAGCCCGGATGCGCGATTCACCTCGATCGATATTCGCCCGGAATCAATCGACGCAGCCCGGCAAAAAATCAATGCAGCGGGACTCACGAACGTAACGTTCCAGCACGCCGATATATTTTCGCTACCGTTCAACGCGAGTTCTTTCGATCACGTTTTTGTTTGCTTCGTGCTGGAGCATCTTGCGCGACCCATCGAGGCGCTTACGTTGCTCAAGCGTTTGCTCAAGCCGGGTGGAACGATCACGGTCATTGAAGGAGATCACGGCTCGACGTATTTTCATCCGGACAGTCATGCTGCGCGGGCGGCCATTCAGTGCCAGATCACGTTGCAGCAACAGGCGGGAGGTAATGCGCTTATCGGCAGGCAGTTATATCCGCTGATGACCGCGACGGGTTTCGATAAGGTTCGCGTGTCGCCTCGCATGGTCTACGTGGACTCGAGCCGGCCTGATCTGGTCGATGGATTCACGAGGAAGACATTCACCGCGATGATCGAGGGCGTTCGCGCGTCAGCAATATCGGCTGGCCTGATCAAGCCGGAAGATTTCGATGACGGCATCAGAGACCTCTCTCGAACCACGCAGGCAGATGGCGTGTTTTGCTATACGTTTTTCAAGGGCGTGGGGCAGAGGTAAGCGGGGCGGTGGATCGATTGGGCTCCATGTAATGGCACGCAGAGCCTCGGAACGAAGATCTTCCGCGACTAGCGACGCCCAGGCGTCGACGCGGACCATTCCGACGCTTTCGCAAGCAACTGATCACGCAGCTTGTGCCGCTGCTTCCGCTTCAAGCGCCGCTTGTACGGTCGCACGCCTGCCGACCCGGTCCATATAACTCACGATCGACGGCCACCGGCCGAGCTCGATTGAGAAAAAACGAGTCCAGCGAAGTACCGTAAAAAGATAAGCATCCGCCACGCTGAATTGCGCACCCAACAAATAGTCCTGCTGATTCAGGACCGATGCGACCTGGTCTAGTCGCTTGAACAGCTTGTCCTTGAAAATCGTCTTGACCGTGTCGGCAATTTCCGCGTTGAAGAGTGGGCTCAACCCTGCGTGAATTTCACTGGTGATGAAATTCAACCATTCCTGCAAACGCGTTCGCTCCCACGTACCGTTCACGGGCGCAAGCCTTGCCTCGGGCTTCAGGTCTGCGAGATATTGAACGATCGCCGTGCCTTCCGTCAGCACTTCGCCGTTATCGATTTCCAGTGCAGCCACGTAGCCTTTCGGATTGATCGAAAGGAAGTCGCGGCCGTCAGCCGTCTTTTTGGTTTTGTTGTTCACCCTGACTAGCTCAAACGGAAGATTCAATTCGCGCAGGACGATATGCGGCGACAACGAGCAGGTCTCGGCAGCGAAATATAACTTCACGCACACCTCGTTCATGATTCGGAGCGCAGAGTGTGGCTAGGCCGGTTCTTCTTGTAAAGAAGGCAGACTTTTGTTATCTAGGTACAAAAACTATACCGGGTGATGCGGTGAAAGAGAATGTATCGGGTTGTTCGGTTGAAGAGGCCATGAGACTGCTTGGCGGACGTTGGCGATTGCTTCTCGCCTCGTTTCTTCTCGATGGGCCAAAGAGATTTAACGAACTGCGCCGCCATGTTCCGAACATTTCGCAGCGAATGCTGACGCTCGACTTGCGCGCTTTAGAGGAGGCTGGCCTGGTCAAACGCACGGTCTATCCCGAGGTCCCGGTCAAGGTGGAATACAGCCTGACTGTAGAGGGTGAGCGCTTACGAAAAATCGTCTCGGTGCTTCAGGAATTTGGGTTATGGCTGAACGACAGGAAGACTGCGACCTAGGCTCCGGACGGCCCAAACGAGGCAGTACGTTATACGTTCGGAAGACCAGGAATATCGATGCCGAACGTCTGCAGCAACAGCACGACGTTAAGCGACAGCACCGCAACGGCCGCGAAGATGGCTGCGAATTTGATCAGCGTCCGGTTTTTGTACGAGCCCATGACGTCCGTCCTGCACGTGAACCAGACGAGTGCTGCCATGGGAAACGGCAGCGCAAGACTCAGCACGACCTGGCTCATGACCAGCGCTTGCGTTGCGTTCACGCCGAGCCAGACCACGACGAAGCTAGGGACCATCGTGATCGCGCGACGCAGCCATAGCGGAATGCGGAATCCGACAAACCCTTGCATGATCATTTGACCGGCCATGGTTCCCACGACCGAACTTGAAATGCCCGAGGCGATCAACGACAAGAGAAAAATGCCTGCAGCGGCAATACCAAGCAGCGGCGCAAGCGTGTGATAGGCGGTTTCGATCTCGGCCACTTCCGGATGACCTGAGTGAAAAGCGCCGGATGCCATGATCACCATCGCCATGTTGATCATGCCTGCAATAGTCAGTGCAATGATCACTTCCACGTTTGAAAACGTGAGCAGCCTTTTGCGTTCGGCTTCGGTCTGGGGAGGCAGGCGGCCCTGGGTGAGCCCGGAATGAAGAAACAGCGCGTGCGGCATGACCGTCGCGCCGATGATGCCCACGGCGATGGTCACGGCTTGCGCGTCGGGCAATTCGGGTTTGAACAGATGCAGCCCGACCTGAGACCACGCGACGGGCGCGATAAAAAGCTCCGCCAGATACGACAACCCGATAATGCCGACCAGCGCGCCGATGATCAACTCCAGCGGCCGGTACCCTGCTTTCTCGAAGAACAATAAGCCATAGGTTATGACGGCCGTGACGATCATGCCGATCAACAACGGCATGCGAAAAAGCAGGCTAAGCCCGATCGCGCCACCCAGGAATTCGGCCAGATCGGTGGCCATGGCCGCGACTTCGCTTACGCCCCACATCACATAAACGAGCGGTTTCGGTAAGTAATCCCGGCATAGCTCGGCCAGATTTCGTCCGGTGACGATTCCCAGTTTTGCGGAAAGTGCCTGGAATAGCATGGCAATGATGTTCGCCAGCAGCACAACCCACAATAATCCATACCCGTATCGCGCGCCGGCCTGGATATTGGTCGCGAAATTACCTGGATCCATATAAGCGACGGAGACCACTACCGCCGGCCCGGCAAAGGGCAGGAGCACGGACCAGCCCGTGCGGCGGCCTTCCAGCACATCGCGCATGGCCAGGGTCGTACTGTCGCTCATCGATCGGCTAGTTTCAGCGCGGACTCGGTCATCCATTGCTTGATTCGATACGTTAGAGATAAGGTTCGTTTCGTGGCGACGGGCTTGGCGCTCGCCACGGCGGCATTACATGCAGTGTTTCGATAGCTTTCTGTCGGTTTCAAACCAGCGCGTTGAGCTATCAAAGCACAGTTTTGGCCTTTCCGGGCTTCCTCGTTGTCATTCCTTTCAATATGCTTAGAACTGCAATCAGAAACCTTTCGGTGGTGGCGGTCGTCAGCCTGCTTTTCCAACACCTTGCTTTAGCAGATACTCCGGCCGCGCCGAAGGTTATCGTGCTGGATTCCGGCGAGGCGCAACTGACATTAATTGATGAAGCAAAACGACAGGTCCTGGCTACCGAACCGACAGGTAAAGAACCCCATCACCTGATGATTACGCCGGACAGCGGTTCGCTTATTGTCGCCGACTCCGTGTCGAATGATCTGATCTTTGTCGATCCGCGCAGCGGCAAGGTACAAAAACGGGTTGAAAACATAGAAGATCCGTACCAGCTCGGTTTTTCTCCTGACCACAAATGGTTCGTCACGGCCGGCTTGCGGCTGGACCGGGTCGATATCTATAGATACGACGGCCACGACCTCACGCTCGCGAAGCGCGTCCCGCTCGGGAAAACGCCTAGCCACATGACGTTTTCTTCTGACGCGAGCACGGTATTCGTCACGTTGCAGGATTCAGGCGAACTCGCCGCAATCGATCTGGCCACTCAAACGGTGAAGTGGAAGATGCCGGTCGGGAACACGCCGGCCGGTCTCTGGATGACGCCGGGCGATCGGGACCTGCTGGTCGGCATGACGGGCGAAGACGACGTTGCCGTTGTCGACTGGCATAAGCAGCAAGTCATAAAACGCCTTCAAACTGGCAAAGGCGCGCACAACTTCCGCAATCTGGACGACGGCAAACACATTGCCGTGACCAATCGCGTGGCCAGCACGATCAGCATCCTGGACTACACGACGCTGGAGAAGGTTGGCGATATCACGGGCTTGTTGCCGGGCCCCGACGACATGGAACTGTCTGCCGATCGTAAAACCCTTTGGGTGACGTTCCGGTTTGCGCGTCATGTCGGCGTGATTGATCTCGCCAGCCGCAAACTAATCGACACCATCGCGGTCGGACGTTCTCCGCATGGGATTTATTTTGCGGACCGGGCACCTGTGTACGCACCGAATCCGGATTGACATGCGCGGCGCTTTAATTCCCCGCGGTTCATTTTCAGGTAGTGCAAGAGGACCTCTATGATTACTGAAATCGTCGCGCAACTCGACAACGTGGTCTCTACCTTGCAGACCCTGTTATACGTCGACGTCGTCCAGCCGATCTTCTTCAAGGTTGGCTTGATGAGGTACGACGAAGATACCTACGATGCGCTCTACTGGGTGATCATCGGGGTGCTGGAGATACTGGCCACCTTCGCGATCTTGCGCCCGCTGGAGGCGTTGCGGCCGATCGAAACATGGCAAGACAGGAAGGCGGTTCGTTCTGACGTCTTCTATACCTGGATTGCCAAGCTAGGCCTCATTAACCTGACGTTCTTCTTTCTCCTGCAGCCCTTGTTCAATCACTGGCAGAGCCTGATTGCGATCTACGACATACCGAACATCGACATCGACAGCGTCTGGCCCGGCGTGACGGATCAACCGGTCGTGTCGTTCCTGATCTATCTGGTGATCCTGGATTTCGCGGGTTACTGGTATCACCGCTGGCAACATCGCTTTGGCGTCTGGTGGGAGCTGCACGCCGTTCACCACAGCCAGCAGCAGATGTCGCTCTGGGCTGACGACCGGAATCACTTCCTCGACGACATCATCCAGGCGGCATTCTTCGCGGCGCTTTCGCTTTTTATCGGCGTCCAGCCATCGCAGTTCGTGGTGCTGGTCGCGGTCAGCAACGTGCTGCAAAGCATCCAGCACGTGAACGCGCACTTGCCGGTTGTTCCGTTCCTTGATCGCCTGCTGGTAAGCCCGACGTTTCATCGGCGTCATCACGCGGTCGGCTATGGTCACGAAGGCACTCGTTATGGCTGCAACTTCGGCGTCCTGTTTCCGTGGTGGGATATGCTGTTCAGGACCGCGGCGTGGAATCGCTCGACCGAGCCGACCGGCATTCGGGACCAGTTGCCTGTGCCGGAAGGTTTTGCGCGCGACTATGGACACGGCGTGTGGGCGCAGCAGTTTTACGCGTTCGGACGGATTGCCAAGCGTCTTCGCCGTGTGGCTTCTGCGTGATTGGAGACGAGGGCAGGCGGTTAGCGGACTGCGCACTCAGGGCAATCGTTCGATTGCCCTGAGTGACGAGTTTCTCTTTAAACCGTGATGACGAGCTCGGTGTACGCCCCCAGATGACTATCGGCTGTCATTAGGCGAAGGGGCTCAAAAAGCGCCTGTGCGATCAAAAGCCGGTCGAACGGGTCGCGATGAATGTCCGGCAGGTCGCCGACCAATGCGGCATGCACTGCACGAACCGGCAGTTCCTTGAAACCGCTTACGTCTATCTCTGCTACCAAAAGATTCACATCGGCATCCAGCTTGCCCAAGCCGACTTTAATCGATGCTTCCCAAATGCTTGCGCTGCTCACAAAAACCTCATCGGCGTCAGTAATCAGTTTTCGCGCTTGCTTGGATAGTTTTCGGCTGTCCGTCACCGCCCACAGGTAAATGTGAGTGTCGAGGAGCAAACGCATCAACGTCCCTCAAACGCAGCGATTAGGTCTTCGGGCAAAGGCGCATCGAAATCGTCGGCAATTTTTACCTTTCCTTTCAAGCCACCGAAACGACGCGGACTCCGGTCATGCCGTATGGGCACCAGTTTGGCAGCGGGCTTGCCGGCCTTCGCAATGATAATTTCTTCGCCACCTGCCGCGGCATCGACAAGCCTGGAGAAATGAGTCTTTGCATCGTGAATGTTGACGGTTTGCATATTCGCTCCTAGTGGACTAAGTTCATGTTAGTCCACTTGTAGTCCGCGGGTCAACTGCGGCATCGCTTTGACTCTCCTGCTGTGCCATCCCCCAATGCCTTGCCTCTCGCGGCGGCTTGTCATCCGGGGCTCTTTCGCGTTTCTCAGCACCGCCTCGCGCGCGGATAAATTCATCCACCGGTCTCCACCGGTCATATCCCGCGCCCATCCCGGGCGCCAACCTCCCTCCCCGCGTTTTTACACTTTTTTTATACCCCCGCTCGTTCTCTTTTCCGGCCGTTTACGCGCGATCAACTAACCTTCAGCACGTCCAAATCCGCTACGGGAGATCAAAACAATGGACCTGCTATATATCGCCGGCATCATCGCCTTCTGGGCAGTGACTGCGGCCCTTGCCATCGGTTGCGACAAGTTGCGTCGCGCTCCGGGAGGTCGCCCATGACCACCTGGATGATGATCCTGGCAGGTGCTTCGACACTGCTCTTATTCGTGTACCTCGTGTACGCACTATTGCGTGCGGAGGATCTGGAATGAACGCCAATACGCTGTTTCAAACGGGCTTGTATATCGTCGTGCTGATCGCGCTTGCGATTCCGCTCGGCCGGTATATGACCTCCGTGCTCGATGGCTCGTCAATAGTCGTCCGACGCATCGGCCGCCCGGTCGAAGCACTGTTGTACAAGCTCGCCGGCGTCGACGACAAGGCAGAAATGTCGTGGAAGCACTATGCATTTGCCGTGCTCGCATTCAATGCGCTCGGCGTGCTGGTCGTCTTCGGTTTCATGCGCTTGCAGCAGTGGTTGCCGTCCAACCCGCAATCGTTCGGTCCGATGACCCCGGACGGCGCGTTCAACACGGCAGTCAGCTTCGTGACCAACACGAACTGGCAAGACTACACGCCGGAGGCGACCGCGAGCTACCTGTCGCAGATGGTTGGCCTGACCGTGCAGAACTTTTTCTCTGCCGCGACTGGTATTGCCGTTGTCGTTGCGCTGATTCGCGGTTTCGCGCGTCATACCGCTGCGACCATCGGTAACTTCTGGGTCGACCTGACGCGCATCACGCTGTACATCCTTGCGCCGATTGCCACGGTCATCGCGCTGGTGTTCGTGAGCCAGGGCGTGATCCAGAACTTCGAGTCTTACCAGGATGTCGCCACGGTCCAGACGACGACCTACCAGACGCCGAAGACGGATGCGCAGGGCAATCCGGTCAAGGATGCCAAGGGCAATCCGGTGATGGTGGACAACAAGGCCGACAAGCAGACGATCGCGATGGGTCCGGTTGCTTCGCAAGAAGCGATCAAGATGCTCGGCACGAATGGTGGCGGCTTCTTCAACGCCAACTCCGCGCATCCGTACGAAAACCCGACGCCGTTCTCCAACTTCGTCCAGATGATTGCAATGCTCGTCATTCCGGCAGCGTTGTGTGTCGTGTTCGGGCGCATGGTGGGCGATAAACGGCAGGGCTACGCGATCCTCGCGGCGATGACCATCGCCTTTTCCATTGCATGCTGGGGCGAGATTTCGTTCGAGCAGGCCGGCAATCCGCTGTTCACCTCGCTGCACGTTGACCAGAGCGCGTCGGCCATGCAGGCAGGCGGTAACGCCGAGGGCAAGGAAGTTCGCTTCGGTATCGCGCAGTCGGGCATCTTTACGGTTGCTACCACGTCTGCATCGTGTGGTGCGGTGAACAACGCGCACGACTCGCTGACGCCAATGGGCGGCTTCGTACCGCTCTTGTTGATCCAGCTCGGCGAAGTGATTTTCGGCGGCGTGGGTTCGGGCTTGTACGGGATGCTGGTCTTCGCCATGCTCGCGGTGTTCGTCGCCGGCCTGATGATCGGTCGTACGCCTGAATACATCGGCAAGAAGATCGAATCGTACGAGATGAAGATGGTCGCTATCGTGGTGTTGCTGACGCCGTTCCTGGTGCTGCTCGGCGCGTCGATCGGCGTGCTGACGACAGCGGGTCAAGCGGGCATATCCAACCCCGGGCCGCATGGATTCTCCGAGGTTCTCTACGCCTATAGCTCCGCTGCGAACAACAACGGCAGCGCCTTCGCTGGCCTCACGGTAAGCACGCCGTTCTACAACATCTCGACTGGCATTGCCATGTGGTTCGGCCGCTTTGGTTCGATCATCCCGGTGCTGGCGATTGCGGGTGCGCTCGCTGCCAAGAAGCGTATTGCCACTACGGCCGGCAGCTTGCCGACCCATGGTCCGCTGTTCGTCGTGTTGTTGCTCGGCACAGTCGTGCTCGTCGGTGCATTGACCTACGTACCCGCGCTCGCGCTGGGTCCCGTGGTCGAGCATCTGATGATGCTCTCGGGCAAATAAGCGGTCATTGATACAGAGGAAAGTATGAACACAATTGTCAAACCGCCAGTGAAAACGCCGAACAAGGCGCCGGAGAAAAATCCGGAGCCGAGTGGCCATTCACGCTCGGCAGCTCGTTCGATGTTCGACCCGGTGATCGTGATGCCGGCGATTGCGGACTCGTTCAGGAAACTGGACCCGCGTACGCAGTTGCGCAACCCGGTGATGTTCTGCGTCTACATCGGCAGCATCCTGACCACAGTGTTGTGGGTCGCGGCGCTCTCGGGGCAGGCTGAGGCACCGGCAGGCTTTATTCTCGCGGTCTCGCTATGGCTGTGGTTCACGGTGCTGTTTGCGAACTTCGCCGAAGCACTGGCCGAAGGACGCTCCAAAGCCCAGGCCGCGTCATTGCGCAGCGCCAAGCGCGATGTGATGGCGAAGAAGCTCGAGACGCCGAATCCGAAGGGGTCCATCCGCATCACGACCGCAACGGAGCTGCGCAAGGGCGATATCGTCCTCGTGGAAACGGGCGACGTGATTCCGGCCGACGGTGAAGTGATCGACGGTGTTGCTTCGGTCGACGAGTCGGCGATCACGGGTGAATCAGCGCCGGTGATTCGCGAATCGGGCGGCGACTTTACGGCGGTGACGGGTGGTACCCGTGTGCTGTCGGACTGGATCGTCGTGCGCGTGACGGTCAATCCGGGCGAGGCGTTTCTCGACCGCATGATCGCGATGGTCGAAGGCGCCAAGCGTCAAAAGACGCCTAACGAAATCGCCCTGACGATCTTGCTGGTTGCACTCAGCCTGGTGCTGTTGTTTGCTACCGCATCGCTGCTGCCGTTCTCGATCTTCTCGGTCGGCGCGATGAAGGCCGGTCACGTGGTGACAATCACCGCGCTGGCTGCCTTGCTGGTCTGCCTGATCCCGACCACGATTGGCGGTCTGCTGTCTGCCATCGGTGTGGCCGGCATGAGCCGCATGATGCAGGCGAACGTGATCGCGACCTCGGGCCGCGCAGTTGAAGCGGCGGGTGACGTCGACGTGCTGTTGCTCGACAAGACCGGCACGATCACGCTCGGTAACCGTCAGGCATCGAGCTTCGTGCCTGCTCCGGGTCTCTCGGAGCAGGACCTGGCCGACGCGGCGCAGCTTGCATCGCTTGCCGACGAAACGCCTGAAGGCCGCAGTATCGTCGTGCTTGCCAAGCAGCGTTTCAACATTCGCCAACGCGAGATGGCTACGCTTCACGCGACGTTCCTGAACTTCACCGCACAGACGCGCATGAGCGGCGTCGACTTGCCCGATCGCGAGATTCGCAAGGGCGCAGCCGATGCGGTCAAGGCCTACGTTGAACGCAATGGCGGCCGTTATCCGCAGGAAGTATCGAATGCGGTCGATGAAATCGCGCGTCGTGGCAGCACGCCGCTCGTGGTGGCCGACAGGCGCGAGGAAGGTGCGCGTGTCCTGGGTGTGATCGAGCTGAAGGACATCGTCAAGGGCGGCATCAAGGAGCGTTTTGCCGAGTTGCGCAAGATGGGTATCAAGACCGTGATGGTGACGGGCGATAACCGCTTGACCGCTGCGGCGATTGCAGCCGAAGCGGGCGTCGACGACTTCCTCGCGGAAGCGACACCGGAAGCGAAGCTCGCTACCATCCGCGGTTATCAGGCTGAAGGGCGGCTGGTCGCGATGACCGGCGACGGCACCAACGATGCACCGGCGCTTGCGCAGGCCGACGTTGCCGTGGCGATGAACACCGGCACGCAAGCGGCGAAGGAAGCCGGCAACATGGTCGACCTCGATTCGAATCCGACCAAGCTGATCGAGATTGTGGAGATCGGCAAGCAGATGCTGATGACGCGCGGCTCGCTGACGACGTTCTCGATCGCCAACGACGTGGCCAAGTACTTCGCCATTATTCCGGCCGCGTTTGCGTCTACTTATCCGCAATTGCGCGTGCTCGACATCATGCATTTGACGTCGCCGTCGTCTGCCATCTTGTCCGCCGTGATCTTTAACGCGCTGATCATCGTGGTGCTGATTCCGCTGGCGCTGAAGGGCGTGAAATACCGGCCGCTGGGTGCGGCTTCGCTCCTGCGCCGCAATCTGCTGGTGTATGGCCTCGGCGGTATCTTGTTGCCGTTCCCGTTCATCAAGCTCATTGACATGATTCTGACTGCGTTTGGCTGGGCCTGATCCGAGCAGGGCTTTGGCCGGGTAGTACGCAAGCTTTATATACCCGGCCTCTTTTCTGCACGATGGTCCTCGTTTCAATTTACCAGGGTTAATAGTCATGAAAAACATCTTTCGTCCTGTGCTCGTGTTGTTCGCGGCATTGACCGTGATGACCGGGGTTGTGTATCCGGTCGTGGTCACCGCGGTCGCGCATGCTGCTTTCGCCAGCCAGGCAAACGGCAGCCTGATCGAGAAAAACGGCAAGCCGGTCGGCTCCGAACTAATCGGTCAGCAATTCGATGCACCGGGTTATTTCTGGGGCCGCATATCTGCCACGTCGCCGAACCCGTATAACCCGCAAGGCTCGGCCGCTTCGAATCTCGGCCCGACGAATCCGGCGCTCGCGGATGAAGTGAAAGGACGCATCAGTGCGCTGCACGATGCGGACCCGACGAATACAGCGCCGATCCCGGTCGACCTCGTGACGTCGTCAGGCAGCGGTCTCGATCCCGAGATCAGCCCTGCTGCGGCCGCCTATCAGATCGACCGCGTCGCGAAGGCACGCAAGCTGTCGCACAACGACGTCGATGCGCTGGTTCAACGCGCAACGAGTGGCCGCCAGTTCGGCATCCTTGGCGAAGCGCGTGTGAACGTGCTGAAGCTGAACCTCGCGCTTGACGAACTGAAGCCCGTCAGCTGATGGACCGTCCCGATCCCGACGAACTGCTCGACAAGATCCAGCGCGACGAAGAGAAAAAGCAGCGTGGCAAGTTGAAGATTTTCTTCGGTGCATCGGCTGGTGTCGGGAAGACCTACGCCATGCTGCAAGCCGGGCATCGGCGCCGGGACGACGGGGTCGACACGGTCGTCGGGATTGTCGAGACGCATGGCCGCAAGGAGACACTCGCACTGGTCGAAGGGCTGGACGCGATACCGCTGACGCACTACGAGTACCGTGGCCGGCAACTGCCCGAATTTGACCTCGACGCCGCGCTTGCGCGCAAGCCGCAACTGATACTCGTCGATGAACTGGCGCATTCGAACGTGCATGGCGCTCGTCACCTGAAACGGTGGCAGGACGTGTACGAGTTGCTCGACGCGGGCATTGATGTGTACACCACGGTCAACGTCCAGCATCTGGAGAGTCTCAACGATATCGTCGGGCAGATCACGGGTATCCGCGTATGGGAAACCGTGCCGGACCGCGTGTTCGATCTCGCCGATGAAGTCACGCTCGTTGACCTGCCAGCCGAAGAGTTGCTCGACCGGTTGAGGGATGGAAAGGTTTACATGCCGCAGCAAGTGGCAAACGCGGTAAAGAATTTTTTTCGCAAGGGCAACCTGATTGCTTTGCGAGAACTCGCGCTGCGTCGAACGGCTGACCGCGTGGACGCGCAGATGCGCGAGTATCGCGCTGATCAGTCGATCAACCGGATCTGGCAGGCACGTGAGCGGCTTATCGCATGCATTGGTCCGGGTCCTGAAAGCGCCACACTGGTTCGCTCGGCCGCGCGTCTGGCTGCGAGCCTCAAGGCGGACTGGCTGGCGGTATATGTTGAAACACCCAAGCTGCAGCGGTTGCCTGACGTATGGCGCAAACGTACGCTGGACGCACTCAAGCTGGCGTCCGAGTTGGGCGCGGAAACCGTGACCCTCGATGGCGCCGACGCGGCTGCTACGCTGGTCGCGTACGCGCGCATGCGCAATGTATCGAAGATTGTTGCGGGCGCGTCGGACGCGCCCGGCTGGCGCCGGTTGCTTGACCGGCCTGTTGCCGAAGCGCTCGTGCAGTATGCGCACGATATCGACGTGACGCTTGTAGGCGTGAAAGCGGCCAAGGAAGCGCGCGAGCGCCACGCAAGCATTCCGATGTTCGCCGGGGTCCGCAACGAAACGCGATCCTCGCCCAACGCATACGTTTATGCGACCGCTATTGGCGTTGCGATTACCGCACTAGCGGGCCTGCTGTCCCGCCACATCGACCTCACGAACCTCGTGATGTTGTATTTGCTGGGCGTCGTCTTTGCTGCGGTTCGACTTGGACGGGGCCCCGGTGTACTACTGTCGTTCCTGAGCGTCGCGGCATTTGATTTCTTCTTTGTTCCACCGCAGCTCTCGTTTTCTGTCTCGGACACGCAGTACCTTCTGACCTTCTTTGTCATGCTGTTGACGTCTCTGACGATCAGTCATCTGACTTCGAATCTTCGGCGTCAGGCGCGGGTAGCCTCGTTGCGCGAGCGGCGCACGGGCGCCATGTACGCCATGACCCGCGAACTGGGCGGCGCGTTGATGACCGAGCAGATCATTGAAATAGGAACGCGGCACGTGGGGGAAATCTTCCAGGCCAAGGTTGCCATCCTGCTGCCCGACAGCTCGGAAAAGGTCCGGCAGAAAGTCGACGATCCGAATCCGCAGGTCACGCTCGACGCGGGCGATCTCGACCTCGACATTGCGCAATGGGTGTATGACCAGCAGAAGCCTGCAGGGCGAGGAACGGACACCCTGCCGGCCAGCAATGCGCTGTATCTGCCGCTCAAGGCGCCGATGCGTACACGAGGTGTCCTCGCGCTAATCACCGGTAACGCCGCCGAGCTTGCGGTACCGGAACAGCAGCGCATGATCGATACGTTTGCTTCGCAGATTGCGCTTGCGCTCGAACGTGTCCACTACGTTGAAATCGCGCAGGACGCGTTGGTCAACATGGAGTCGGAGCGCATGCGCAACTCGCTGCTCTCGGCGATCTCGCACGACTTGCGCACGCCGCTGACCTCGATCGTCGGATTCGCGTCGGTGCTGGAGGAGCAGCAGCGTCTTCCCAACGGGTCTGCCGACAGCGCGCGCGAGCTGGTTCACGCGATCCACGAGGAAGCGCTGCGCATGAGCGGGCTTGTGACGAATCTGCTGGACATGGCCCGGCTCCAGGCGGGGAGCATTCGTCTGAACCGGCAGTGGCTGATGCTGGAGGAAGTGGTCGGCGCGGCTCTGGCCGTGTGTCGCCGTACCCTCGCCGGGCGCCCGGTGCAGGTTCGTGTTCCGCCTGACCTTCCGCTGATTCAACTCGATGCCGTGTTGATGGAGCGGCTGCTCGCCAACCTATTCGAGAACGCAGCGAAATACACGCCGCGGGACTCGGCGCTGTCAATCCATGCAGCCGTCGAACAGCAAGCCGGTGAGCGTTATGTCAGGGTTTGCGTGGACGACAACGGGCCGGGTCTGGCTCCGGGAATTCAACAAACGCTTTTCGACAAATTCACGCGTGGCGAGAAGGAATCCGCGAAGCCCGGGATCGGCCTGGGCCTCGCGATTTGCCGGGCGATCGTAGAGGCGCATGATGGAAAGATAGGCGCAGAGAATAGAGAAGACGCTCAGGGAAAGGTATTGGGCGCGAGGTTCTGGTTCTCGCTGCCGGCCGATCAGACGCCGCCTTTTGACGCGTTTCCCGAGGAGAGCGGCGAGGGGCCCGACGCTGCCGCGGACTCGGATACTCCATGAGCGAACCTAATTTGACCGTTGTCGTCATTGAAGACGACAAGCAGATCCGCCGTTTCGTACGGAGCACGCTGGAAGCGCAGGGTATGACCGTGTTCGAGGCGGAAACCGGACAACAGGGCTTGCGTGAAGCCGCTTTTCGTTTGCCCGATCTCATTGTTATCGACCTTGGCTTGCCGGACACCGACGGTATCGACGTCATTCGTGAACTGCGCACCTGGACCGAGCAGCCGGTGATCGTGCTCTCTGCGCGCACCCACGAAGACGCCAAGGTTGCGGCGCTGGATGCGGGCGCGGACGACTATCTCACCAAGCCTTTCGGTGTGTCGGAGCTGCTCGCGCGAATTCGTGCGCAGCTAAGACGGCGTAATCGTGGCGGGCAGCAGGAGACGCCGTTGGTGCGGTTCGGCCCTGTCGCGGTCGATCTGTCGGAGAGGCGCGTGACGCGCGACGGGACGGCGATTCATCTCACGCCGATCGAGTATCGGCTGCTAACTACGCTGGTGCGCCATGCCGGACGAGTCATTACGCATCAGCAATTGCTGCGCGAAGTGTGGGGGCCGGCTTACGTCGAGAACCAGCATTATTTGCGCGTCTATATGGGGCATCTGCGCCACAAGCTTGAGCTCGATCCGACGCAGCCGGTTCATATCGTTACTGAGACTGGGGTGGGTTACAGGCTCGTCGGTGCACAGTAGGCGATCCCGGTCTTGGACGTTCTTCAGCAGCATCTCCCCGCGCATCCGACAGCACGCGGGGAACCTCCCTTATGGAAAAAGCGCAAACGGCAGCGTAGCGGCGATATAAACAGCAAGGCCCGTCGCAGGTAACCCCAATGTTATTGCGATCGCGGCAGCAACAGTACCGCCCAGCGACACCGCAAGCAGCGTTCGCCGGCGCGCTAGCCGTCCAGCGACGCTCGATCGGGTCGCTTCATGTTCCTGCTTGTTATGTTTGACCGCGCGTTTCCAGAACGTCAGGGCGTGCATTTTTTGGTCTCTGTTGACTCTGTTTGTAGAGACATCGAGTGTGGCCCTTCTCACGTTTTGCCCACGTTTAAACAGCGTCTGAGAGCGTATACGTTTCGTCAATTCGACGGTGGATTCAAGCCTTCTTAACGCGTTGTTGATACCGCACGGTCAGCTTTTATCCCGATCGATACGCCGGGCGGCGTAGCCTTCTCGGACGCTAACGACAAGAGACCGTAATGCATGAAAACCAGGTACTGGCGACACGCGTACTCAGTGGATCAAAGCGACGGTTGCGCGCGAAATTTGCCCTCTGCGCGTTTTCGATCATGGCCGCCAGCGCGGCCTATGCAAGCGACGAGCAGCCTGCGCCCGGCAGGCAGATAACCACAAGTATCGAGTCCGCGCCCAGCGAATCGCCGCAGGTCGCGAACGTAGCCGCGGTGTTATGGCAGCAGTTTCGAGTAGCGCGCCGGGAGGCGACGCTGATTGCGCAAGCGGTGCTCAGCGCGGCAAACGAATATGCGGTGTCTCCGGTGCTTTTGCTCGCGGTGATTGCGACCGAGTCGGGGTTCGACCGGCAGGCGGTCAGCGTCGCCGGTGCAGAAGGGCTCATGCAGATCCTGCCGACTGCCCATCCGCAGGTGCTGGCATCGGGCAAGGATCTGACGGAGCCCGCCGAGAACGTGCGGATAGGATCCTCAATCCTGCGTGAGTATCTTGACGCGTCGGGCGGCGACCTCGGCGCGGCGCTCAAACGATACAGCGGCGGCGGCAAGGGTTATGCGCAACGCGTGGCTTTTCACATGCGGCAGTTCTCGGCCAGCCTGCACACGCCCCCGGAGGATGTCGTCAAGGTCGCGCTGGTCAGGTCACCTTGACACAATTTTTACGCAATACGCCCGAAACTCTCCTCACGTTTAACACCGTGTCTGCTGTAATGAAGTTGTAGTCATTGATGAATCGGGGAAGCTTATGTTACGGGTGCTCATACCGGTGATAAACAAAGATGGCGCGCTTCAGGCCGCGCGGCATGCTGCATTTCTTTTTGCCGAGCACTGCGTGTCGGAGGTCGAGTTGATGGAGGTGCTTGAGCCTCCGGACCAGGGGCGA
>Ga0255336_101355_pt1 | contig 18352 bp, 10 predicted proteins | sample MeOH1_35cm_T3_17_FD_189102 | JGI IMG/M metagenome (GOLD analysis project Ga0255336, IMG submission 189102) | Sandy soil microbial communities from University of British Columbia, Vancouver, Canada - MeOH1_35cm_T3_179 | ecosystem: Engineered > Artificial ecosystem > Sand microcosm > Unclassified ...
AGCTGGAGCGCCACGCCCAGCTGATGTATACCAGCTGCGGCTGGTTCTTCGACGAGATCTCCGGCATCGAGACCGTGCAGGTGATCGCTTACGCCGCCCGCGTTCTTCAGCTCTCCGCCCGCCTCTTCGGAGACCCCGGCGCCGCGCTCGAAAAGAAGTTTCTCGACATCCTCGCCACCGCCCCCAGCAACCTGCCGGAGGTCGGCAATGGAGCCGAGGTCTATCGCCGCTTTATCACCGGCATGAAGATCGGCCTCGAGCAGGTAGGAGCCCATTACGCCATCAGCTCCATCTTCCGGTCGTACCCCGAACAGGGAGAGCTGTTCTGCTATAACGTTCGACGGCAGAGTCACCAGGTCTTCTCTTCAGGGCGCGGCCGCGTAGCTCTTGGCGCCGCCTGGATCGACTCCCGCATCACCGAGGAGAGCGAGGAGATCTGCTTCGCCGTGCTCCACCTCGGCGACCAGAATCTCTCCGCCGCCGTAAAACGCTACGACTCCTCCGACCCCGAGCAGGTCGCTGCCTTCGAGGCCTTCTCCCGCGCTGTGGCCGAGGCCATGCGAAGGGCCAACCTCCCCGAGGTCATCCGGCTCATCGACCACCTCTTCGGAGGCATGGACTACTCCCTGCTGTCGCTCTTCGCCGACGAGCAGCACCGGATTCTTCAATCCATCCTTACCCAGACCATCGCCGAGATGGAAGATTCCCTGCGCAAGATCTACGAAGATCACACCTCACTGCTGGACTTTCTCACGACCTGCGGCATGGCTCCGCCCCCGGCTCTGGAGGTTGTCGCCAACTACGCCACCAGCTCCATGCTTCGCCGCGCCATCGAGGTAGAGCCTTTCGATGCCGATCTGGTCGCCGCATTGGGGCAGCGTGCCAGCGCCGAACGCATCAATCTGAACACTCATGAGCTTGGCTACGCAGCCGGGCAACGCATGAAGCGCGCGATGGTTCATCTGGAAGCCGCGGCATCGGGCGAAGAGTCCTCCAGCCGTGCTCTCACGGAGGCCCTGATTATTGCCGAGACCTTCTGCAAGCTCCCCTTCGAGGTTAACTTCTGGCAGGCCCAGAACATCTGGAATGACATGCTTCGCCGCAGCGACCGAACCTACTGGACCGAGGAGTGGAGAGAGGACTTCCGCCGTCTGGGAGAAGCCATGAATATCCGCGTCGACCAGCTGGTTACGGAGGAGGGCGTCAGCGCCTTCTGACGCTCCGGTCCTCATTTCGCTCTGGTTCCTCGCCAGAGCAAGGTGAAGAATCCCCGTATTTCGCACTTAATCGCCTCCCCATACCGGGGATTCCGGCTAGGACTGCCGTCCTAGCGGGCATAAAATAAACCTATGCCCATCGACCAGAACGCCCCGCTTGCCCTCGCCGATCCCGAGATCGCTGCACAGATCGAAAACGAAGTCGTCCGCCAGCATGAAGGCCTCGAGATGATTGCCTCCGAGAACTTCGTCAGCCGCGCCGTGCTCGAGGCCGCCGGAACCGTCTTTACCAACAAGTACGCCGAGGGCTATCCCGGCAAGCGTTACTACGGCGGATGCGAGTTCGCCGACGTCGTCGAGAACATCGCCCGCGACCGCGCGAAACAGCTCTTCGGAGCCGAGCACGTCAACGTGCAGCCGCACTCGGGCTCGCAGGCCAACGCCGCAGCCTATATGTCGCTGGTTACCCCCGGTGACACCGTCCTCGGCCTCGATCTCGCCCACGGCGGCCACCTTACCCACGGCCACAAGCTCAACTTCTCCGGCAAGCTCTTCCGCATCGTCGGCTACCAGGTCCGCAAGGACACCGAGACCATCGACTACGACGAGCTCGAAGCCCTCGCCCTGCGCGAGAAGCCGAAGATGATCATCGGCGGCGGCAGCGCGTATCCCCGCCAGTTCGACTTCCCCCGCATGCGCGAGATCGCCGATAAGGTCGGGGCCTTCCTGATGGTGGATATGGCTCACTTCGCCGGTCTGGTCGCCGGTGGAGCCCATCCCTCGCCCGTGCCCTACGCCGACATCACCACCACCACCACCCACAAGACTCTCCGCGGCCCCCGCGCCGGATTGATCCTGTGCAAGCAGCAGCACGCCGCTAACGTCGACCGCAGCGTCTTCCCCGGCCAGCAGGGCGGACCGCTGATGCACATCGTCGCGGCCAAGGCCGTCGCCTTCAAGGAAGCTCTGGACCCGGCCTTCTCCACCTACGCCCACCAGGTCGTTGCGAACGCGAAGGTTCTGGCAGAGGCGCTTAGCGGTGAGGGCTTCCGCATCATCTCGGGCGGCACCGACACCCACCTGATGCTGATCGACGTCTTCCAGAAGGGCATTCTGGGCTCTGAGGCCGAAAACGCTCTGGGAGAGGCCGGAATCACGGTCAACAAGAACGCCATCCCCTACGACACCAATCCCCCGATGAAGCCCAGCGGCATCCGCATCGGGACTCCTGCCCTGACCACCCGCGGCATGAAGGAGACCGAGATGCGCCAGATCGCAAGCTGGATCGCAAGCGCCCTCGAGAACCGCAACGACGCCGGCCGCCTCCGCGCCATTCGCGGTCAGGTCGCCGAGCTGGCCGACCAGTTCCCGCTCTACGACTGGCTTCGCCAGCCGCAGCCGGTCGCCTGATTTCAGCCGAACTTCATCCTCTTCGAGGGGTCTCGATTCAGAGACCCCTCGGAAGATCCCCACAACCCCCTCCCACCTGCAATGCCGTCATTCTGACCCTGGCAGGGGAAGAATCCCTGTATTTCGTCCGAACCTCCATTGAAGTCTGGATGAGTCATCTCTTCCCCTCGGAATGCGAACGGCAGTCGTGACTTTCTGCTGAGCATCCTGCAAAAAATACAGGGATTCTTCGCCTACGGCTCAGAATGACGAGGGCGAAGCTGTATGACCTAGGGCCTAGGGCGAGGCTGTCCTAATCTTCAGGGGGAGCGTTCCTGGGGAGTTTTTGCGGCACCTCGAGCACCTTCAACCCCGCTCAGAGCAGAATCCTTCACTTCTCCTTCCACCGCGCTCCGCACATCCTCGACCTCCTCGCGAGACTTAGTAGGTACTCCACTCGTCCATCCGATGAGTGATGCAACCTCGTCCTTATGTAGAGTTGTCTCGTGGAAGGAGCTGATTCATGACCCTTGAGGTCCTTACATGGCTCATCGCGATCCCCCTGCTCGGCTTCATCACCGGCATGAGGACCATGACCCCCATGGCGGTCCTCTGCTGGTTTGCCTGGCTCAAGCTACTCCCCGTCGACGACTGGGCCTTGTGGTCGGCGAAGCTGCCCGTCGTAATTCTCTTCACTCTGCTCGCAGCCCTGGAATACGCTGCCGACAAATATGGCATGACGCCCCGCCCGACGCGGCCCTTTGTACTCATCGTCCGCCTCTTCTTCGGCGGCCTTGTCGGAGCAATTCTGGCTACATCCCTCGACGCACCCGGCGTCGAAGGCGTCATCCTGGGAGTTCTGGGAGCGCTCGTCGGCGCCTTCACCGCCTACCAGCTCCGCCACCAGCTCACTCACCGCATCGGCTGCAAGACCTGGCACGTCACTCTCACCGAAGACATCCTCGCAGTCGCCTGCGCCATCTTCTGCATGGGCATCGTCACCGGCTGAAGCCGCCGGAACGCTACAATAGTCAAGGCATACCCCGGAAGGCACACGACAGGATGAGCTGGTTCAAACGCGAAGACAACGAGATCGTTAACGATGCCGAGCGGACAGTCCGCACCGAAGGACTCTGGGTCCGTTGCCCCAGCTGCGGCCAGGTCATCTTTAAAGCCGATCTTGAAGCGAACCTCCAGGTCTGTCCCAAGTGCGGCTACCACTTCCGCATCGGAGCGCGGGAGCGCATCGAAAACCTGCTGGAGCCCGGCTATCAGCTCGTCGATCTCGAGCTGTTGTCGACCGATCCGCTCGAGTTCACCGACCTGAAGCCCTACAAATCTCGCCTGATCGAGGCCCGGAAGAAGACCGGCCTCAACGACGCCATCATTAACGCCATCGGCAACCTCGGCCCTCACCCCGTCGTTCTCTCCGTCATGGAGTACAGCTTCATCGGCGGCTCCATGGGTTCGGTCGTCGGCGAGACCATCGCCCGCGCGGTCGATCGATCGCTTGCGACCCGCCATCCCCTCATCATCGTCTCGGCCTCGGGCGGAGCGCGCATGATGGAGGGCATCGCCTCGCTGATGCAGCTCGCGAAGGTCTCCGCGGGCCTGGCGCGCATGGACGACGAGAAGATCCCTTACGTCTCCGTGATGACCGACCCCACCACCGGCGGCGTCACCGCCAGCTTCGCCATGCTGGGCGATCTCAACATCGCCGAGCCCGGCGCCCTCATCGGCTTCGCTGGACCCCGCGTCATCGAGCAGACCATCCGCCAGAAACTTCCCGAGGGCTTCCAGCGCTCGGAGTTCCTCCTCGAGCATGGCTTCCTCGATGCCATCGTGGGCCGCAAAGAGATGAAGCAGTATCTCTCCCAGGCTCTCAGCTGGATGAACGTCACCGCCTGACCGGGAAGCCGTCGCCCACCCCGGAAGCGGCACATCCGCCCGACTCCCGTCATTCTGAGCCGCAGGCGAAGAATCCCTGTATTTTTTGCAGGATGCCTGGGGGCGCGATTATGCGCGGGTTCCCTCGTAGCCGTGCAGGAACCGAGTGAGGTGCCGTTTTTCTTTCCCTTCTTCGGAGCAGAGGTTTCCCCTGGGCTTTCGTGACGCTACAGACGAAATACAGGGATTCTTCGCTGCGCTCAGAATGACGAGGCACTGCGGGAAGAGGTGTCGGGTGCCCCATCCTTTCCGCAGGAAAGGGTGGGATGAATCCCGCTCGCACCCGCACCGTCTTTAAAAACCGGTCCAGAAATCCAACATCTCACCCTTCGCAATAAAACCGCGAAGGATGGGGCACCCGAACATCCGTACCACTCCAGACAGAACCCCTACCGCGAAGCCGAGGCCCGTTCCTTCTCCTCGTGGTACTCCTGCTCGGTGTTGATCTCCCAGAGCGCAGCCTTGTCCACCCCGCCTGCCGCCAGTCCATCGACGACCGCCATCGCGGTCAGCATGCTGTGGTCCTGGTTGTTGTACTTGTGCATGCCGTTCCTTCCCACCAGAAAGAGGTTTTCGAAGGAGTCGGTGAAACTGCGCAGCTCATCGAAGCGGTTATAGGTTCCGAAGTAAGCCGGATAGGTCTTCGGCACGCGAACCACGTGACCGTCGCTCACATCCTCGGCATGCAGAATGCCGATCTTCGCGACCTCGGCAATGGCGAACCGCTTCAGTTCCTCGTCCTCCATCTTCCACAGAGGATCGGTGTCGTAGCAGAAGTACTCCAGCCCGATCCAGACCTTCGACGGGTCGGAGACAAGGTAAGGGCTCCAGTTGTTGAAGATCTGCAGCCGCCCCAGAAGTACATCCGGCTCCTGCACGTAGATCCACGTATCTTTCAGCAGACCGCCGTCCGGCTCCTTCACCTTCAGCCGGTCCGCAAGCAGGCCCACCGTGATGAAGTCGCGATACTGCAGGCCCTCGCTGACCTCGCGCACATTCTCCGGAACCGGTACATCGACGGCGCGGACCAGATCGCGCATCGGCATGGTGGAGAAGAAGTAATCTCCGGGAAAGGTTCGCCTCTCTCCAGCCTCGTTTATGGCGTCGATCGAGATGACTTTGTCGCCCTCGCAGTGGATACGATCGGCCTTCCAACCCATCAGAATCTCTCCACCGCCCTCGCACACGAGATCGGCAACATGCTCCCAGAGCTGCCCGGGGCCGAACTTCGGATACATAAACCGTTCGATCAGGCTGGTATCCGTCTTCTTCTGCTTCAGATCCCTGGACTGCCCCTGAAACGTCTTCCGGATGAAGTGCTTTACCGCGGTGGTCAGGCTCAGCCCCTTGATGCGCTGCGCCCCCCACTCCGAAGAGATCTGGTCGCAGGGGGTCCCCCAGACCTTCTCGGTATAGCTCTTGAAGAAGGTCAGGTAGAGCTCGCGCCCGAAGCGGTTGATAAGAAAGTCTTCGAGGCTCTTCTCCGGCTTGACCTGCGTAATGCGCGACTTCAGATAGCTAAGCCCCACCCTGACCGTACGCACCGGCCCAAGATTTGCCAGCGTCGTCGCCGTCAGCGTAATGGGGTAGTCGAAGAACTTGCGGAGATAGTAGATGCGGCTCTTGCGCGGCCGGATCAACATGACCAGATCGGGGCTCTCGGGCTCGTGCGTCACGACGGTCTCGGTATGTCCGTGAGTCTCCGGAAGCTCCTCGCCAAGCGCGTCGGTCTCTTCCGTGTCCGAGTCGATCTCGAGCGGCCCCATCCCGCGCAGCGGGGGATGCTGCGGAGGATCCACCGGGATCTCCACCACGCGCTGCTTGCCCTGATAGCTGATAACGGTTTCGGCTTCAGCCTCAGGAGGCATCAGGTCGATCCACCACTGCATCACGCGGTCGCTCTTGGAAAAGAAGCGGTGGCCGCCGATGTCCATGCGGTTGCCCTTGTAACGAATCGTTCGCGAGATGCCGCCAATCTCCTGGCTTGCCTCAAGAACGATGGGCTGGATGTCGGTTCTTCGCAAAAGTTCCAGCGCCGCAGTAAGCCCCGCCGGGCCGGCGCCGATAATTACAGCTGTTTTTTTCAACTATGCTCCTGTGAGGATTCTACCCAGACACCTGCAAGGCAAATGAGCGGAATCGGCCGATCTTTGAGACAGACGTTATTCCGACGGCAAAGTTTGCGCCCTTTCGCCCTGTTAATAATCGTGCCCTTTGGAATCAAGGGTTTCGCCGCCGATATCCTGCCCGACGTGAGACAAATACCAGCCCAAGCAAATTGTCAGTGCTCACAGGCATCCTATTCAGCTGAACGCTGCTCGACTGATCTCTCCCCCATCTCTGGAGCGTGTTGCTGTGGGTCTCCTCGTCGTCTCTGATTCCTCCCTAAGGACATCTTCGTCCGTTCGCCGCATTCTAGATCGCTGCATAGACCTTCTGGAATGCCATCCCGCCTTCGCGTTTGCGGCTCTCTCCGCGTTCTATCTTCTGAACGTCGCCCTGCTTTCGCACAACAAGGTGCTCTGGCTCGACGAGCTGATTACGCTGCATATCGCAGAACTAGGCAGCTTCTCGGCCATCTGGAATGCGCTGGCACAGGCGGCGGACCCCAATCCTCCACTGACACACCTCGCCGTTCTTACCTCGCTGCGATTCTTCGGCGAGCACGAACTTGCTCTTCGAGCTCCCGCAATCTTCGGTTACTGGATTGGCCTGCTCTCCCTGTTTCTCTTCCTCAGGCGACGCCTGCCCGCATCCTGGGCGATAGCCGGAGCCGTGCTCTCCATGACGAACGCGGCCTTCGACTACAGCTACGAGAGCCGCTCCTACGGAATCTTCTACGGCCTGGCCATGCTGGCGGTCTTCTCGTGGAGCTGCGCCGTCGATCCTGCCCTCTCCATCCTTCGCCGCCGACTCGCCTTATGCGTCATGACGCTCTCGCTCGCGGTCGGTATCTGCACCAACTACTTCACCGTGCTCGCATTCTTTCCTGTCGCCGGTGGAGAGCTTGTGCGCTCTCTGCGCCTCGCCTCCGAGTGGCCACATCGCAAAACGAATCCTCGGCACGCCTTCAACAGCCCTGTCTGGCTCGCGCTTGCGGTGGCTGCTACTCCTCTCCTCATCTTTCGACGACTCATTCAGCGATCCATCGCGCAATTCGCTCCTCACGCCTGGAACAAGGTCTCGCTCGATCAGGTCTTCGATTCCTACACCGGCATGGTCGAGGTCATCCTCTTTCCTGTAGTCGCTCTGCTGGCTTCGACGGTGCTGGTCCTTCTGCTTTCACGTCTCTGCTCTCATTGCAGAGCTGGTCTTCGACCGCGCTGGCTGGCGGCGCTGGCAGATCATCACGCCCGACACTCTCCCTTCTCGCTTCCTGTGCACGAAGCCGCCGCGGTGCTGATCCTGATGCTCTATCCCTTTCTCGGCTACCTCGTCGCGCGCATCCACGGGGGCATGCTCTCTCCACGCTTCGTCATTCCCGTCTGCCTCGGCTTTGGGATCGCCGGAATCGCGGCAGGGTATCGGCTCTTCGGACACCTTCCTTACGCGGGCGGCATCGCGATCGCTCTCTGCTGCTCCGTCTTTCTTGGCCGCACCTGCGCTGTTGGAGAGGCTTACAAGGAGCAGAAGCAGTGCTTCTACGAGGTGCTCCATCGCCTTCCCGCAGCCGGCAATCAGCCCATCGTCGTGGCGGACCCTCTCATGGTCCTGACGCTTGCGCACTACGCTCCTCCCTCTATCGCTTCACGCATCGTCTTTCCCGTCGACTTTCCCGCCATCCGGCTCTTCCGCGGGGAAGACTCTCCTGAAGAGAACCTGTGGGCGGGACGCAGCCTCTATCGCCTCCCCATCGTTCCTCTAGCCGACTTCCAGCACAACGCCGCCGATTACCTCATCCTGGCGAGCGACAACAACTGGCTGGTGCGCGACCTGTGGAGCCACAGTTATCCCGTCCAACGCCTCTCCATCCCTTTTGCATCGGGAGCGATCAAGGGCTTTACACCGCTCGACCACGGCGACCCCGTCTTCTTTCTCGCCGCAGGCGATCGTTCTTCCATAACCCGACTTCGCAAGCCGCCGGTTCCTTTCCATACCTCAGCCAATCTGCCTGGAGCCGGTGTTCTTAAGCCCAAAGGATTTTGAGCGCGGCGCAAAAAGAAAACGCCGGATGCAATCTGCATCCGGCGTTCAAGTCGCTCTGATCGGCTGCTTACACCGTGGCGTGCTCCGCCTCGCGGTCCTTCACCTCAAACTGCAGTCCATCTCTGCCCGCGTCCACAATCACATGGTCGCCGTGCAGCACGGAGCCTTCGAGGATCTTCACGGCCAGCTTGTCCTGCACCAGCCGCTGGATCGCCCTCTTGAGCGGACGCGCACCGTAAGCGCGGTCGTAGCCCGCCTTGAAGATCGCCTTGCGCGCATCGTCCGTCAGCTCCAGCGTGATCCTGCGATCGGCCAGCAGCTTTTCGAGATCCTTCAGCCGCAGATCGACGATGTGCGTCAGCTGCGCATCCTCCAGCGGATGGAAGACCACGATATCGTCCACGCGGTTCAGGAACTCAGGACGGAAGACCTGCTTCAGAGCATCGATCACGCGATCCTTGGCCTCCTCGAAGCCCTCCTCGCCCTGCGCCCAGGCCGAGGTCAGCTTGTCAGCCCCGGTGTTCGAGGTCATGATGAGCACCGTGTTCTTGAAGTCCACCGTGCGTCCCTTCGAGTCCGTCAGGCGCCCGTCGTCGAGCACCTGCAGCAGAACGTTGAAGACATCGGGATGAGCCTTCTCGATCTCGTCGAACAGGATCACCGAGTAAGGTCTGCGCCGCACGGCCTCGGTCAGCTGACCGCCCTCGTCATAGCCCACGTATCCCGGAGGCGCTCCGATCAAGCGGGACACAGCGTGCTTCTCCATGTACTCGCTCATGTCGATGCGGACCATCGCCTGCTCGTCGTCGAAGAGAAACTCCGCCAGCGCACGCGCCGTCTCGGTCTTTCCGACGCCCGTAGGCCCAAGGAAGATGAACGAGCCGATAGGCCTCTTCGGATCGCTGAGACCCGCACGCGAACGGCGAATCGCATTCGCTACCGCGGTCAGAGCCTCGTCCTGGCCAACGACGCGCTCGCGCAGACGTTCTTCCATCTGCACCAGCTTCTGGGTCTCGCCCTCGAGCATCTTCGACACCGGAATGCCGGTCCACTTGGAGACGATGGCCGCGATGTCCTCCTCGTCGACCTCCTCCTTCAGCATGCGCGAAGGTTTCCTGGTCGCACCCTTCTGCGCGTCGGCCTTATCCTCGGCCACGGCCTCTTCCTGCAGCGCCGTCAACTCGCGCAGCTCGGCCTCCTTCTTCGGAATCTCGCCGTACTGCAGTTCGGCGGCGCGCTGCAGGTTTCCCTTGCGCGTCTCCTCCTGCATCTGGAAGCGCAGACCTTCCAGCTCTTCCTTCAATTCGGCGATGCGGCCGATGGCTCCGCGCTCCTTCTGCCAGCGAGCACGCAGAGCAGCAGCTTGCTCCTTGATCTCGGCAAGCTCCTTCTCCACCTCTTCAAGACGCTCCTGCGAGTTGGGGTCCTTCTCTCGCTGCAGAGCCGCACGCTCGATCTCGAGCGAGGTCGCCCTGCGCTCAAGGTCGTCGATCTCCACCGGAACCGACCCGATCTGGATCGCCAGCGCCGATGCAGCCTCGTCCACAAGGTCAATCGCCTTGTCCGGCAGGAAGCGGTCGGAGATGTAGCGGTGCGACAGCGTCGCCGCCGCCACAATCGCCGCGTCCTTGATTCGCACCTTGTGGTGCGCCTCGTACTTCTCCTTCAGGCCACGCAGAATCGCAATCGTGTCCTCGACGTTCGGCTCACCGACGTAGACCACCTGGAAGCGCCGCTCCAGTGCAGCGTCCTTCTCGATGTACTTGCGATACTCATTCAGCGTGGTTGCGCCGATGGCACGCAGCTCACCGCGAGCCAGCGCGGGCTTGAGCATATTGCTCGCGTCCATCGCACCTTCGGCGGCGCCCGCACCGACCAGCGTGTGAAGCTCGTCGATGAAGAGGATGATCTCGCCGTTCGAGGCCTCGATCTCCTTCAGCACAGCCTTCAGGCGCTCCTCGAACTCGCCGCGGAACTTCGCTCCCGCGACCATTGAGGCCAGGTCGAGCGCGCAGACGCGCTTGTTCTTCAGAATCTCCGGTACGTCACCCAGGAAGATACGGCGGGCCAGTCCTTCGACGATGGCTGTTTTTCCAACGCCGGGCTCGCCGATCAGCACAGGGTTGTTCTTCGTCCTGCGCGAGAGCACCTGGATGACGCGGCGAATCTCCTCGTCGCGCCCGATCACCGGGTCGAGCTTGCCCTTGCGGGCCAGCTCCGTAAGATCCTTCGCATACTTCTCGAGCGCCTGGAACTTGCCCTCGGGATTCTGGTCGGTCACACGCTGCGATCCGCGCACCTCGGCCAGAGCCTTCAGGATCTTGTCATAGGTCGCTCCAAAAGACGTCAACGCGCCAGCGACCGCATCGCCTTTGGCCTTCGACAAGGCCAGCAGAAGATGCTCGGTCGAGACATATTCGTCCTTGAAGTTGTCGGCCTCCTTAAAGGCCTGCTCCAGAATCTTCTGGGTCGACTGCGCCAGTCCCGGCTGCGCGCCTCCCTGAACCTTCGGCAGCTTCTGGATGGCGGAGTTTATTCCGCTCAAAAGCTGCTCCACCGGCACGCCGATCTTGTCGAGCACCGGGAGTACCACACCTTCACGATCTTCCAGCAGGGCCGCCATCAGGTGCAGCGGCAGAACCTCCGGATTTCCGTTCTCGGAAGCGTGCTGTACCGCACCCTGCACCGCCTCTTGAGACTTTACTGTCAGTTTTTCCCACTTAATCGCCATTCAAATCCCCCTACCCTACTCACCCTGTCCGGAGACTCATTCTCCAAAATCCTAACCCTGAACCACTGCCTTCGTATTGCACCGAAGCGTGATTTCCTCAGACATCCCGGCAGATACAGAAAAGGCGGGAAACCGGTTCGTCTCCCGCCATACTTCACATACAGCAGAGATACAACTGCTTACGCAGCCGAGGCTTCAACCTGCTTTGGCTGCGGTGTCGAGGGAGCCGTGGTTCCAGAGCCCACCTCGATCTTGACCTGCTTCGGCTTCGCCTCTGCCTTCTTGGCCAGCGTCACCGTAAGAACCCCGGCATCGTAGGCTGCCGATACCGAGTCGGTATCCACGGTCTGGGGAATCGTAAAGCTGCGGACGAAGCTGCCGTATCGGCGCTCGATGCGATGGAAGTTTTCCTCTTTTTCCTCAGACTCGAACTTCCTCTCACCCTTGACGGTCAGAGTATGGTTTTCCACCCGAACGTCCAGGTCCTCCTGCTTGATTCCCGGAACCTCCAACTTCACCACGACCTTCTGCGCGTCCTCATAGACATCCACAGCCGGTACGAAGTGGCCTGTCACAAGAGCCTCGTTGGGCTCAGAGGGAGAGGCAAACTCCTGGAAGATGGAGTTCAGCCGGTTCTGCAACAGAGCAGCATCGCTGAACGGCCTGCGGAACGGAGCATATCGAAGGATTGCCATAAAACGAACTCCTGAATGAAATCAGATACTTGGCTTGAGATTAGGCTCAAGCTACATATAAGACGCGTTGGTTGTATTAAAAGTTGCAAATAATATGACTGAAATTGACTAAGGTTTTATTGTTTCTTCCCCGGTGACAGCCCTGTGCTAGCCTGTGCCAATGCGAGAAGTCACGGTCTTCGTCGGCGGCTCCGTTGGCTCCGATCCCTACTCCCCTGGAACCTGGTCTGGATCCTCCCAATTCCTCCTGAAGGCGATGGAGCAGGCCGAGCTGCTGGAAAGAGCTGTAGGGATTCGAGTTCCGAAGATCCCCAACAGCCTCCTGCTCGCGAAAAACTTCACGCGAGACCGTGGTATCTGGCGCAAACACTTCTACTTCGATCCCGCCTACCGCAAAGCCCTGACCCGGGCAGCGTCCCGGGTACATGTAGCTGGGGCAGCGCTCCTGCAGATCGGGCACATGTTTTCCTTGCCCGAAGCCTTTCCTACCCACAGGTGCATCTCCTACCACGACGGCAACCTGGCCGAGCTGCTGGCCAGCGGCTTCGGCACCGAAGGAGTCTCGCCCAAACGAATCGACCAGGCCATGAACTACGAGCAGGAGACGGCCCGGAAGATGACCGCCATCTTCACCTTCAGCGAGTATCTGCGCCAGTCGTTTATCAAAAACTACGGGGTTCCCGCCGACCGGGTCTTTAATGTCGGGGGCGGCATCAACATCACCGATATTCCCGAGCCCGCGACCGGGAAGGACTACCACGCGGCCCGCATCCTCTTTATAGGAACCGAGTTCCACCGCAAGGGAGGTCCCCAGCTCCTGCAGGCCTTCCGGATCGTCCGCGAATCGATCCCTTCGGCGGAGCTGCACATCGTGGGTCCTGCTCATGTTGCCGACCTGCCCCCGGGAGCCGTCCTGCACGGGCACATCTCGAAGTCCGATCCCGAACAGCGGCGGAAGCTCGAGTCGCTCTTCCGGGAGGCGACCCTCTTCGTGCTCCCGTCACTCTACGAACCCTTCGGCATCGCTCCACTCGAAGCCATGCTGTACCAGCTTCCGGTGGTGGTTACGAACGCCTGGGCGCTGCGCGAGTTCGTCACCCCCGGTGTAAACGGCGCCCTGGTGGAGAAGGGGTCGGTCGAGGATCTGGCGACCAAGCTCACCCAGCTCCTCTCGAACCCGGACCGTCTGGCCGCCATGGGAGAGAAGGGCCGCGAAATGGTGCTCACTCGCTATACCTGGCCCTCCGTCGTGGGTCGCATGGCCTCGGTCGTTCGATCGTTGTGACCAGGTTCTACCCTGACATCTTCCAAAAAGAAACAGGGACCCCGAAGGGTCCCCTGATTTCAGGCAATTCAAGATGAATCTTACGCGGCGCGTGGCATCGAGATCCGGCGACGACGGGTATAAACCACCATTCCCAGCACGCCAGATCCGGTTAGAAGCAGAAGCCACGTTCCGGGTTCAGGGACGGGGCTCGTGGCTGGCTGCGCATTGATCTGGAAATCGATCTCGGCGAGCGTGGACTGGTCGTCCGGTGTGAAGCCGCCCAGGATGAAATACGTTCCGTTATAGAGTCCGGGGGTCAGATCCAGAGGAAGATCCACGGTGAACAGTGTTCCGAGGAGGATGGCATTGGCGTCGATGCTCGGAGGGAAGTTCACGAACAGCAGGTCGTTGAGCGTCAGCGGGCTATCGATGTTAAAACTGCTGCCGTTCAGAAAGAGCGGCAGATCGTTACCTGAATTATCGAGTTGGACGTCGAAAGATACGGTTGAGCCAACCACTCCATCCAGAACGATTGGATCGGCTGATGCCGGTGAGGTAAACCCGAGCAGAACCGCTAACACGAACATGGAAATCGAAAGGTACGTCTTCTTTATCATTGTCTTCTCCGTTTAAGTTTTATTGGACGTGGCCCCTGGGTTCCCTTTTATGGGTTCACAGGAAGTGTAGCGCGAAGGCTGCCACCGAAGCTGCCGCCCGTGTAGGTTCCCGTGATCTTCTCCACGGTTGCCGCTCCCGGCACACCGGCTGAAACGGGGAACGTGATGGCTACGACAGCCGAAGCCCCTGGCTGTATGTCGCCGAGTACTGCCGGAACCGGCGAGCCCACGGCACTGCCCAGCGTCATCGAGGTCAACTTCACATTCTGTGCCGTGCCTGTCCCACTGTTCGTCACAGTCACCAGCGCCTGATAGCCACCAGCCGTAGTACTGAGAGCCGCAGTGGTGATCAGCTTCACCGTTCCCTGAACCGCCGGGACCGTGAAGTAGGCCACCGCCGGATCGTGATCGCTGATGCGGGTCGGGCTGGTTGCATCGTTGAGGTTCACCAGCGGGAAGTCAGAGTCGATGTGCGCATAGACCAGCCGCGTATTGGTGGGGACCAGGTCGCTGGTCACAAGGACGTGATCGAGTACCTGCGCGCTTCCGGTCTCGACGTAGCTCTGGCGCTGGTCCGCCGGAAGCAGAGTCACCAGATCGACCAAGGGAGGATTAGCAAGCCCGGCTACCGGGGGCGTCACCACCTCCGAAGCCGGAACCGGATTGCCCCTGGTTACGCCGAGCACATCCACGAAGCCGTCGGAGAACTCGAAGGAGTTATAGTCGCCGACCGTGACCACATGCTCGCCCGCAGCCTGATAGCCCTGAATCAGTTTGGCCAGGAACTCCGCCTGCGCCTCGCGCTTCAGCCGCACCGTCGCTCCCGTGCTGGTGGGGTCGTCGACGTTGATGAGCGACCGCTGATGTACCGAGATCACCGTCACCGGGTAGTCCGGAGCAGAGCCGCCGCGCTTGATGCCCGCGTGCAGCACCAGCGGTGTGCGGTCGTTCAGGATGGCCTGATTGCCCTGCGAGTTGGTGAAGGTGGTGTTCAGACCGATCTGCTCCACGTTCAGCGTGTTCACTCGCGTGCTCTTCACCAGGAAGCCCGTGTTGATCGCGGTTCCATCGTTGGCGAGGAAGAGGTAAGGAGTGTACAGAGGATCGGGCCGACCGCTGGCGACTGCGTCGTCGCTGATCTTGTGAGCAAGATCGGTCAGCACGGCGAGGTTCTCGATCTCCTGCGTTCCGATAATGTCCGGCGTATTCAGGATGGTGCGGATAGCGAGCGAAGCCTTGGTCAGCCTGCGCTGGTAGGCCTCAGGCGTCACGGTTACAGCCGAGCTGCCCGGGTTATCGGCATCGGCCTTGTCGTTGTAGAAGCGCTCCATGTTGAAGCTCGTCACGGTGAACTCGTTGGAGGCCTGAGCCGGAACCGGCTGCACCGTCATGCCGCCGGTCACCGTCGGACGCGTCGCCGCATCAATCAGAATCTCAGGCGAGCCGAAGGAGAAGTCCATCACACCCACAACCCCGGTCAGCGTGGTGTTGCTGGTGAGATTGATCGGCGGAGCACCGAAGACGAGGCTGTCGAGGTAGAGCAGCTCGGGATTGGAGTCCCAGCGCGGAACGCCCGGAGGCACCGGGCCGAAGGCAGTGTCGGTTACCGAGATACCGGGCTCGCGGAAGGGACGCTGTACGCCGGTCACCACACCGTAAAAGCGCCCGTTGGAGGTGTTGATCTCCGTTGCCTCATTCAGGGAGGCGTCGGTTCCGCTCGTCGTGGTGAAGGAGTCGATCGCTACACGCATTCCCTCGAAGCGCGTGAACTGGAAGATGCCTCCCGAGGGCGAGTCCATCGCGGCGGTGATCTTCACCGGCTCCGGCAGCGGACGATTGGTGGACAGCAACGTAAACGTCTGCGGTCCGTCGATCTCGGTTCCCGGCGTCAGGCTGGTTGTCGGATAGGTGCTGACCACACCGGTTACCTCAACCTCGTTGCCGACGGCGATGAAGGAGGGCTTGGTGGTCGATCCGGTATAGACCAGGATGCCTTCAGGCGACGTCGGATTGGTGTCCGCGTCCTTGGCTTCGAGGTAGAAGCCGTTGGACTTCACACCGATGACGATGCCGCTGGTCGTGACCGTCTGCGTGGCATAGGGCGAGGGCTTGGCCGCCTGAATGGCCTTAATGGAGACCGTAGGCGGTGGGGTCGCGACCGTCAGAGCGATGCTTGCATGTGCCGTACGAAGTTGCGAATCGCTTGCCGTCACCGGCAGCGTAAAGGTTCCGACCGCGGACACAGGCGCGTTGTAGGAGAAGATGTTGTCTCCGGCGGTGACGTCGCCGTTCGTGCCGTCGTCGAAGAAGGGCTGAGCGGCGGAGCCGCCAATTGAGCTGAGATCGGCCGCAACCGTAATGCCGCTGCTGACAGGCTGGGTTGCAGGAGTCACCGTCGCCGTCAGAAGGACCGAGTTACCGGAGAACACCGTCGAAGGCGTTGCCTGTCCCGTGACGGCCAGCGGAGTGGGCGCGCCGCAGACGAACGGTGTCGATGCAGAGTTATGCGGAGCCGGATCCAGCGCGGCAAACTCCAGACCGCTGTTGTTGCTGATCGTGCAGACATTCGTACGGACGTCGGCCTTCGTCGTGCTCGGGGCAGGAGCTGCGGAGCCAAGCGCGCAGTTCGTTCCACTGCCGTAGGCGACGAAGTCCACCAGCGAGGGATCGGAGGTGCTGCAGGCCGTGGCCAGTCTCGTCGTCGAGTTGACCAGGGCAACCTTACCGGCGGTCGCGCCGAAGGCAATGTTCGTGCTCGGTGCGTCCGCAGTTACCGGCAGCGCAGCTCCATTCGATCCCGGCGCGCCTGCAATCAGGTAGTACTGTCCGGGAGCCAGCGTGATCGTCGCCGGAAGAATCGTCACCGTCGAGATCGAGGCTCCTCCTGCGCTCGCATACTGGATGCTGTAGTTGTTCAGCGTGAGCGTATTGCCGGTCGGGTTGAAGATCTCAACGTAATCCGCGTTCAGCACCGCGCCGTTGTTTCCACCGGCGGCGTAGATCTGCGAGATGATCGCGTGTGTGTTGTTCTGGGCAAATCCAACTCCAGCCGACATGACCAGAACAAGAAGAAGAAACACCGAGACCGCAAAGCTGCGACGCGCAAAGGGAAAGGTGAGCATGCGAACGATCTTAGCGAAGAAAACCGGAAGGTCAGCTTTAAAAGCGCGTCAATTCAAATCCTGTAGATGCAATAGTTTGCACAATATTCAGGGCCGAGTTTATTGCAAATCCCGCCATCGACAGGATTAAGAGACCCGGCATATCAGGCACTTCAGATAGGAGGTTTCCGGCAGAGTTAATACCTCGGGATGGTCAGGTGCGGCTCCCCTAAGCTCGAGCACCTGTACACGCTTGTGAGCATCCGCGGCGGCGGCTCCCACAACACCGACAAACTCCTCGCGGCCGACGTGGTGCGAGCAGGAACACGTGACGAGCGTGCCGCCCGGCCGCAGCATCTTCATCGCACGCAGGTTCATCTCCTTATATCCACGCAGAGCACCCTCGACGGCGCGCTTCGACTTCGCGAACGCCGGTGGATCGAGCACGATGGTGTCGAACTGCTGCCCGGTCGCCTCGTACTCGCGCAGAAGCTCGAACGCGTCGGCCTCGATCCAGTCCACCTGCGCCTTCAGCCCGGGGTTCTGCGCAAGGTTGCGGTCTGCCACCTCGAGCGCCGCCCGGCTCACATCGACGCCCGTCACGCGGTCGCAGCTCTGCGCCAGATGCAGCGCAAACCCACCTTGATAGGTGCAGATATCGAGCGCCGTGCCCTGCGCGTGTCGTGCCGCAGCGGCATAGTTCACGCGCTGGTCGAGAAACGCTCCCGTCTTCTGTCCCGAGGAGGCGTCGTAGTGAAAGCGTGTTCCGTTAATGGTGAAGATCGTGGTCAGCTTCGCCTGAGCATCGCCGTAGAGAGGTTCCATGGACGGCGCAGCCAGCTCTTCCAGCTCGCGAATCTTCGGGTCAGGGCGCTCGACGATGGCAGTAATTGCGCTTCCTAGCCGCTCACTGAGAGTCTCCGTCAGCACGGCACGCACATCCGCCTGCGCGGTTCCTTGCGTGAGCAGTTGGAGAACGACGAGGTCGTTATAACGGTCTGCGACGATACCCGGAAGATCGTCGGCCTCGGCAAAGATCAGGCGGCATGAATCATCCGTGGCGGAGATGGGGGCCAGCTCCTCACGGAGCGCAATCGCAGCGTCGAGACGCGCACGCACATCGTTCAGGTACGTCTCGCGCGGCAGCTTCGCCTCGCTGCTTACCATGCGAACAGCGATCTGCGACGCCGAGCTGTACAGGCCGGAGCCCAGCGGAATTCCGCGGCCATCCACCACCGTCAC
>Ga0255336_101356_pt1 | contig 18335 bp, 15 predicted proteins | sample MeOH1_35cm_T3_17_FD_189102 | JGI IMG/M metagenome (GOLD analysis project Ga0255336, IMG submission 189102) | Sandy soil microbial communities from University of British Columbia, Vancouver, Canada - MeOH1_35cm_T3_179 | ecosystem: Engineered > Artificial ecosystem > Sand microcosm > Unclassified ...
AACAACAATTGTTTCGATAATACCGAGAATTGGCGTAGCGCACTCAATGCCGCTTATGTTCTCAGCGGTCGCTCCGGCTAAGTGGGCTGGTCTCCTGGGGAACCTCAATTCGATGGTTCTTGACTATTGCGCGCGCCAGTCAGTTGGCGGAACTCACTTAACCTATGGCTATCTGAAGCAATTCCCTGTGCTGCCGCCAGACACGTACAGTGAATCGCGTCTCACCTTCGTCGTCCCGAAGGTGATAGAGCTCAGCTATACCTCACATTCCCTGGCCCCCTTCGCCCGTGATCTAGGCTATGACGGCCCGCCTTTTCGCTGGGACGAAGACCGTCGCGCGACTCTGCGCGCCGATCTCGACGCCTTCTATGCCCGAGTCTATGGCTTGTCCCGCGACGAGCTGCGCTACATCCTCGATCCCGCCGACGTGAAAGGACCGGACTATCCGTCTGAGACCTTCCGCGTACTGAAGGAGAGGGAAATCCGCCAAATTGGCGAATACCGCACCCGCGACCTCGTGCTCAAAGCCTGGGACCGGATGGCGGCCGACGGGACATTTGTCAATCTCGGACTTGGCGCGGACAAAGTTGCGGCTACAGCGCCAACCATCCCAAAGCCCGCTCTCGGCACTTTGCCCGATGCGGCTTGGGTGCGCGCAGCGCAACAACCGAACGACGCCGGTGCTGCCCTGGCGGCGATCCTGAAAGCGATCAACGGGCCGACACCGAGCCGGACCGTTCGTCTCGCCGCAGCGATGATGCTGGAGCCGCACCTTCTGACGTCATTGCTCCCGAAGGCACAGGCGCGGGAGTGGCGACGGTTGGTCGGACAGGAAGCCGAATCGCGCACGGGCAATGTGGTGGGCTTCGCGGCGCGGACCAATCAGGGCTGGGGCGTCGCTGTCTCCAACCATCGCGGCAATGGTCGCTTGATCGAAAACCTGTTGGCGAGAACCTGGGCGCCAGGACCTGGCCTAGACACTTTCGACACGGCCGGCTGGCCGGAGGGCCGGGCAGGATTCGTGCTGGAAGCACTGAGTTCGCTCGACCTGGATGCGACCGTCACCTCCTTGCCGGACGAAGTTCGGAGCTGGATCACGCATGCCGCAGCAGCATGAGATGTTCGATCCTCCGAAGCTCAGTCTGACTGTTCCGGCAGGCTTGAAAGAACCGCGCCTCTGGGTGCGGCGCCTGGCGATCTGGGAAGCGCCGGGTGGCCAGAAAATCCGAGACATCACGCTTCGGCCGGGGCTCAACATCATCTGGTCGCCGGACGGCTTCGACGACAGCAGCACCGGCGGCGTGCGCGCTATCGGTCATGGCAGTGGCAAGACGTTGTTCTGCCGCCTGTTGCGCTACTGCCTCGGCGAGCAGCGATTCGCTGACGAAACCCAGCGGGAACGGATCGCGGTCGCCTTGCCGAACGGGATCGTCGGCGCGGAGGTGATGCTCGACGGCGTATGCTGGGCAGTCGTGCGGCCACTGGGCATCCGACGCCGGCATGTCGCGATCGCCAACGGCAACCTAGATGAAATCGCCGCAGGCGATGGCGCGACGACAAGCATCGACCCGCTGATCGAGGCAATCGAGCAGAAGATTGTGACACCAGGGATCGCCATTCTAGCCCGACTTCAGTTCGGCCAAAAGGCATGGCCGATCGCGCTCGCTTGGCTTACGCGCGATCAGGAGTGCCGCTTCGACGACGTTCTCGATTGGCGCTCCCCCGCATCCGGTTCCGATGCGCCGCTGCCGGCGAGCGGGCGTGAAACCGGGCCTCGGCGCGAAGCGCTTCGGGCGTTCCTCAGGGCGATCACCGAAGAGGAGCAGCAAGCTCGACGCGCCGAGGAAGCGCTGCGAACAGATGTCGCCAATGCGGAGCGTGAAATATCCTACCTTGATTGGGATCGCCGCAGACGCCACGAGCGATTGATCGATCAGCTGGGTCTTGTCGAGCAGACCTTGCCGGAAATGCCCCTGCTCCTGGAGCTGTTTCAGAAGGCCGCCGACGCACAGCTCGCGACCGCGGCACAGATCCCAGCCGGCGACATGGCTGAGTTGGGCCAAGCTCGGCAGGCATTGCAAGACGCCCGAGAAGAGTTGAGTCGCACCGACGAAGAGCGCATCCGCCTGGAGGGCCAGGTACCCGCCGAGAAAGCAGTCCTCAGGCTGCTCTCCAGCGAAATACCAAGCCTATCATTTGCTGCGGAGAATGCGGCCAGCCAGATATGCCCGATTTGCGAGGTGCCGATCGACAAGGCGCTCGCCGAGAAATGCGGTTTGTCCCACAAGCTGCATAACGAGACGGAATGCCGAGCTCGGCTGACCACCAAACGTCAGGCAATCGACGATCAGAAGCAAAAGATCGAAGGCTTGGAGGCGCGGCTGGAAGCTCTTCAACCCGCCGCCGCTCTCGGACGCCACCAGGTCGAGCAGGCAGAGAAGCGGGTTCGGGCCATCGAAAGCGTCCGCGACACGTGCGCGTCCGCTTGGCAGGCGGCGACGCGGCTCAAGGAAGGGGTCGAGCGATTTGCTGAGCTATCGACCGAGCGAGATGAAGTGCGCAAGCGGCTGCGGGGCCTCGAGGATAAGGTGACCAGGGAACGGGAAAGGCTTGCAGCTTTCCGGGAAAAGCAGGGTCTGAGTTTCGGCCGAATAACAGAGAAATTCTCGGCCATCATCCGTCGTCTGGTAAACGAGAATGCGAAAGGGGCAGTGACGTTGAGCGGGGATAGGCTGCAACTAACCGTAGACGTCGACGGAGATCGCCGCACAGCAGCCATTGAGTCCTTGAAGGTTCTGGCTTTCGATCTCGCTTGTCTCTGTCTGAGTATCGAAGGGATGACCCGCGTTCCCGCATTCCTTGTTCACGACAGTCCCCGTGAGGCCGATCTTGGCCTCAGCATCTATGACGAACTCTTCCGTCTGATGCGCGAGCTTGAGGCGCTGACGGAGGCCACGGCCTTTCAGTACATTGTCACGACGACGACCCGTCCTCCTGATGATCTCCGTTGCGATCCCTGGTTGAGGTTGGTCCTGAGAGGAGCACCAGGCTCGGAGCGATTAATGGCGCGCGATCTATAGCGAGGAACTGACAGTGCTCGAATCGCCTCAGTCCTTTGTGGTTCACGAAGAATGCCATAAGGCCGCATCGCAGAACGGCTTCCGCCGCGTCCTGGGGGAAGAGGCCGGCTGGGCTGCCTTCGGTTCGACCACCGCGCACGGGACGATTCATCTCGCAGCAAGCGGACCGCAAGGACCATGGTTTCTCGCGCTCGATCATCCCGGTGTCGTCCAGGAACTGAGCTTGCCCCAAGCCACCATTTCCGGTCCCGGCCGTGTCCGGTTTGCCTTCGACACGCTCGGCACGCTTTATACGGTACTGCATCGCATTTATGAGTTGAGTGTCAGCTTGCCCGATGCGCCGCTGCGGGAGTTCAGGCACCGCGTCGCAGATTTGCCGCGAACGACAGAGGCCGAGAGGCTGATCGTACAGAGGATCGGGCAGGATATCTTCCGTGATCGCTTGATGGACTATTGGCGGGGGCTTTGCCCTCTGACCGGGATCTCCGACAGAGCCCTGCTACGCGCGTCGCACATTATCCCGTGGGCAGAATGCGAAACCGACGCTGAGCGACTCGACGTCCATAACGGCCTCCTCCTTTCTGCACTTTGGGATGCTGCATTCGATCGCGCCCTCGTAACCTTTGATGATGAGGGGCGCCCAGAATTCTCCTCTAATCTCAGCGAGGTCGCGCGCGCCGAGTTGCGCTGGTGTTCGCCCATTCCTCTTACTGACGAACATCGGCGGCGGCTGGCCCATCAACGTAAGCGAGTTTAGTGGGGTCTAGGTCAAAGGTATCTAGCCAATGAAGAGTGCGTGTTATGCCAGTGTTCGATAGCGGTCCTTGGGAATTTCTCGGCGGGGCTGATCATCTCATCTCACATTTTGACTACCTGAACTCTTCTGATCGGGTCGAGGCGGCGCGCGTGCGTGCTGTGGTCGAGGAAATGTTCGGCCGCTATCCCGCCGCAGCGCAAGAAGCCCTTCGCCATCGGCTTCGCTCCATCGACGACAATACGCATCTCAGCGCGTTTTTTGAATTGACGCTGCACGATATCGTCCTGCGGGCAGGCTGCGTAGTGTTGGCGGTCGAGCCGGACATGCCAGGTTCATCCCGGTCGCCCGATTTTCTGGTTGAGACAGCGGAAGGTCAAAGATTCTATCTTGAAGGTACGATGGCTACCGGCAGATCGCGCTCAGAGGAGGGTGCGGAGCGACGCTTGAGGGAAGCGCTTCAGGTAATCGACAGTGTCCGTTCGCCCGATTTCTTCTTTGACCTGCGGATCTCTGGAACGCCGATCGCGCCTGTAAGCGGCCGGCAGATCCGACGCGGCCTCGAGAGCTGGTTGCAAGGTCTGAATTATGAGCAAGTGCGGTCCGTCTGGGAGCAAGATACAGGGGCCGTTCCTGTCTTTAGGTACGAGCAGAATGGCGTTGAGTTTCGTATATCGCCCGTCCCGAGGCGATCGTCGCGAGGCAATCTACAAAGGACTCGCGCTATTGGCTCACGAATGTTGCCGGCGCTGTCGGTGCAACCGCATGAGCCTATAAGGAGTGCCATTGGCGGCAAAGCGACGCGCTACGGCCAACTGGACGCGCCTTACATAGTTGCGGTCAACGCTATGTCCGACTATGCCGACGCCGATGATGCCGTCAATGCCGTATTTGGAACGCCTGCGGTATTTGTCCGGCAGACAGCGGATGGCTATGAAGATCGTCTTGGCCGCCAGGAAGACGGCGTCTGGCGCGGAGCGAGCGGGCCGATCAACACCCGCGTCAGTGCCGTGCTCTCTACTGAGCGGCTAAATGCCTGGAGCCTCGGCCAGCGACGGGCGCGACTAATTCTAAATCCATGGGCAGCGCGTCCGCTGCCGATTTCGCCTCTTCAAGTAGATGTTGTCGACGTTCACGAAGAGCGTTTACGAGAGGTATCTGGTTTATCGTTGAGGGAGATCTTGACGCTTCCAGAAGGCTGGCCCGAGTAGCGTTCGGCCGGATACAACCTGATCCCATAAAGCATGACCCGGCCTGCCATAGGAGGGCGAAAGTTGTCGCAATCATCCGAGATATCCCGTGAGGAGCTTTACGAGCAGGTCTGGACTACGCCGATCAACCATCTTGCCGAGAAATTCGGCGTCTCTGGATCCTACCTCGCGCGGGTTTGCGCCGCGCTCAATGTGCCGCGGCCACCTGTAGGTTACTGGCAGAAGCTGGCCGTCGGAAGAGCGAAGCCGCGGCCGAGGCTGCCAGAAGCGCGGCCAGGTGATCAGCTGAGCTGGTCCAAGAATACGGCCCTTGCCGAGCCTGCTCGGGGCCCTGTCCAACGGAAGGCCGACGACGCCGCCAAGACGAAGAAGCCGCTTCCCTCACGCCATCCGCTGCTGGTCGGCGTGGAGAGCCATTTCCGCAAGACGCGCCGGATCGACGAGGATGAGTTCCTGAGGCCCTACAAGTATCTCTTGCCCGATATCATTTCTTCCGAGGCCTGCCTGACAATCGCCCTTGATATCGCGAACCAGATTTACGTCGCCTTGGAGAGAGCAGGACACCGCGTCTTGCTGGCGCCACCAGATCAGCAGCTGCACCGCGTCGATATCGAGGAACGCGAGGTGCCGGGAAAGGACCGGCATTACGGCCGCTATGGGTCGGGGAGCATCTGGTCGCCACAGCGCCCCACCCTTGTCTATATCGGAAGCATGCCCATCGGCATCGCCCTGACCGAGCTCTCCGAACGAGCGACCTTGCGTTACCTGAACGGAAACTACGTCCGGGAAGACAGCAAGGAGGTCAAGTCGGCCAAGTCCTGGCAGATGACCCATTCCTGGACGACGGAAAAGGACGTGCCCTGCGGGCGTTTCAGGCTAGTCGCCTATTCGCCGTTTCATGGCGTGGATTGGGTCGAGACCTGGCAGGAGACGAAGATGACTTCGCTTCGATCGATGGTCCCTGAAATCGTTCGAAAGCTGGAAACGTCGATCAATGAGCTCCAGCGCCTGAAACTCCTCGCCGACGAGGCGGCGGCCCGACGTCGGCGTGAATGGGAGGAAGCCGAGGAGCGGCGTCGCCGCGAAGAAGACCGCCGGCAGGTTGCCCTGGCGCTGGCCGACAGCCAGAAGCAGCTTGCGAGCGTCATGGACAAGTGGGCAGCCGCCATGGCGGTCGAGCGCTTCTTCGAAGAGGCCGAGAGGCGCCTGGGGAACCTGGAAGCCGAGCATCGGGGCCGGCTCCAGGAACGTCTGGCCTTGGCGCGGGCGATGCTCGGTACCCTGGATCCCCTCGATTTCCTCAAGGAATGGCGCGCACCCGGGGAGCGGTACAAGTCGAAATACGGCGCCGGCTGAGCGAGACGTCTGAGACAGCTGCCTCGCACTGCCGCCTGCCGGTCAAAATGCCCCCTGGACTGTGCCACAATCCTGTGACACATTCGCAGTTGGCAGCTAGAAATCTTCTAGTTATCTCAGATGGTTATCTCGGCGCGTGTTGGCAGCTGAGAACCCTGGCGCCCCAGCCAATCGCCGCGCTAAAGATCGCGCGATCGCAGCCGCGAAACCACCCACAGGTTTCCAAAAGGTTACTCTCACCACTGTAGGCTTGGGGTGTCGGATTTGAACCGGCGGTCCCGGAGATTGGTGTTATGGAAAGACAAGGCGATGCATATATCAACTCTTACTGATGAGATCCCGCCTCAAATTTCTCGATCGGCTGCGGTCCGCGCCACATACACAAATAGATTCGCCAAAATGCCGGCTGTTCGCTGCCTGGAGGAACCAATTTCGGCAGGTGAAGCCACGGAACCTGCGGCGCCTGATGATGCGCGAGGTGGTAGTGATAGTTCAGGAACAGCATGCGGGTCAGCGGATTGACCTTCAGGTTCCAGGCACCGTCTTTCGGATTCAATGGCGAAAAAGCGTGATCGGCGTATTGCAAGGCGCTCCAGTTAACGACGAAGCAGGCATGGCAGAGCAGCCAGGCGGCGAAGTGAAGATCCAGTAGCTGGAACAGCGCTATTTGTACAAAGATCGCCAGGGCGACTTCGGCCCGAACATGCCACATCGGTATTTTTTTCACCGCATCAAAGTAGATCGCGGCGCTGGTCTGGTGTCCAATGCCGGTATCGTTGCGCGCCCAACCGGGCAGGCGAAAGAGGCCTGGCCAGATTGCGTAAAGTAAGCAGAAGATGCTTGGCGAAAGGCCATAGAGACCGGTCAGTATGCAATACCATTGGGCATACTTGAGCAGCTTGTTGTCGCCGGGGCGGATCAGATCGAATTGCTCATCCGGCGTTCTGTTGTGCCGGTGATGTGTGAGATGGAATGCCTGCTGGATGGAGAACGAGGTTGGAAAGAAGCAGGCGGTGAGACGTCCCATCGTGTCATTGATCCGACGATTGGGATGAAGCGCGCCATGTACCGCTTCGTGCAAGAGGGCGAAGATCGTGTTGTTGACGAAAGAGAAGACAATCGCTGCCGCGATCATTGTCCAGACCGTTGCGGCATGAGAGGCAAGCCACAAAGAGCCGCTCACAATCAAGATAGAGAGAACGAAGATAACCTGATTTAATCCGGCTGGAATTGCCAGCTTGCTATGAATAGCAGGGGTCATCGGCTCATAATCTCCCGTCTTGGCAGAACATGGGGCGCTTTATCGAGGCTCTCGAAGTAATCAAACAACTTTGCGACATATCGATCACCATCGGTGAGAAGATGATCCGGACGATGCAGCTTCTGTTGGTCAAGAATGCCTATATCGCGGCGCAAAAATGACAGGAATAGCCAGGCGGTAATCCGTATCGATAGTAGATCCAGAACGCGCCAACGCCCTCGTGCCTGGCCGACGACAAATTGAACGCAGGTTCCGGCTTTCTGCGGCTTCATCGATAACAAGAGGAATGTCTGCCGGGCTTTGATCTTGCTTTCGACCAGCATCAGGCTGCCGCCAAAGCAGGTGATCGTCGCCCGTATGTCGTCGCCGGACAGCCATCGCATGACCCGGTCGGCGAGGCCATTGCCGATGATCCGGGTCCGATAACGGACCTGGAATTCATGGGGCGAGATCTCTCCCACAATCGGTTGTTCTTTCAACCGTCGCAGATGTACGGTCTGTAAGTGATCAAGATCGCAGCCATTGGCGACCAGTGCATACCACGGCAGAGGTATCTCAAAGCTGCGCGTCACCAGGGTCATATGGCTCCCGGATGGGCGGTCATGTGGCTGCGGAAAAGGAAAGGCTGAGCCAGTGCCAAGAAAGACGAACAGGCCGCCAAATTGCTCCAGCGAGGGATAGGTCGGTTGCGACGGCGCGGCACCTGGCTGGCTACCCGGCGCCGTACGGCATCGTCCAGCGCCATCGAATTGGCGATAATGTAATGGACAGCGCAGTCTATCTTCGATGACGGTACCATGCTTCAGATGGCATCCCATATGGATGCAATGGGCGCGGAGGGCATGGGCCTCTCCGGCCCGATCCCGGAACAGCACCAGTTCATGATCGCCGATAGATACTGGCTTCACCTGGCCCCGCCGCAGATCAGCCGTCGGCATTGCCAGATACCAGGAGCTGGGACATGCGACGATGTCGTTATCGTGCTGGGTCAGCATGGATCAGCCTTTCCGGGTCTCAAGCGCGACGTCGCCGGCCAAGGAAAAAGCCGAGACCCAATCCGACGAGTGCCGTACCGCCGCCCACCATCCAGGCGAGGCGCTTGGCGTTGTCCAGCAAGGGGTTATCGAACATGTTGACGGAGTAATGCATCGCCGAAAGCTTCCACTTGTCGCTTTCCTTGATCAAGTCTGCCGTCCATCGGCCATCCACGTCGAATTCCAGGCCGTGCGTTAATTTGAAGTGAGCCTTGGAGGATCCGATAGCGATGGCATTGTTACCGCCGTAGATGATGGAGAGCTGATCCGGCTCGAACGAGACTTTCAAGCTGTCGACGATTTTGCTGTCGCCGGTCATCATACGGGCGAAATAGGCTTTCAATTCGCCTTGGCCATGCGCGACCTCGTTGTTCATGGCGGTGAAAACCACGTTCGCTGTGGTTTCTTGTAGGGCTGCATCAATATCGTCTCGGTTGAGTGCATCGGTCAGACGGTCCTTGAGTGCCCGGAGCTCCTGATGCATTGCCTCCTCCTCTGGCGTCAATGCCTGCGCCGTGGAGGGACACGCCGCGCCAAGAATAAGGCCGGCTGGTACAACGATCATCGATGCCCATCGACGGAAGGTGAAACGGGCGAGTTTCTTGAACATGCGGTGATCCTTTCAGGTTTCTGCAAATGTGCCGGCTTCGACAGCGGCGATCATATGGATGGTGCGATAGATGAGGCTGGCCAGATCGGGCAACCGCATGAAATGGTCGGCGCCCCAGACAGGCACCAGGCGTCCCGGATAGTCGAAGGCGCCGGCCAGCGGCGTCAGGCCATCATTCGGCCCGTCGGTTGCCAGCAAGCGGCGATAGTTCCGCTCCATGCGCGGTTCGACGCACCAGGGCGGCGGAAAGCCCAGGATATGGATGAGCCGATCTGTTGACGGCGGCACAACCGGTGACTGCCACAGCGGGGCATCACGGCGCATCTCAAGCAGGGTATCGAATGGCAGATTGGTGAAGCCGAAAAACAGCTTCAGCAGCCAGCGCCGGACCATTTCCTCGGTCCACCAATCGGCAATCGGTGTCCCCGAGAAAATGCCGCTGACATCGACCCATCCCTTCAGCCTGGCGGGCCAGCCGCCCAACTGGTGCAGGGCGGCACGAGCATCGGACGTACCCTTGCTGATGCTCAACATCCAGGTCGGCTTGTCGCTCTGGCGGCAGAGATGATCGGCGATCAGGCGGCCATTTGCTGCGCTGATCCCGCGGGAGTCGATGGGGACGATTTCCGTCTCCGCGCCCAGACGATCGGCGATGTCCTTGATCAAGGCGCCGTCGATGGCCAGTTCGGGATGCTCGGCGAACAGAAAGGCCGGCACGATCAGCAGGCGGATCGGTGTCTCCAATGGCGCGAGATCACGCGGCAAGGCGTCGACTTTCCGCATGAAATCGCCGTTCCCGTCGCGATAACAGGCGCGCAGTAATAGCATGGTCGCGAGGTCGGGACGATCCCGCCCCGCCAAATTCAGCAGCTCCTGCGCCGATAACGGCCAGTGCTGCGATAGAAGCGCTTCTGCTTCCGCCGCCAAAGCCACGCTATCCAATGGTGCTGCCATATAGAGCGGCTTGCGCAAGCGAACCGGCTTCCGTGCTTCTGTTGCCACGGTCATGATTGCCTCTCTCGACAGCCAATAAGGGATACAGCAGTGATGGATCTGAGATGGAGTCCGCCGACGATCAGGAAGGCGGCGACAATATCGGCCAGGTGATGTTGATGGGTGAGCAGTGTCGATGCCATGATCGAGAGGAACCAGACGCCAAGCGCCAGCTTCAGCCAAACGCCGCTTTGCTGGGCGAGCGCCGAGATTATCAGCGCGCTATAAGCGACGTGAAGAGATGGCAGGCAATTGAACGGTGCATCCAGCGCATAAAGCAGCCTGAGGGCGGTGTTCGGGGTCGCCGTAAGATCAAGCCTAGCGAAGCCGAGGGTGGTCGGCATGGCGATGAAAATGGCGACCGATATCAGTGTCGCGATGATCATCCGTCGTCCCAGCATTTGCAGTTCAACATGATCAAGACGAAAGGGTGGCAACAGGAAGAGCAGGTCGATCGAGAGATAGATCCAGATCATCTCCGGTACGAGTGGGATGTTGAGTTCCGCTGACCAGTAGATCGCGAGCGGCTTGGCGTGATGTGCGGCCAGCCAGTTGGCGCCGCCATAACCGATCACAAATAGGCAGCCAATGGTCGCGGCATAGAAAAGGTAGGTTCGAATAATTTGCCGGTTCGGCAGGGACCAATGGCGAGACGGTGTTGCCGCACGACCATGCTCATCAGGTCGCGTCCGGAGATCGGTTGAGGCCAGCGTCATAGCAGCCCCGCTTCGACATAAATGACTTTTTCGCCCAGAGCCGCGACTGCATCCTGCCCATCCGGCCAATGTACCAGATAAAGCTGGCTATGATAATCACGCCCCGGGAATGACCCTCCCAGGATGGGCAGCAGATCATTCTTTGCCGCTAGAGAAATCGTCGCCAGGTCGAAGTCTCGCTGACGCGCTGCGCGGAGCGCCGCGCAAACGAGAACACGGAAGACCTCGGGATTGTCGTCATCCACCGCCGTGAAAGACAGATAAACTTGGCGCAATGCTTCACCAACATGCGGGAGACGCGGCAGGCCCATGAGGGGGCCGCCGAGATTGATGGCCGGCCGCAACCAGGAAATCGGTGCGCGATAGCCGCGGATCACCGCTTGTCGGACGGGTGCCTGGTCCCAGAGCGCAATGCAGCCGGTGATTTTGCTCCCGACCCGATGGACGAGGAAATCCGAGATACCGGGGCCGCCCGTGATTGCCGAGTTGCGGATGTCGTCTTCCTGCCAGACCGGTGCGAACTGATAGCGCGCATGATTACGAGCAAGGCACTGGGCGATCGCGGGAATGTCATCGGGCTTGGCGCGCATTGCTGCATCGACGGTGCCCCTGCGCGTCCGGATGACCGAAGTTGTACATCCCGAAATGGACCGATAGCTCGGCTTGCCGGGTAGGTTCGCTTCCAGCAGACGCCTTGCCGCCGTGTTATCTTCAATGACTGCCGTCAGGTAAAAAGGTGTCTGATCTGGCCGATGCAGATCGCGACGCAGTATGTCGAAGCCTTGGCGGATGATCTGGTAGCGATGGCGATAGCCGGCTGCAATACGCAGCTCGCCGATATAGCCAAGCGGCCGGACCTGTCCGTCGATATAGGCTGGTCGGACAGTCCGACCGCACATGCCGACGGCTTCGCCACTTGCCGTGTCACGGGCAATGATGGCTTGATGCTCTTCACCGCCGGTCAGTTTGGCAAAGTAGCTCGGCTCCCGTTCCAGGGACACGGAGACCCAGCCATCCATTTGGTTCTCCCGCAGGAGGGCCCGTAGATCGGCATCGTCCGTTGCCTGCGCAACCTGACAGGCGATGCCCGATCGCGATGCCCTCACGCGGCTTTCAACAGCGGACCCGTCCATTGAGGATCTCCAAGTGGGAAGGTGTCGCGTTTCGTCACCTCAACGCGGTGCATGCCATTGATGATGAAGAAAGCACGCAGCATGAAAAGGTCGGCGCGATTGATCGGGTCGAAGCCGCGTCGCAACATGCTGCCAAGGCCATAGAACTTGTGGCGCGCCTGAACGCAGAGCCTGGTGATCTCGTCGGCTGGCAGTCCCTGGGTGATGAAGGGCAGGGTGTTATAGGAGTAGCGCTCATCCAGCCACCAATTTTTATAGAGGAGGCGGTTTTCTTCGGCGAGACGCTTGTAGAGTGGTGTCCCCGGGAAAGGTGTCAGGTGGTTGAAGGCGGCCAGATAGAAGCGGTTATCTAAGGCGAAGTCGACCGCCTGGTCGAAGGATGCTGCCGTATCCGTCTCATAGCCGAAGACGAAGGTGCCGTAGACGCGGATGCCATGTTTGCGGAGATTGGCCAAGGCCGGCCCATAACCGCCGCCCATGGTATTGAACTTCTTTCCCATGCGCCGCAGCGTCTCACGGTCGAGGCTTTCGAAGCCGATCAGCACACCACGGCATCCGCTTCGCGCCAGGAGGGTAACAAAAGCCTCGTCATGGGCCGCATCGACGCTCATCTGGGTGACCCAACGCACATCGACCTTGGCGATCTCATCCAGAAGCTCGCCGGCATGTTTGATATCGCCGGCGAAATTATCGTCGACGAAAAAGAACAGCTGCTTGCTGGCGCGCAACTGACGCAGTTCGGCGATAATATCCTCGATCGGCCGACGACGATGGGTTTGGCCGAAGAAGGTCTGGACGGCGCAGAATTCGCACGGAAAACGGCAGCCCCGGCCAGTCTCGACCAGACCAATCGACAGGTAACGTCGATCGCCAAATATCCGGCGGTCATAGCGCAGTCCGCTCAAGGTCGGCTGAGCCGGAGCCCGGTAGAGACGCTTCAATGTCCCGTGCCGCGCGTCATCGATCACCTCGGCCCAGATCGGCTCCGCCTCGCCGGTGACCACCGCCTCGGCATACTGGCCGACCTCATCTGGTGCCAGGGTTGCATGAAATCCACCCATGACCACCGGCACGCCGCGCCGGCGGTATTCCGATGCGATCTGATATGCGCGCTTCGCGGTATAGGTTTCGATCGGGATCGCCACCAGATCCGCGGGCCGGTCAAAATCGATCGCCTCCATGCGATCATCAAAGAAGGTCATCTCCACATCGGGCGGCGTCAGGCCGGCCAGTGCGGCGATCGGGAGGGATTCCATCTGCCAGGTCCGCATATAGCTTTTGCCAGGGCGATGGCCGATAGCAGGGTGAACGAATGTCAGGCGCATCACGCGGCCCGCCCGAGGCTGATCTGCCAGTCACAATTGTAATGAGTGTGCAGATGATTGGCGTAGTAGCGATAGCCGAGATTGGCCATGATGGCGATCGGCAGCTGGGTCCGCGACCGACCGAGACGCCTTGCGATGGAGCCAAGGCCATAGACCTTCTTCCAGGCCTGTTCATGGCCTTCCTGCAATTCACGCACGCTCATGTTTTTCGGCTGAAAGACCACGTGTTGGCCGTCATAGAGCTCCCAATTCCGGGTCAGGATGCGCGACTGGCTGTCGAGCCGCTTGAACAATGGCGTGCTGGGAAACGGCGTGAGGACGGCAAACCGCGGCAAGTCGATGGCCGCATCGATCGCAAAGCGTACTGTTTCGTCAAAGGTATCCGGCGTATCGTGATCGAGCCCGAAAACGAAGCAACCTTGCAAGCTGATCCCCAGCCGGCGCAAATCCTTGACGAGCTGATCGTATTGGGTCGGATCGTTGAAGCGCTTGCCGGCATCGCCCAGGCTCCCCTTGGAAATGGTCTCGAGGCCGATCAGCAGACCCTTGCAGCCGCTGCGGGCCATCAACTCCATCAACTCAGGGTCGCGACCAATCAGGCTGGTCGACAGGCCAAACCATTGGACGTTCAACGGGATCAGTGCTCGAAAGAGCTCCTGGGCATAGGCGCGATCGGAGATCAGATTGAGATCGATGAAGATGATCTTCTTCCTGGCCATACCACGAATGTCATTGATCATGAGCTCGACCGGTTTTTGAAACTGCCGTCGGCCCCAGGCTGTCGGAACGACACAGAATTCGCAGGCATGGGCGCAAGCGCGCGTCGCTTCGAAAACGGCCTGGGTGAGGAACTTTCGACCATCTAGCAGATCCCGCCGCGGGATCGGCGAATTCTCGAGCGAGAATTCATGTCCCTGGTCGTACCGGTGCTGCATCTTGCCTGCCGCGAAGTCGCGCAGCAATTGCGGCCAGGTCTGCTCGGCATAGCCGACGCAAATCGCATCTGCATGCTGGGCCGCCTCTTCTGGCAGAAGCGTGACGTGCGGGCCGCCCAGCACCACAGGAATGTTCCTTGACCGGAAATGCCGCGCCAGTTCATAGGCGCGTGGCGCCGTGCCGGTAATGACGGTGAGGCCGATCAGATCGGCGTCGAGATTGAGCGGGATGTCGTCAATCCCTTCGTCAATCAGCTGAAGGTCGATGCCAAGATCGTCTGGTGCAAGGGCGGCGAGTGTCGTCAAGGTGAGTGGCTGATAGCGGAGAGACTTCTTGAAAATGCCGCCCCGGCTTCGATAAAGCGGCCCTTTTGGCGATAGGAGTGCGACTTTCATGCAAACCTCCGTAAATCGGGTTTCATTCGTATCGAGATCTTGGATCGGGAATCGAGGAATGCCAGCAGCGCGGCAGAATCGGTAAGATCGTGCAGCAAAGCCGGCGGCTTGATGTCACCCATTCGCTGCCCCTGACTCAGGCGAAAATCTTGATAGGAGGCCATCAGGTCGTCGCAGCGCCGCGAGCCGATGGGGCCCAGTTGGCCGAGGCGGCGAGCATACGCGTAGTGCGGGTTGGCGGCGAGGCTATCCTCCAGGCCGGCCAGGATGGGCAGCGGTACCTCGTTATCGACCAGCAGCAGATATCTCGCCCGTGGCCGGCCTTGCGGCACCAGAATCCCGTCGATGCCGGCGGCGTGCAGCGCGGCGGCGACAAAGGTACCGTCGAGCTTTTCGCCGACCAGATCCGACACAATGCCGTGGCGACCGACGAATTCCAGCTGCGGAACCCCGTTATCGATCGCACGACAGGCGACGCGGTCGCCAAGCTCATAGCGATAGAGACCATTGCGGGTGGTGGTGACCACCCGATAGCACACGTCCGGCTCCAGTTCATGGGCAAGCCGGCCGGTACCATCCGGTGTGACGAATTCGACGAATGTGAAGCCCAATGCCGGAATGGGGAATGCCTTGGTCGGGTGAGAGATCGACATGACCCCTTCGGTTGCCATCAGTCCTTTGCCGTCGATCAAGATCCCCGGCAGCCTTTGACGGAGTGCGGCAAAGCTCGCTGCAGCCGATCCGTGCGACCAGGCGCTGACCACGGCGAGTTTCGGCCAAACCTGGCGTATATCGTTTGACCGCAATGCCTGTGCGACCTCTTGGGCGCGGTGCGGGTCGGGCCGCAGGTCCATCGCAAATGGCAAATCGCATCCGGGGCGCCCATCATGAATGGCGGCAAGCAGGTCGTCGGCCAAGGCTGGAATCGCATCCAATAACAGGGCGAGGAAGGTTGGACTCCAGACAGAGATGAAGCTCAACGCCTTACTGGCGAGGAGCGACCGCAAGGTGAGAAAGCGCCAGGGCTCGATATCGGTTAGACGTCCGGCCTCGAACGGCACCGCGGAGAGTGCCGCGAGCACTTGACCCACTGGCGGCGAAAAATAGCCGGCATCCGAGGTAAAGCCGATCGGTATGCCGCTTTTTGTCCGGGCGGGTGGTCGGGCCGCGGGGCTGATCGACCAATAGGCGCTGCCGCTCGTCATGGCTGGGCAGGCTTCGGCGAGCTGCCGCAGCCAGACCAAGGCGGCGCCCTCGAAATCGCGCAGGCCACTGCGTGTATAGGGGATGAGCTTTCGCCCGGCGGTAGAGCCCGATGTCTCCTCGAAGCAGATGACGGGCTCTGCCGTCAACAGCTGTGTCGCCCCATCGGCAAGCGCGGCGACATCCGCGGCGATGTCCTCGTAGCGAATGATCGGCACATGACGGGCGTAATCGGCATAGCAGCGGAGCGATGCGAAGCCGTAACGCCGTCCATAGGCTGTGTTCGCGTTAAGCCGCACCAAGTCCAACAGCCAGGCCTCCTGGCTCGCGGCCGGATTCGCCAGTGCCGATGCATGAATGGCCATTGGGGCTGCGGCAGCGGTGGTGATGTCGACCCAGCTACTCATGACCCGAACCCCAGGAGGAATTGCTGGCGCGCCAGGGCAGTCAGATTGGCTGGGTTGAGTTCGGTCAGGCAGACCAGCTCGTCGCCGATACGATAGCCGGGATTGCGAGCCAGGAAGTAGGCGACATCGGCGCGGGCGGCCTCGCTTGCAGTGACTTCTGCCAGTCCCGACTTCAGGTGGCCATGGGTTTCCGGGAAATGGATGATGCCGGGCTCCGCGCGATAGGAGCCCGGAAACCGTTCCGACGCCAAGTGATCCATCAGGGCCTGCATTTCCGCCGGCGTGCGCCGCTCCCAATGCGGATAGAAGATCTTGCTGAAGGCGGACAGATATCGATAGGTACGGTGCCCCTTGACGATTAGGAACCAATAAAGCGGGATATCCGGCGCCTCGGCCTTGATGGCGCCGGCGAGCCGTATCCAGTTGAAGGCCAAAACCTGGCTGCCCCAATAGGCGCGGTCGATGATGGTGTCGCCCGAATAGATTGCCCGGAGCGGTGAACCGGCGAACACGTCGTCCAGCACCAGCAGAGTGGTGAAGCCCTGGATGACGTTGTCACTGGAATGAACCGTCAGCACGAGATGCTTGGCTTCGAGATCCGTCTCGAACCGGCTGCGGCTGGTCCCATCATAATGCGCCGCGTAGATCTCGAACATGCGCGCCCGGTCATCTCGGGAAAGTCGTGCTACATCGTGGACGCGCGGCCGGAGTTGCCGGCCGGCCTGGAACTGAGGCGCTGGGGGATTTGCTGAGCCGGACGGAAAATTCTCAGTCAGCATGCAGAATTCTCCGACAAGCTTCATGGATACGGGGGGCGAATTTGTTCATCCGCCCCTGGAGCGAGCCATAGATCAGCGCGACGGCCGGCTGCATGACAGCACCCAGCACCATCGCTGCCGACAATTGGACATCCTGCTCCGGTATTTCGCCTCGTTTGATAGCCTGGGAGATCACGCGGCGGAGAATTTTCGTCGGTGATTTTTCACGCGTGACCAGGGTCGGCAACGCCTCATGCTGAACGACCAGGAGAAACTGATAGAGCGTGCGATCGGAATCGAAGAGCTGGCACATATAGTCGATCATGGCGCGCAGTTTTGCGCTGACGCCAGCACCGGCAGTGGATTGGACGTTGTCCAGTTCGTCGCAAAATGCCGTGAAATAGCCCTCGAATAGATCCCGGACGAGTTCGTCCTTGGATTCATAATGCCGATAAATAGTGCCTTCCGCGATGCGAGCCGCGCGCGCGAGATCCCGGGTCGTCGTCTCCTTGACGCCCTTCGAGACGAAGAGCTGAAGCGCCGCTTTCTTTATCCGGTCTCTGGTCGCGTCGGCCGTCATGAATACGCCCATATGTGAGTGAACGCTCACTCACAACATAGGAGTGAAAGCGGTATATGTCAAGAAGGTTTCTTGGTGACGAGTCGGCAGACTTTCTTGGAGCGTGCCGACGCTTCTGGCCGGAGATGGTGGCTGCGGGCGATGCTCACCAATGATGCCGGCGGTTCCACGGCGTAGATGACCGCGCTCGGTCACTGCTCAAGCGGCCGTTTCAAGGTGTTCCGGGTCGTTTGGCCTGGCGGATAGATCGCAAGGGCTGAGCAGAGGGGGCGTCATCCGGCGGCGGACGATACTTCTTAAAAATGATTGTTTTTATCTGACTCTGCACAACTAATAATTTATAGTTACAATATTTCAGTATCTTATCACTAAGATAACCCCCAATGCAGGCCATCCTCCGCAGCGCAGGTTGACGCCTCAAATCTCGATAAACGGCAGACGAAACTGTCTGTGGTTTCTGGCCCCCGCAACCAATAAATTTAAGGCCTCCGGAGCTCACCTTCGGGGGCCTTAAATTTATTGGTAGGTGGGGTCCGTGATGCGAACGGACTGTTCGGACCGAACCCCGCAAAGCAGGGCGACG
>Ga0255336_101358_pt1 | contig 18313 bp, 10 predicted proteins | sample MeOH1_35cm_T3_17_FD_189102 | JGI IMG/M metagenome (GOLD analysis project Ga0255336, IMG submission 189102) | Sandy soil microbial communities from University of British Columbia, Vancouver, Canada - MeOH1_35cm_T3_179 | ecosystem: Engineered > Artificial ecosystem > Sand microcosm > Unclassified ...
CGCCGGTCAGCGCGGACAGCACGCTCATCGGCACGATCAGGATCACCGCGAGCGGCAGCGTCAGGCTTTCATACAGCGCGGCGAGCACGAGGAACACGAGCAGCACGCTGATCGGGAACACCCACAGGCCCGCATTGCCGGCGAGAATCTGCTGATACGTCAGGTCGGTCCATTCGAGCTTCACGCCATGCGGCAGGACTTGCGCCGCGACGCGTTCGGCCGCCGCTTGCGCCTGGCCCGACGAGAAGCCCGGCGCGGGTCCGCCGTTGATGTCGGCCGCCGTATAGCCGTTGTAACGCACCACCATTTCCGGACCATACGTCGGCGTCACCGCCACCAGCGACGACAACGGCACCATGTCGCCCGCCGTGTTACGCGTCTTCAGTTGCAGGATGTCGTCGGCGCGTTGACGGAACGGCGCGTCCGCCTGCACCCGCACCTGATACACGCGGCCAAAGCGGTTGAAGTCGTTCACATACAGCGAGCCCAGATAGATCTGCATCGTGTTGAACACGTCCGTGACCGGCACGCCGAGCTGCTTGGCCTTCACGCGATCCAGGTCGACGTTCAATTGCGGCACGTTGATCTGATAGCTGGAGAAGGTCGGGCCGAGTTCAGGTGTTTGCGCCGCCTTCTTCACGAAGGCCTCCGCGGCCTTGTTCAACTCCGCGTAACCGAGCGCGCCGTGGTCCTCCAACTGCATCTTGAAGCCGCCGAGCGTACCGAGACCGAGCACCGGCGGCGGCGGGAACACGGCCACGAACGAGTCCTTGATCGCGCCATATTGCTGGTTCAACGCACCGGCAATCGCACCGGCCGAGAGCTTCTTGTCGCCACGCTCCTTGAAGGGCTTGAGCGTCACGAACACGATGCCCGCGCTCGAACTGTTGGTGAAGCCGTTCACCGACAAACCAGGGAACGCCACCGCGCTTTCCACGCCGGGTTGCTTCAGCGCGATAGCACTCATATCGCGGATCACTTTTTCCGTGCGATCCAGCGATGCGCCGTTCGGCAGTTGCGCAAAGGCAATCAGGTACTCCTTGTCCTGCGCCGGCACGAAACCGCCCGGCACGACACGCGAGACCAGCACCGTCAGGCCCACCAGGACCGCGTAGACCGCGAGCATGGCGCCCTTACGGCGCAGCACGCCGGTCACGCCGCGGCCATAGGCCGTCGAGCCGCGATGAAAGACCTTGTTGAAGCGCTTGAAGAAGCCGCCCAGCAAGCGATTCATCACACGCGTAAGGACGTCTTCCTTCGCGCCGTGGCTACGCAGCAACATCGCGGAGAGCGCCGGCGACAACGTGAGCGAATTGAATGCCGAGATCACCGTCGAGATCGCGATGGTCATCGCGAACTGCTTGTAGAACTGGCCCGTCAAGCCGGTCATGAAGGCGAGCGGCACGAACACGGCGACCAGCGTCAGCGCAATGGCGATAATCGGCCCGCTCACTTCCTGCATCGCCTTGTACGTCGCGTCGCGCGCACTCAGCCCGTTTTCGATGTTCCGCTCGACGTTCTCCACCACCACGATCGCATCGTCCACCACGATCCCGATGGCGAGCACCATGCCGAACAACGACAACGCGTTGATCGAGAAACCGAATGCGAGCAGCAGTGAAAACGTGCCCACGATCGAGACCGGCACCGCGATCAACGGAATGATCGACGCACGCCACGTTTGCAGGAACACGATCACGACGATCACCACGAGCGCGATGGCTTCGAGCAGCGTATGCACGACCGCCTCGATGCTCGAACGCACGAACTGCGTCGGGTCGTAGACGATCTTGTATTCGACGCCCGCCGGCATGTCTTCCGCGAGTTCCTTCATCGCGGAGCGCACTTCATCGGAAATCGCGAGCGAGTTCGCGCCCGGCGCCTGGTTGATGGCGAGCGCCACCGCCGGCTTGTTGTCGAGCAGCGAACGCAGACCGTATTCGGAAGCCGCAAGCTCGACGCGCGCGATGTCGCGCAGGTACGTCACGCCGCCATCCGGCGCGGTCTTGACGATGATGTCGCCGAATTCGCCCTCGGTCTTTAGCCGACCGCGCGCATTCACCGACAACTGCAACTGCGTGCCCGGCACCGAAGGCGATGCGCCGATCACACCGGCCGCCACCTGAACGTTCTGCTCACGGATCGCATTGACCACTTCGGTCGCCGTCAAACCACGCTGCGCGACTTTCTGCGGATCGAGCCACACGCGCATCGCGTAGTCGCCCGAACCCCACAACTGCACCTGGCCCACGCCCTGAATCCGCGCCAACCGATCCTTGACGTTGAGCAGCGCGTAGTTGCGCAGATACGTCATGTCGTAGCGATTGTTCGGCGAGATCAGATGGACCACCATCGTCAGCGTCGGCGAACTCTTGATGGTCGTGATGCCGAGGCGTTGCACGTCTTCCGGCAGACGCGGCAGCGCCTGATTGACGCGGTTCTGCACCAGTTGCGTCGCGAGGTCGGGATTGGTGCCGAGCTTGAAGGTGACCGTGAGCGTGAGATTGCCGTCGCTATTCGCTTGCGACTGCATGTACAGCATGTTCTCAACGCCGTTGATCTGCTCTTCGAGCGGCGCGGCGACGGCCTCCGCGATCACTTTCGGATTCGCACCCGGATACTGCGCGTGCACCACCACCGACGGCGGCACCACTTCCGGGTACTCCGAGATCGGCAGCTTGAAGAGCGCGATGATGCCGCCCAGCAGAATCAATACCGACAGCACGCCGGCAAAGATCGGCCGATCGATGAAGAATTTGGATATGTTCATGGGAAGCTCTTAACGTTGGAGCACGCGCCGCGCGTGTCTAGCCGCGGCGCGCGAGGCTCACGAATTCTTGTCCGCCTTGGCGCGCGCCTGCGCGAGCGGCGCGCTGTTCGGGTCCTGATCGGTCGTCATCGGCACCATGTGCGCGCGCACCGAATCGCCCGGACGCACCCGCTGAACGCCGTTCACCACGATGCGATCGCCGGCCTTCAGTCCGCCCTTGACGACGCGCAGGTTGCCCTGCATGCCGCCCACCGCGATCTCGCGATACACGACGTGATTGCCCTGGTCGACCACCAGCACGAACTTCTTGTCCTGATCGGTGCCCACCGCGGCATCGTCGATCAGCAGGGCCGGATGCGGCTCGCTGCCGCCGACCTTCACGCGTGCATAGAGACCCGGAATCAACGCACCGTCCTGGTTGTCGAAACGTGCGCGCACCCGGATCGTGCCCGACGACGTGTCGAGCCGGTTGTCCACCGACTCGATCGTGCCGCTGCGCGAATAGCCGCTTTCGTCCGCGAGACCGAGTTCCACCGGCACTTTGCCGCCGTCTTTCGCGCGGCTCAGGTATTGCAGGTAGGTTTGTTCGTCCGCGTCGAACGATGCGTAGATCGGCGACACCGACACGAGCGTGGTGAGCGGCGTGGAGCTTGCGCCCGCCGACACCACGTTGCCCACCGTGATTTCCGCACGCGACACGCGGCCCGACACCGGCGCCACGATCTTCGTGTAGCCGAGATTGATGCGGGCGGTTTCGAGCGCGGCTTGCGCGGCCTTCAGGTTGGCGCTCGCCTCGCGTGCGGCGTTCTGCTTCTCGTCGTAATCACGCTTGGCGATCGCGTTGTCGGCGATCAGGCGCTGCGCGCGCTCCCAGTCGCTTTGCGTGTAACCGGTGCGCGCCTGCGCGGCCGCAAGCTGCGCGGCCGCGCGATCGACTTCCGCCGCGTAGGGGCGCGGGTCGATCACGAACAGCGTGTCGCCTTTCTTCACGAGCGCGCCGTCCTTGAAGTTGACGGACACGATCGTGCCCGGCACCTGCGAACGCACGTCCACCTTTTCGACGGCTTCGAGGCGGCCCGAATAGGTCTGCCAGTCGGTAATCGTCTTTTGCACCACGGTGGCGACATCGACTTCCGGCACGATCGTCGGCGCAGCCGGCGAACTGGCGTCGACACGAATCGCGCCGAACGTGCCCAGCCCGGCCAGCACGACCACGACAAGCGCGGCAACCGCCACGCGGCGGCGGGAAAGAGGAAGGATAGTCATGAAAAGCTCCCGGTATCGTTGATTAAAGTTTTTGCTTGTTTCTGTTTCAGCGATGGGCGCGCGCATCGAAGCGCCACTGAAAAAATCGCACCGCTTCCTGCAAGGCGGGCGGATGATCGGCCAACGCGGCATGCGAGACGCTCGGATAACGGACCACCTGAGTCAGCACACCCGCGTCGATCAGACTGCTCGCGTATTTCTCCGCCTCCACATGCAGCACGTCGTTTTGCGCCGTCGCGATCAGCGTGGCCGGCAGGCCCGCGAGCCGCGACGACTCCAGCGGCGCCGCATACGGATGCATGCGCTGCGACGCTTGCGGCAAGTACGCGCGATAACAGGCGGCGCACTCTTTCGCGGTGATGTCCGAGCCGAGGCGCTTTTCGTCGCCGAGGCGCGTGAGGCTCGGGTCGAGCATCGGCCCGAACAACGCCTGAGCGGCAATCTGCACATCCCCGCGATCGCGCGCGATGAACGCGAGGCAATTGGCCAACTGCCCGCCCGCGTCGTGCCCGGCCACGCCGACCTTCTTGCTGTTGCCGCCGAACGCGCGCGCCCGGGTCTGCACCCACAGCGCCGCGCGGTGCGCGTCTTCAGGCGCCGCCGGAAACGGAAACTGCGGCGCGAGCGAATAACCCACCGACACGACCAATGCCGGTAAGTGTTCCGCGAAATAACGCGCGGCGAAATCGGCCTGATCGATCGAGCCCTTGGTAAAGCCGCCGCCGTGAAAATAAAGCAATACCGGCAGTGCGGTCTTCTGGCCTTGCCGGTACAAACGCAAGGTAATGTCCTGCGCGTGCCCTTCTATCTGCACGTCGGTCACGCCGAGTGCCGTGCTGCTGGCCTCTGCCGGGCCGTTGCCGGCGGGCGCGAGGGAGTACGGCGGTTTCAATAAATCCATGTCGAGCCGCGCAATGCGCACAAAACTGCAATGGTGCGAATTGTGGGTTCGGCAGACTCGTAAATAAATGCCTATAATCCGGCAACACAATTCGGCGACTCTGAACAATCGAATGCGATTGCTCCGCGGATTCGATTTCCGCTCAGTGCGCCCGCCCTTTCCGGAGGTTTGCAATGGACCGGCTTCAGGCCATGCAAGTGTTCACGCGCGTCGTCGACACCAACAGCTTTACCCGTGCAGCGGAAACGCTCGACCTGCCGCGTGCATCGGTTACCACCATCATTCAGAATCTCGAAGCGTTCCTCGGCACGCGGCTCATGCACCGAACCACGCGGCGTTTGTCGCTCACGCCGGACGGCGCGGCGTACTACGAGCGCTGCGTGCGCATTCTCGCGGACGTCGAGGAAACCGAGGCCAGTTTTCAAAGCGGCAATAAGAAGCCGCACGGCAAGCTGCGCATCGATATGCCGGGATCGATCGGCCGCTTGCTGGTGATTCCTTCACTATGTGAGTTCCACACGCGCTACCCGGACATCGACCTGCAACTCGGATTGACGGATCGCCCCGTCGATCTGTTGCAGGAAGGCGTGGATTGCGTGGTGCGGGTGGGCGCGCTCCAGGATTCCTCGCTGGTGGCGCGCCGTATCGGTTTGTTCGAGGGCGTGAGTTGCGCGTCCCCCGACTATATCGAGCGCGCCGGCATGCCGACCTCGCTCGACGACTTGCAAAATCACAAAGCAGTGAACTACTTTTCGAGCCGCACGGGACGCACGCTCGATTGGGCTTTCATGGTGGACGGCAAGGAAATCGAAGTGAAGATGAAGAGCATCGTCTCGGTGAACGACGCCGATGCCTACGTGACCTGCGGGCTTGAAGGCTTCGGCCTGATTCAGCCGGCGCTCTTCATGGTGCTGCCGCATCTGCGTTCGGGCCAACTGGTGGAAGTACTGCCGGAGTTGAAGCCCTTGCCGATGCCGATTTCCGCAGTCTATCCGCACAGTCGGCATCTGTCGCCTAAAGTCCGTGTTTTCGTAGACTGGATTGCCGAACTGTTCGACCGTTGCCCATTGCTGAGCGGCCGCGGCAGTCTCGACGCCACCTGCACGAAGCGTACTCTGGAGGAACGTGAATCCGCCCCGACACTCGACACGCCCGTGATATCCGAGTGGGTCGCCTGATTCGTTTGATCTGAAGTACGGATTCTGGAATAGTGAATTTCAACCGCGGCTCCAATGCCGCGGTTTTCTTTTTGTACTCACGGCGAGCCCAATGCAGTGCGCTCGCGCAGCCTTTGCGGACTGATCCTCGCGGCGATTGTTCTTGAATCGCGACAATTCATTTCGTGAAAGTGCGATTTATCCGCACTCCGCCGAAGCCTACATTTCACCCTGTCGCAGCACACCGCGTTGCTGCAAATGAATCGACAGGAGTGAATCATGAAACGCAATCTCTTCGCAGGTCTGGCTCTTTCGCTGCTCGCAAGCGCACCGGTGTTTGCACAAAGCAGCAGTGGCGGTATTGGTCATGCCGGCAGCTATCAAACGCAACCGGCTCCGAGCACGAGCACTAAAACACGCGCCGAGGTGAAGGCCGAACTGGTCGCCGCCTATCGCGACGGTTCACTGCCGGCACTGAATCGCACCACGTATCCGAACAAAGGGTTGATTGGTCAAACGCAGGCCGCGCGCATTGCATTGCAGGAAGGCACGAATGGCGAGGTCACGCGCGTTGCTAACGGGCAGTGAAGCGGGCAGTGAAGCACGCAGTAAAAATGAAACCGCCGCGATGATTCAGTTCGAACAAATAGTCATTGCGGCGCCATTCATGCAGTCTTCAAAAAGGAGAACATCATGGCACCATCCGAACTCGATCATTGGAATACCGACGCTCCGGTCTGGACGCCGTTTCGCTCACCGCAACGCTAAGTACGGTTGGCAATTCCGCGTTACGCCGCGTTAGCAATGAGTGATGGGTGTGCCCGCGGCTTCGTTCCGCGGGCACACCACGTAGAGACAGTTAGCGTTTCGGCACGCCGTCGCGCCACTCGCCCCAGTGAGTAGCAATATCCTGCACAAGCGGATTCCCCGAGCGGTACAGGTTTTCGAGGGCGATCGTAAAGCCGCCTTGCGCGGCGTAGTTGATCAGATTGTCCGCGCTGGTTTGTCCATCGTAGGGCCGGTCGAAATCGGAACCCGAGCGCACCACGGCAACGCGATTCAAGTCGACCTTATGCACCGCGGCCGCGCGCTTGAGCGCCTCGTAGGTCGCGTTGTCTTCCTGCTGCGTGGTGCAATAGACGCCTTTGCCATCCGTCAAGGTCTTGGTCCAGTCGCGGGCCCGCTGACCAAGCAGCGTACCCGACCACCACGTATCGCCCGCCAGCGTGTCGCATTGAATGACGGTAGGCGGACGGTTAGCCGGCGCATACGAATACTTCGCGCGCGCCGCCTGAGCCTGCGCGTTATCGGCGAGCGCAACGTTACGCGACAAGGCAAACGCCGTATCGGCGAGTTGCGTGTTCAACTGGAATACTTCCGTCCGATAGTCGAGCGGCGGCTTTTCCGATGGGCTCTTCGTATTGATGCCGAGGTAGCCCGTATTCCAGCCCGACGGAATTTCACGCCCGTCGATCTCCCATTGAATGCCGAAGTCGACCAGGTACTTCGCCCAGGCGGCGGACCCGACCGTGCCCTGTTGCGGGTCGATACCGGCGATGCCGGCCACCATGAAATACGTGCGCCGCAAGTCGAAGCGCGGCGAGAACGTCAACGCCATGATCGACGCGGCGGCATTGGTATGTCCCATGCCGGTGGTCATCACGCACACGTCCTGCCGGTTGCAATGAACCGCCGGGTAATCGGGCGACAATCCGTCCACCGGAATATCACGCCACGGTCCGAGCCGGTCGAGCCACACCTGCCCCTCGGGGCCGAACATCGAAATGATCATCACCTTGACGGGCCGCCCATGCGAGCCGCCCTCGCCTTGCGAGAAACCGTCCTCGTCGGCGCTGGCGGGGCCCGACGAAAACGCGGCGCACGCCGCGAGCGTAATGGCGCAGACAGCGCCGAATGTGCGAGTCAGCATCGTGATTCTTCCTTTTGCTTGTGATGCAGTTTGGGAGAGTGCTGCTTTCAAGCCGAAAGAAGTATAAGTGCGAAGAAATTATTTTCCTTACTTTCCATTATGCAATGCATCATTTCCCGCCCGACGGCTGAACCTTACTGCTGAAAGCCGGCGCGGCGGCTCTGCACGCGCTTCTCCCGGCTTCCCTATAATCGACGATCCGCGGCAAGTCCGAAGGAAAGTCCCTTGGGGCACGCACCGCCTTTGTGCAGTTCTCAACAGGAGCACCACGATGGAGTATGTGAAACTCGGCCGCACCGGCCTCGATGTATCGCGTCTTTGCCTCGGTTGCATGAGCTACGGCGTGCCCTCGCGCGGCACTCATCCCTGGTCGCTCGATGAACAGGCGTCCCGTCCATTCATCAAGCAGGCGCTCGATAAAGGCATCAATTTCTTCGATACCGCGAACGTCTATTCGGACGGCACGAGCGAGGAAATCGTCGGCCGCGCGCTGAAGGACTTTGCCAAGCGCGACGAGATCGTGCTGGCCACCAAGGTCAATAGCCGCATGCATGCGGGCCCGAACGGCGCCGGCCTGTCGCGCAAGGCCATCATGGCGGAGATCGACAACAGCCTGCGGCGTCTCGGCACCGATTACGTCGATCTCTATCAGATCCACCGCTGGGACTACGACACGCCGATAGAAGAAACGATGGAAGCGCTGCACGATGTCGTGAAGGCGGGCAAGGCGCGCTATATCGGCGCATCGTCGATGTATGCGTGGCAGTTCGCCAAGGCGCTGCACGTGGCGGAACGCAACGGCTGGACGCGCTTCGTGACGATGCAGAACTACGTGAACCTGCTGTACCGCGAGGAAGAACGCGAAATGCTGCCGCTGTGCGAAAGCGAGGGCATCGGCGTGATTCCGTGGAGCCCGCTCGCGCGCGGACGTTTGACGCGCGACTGGAACACCGAAAGCGCGCGCTCCGAGACCGACGAATTCGGCCGCACGCTGTACGCGCAAACCGAGGACGCGGATCGCCAGATCGTCGAGCGGGTGAGCCGGATCGCCGCCGAGCGCGGCGTGCCGCGGGCGCAAGTCGCGCTAGCGTGGGTCTTGCAGAAGAAGCCGATTACCGCGCCGATCGTGGGTGCGACGAAGCTGCATCATCTGGACGACGCGGTGGCCGCTCTCTCGCTGAATCTGAGCGACGATGAAATTCGCCAGCTCGAAGAACTGTATGTGCCGCACGCGGTGACCGGTTTCAAATAAGCGGTATGTTGGAGAGCGCCGCCCCGGCGGCGCAAACCCTGTCTCAACCGCGCGGCACGTCTGGTTCGAAAAACACCCAGCGCACTTGCGGGAACGCGGCCTGCAAGTCCGCTTCGATCACGTTGATCGCATCCACCATCGCGCGGCCGCTCGGGTAGTCGATCATTTCCGCCTGCACCGCCACCACCACCTGACGGCCCCATTGCATCGTAATGATGTTGATGATGCTGCGAATCTCGCGGCGCGCGCGCAGATGCGCCTCGATCGCGCGGCGCACTTCGGGGCTCGCCGATTCGCCGACGATCATCGACTTCACTTCGCGCGCGACCGCCCACGCGATCACCATCAGCAGCAAGCCGACGGCGACCGAGCCCAACGCGTCGTACACGGCGTTGCCCGTTATCATCGTCAGCAGCACGGCGACGAAGGCTATCGCGAGACCCGCCAAAGCGGCGATGTCCTCGCCCGCCACCACCAGCAGTTCGGATTCGCGCGTCTCCCGAAACCAGCGCCACAGGCTTTTGTCGGGATTGGTCTTGCGAATTTCCTTGATCGCCCCCCACAGCGACAGCGCTTCGAGCACCACCGAAATGCCGAGCACCACGAGCGCCACATACGCATACTGCAAGGGCTCGTGCACGATCAGACGGTGCACGCCCTCATACACCGAAAACGCGCCGCCCACGAAGAACAGCAGCAGCGCGACGAGCAGCGAATAGAAATAGATTGCGCGGCCGCCGCCCATCGGGTGCAAGAGGCTTGCCGGCTTGCGCGCCTGACGCAGACCGAATAGCAGCAGCAGTTGGTTTCCGCAATCGGCGCTCGAGTGAATGGCTTCCGCGAACATCGAGCCTGAACCGGTGAAGGCGGCCGCGGCGAACTTGCAAATGGCGATGCCAAAGTTGGCGGCGAGCGCGTAGATAATGGCTTTCGGCGATTCTTCTTTCATCGTCGGTGAGAGGGTCCCGTGGGTTTGCAGAGCGCTTTCAGTTGGCAACAGCCCGTATTATGGACATGCCGGGCGGCATGCGTCCAACCCCGGTGTTGCCTTGCATCTTCGTGTACCCTGCCCACCGCCTGCGCGCTCGCGCATCTTCCGCCGTTCTAGGCCCGCTCCAGCGCCGCCATCTCACGCACGATCACCAGCAGCATCGACAGGCTCGCGCCGCCCGTGGCCCGCAGATCGGCAAGCAGCCGCGCATAGCGCTCCAGTTGCGCGGCGCGCTTCTCACGCCATGCCTGAACCAACGTATCGGGCGTCGACGCTTCGTCGGCATGGGCCAATGCGCTCGTGGTCAGCGCGCGTTTGAGGCGCGCCAGTTCGGCTAGCGCCGTGGCGCGCGCCAGCATGTCCCAGTGCGACGGCGCCGGCAGTGAAGCCGCGCGCTCGCTGATCCAGCCGTAGTTGAGCAGCGTGCCGAGCGCGAAGTAGACGCCCGCCACCAGTTCGAGGCTGCGCGCGCAGGTCGACGCCACTTCGGCGATGTCGAGCAAAGCCGCCGAAATCTCGCCGCTTGCGATCCGCACGGCCAACTCGCTATCGACGCCCGCATCCACCAGCACGCGCTGGCGCTCGGACAGCGCTTCGAGATCGGCGCCCGGCAACAGCGCGGGCCATTGCGGCGCGAGGCGTTGCGCGGCGTCGCGGCAACGCGCGAGCAAGTCGGCCACATCGCCCTCGCTGATCGCGCCCGCTTGCAAATGCCGCAGGAACCACAGCGCCGAATGCTCCACGAGCCGCGCGACCTCGACGAACATGCGCGCCTGCACGTCGTCGGCGACGCGGTTATCGAGCGCGTCGATGCTGCGCCATACGTCGTCGAGATCGAACACGTCGCGCGCCATGATGCAGGCGCGCACGATGGCGCCCGGCTGCGCATCGGTTTCTTCCATCAGGCGATGCACGAACTCGCAACCCACACGGTTCACCAGCGCGTTGGTCAGATGCGTCGCGAGAATTTCGCGGCGCAACGGGTGGCGCTGCATCGGCTCGCTGAAGCGTTGCCGCAACGGTTTCGGAAAATAGTCGACCAGCATGTCGGCGACGAGCGGGTCTTCCGGCATCGACGATTCGAGCAGCGCGTCGTACAGCCACATCTTGCTATAGGCGAGCAGCACCGCGCGCTCGGGCGTGGTGAGACCTTGTCTCGCGGTGAGCCGTTCGACGACTTCCTCATCGGAGGGCAGGAACTCGATCGCGCGATTCAGGCGGCCCGCGCGTTCGAGGTAGCGCATCAGGCGCGCCTCGGCATCGAACAGTTCGACGCTGTAGCGGCCCGCGATCGACAGCGCCTGCGTCTGGTAATAGTTGTCCTGCAACACGAGCAGGCCCACTTCGTCGGTCATTTCCGCGAGCAGCGCATTGCGCTGCTTCTCGGTCATTTCCCCATCCGCGACGACGAGGCCCAGCAGAATCTTGATGTTGACCTCGTGGTCCGAGCAGTCGACGCCCGCGGAATTGTCGATCGCATCGGTATTGATGCGGCCGCCGCGCTGCGCGAATTCGATGCGCCCGAGTTGCGTGAGACCGAGATTGCCGCCCTCGGCCACCACCTTGCAGCGCAGATCGGCGCCGTTCACGCGGATCGCGTCGTTGGCGCGGTCGCCGACTTGCAGATGCGTCTCGCGGCTCGCCTTCACATACGTGCCGATGCCGCCGTTATAGAGCAGATCGACCGGCGCCTGCAGAATCGCGCGCATCAGTTCAGCGGGCGCGAGCGCCGCCGCGCTGATGCCGAGCGCCGCCTGCACCGCCGGCGAGAGCGGAATCGTCTTGGCCGTGCGCGGAAACACGCCGCCGCCCGCGGAGATCAGCGAGGGATCGTAATCGGCCCAGCTCGACCGGTCGAGAATGAAGAGCCGCCCGCGCTCGGCAAGACTGACCGCCGGATCGGGATTCGGATCGAGAAAGATATGCCGGTGATCGAACGCGGCGACGAGCTTGATATGCGGCGACAACAGCATGCCGTTGCCGAACACGTCGCCCGACATGTCGCCGACGCCGACCACGGTGAAATCCGTTGTCTGCGTATCGACGCCCATTTCGCGGAAGTGCCGCTTGACCGACTCCCACGCGCCGCGCGCGGTGATCGCCATTTTCTTGTGGTCGTAGCCGACCGAGCCGCCCGATGCGAACGCGTCGTCGAGCCAGAAACCGTATTCCTGCGAGATCGCGTTGGCGTAGTCGGAGAAGGTGGCGGTGCCTTTGTCGGCGGCCACCACCAGATACGGGTCGTCGGGATCGTGCCGCACCACGTCGGGCGGCGGCGCCAGCGCCGTGCCCGAGAGGTTGTCCGTCAGATCGAGCAGGCCGCGCAAAAAGGTCTGATAGCACGCCACGCCTTCACGCATCCACGCGTCGCGCTCGCTTTGCGGCGGCGGATTCTTCACGACGAAGCCGCCCTTGGAGCCGACCGGCACGATCACCACGTTCTTCACCATCTGCGCCTTCATCAGCCCGAGCACTTCCGTGCGGAAGTCCTCGCGCCGGTCCGACCAGCGCAAGCCGCCGCGCGCCACACGCCCGCCGCGCAAATGCACGCCTTCCACGCGCGGTGAATAAACCCAGATCTCGAACATCGGTTTCGGCTCGGGCAAGCCGGGCACTTGCGCCGGATCGAACTTGAACGAGAGGTACGGTTTCGGATGTCCGTCGGCGTCGAAACGATAGTAGTTCGTGCGCTGCGTGGCCTTGATGACGCCGAGGAATTGCCGGAGTATCCGGTCCTCGTCGAGATTCGGCACCTGGTCGAGCGCGCTATCGATCTTCTTCAGCCAGCCGTCGATGCGCGCCTCGCGCGTGTCGCCCAATACCGGATCGAAGCGCGCGACGAACAGTTCCACCAGCATGCGCGCGATCGCCGGGTTGCCGGTCACCGCGCGTTCGATATAAGCGTCGCTGAATGTCGAACCTACTTGCCGCAAGTACTTGGCGTAAGCGCGCAGTATCGTCACCTCGCGCGCATTCAGTTGCGCGCGCAAGACGAGGCGGTTGAAATCGTCGCTTTCTATCGCGCCGGTCCACACCTGTTCGAACGCTTCCTCGAAGAGATCCTTCACGCGCTCGATGTCGAATTCCGCATCGTCCGCGAGTTCGAGGCCGAAGTCGTGAATCCACGCGGGCGTGGCGCCCAACGCCTCGATCAGATAAGGCCGTTCTTCATCGACACGCACGCCCAGATGTTCGAGCATCGGCAAGCTGCGCGACAACGCGATCGGCTGCCCCGCGCGATACACCTTGAAGCGGAACGCGCGCGGTCCCGCCTCGATCGGACGGTACAGGTTCATCGCGAGGCGCTCGCTGCCCTGCACGCGCTCGATCAACTCGATGTCGCGCACCGCGGTGCGGGCGGGGTAATCGTCGCGATAGCCGGGCGGAAACGAATCCGCGTAACGTTGCAGCAGACGGTTGCCCTGCTCTTCGCCGAACGCATCGAGCAACGCGTCGGCGAGATCGTCCTGCCAGCGGCGCGCGACCTGCACGAGCCGTGCTTCGAGTTCGCGCGTGTCCACATTGGGCATGCCGCCCGGCTTCGCATGCACCACAAAGTGAATGCGCGCGAGCGTCGACTCCGAAAGCAGCGGCGTGAATTCGACACTGGCGCCGTTGAAGGCGTCGGCCAGCAGATTCGCAATGCGCTGGCGCAGGTCGGTGTTGTACTTGTCACGCGGCACGAACACGAGGCACGACACGAAACGGTCGAAGCGGTCGCGCCGCACGAACAGGCGCGTGCGCTGATGTTCCTGCAAACGCAGCACGCCGAGCGCGGTGTCGTAGAGCTGATTCTCGTCGGCCTGAAAAAGCTCGTCACGCGGATAGGTTTCGAGCACCGTCACCAGCGATTTGGCGAGATGACCTTTCGGCAGGAATCCCGCCCTTCGCACGATATTCGCGCATTTGCGCCGCACGATCGGAATCTCCGAGGCCGACACGAAATACGCGGTGGACGTATAGAGGCCGATGAAACGCCGCTCGCCTGTCACCTTGCCGTCCGCGCCGGTCAGCTTGATGCCGACATAGTCGAGATAGCCGGGCCGGTGCACCGTCGCGCGCGAATTGGCCTTGGTCAGAAAGATCGGCGACGAACTGGAGATGATCTCGGCGGCGGCCGGCGGCAAGGACGTGACTTCGGCCGCGCCAGCAGTTCGCAGCGCATCGCGCAGGATGCCGAGGCCGGAGCCCGGCACCGCGCGCAAACCGTAGCCGAGGTCGTGCTGCACCAGTTCGTAGTCGCGCTGGCCGAGAAAGGTGAAGTGATCGGCCACCATCCATTCGAGGAACGCGCGCGCCTCCAGACCTTCCGGCCCGCCCTCGCCGGCCTTCATGCCCTTGATGGTGACGCGCGCGAGTTCGACGATCTTCGGCCAGTCTTCAACCGCGGCGCGCACGTCGCGCAGCACGCCGGCGATCTCTTCGCGCAACGCGTCGAGCTTTGCCGCATCGCCGCAACGGTCCACTTCGAAGTGGATGAACGACGTGAGCTGCGAGCGCGTATCGGCGGCGTCCTCGGCGCCCTGGCTCACGCGTTCGATGCCGCCGTCGGGTCCACGCCAGATGCGAAACACCGGATGCACGACCGAGTGCAGCGCGAGCCCATGACGGTTCACCGCCATGGATACCGAATCGACGAGAAACGGCATGTCGTCGTTGACGATCTCGATCACCGTGTGATCGGAGTGCCAGCCGTGCTGTTCGAGGATCGGGTTATAGACGCGCAGCCGTTCGCTGCCCGGCACGAAGCGCTGCGCGGTTTGCCAATGCGCGAGCGCCGCGCCGTACAGGTCGGCAATCGAGCGGCTTTGCAGATCGTCGGCGTCGACGAAGTCGTAGTAGTGCCGCAGGAAAGGATCGACGACGTTGAAGGTCGGCTCGGGCAAGCGCCCCCTCGCAAACTCGACGACATCGTTCAGCAAATGCGTGACGGCTTCTTCGTTCTTTGCTTGCATGATGAACTCCCCCGGCTGGCGGCAATGGCGCGTATTCGCCCGATTCGCATGCAACGTCTCAACGTCTGAATGGGGATTATGCGCCTGCCGCCCCGCGATGCGATGCGCGACCCCACTTAGGTTATACCCGCTGCCCCGGCTAAAGCACAGCCTTCGAAACGGCGGGCTGTTGCACGAGCCACGCATGGACCTGAGCGCCGATCCACGCGGGGTCGTCGTGCGGCAGATCGTGACCGGCCCACGGATGCTCGCGATGCGTCGCGCCCCACGCGGCTGCGAGCTTCGACGAACATGCCGGGTTCACGAGCTTGTCGCCACGCGATGATAGAACCAGCAGCGGGCAGTCCGGCCTGACGGCCGCCGCGCGAAAACGCGCCGCGGCCCAGAGTTGCCGCAACGCATTGCCGCGGCTCACCGGCGCGCTGCGGCGAATCTCGCTCCATGCGTCGAGATCGGCGTTCAGCGTGTCGACGTTATTGCACGTCAACCGATGAACGCCGCGCTCCGCGCACGGCGCGTCGCGCCAGTGCGCCGCAACGCCCACGAGCCCCGGCCATGCCGAGGGACGCAGCCGCTCATGCATGCGGCTGAATGGCCGCATGCTGGTGTTGATGAGCACCAGCCGTTCGATCTCGGCGGGATGACGTTGCGCCCACTCCGTCGCCACCATGCCGCCGAGCGACATCGCCAGCACGCGGTACGGCCCGCTCGCCCCGCTTTGCAAAGCGGCGATCCGCACGAAGCTGACCATCTCCGCGACCGTGGCGGGCGCGCGCGCCTGCGCGAACTCGCCGTTGCCCGGCAGATCGAGCAGCAACAGGCGCTCGCCGCCAATGGCTTCGCGCAGCGCGTCGGGCAGGCGGCCCCAGTGGCGCGTTTCGCGCGTGAGTCCGCGCAGCAAAATCCACGTGCTCATGGGGCGTCCGATTTGTACCAGTGGTCGATCGCGCTTTGCAGCAATGCCTCGCGACGGTTGCCTTGCGGCAGCCAGCGTTGCGACGAGAAAGCCGCGCGCGCGAGAAAGTCGAGCAGGTTCGCGTGACGCCGCAGCACGCGCGCGGTGCGATGCGCCTTCACCGGATTGAACATGCCCTGACGCGAAAAGAGCTGGCGCGGATTCTTCTTGATCCACAGCCACGAGCCGAGTTCGAGTGTCATCGGCAGGAATACGTTGGGGGCCGGCGTGCGGTCATACGCGAAGTCCCATAGATCGCCGTGCAGCAGATACTGATGGCTCTGCGGTTCGAACGTGTAGCCATGGTGCGGATGCGAGCGCTCGAACATCGTTTTCAGCACGTACATTTCCGGCAGATGCGGCATCAGTTTGCGAGTGCGCGCGTAGGGAAACCAGATGCTGTCGGTCCAGCCATAACCCGAGTGGCAATCGAGCGCGATACTCAAGGGCCGCGCCGCCAGTTCGCTTTCCACCACTTGCAGGAGCGCCGCGGCTTCCGGCTCCATCGGCTCGCCGTGGCGGCCGCGATACCACGGCAGCCAGGCGCCCACGCGCTGACCGCCCGCGAGCAGCGGCACGCGTTCGTCGGCGTTCTGCGGCGCGTTGCGCATCAGGTCGACGCCGTTCGGATTGGCGCGCGTCGCCGCCCACATGCCGCCGGGATTGACGATCGGCATGAAGACCAGACGAATCGACTGCAATTGCCGCACCAGCAACTCATCCCATTCGAGGCGCGCGAGCAGCGCGCGCATGTAGTCGAGTACGAGTTGCGAGCCGATGCGTTCGAGTCCGTGAATGCCGCCGAAGAATCCGATCGCGGGCGCAAGCGGATCGGTCGAGCCGATGCTCGCCGTGTGCACGGTGAATTGCCGGCCACGCACCGTCGTCTCGCAGACAGAACGGATCTCGAAGCTGGCGCTGCCCTGCTCGAGAATCGTCTTGAGATCTTCATACTCCGCGAAACTGTCGGGAAGAAAGCTCAAAGGCTGCATGACGACGTCGAATGGAACTGCGAGGTTATGGGGGGCGGCGAGCCGCAGACGCAATATAGCCTGGCGCCGCGCGATCATGCAGGTGGCGTGAGGCGTAGTTGCAAAGCGTGTCATCCGTATGTCATTTTCCGCTCGAAGGAATGCCCTGGGTGCGCCTTGGGTGCGGCCTTTTTCGACGGCGGAAAACATTCACGGAGATGTAGTCGTCTAGACGTTACGATGCCTTCACTCAACCGTCACAGACGCTTTCTAGAATGAGCCCACACAGGCCCGTAGCGGCCGGAAAAGAGGTACTCATGGAAGCGACGCCGGACGCAATCCGTATCGAGCGGTTGAGCAAGACGTTCAGCAACGGCCGCAAGGCCCTGGACGAAATCGATCTGCGCGTCGAGCCCGGCGAGATGGTTGCGTTGATCGGCGCGTCGGGCTCGGGCAAGTCCACGCTGTTGCGGCATATCGCGGGCTTCACGGCCTCGGATGCGCAGCCCTCGCAGATCGCGATTCTCGGCCGGCCGATTCAGCAGAACGGCCGGATCGTGCGGGAAGTGCGCAGCATTCGCCGCGACATCGGCTTCGTGTTTCAGCAATTCAATCTGGTGAACCGGCTTTCCGTCGAGACCAACGTGCTGATCGGCGCGCTGTCGCGTCTGCCGTGGTGGCGCCGTCTCACCGGGCGTTTTCCGGGCCCGGAGCGGGCCCTGTCGATGGCCGCGCTCAACGAAGTCGGCATCGGCGAACACGCGCGCGAGCGCGCCGCGAACCTCTCCGGCGGACAGCAGCAACGCGCGGCCCTGGCGCGGGCGCTGGTGCAGCGCGCGCGCATCGTGCTCGCCGACGAACCGATCGCCTCGCTCGACCCCGAATCGTCGCGCCGCGTGATGGACATGCTGCGCACGCTGAACGCCGAACATCGGCTCACGGTGCTGGTGTCGCTGCATCAGGTCGACTTCGCCATGCAGTATTGCCCGCGCACCGTCGCGCTGCGGCGCGGCAAGGTGGTGTACGACGGGCCCTCCGCGGCGCTCAACCCCGCGCTGCTCAAGCAGCTCTATGGCGACGACGTCCACGAACTGCTCGATGACGCGGACCCTGGCGCGACCGGCACCGCAAGCAACGCCGCCGGCATGGAAAGCAGCGCGCGGCT